>Ga0209985_10000245_pt1 | contig 60935 bp, 58 predicted proteins | sample NOAtaG_FD_187305 | JGI IMG/M metagenome (GOLD analysis project Ga0209985, IMG submission 187305) | Freshwater lake microbial communities from Lake Erie, under a cyanobacterial bloom - NOAA_Erie_Diel6S_1000h metaG (SPAdes) (version 2) | ecosystem: Environmental > Aquatic > Freshwater > Lake ... | reverse complement strand
TCGGCGCGGACAAACAGCCCCTTTGGACTGGCGCTGTTGCCGAGTGCAGTTCGCAACTCGCGCGACAGCATGTCCCCCGGCAATTGGGGACACCAGCGGGCCGGAACGAAGAAGCTGCGCGCGGTGGCCCGGTACAGCGCGGATGCCCGACCGGCCCTGGGCGCTTGCCCGACGACCTTCACCAGTCCCAGCTCGCACAGGCGCCGCAGGTGGTGGCTGAGCAGGCTGTAGGACATGCCGGTGGCGTCGACCAGCTCGCGCATGGTGCAGGCGCGAGAGATCAGGTTCGCGATCAGCGGATGCGACTGGGCCCGGCTCAGCACTGCAGCTGCGGCCGCGTTGTCGATGTCGAGGCGTTCGCGCATGGCGGCTCCATGGAACTTCAAGTTGAGCAGGGTTCTACTTCAATGTCTTGTCTTCTGACTGAAGTTGGATCGTGACAGAGTCGCTGCATCCGCATCGTGCAAGAAAGAGACCTCCTGAATGAGCTCCCACGACCGTTCTGCCAGCCGCCCGCCACGACTTGCCAGGCGCTGCGGCGCCGCGGTGGGGCTTGTGGCGTGGCTGGTCGTGTCGCCGATGGCCGCCTGGGCGCAGGCCGACGCCTGCCTGGCGGCGCAACTGGCTGCGGCGCCTGAGTTCTCCGGTGTCGCTCTGCTGCGCCAGCAAGGGCTGACGCGTGTCGCCGCCCAGGGCTCGGCCGACGATGCCGGACTGGCGCTCGCGGCCGAGAGCCGCTTCAACCTGGGCTCGGCCAGCAAGATGTTCACGGCGGTCGCCGTGGGGCAACTGGTTGAGCAGGGCCGGCTTGCGTTCGACGCGCCCATCGGACGTTGGGTCGAAGGTCTGAGCCCGGAGGTCGCCGCCGTCACGCTGCGGCAGTTGCTGACCCACAGCGGTGGACTGGGGAACTTCTTCACCCCCGACAACCTGGGCGCCTTGCTCAAGGCCGTGCGACTGGGCGACCTGTTGCCGTTGGCCCGTGACGAACGTCCGCGGTTCACGCCGGGCTCGCGTTTCCAGTACTCGAACACCGGCTTCCTGCTGTTGGGGCTGGCGGTGGAGCGCGCTTCGGGCCAGCGTTTCGACGACTACCTCCGCGATCAGGTCTTCGCGCCGGCCGGCATGGCCTCCACCTCGTTGCGTCCGGCTTTGCCGCGGGCCGCCGCGGTGGGCTACACCCGCCTGCCAATGCCGACACCCGGTGCGGCACCGACGATGCAACCCGGGCCGCTGCGCGTGGCAGACGAGTCGCGGCTCCCGGGCACGTCGGCCGGGTCGGCCTACGCCACCGCGGGCGATCTGCTTCGATTCTTCGACGCCTTGCGCTCCGGCCGGCTGGTCGCCGCCGCGACACTGAAGGAGCTGACCGGCCCGCAGATCGAAACGCGGCCGGGGCAGCACTACGGCCTGGGCTTCGGAGTGATCCGCTGGGAGGGCCACGAGGGCTTCGGGCACAACGGCGGCACGCCCGGTGTCAACGCCGAAACGATGGTCTTCCCGGCCGACGATCTCGTGCTGGTGGTGCTGAGCAACCGAGATCCACCGGCGGCCTTGCGCCTGGCTCAGGATCTGCGCCGCGCAGCGCTGCAGGGCGGCCTGTGTCCGGCCACCCGTGACGCGACGAACCCGGCTCGCGTCGCGCCGCGCCCCTGACAGGCAGACCCCGCGGTCAGGCCGGATGCAGCAGCGTGACGGCGATGATGACCGTGCCCAGCGCGAGGTTGATCGCCACCCACAGGCGGATCTGCGCCAAGGCCGCCCCGCCGGCGGCCCAGTCGGAGCCGGACACGGCACGGGCCAGGCGCTTGTAGAGCGCAAACCGGATGTGCATGAAGATGGCGACCATCAGCACGCCCAGCGCCGCCATCACCGTCCAGCTCAGCGGCATCTGGAACGAGCCGCCGGACTGCACCACCTGCTTGGCGACACGGCCCAGCATCCAGACGCCGGAGCCCAGCGTCAGCAGCGAGACCACCAGCACCGCCTGGAAGAAGCGCCCGAGCACGTCGTGCATCAGCTTGACGCGAACCGCAGGCTCCAGCGTCGCGACCGCGGGCCGCAGGAAGAAGTGGGCAAAGACCATGCCGCCGACCCAGACCACGATGGCCAGGACGTGCAGGGTCTTGAGGGCGGCGTACAGCATGGTGATGGTGTGTCGGTGAGAAGTCGCCGACGATGCCTGAATCCGGGCAGGCCGACCCCGTGCGGGGCATTGCGTCAACCGCTGAACCCCGCTAGGCCGCCACGGCCAGCATGACCGAGTAGGCCTTGAACGTGGCCGTGACCGGCTGGCCGATCGCCAGGCCCAGGGCGTCGACCGCGTCGTGGCTGACGCTGGCGGTCAGCGTGCTGCCCCCCGGGAGCACGAGCCCCACCATCGCGGTGACCGCGCCACGCTGGATGCGTGCGATGGTGCCCGGCAACTGGTTGCGGGCCGAAAGCCTGAAGCCGGCGAAGTCACTGACGAGCACGATCTCGCTGGCCTGCACCAGCGCAATGGCTTCGCTGCCCGGGGCCAGGTTCAGCTCGGTGGCGGCATCGGTGGTGATGCTGGCCGCAACCGTGAGGCCGCCACCGATGTCGAGCTCGATCTGGGTCGTCGCCGGGCCGCGATGGAGCGCCCTGACGGTGCCGAAAAACTGGTTCCGGGCGGATGCCTTCATCGCGAATCTCCTCAGCAGCGGGCCGACCGCCGTGTGTTCGGTCAACCAGGCCTCCTGCATGTGCAGGAAGGCGGCGTGGCGGGTTTGCAGTTCGGTCCAGGCGGCCAGCAGGTCCAGCGCGGCCTCGGTGAGCCGGGTGCCCCCGCCGCCGCTGCCACCGCTGGCGCTCGACACCAGCGGCGCGCGGCTCAGGTTGGACGCCGTGTCCAGCACCAGCCAGGCGCCCTTGTAGCTGTAGCCCGCGGTGCGCGCCGCCTTGTGCAGCGAGCCGGTGGCGTGCAGGGCCTCGAGCAAGGCGAAGAACCGGGTGTCCAGACGACCGGCCAGCGACAGGTGGCCATGCAGCAGCGACGCGTCTCGCGTGTCCGCGACGGTCGGACCGCCCGTGAAGGTCCTGCGGGTGCTCATGTGTCGTCCAGCCCGTAAAGCCGTGCCCGCAGCCGCTGCGCGTTGTCGCCGCCTCGGCAGTCGATCTCGCGCACGACCTGGCCGCCATCGATGACGCAGACCCGGTCGGCGAGGGCGAGCACGTCGTCCACGTCGTGTGTCACCAGCACCGCCGGGATCGCCCAGCGCGCCCGCGCGGCGGCCAGTTCGCCGCGCAGCTGCTCGCGCAGTGCCGGGTTCAGGGCCGCAAACGGCTCGTCCAGCAGCAGGGCCTGCGGCTTGCACGCCAAGGCCCGCGCCAGCGCCACGCGCTGCTGCTGGCCGCCGGACAGCGTGCCCGGACGGCTGCCGGCCATGGCGGTCAGGCCGAAGCTCGCGATCAGCTCGTCGACGACGGCCGCATCGGCCTGGCTCAGGCCGCGGTTCCAGGCCGTGAGGCCGAAGGCGACGTTCTGGCGCACGTTCAGGTGCGGGAACAACGCGTAGCTCTGGAACATGCAGCCCAGGCCGCGCTCCCGAGGCGGCAGGTCGGTGCCGCTGGCGCTGTCGAACAGCGTTCGGCCGGCCACACGCACATGCCCGGCCTGCGGGCGCAGCAACCCGGCCATCGCCCGCAGCACCAGCGACTTGCCGGCTCCCGACGGCCCGTACAACGCCAGCACCGGCGCCGTGCTGGCGATGGCGACATCGAGGTCGAAGCGTCGCCGACCGTCGCTGACGCCGAGCTTCAAGGCCACGTCGATCATGGAGCGCTGAATCCATGGCGGACGAGCAGCGCCTGCGCCTCAGGCGACAGCAGGTAGGCGACGAACTCGCGCGCCAGCGGCTGCTGCCGACTCGCCGAGACGACCGCTGCAGGGTAGACGACGGGGCTGTGGCCGCCGAGCACCCCAACCGTGCGCACCCGTTCCGGCATCATCGCCGCGTCGCTGCGGTACACGAAGCCGGCGTCGACTTCCCCGCGGGCCACGTAGTCCAGCACCTGGCGCACGTTGTCACCGAACACCAGCCGCGGCTGGACCTGGGCCGACAGGCCAGCGGCGTCGAGGACCTGCATCGCGTAGCGGCCGGCCGGCACGCTGGCCGGCTTGCCGATGGCGACGCGGCGTACCGTTGGCCCGGTCAGGTCCACCAGAGCACGCACGTCGGCCCTGCCTCCGGTCGCGGGTACGACCAGCACCAGCGAATTGCGCGCGATGTCGCGCCGGCTGTCGGCGGCAATGACGCCGGCATCGACAGCGCGTTGCAGCGCCTCGGGGTCGGCACTGACGAACACGTCGACGGGCGCACCGTGCACGACCTGCTGCACCAGCAGGCCCGAGGCCCCCAGGTTCAGCCGCACCCGCACGCCGGGGTGGGCGGCCTCGAAACGCGCAGAGACCGCCCGCATCGCTTCACCCAGGCTCGAAGCGGCCGACACCGACAGGGTCTGCTGCGCGGCGACGGGCAGCGCCAGAGCGAGCAGCGCCCAGCCTGCCGCGGCGATGAACCCACGGCGCGAGCGTGCGGCACCTGTCGTCATGGCCACTTCAGCGCACGGGCGGCTGCGGCGCGAGCAGCCGGTTGGACAGCAGCAGGATCGCCACCGACAGCGCGGAGATCGCCAGCGCCAGCAGGGCCGCCACATCGTCGCGCCCCGCCTGGACCGCGTCGTAGACCGCCATCGCGGCGGTCTGCGTCTGGCCGGGGATCGAACCGGCCACCATCAGCGACGCTCCGAACTCACCCATCGCGCGGGCAAAGGCCAGCAGCGTGCCCGCCAGGATGCCGGGCCAGGCGAGTGGCAGCGTGACGCGCAGGAAGACCGACAGCGCGCTCTGGTTCAGCGTGCGCGCGGCGTCTTCGAGCGTGCGGTCGACCTGCGCAAAGGCGGTGCTCGCGCCCTTCAGCACCAGGGGCAGCGCGACGAGGGCCGAGGCCAGCACGGCACCGTGCCAGTGGAAGATGACGCTGTAGTCGAAGTGCTCGTGCAGCCAGGCGCCCACCACGCCGCGGCGACCCATCACGACGAGCAGTCCGTAGCCGAGCACCGTGGGCGGCAGCACCAGCGGCAGCATGCACAGCGCCTCGAGCACGCTGCGCCCGGGCAGCCGCGTGCGCGCGAACAGCCAACCCAGCGCGACGCCCAGCAGCAGCGCGATGGCGGTGGCGAACACCGCCACGCGCAGCGTCAACGCCAGCGGGGCGGCATCGAAATCGCGCAGCAAGGGCAGCAGCGGCATGGACTCCATGCCGCGTAATGTAGTGCGCTACATCACGCCTTCAGCGGCCGACGTCGTGCAGGGCTTGCAGCAGCAGGCGGTGGAACTGGTGGGTGCCGCTCTCGTGGCGGGCCGAATAGCGGCCGCGCCGCGCCAGCCGCGAGGCCAGGCCGCGCTGCACGCCCAGCACGGCGGCCTGGTCCTCCTGCTCGACGGCGTCGAGCGCGCCGCCGGCGCCGCCTGCGGGCTGTCCCGCCAGCGCCGCATCGGCCACGAAGCCGCGGAACAGCACCCGCGTCCGGCTTGGCGACACCGGCAGCACGACGTTCAGCGACAGGCCCCAGGGGTAGAAGTTGAGCATCAGGTTGGGGAACAGCCAGAAGTAGTACGCGGCGATGCGCTGGCCGTGTTCGGGCGAGTCGGCACCGGGTTGGAACGCGGGCTCGCCAGGGGCCGCCAGACCGATCTGCAGATTCGCCCGCGGCCACAGCTCGTAGCGGTACTGCATCCAGTCCAGCGTGCCCGTCAGGCCGGGGTGGACAAAGGGGATGTGCAGGCCTTCGAGGTAGTTGTCGACATACAGCGCCCAGTGCGCGTCGAAGGCGAAGTCGCGGCTTCGTGCAGGGTCCGGCACGAAGTCCGCCAGCGGCACCGGGTACAGACCGGACAGCCGCGGGGCGATGGCCTCCAGCGTGGGCGCCAGGGTGTCAGCCCGTGGTGCGGCACCCGGCAAGGCCACGAACAACTGCCCGGCCCATTCGTGCAGCCCCAGCGCTGGCAGGTGGTCGGTCGGCGACGGAAAGTCCAGCACCCCTTCGAAGCCGGGCATGAAGTGCATTCGTCCGTCGCAGGCAAACCGCCGGCCGTGGTACGGGCAGCGGATCGGCGCCGGGCCGGCTTCAAGCGCCAGCGGTGCGTCCACCAGCACCCGGCCGCGGTGGGTGCAGACGTTGCTGAACGCGCGTAGCGTGCCACCCGGGTCGCGCAGCAGCAGCACGGGCTCGTCGAGCAGGCCCGGCAGCAGCACCTGTGGAGCCGCATGGCCCGCGCGCGGGGCTGCGGCGGCGTCGCAAAGCCAATGCCACTGACGGGCGAACACCGCGTCGCGGACGGCTGCAAACGCGGCGTCGCTGCGGTAGAACGACGGGGGTGGCGTCTGCGCCCGCGCGACCTCGGGGTGGATGTCGAAGTCGGGCTGCCAGGTCACGTCGGCACCGACAGATCGAAGTCCGATTCGGCCAGGGACCGGCCGTTGACGAGCAACTCGATGCGGTGGCGGCCGCTGAAGTAGCGCCGGGTCGTGATCGCCTGCACCTTGTGGCGCCTGACGAGCCGGCACTGCTGGCCGGCGGCAAGTTCGAGCGTCCAGCCCTTGAAGACCTTGGCGCTGCTGCCGCCGTTGGCCTTGACGTGGTGCACGGCGTAGTCCAGCACCAGGCGTTGCGGTCGGCGGGCGGTGCTGCTCAGGTCCACCGTCAGTTCGACCGCGTCGCCCAATGCGATGCGGCGTGGCGCCAGCTCCAGCGTGGCGGTGCCCGCAAGCGCGCGTCCCAAACCCCAGGCCTTCAGCACGGCGGCGTCGCCGGCCTTGATCAGTGTCCGGCTGGCGTGCCTGAGCAGGGCGCGCCGCGCGTTGCCGGCCTCCGGCAGGTGTTCGGCCAGCCACTGCGCGACGAGTCCCGGGTGGTCCTTGGCGATGTCGTTCAGGTGGTTGGCGACACTGCGCCGGACGTAGTCGCTGGGGTCGTCCTGCAAGGCGCGCAGCAGCGGCAGCGTCGGCGTCGGGTCGGCGACCAGGTGCTTGAGCTGCATGCCCCAGGGCAGGCGCGGGCGGCTGCCCTCGCTGACCAGGCGGCGCACGTGGTCCGAAGGATCCCGGGTCCAGACTTCCAGCGTGGGCCAGACCACGTCGGGATGCGTGGCGATGAACGGCCGGATCGCAAACTCGGCGCTGAAGCGCTGCGTCAGCGCGTGCAGGCAGCGCAGCGCCCGCTCGGGCGCACCCAGGCCGCGGCGGGCGACGTACTCCCCGAGCGGCCAGCCGACCCAGCCCGCCAGTCCGGCCGGGCTGCTGCCGTGCCCGGCGACACCCAGCACCGCCACCGGCGGTGCCAGCGCGGCTTCGATCCAGGTCGCGGCGGTGTCGAAGTCGGGCGGCAGGACAAGCTCCAGCGCGTCGGCGATCTGCATCGCACGCGCCTTCATCTCCAGGCCGTCCAGGCCGTCCAGCGCCGCGCGTTCGAAGGCGGCCTTGTCGAATCGTCGTCCGCCGGCCCGCGCCAGGTGGGTCGCCGCGGCGTGCACGACCTCGGCGTTCAGCAGGTTCTTGAAGGGTTCGGGCATGGGCGGCGATGTCAGGTCAGTTCGACCGGCAGACTCTTGAAGCCGCGGAAGCGCAGCCGGCGGTCACGGACCTCGGTGCCGGTCAGGGCCAGCCTCGGGAAGCGCTGGAACAGCGCCAGCAGCGCGATGCGCGCCTCGAGTCGTGCGACGTTCATGCCCGAGCACGCGTGGGCACCCTGGCCAAACGCCAGGTGGTGGTTGGGCTTGCGCGCGATGTCCATGTGTTCCGGATCGGCAAACACCGCCGGGTCGCGGTTGGCCGCACCGACGGCCAGGTTGACGTAGCTGCCCGCGGGCAGGGTCGGTCCGCTGGGCAGCGTGATCGGTTCGAGCAGCCGCCGGTTGTTGAGCTGGATCGGGCTTTCCAGTCGCAGCAGCTCTTCGACCGCGGGGTCGATCAGCGTCGGCTCGGTCAGCAGCCGCGTCAACGACGCCGGGTCGCGCATCAGCAGCCAGGCGCCGTTGCCGATCAGGTTGGTCGTCGTCTCGTGGCCGGCATTGAGCAGGAAGATGCAGTTGTGCAGCAGCTCGTGTTCGTCCAGGCTGCCGCTGGCGTCGCCCTGGATCAGACGGGTCAGCACATCGACCTCGGGGTCGCCGGGGTGGGCGGTGCGCTGTGCGACCAGGCCTCGCAGGTAGGCCAGGAACTCGGCCACCGCACGCTGGCCGGCGTCGACCATCGCGGCGCTGGGTGCCGGCTCCAGCGCCGACAAGGTCGCCAGCGACCACGCGCGCAGCGGACCGCGTTCGTGCTTGGGGATGTCGAGCAGGTTGCCGATCACCTCGACCGGGATGCTGGCCGCGAAGTGCTCGACCAGATCCGGCGCCGGCTCGTCGTCCAGGCGGTCCAGCAGGCCTGCGACCAGGCTGCGCACGCCCGCATCCATGCGTGCGATGGCGCGCTGGTTCATGGCCCCCATCACGATGCGGCGCAGTCGCGTGTGCAGCGGCGGATCGCTGAACACCTGGCTGGTGGTGTGGTGTTCGTACAGCGGTGTGCCGACGCCGAACCGTGGCGCGAACTCGGCCTTCTTGTCGCTGCTGACGACCGCGCTCCGGTAGACCGCCAGCACGTCGGCATGGCGGGTCAGGTACCAGGCAGCGTTGCCCAGGTCGTGCACCGGCGAGTGCTCGCGCAATGCGGCCCACACGGGCGCCGGATCGTCGGCAAAGCCGGCCGGAGGGGCGGCGAGCGAAAACGCCAGGGCTGGGTCGCGGGGGCGGGTGTCGGTCATGCGACAAGTCTAGGCAGACCGGCGGCCCGGCGCTGCGGGACAATCCAGGGCATGTTCACCGGCATCGTTCAAGGCGTGGCCCGCGTGGCCCGGATCGAGTCCCTCCCGGGGCTGCAGCGCTTGTGCCTGGCGCTGCCAACAGGTTTCGACGACGGCCTGGCGATCGGCGCCAGCGTCTCGGTCGACGGCGTCTGCCTCACCGTGACGGCACGGCAGGACGGCGGGCAGGCGCACTTCGACGTGATGATGCAGACCCTGGCGGTCAGCACATTGGGCGGCCTGGACGTGGGCAGCGCGGTCAACGTCGAGCGCGCCGCGGCCGAAGGTGCAGAGGTGGGAGGCCACGTGCTGTCGGGGCATGTCGACGTGCTGGCGCGCCTGCAGGGCATCCGCACGCCGGAGAACAACCGCGTGCTGCGCATCGCCGTGCCGGCGCCCTGGATGCGCTACGTCTTCGCCAAGGGCTACATCGCGGTCAATGGCGCCAGCCTCACGGTGTCCGAAGCGCACAAGGCGGCAGACGGCAGCGGCTGGTTCGAGGTCTGGCTGATCCCGGAAACCCTGCGCATGACCACCTTTGCCGACAAGGTCGAAGGCGATCCGCTGAACCTCGAGATCGAACGCCAGACCCAGGTCATCGTCGACACCGTGCGCGATGTCGTCGAGGCCCGGCTCGACAGTCTTCTGGGTCCGCTGCGGCCGGCGCTGGACGAACTGCTGGCCCGTCACACGTGAACCGGGCGCCCCTTGCCGGCCGCCGCGCGGTGCTGGGCCGCGGCCTCGCTGCCGGGGTGGCGTGGCCGATGCTGCTGCGCCACGGTCGGGGTCATGCAAACGAGGACCGCTTCGCTCTCGGGGTGGCCAGCGGGCAGCCGCAGCCGGCCGGCGTGGTGCTGTGGACACGGCTGGTGGGCGCTGGCCTGGGCAACCGGGTCCCGGTGCGCTGGGAAGTGGCCGAGGACGAGGCCTTCAGCCGGATCGCGGCCCGTGGCGCCGACGTTGCGCTCGCCGACGATGCGCACAGCGTGCATGCCGAAGTCAGCGGCCTGGCCAGCGACCGCGTCTATTGGTACCGCTTCGAGGCCGACGGCCAGCGCAGCCGGGTCGGCCGCACGCGCACCGCGCCAGCGCCGGATGCCACCGTGGCGCGGCTGTCGTTTGTCGCCGCGAGCTGCCAGCGTTGGGACGTGGGCCACTACGCCGCCTGGCGCGATGCCATCGCCGGCGAGCCGGACCTGGTGCTGTTCCTGGGCGACTACATCTACGAGTACGCCTCGCGACCCGATGCGCCGCGTCGCCACGCGGGCGGCCTGACCCGCACGCTGGCCGACTACCGGCTGCGCCATGCCGAATACAAGACCGACCCGCTGCTGCAGGCCGCGCACGCGGCGGCACCCTGGCTGCTGGTCTGGGACGACCACGAGGTCGACAACGACTACGCCGGGCTCACGGGCCAGAGCCTGCAGGCCGACTTTGCGGCCCAGCGCAGCGCGGCCTACCGGGCCTACTGGGAGCACATGCCATTGCCGCGGTCGGCCCGGCCGGCTGCAGACGGGACCATGCCGATGTTCGGCCGGCTCGACTGGGGCCGGCTGGCGCGCATCCACCGCCTGGACAACCGCCAGCACCGCGACGTCCAGGCCTGCCCGCGTCCCGGCCGGGCCGGCAGCAACACCCTGCCGCTGGCCGACTGCCCGCAGATGGCCGACCCGTCGCGAACGATGCTGGGTGCCGCCCAGGAACGCTGGCTGGCCGACGGCTGGAGCCTGGAGCGGCCCTGGAACCTGCTCGCCCAGCAGACCTTGCTCAGCCGCTTCAGCTGGAGCGCCATCGACGCGGCGGCGACCGGCACGACGGGCTCGACGGGCACGTTCTGGACCGATGGCTGGGACGGCTACCCGGCAGCCCGCCAGCGCCTGCTGGACGTCGTGGCGCAGCGTCGCGTGCCCGGCCTCGTCGTGCTGGGCGGGGACGTGCACTGCCACTGCGTCAGCCAGGTCCTGGAGGACTACGGCCGCCCGGGTGGCCGCGTGCTCGGCGCAGAGTTCGCGGGCACCTCGATCTCCAGCGCCGGTCTGGCGCAGGACCGGGTGAGCCGGGCCCAGGGCTTCAACCCGCATGTCCTGCATGCGCGCAGCGACCAGCGCGGCTGCCTGCGCGGAACGCTGACACCGGACCGGCTCGAGATGGACCTGCGCACGGTCGCCGACGTGCTCGACCCGTCCTGCCCGGCCACCAGCCAGGCCCGTTTTGTGGTCGAGGCGGGCCGGCCTGGCGTCCAGCGCGCCTGACCGGTCTCCAACCCCAGACACGCCCCCACGCATGCCCGACTTCCGACTCCTGGGGCTGGCCGATGCTGCGGCACTGCTGCCGTTGAACACCGACAGCTACAAGCTCAGCCACTTCGCGCAGTACCCACCCGGCACCGAGCACGTCTTCAGTTACATCGAGGCGCGTGGCGGCAGCGCGCCGGACACCCCGGGCCATACGGTCTTCTTCGGCCTGCAGATCCTGCTGAAGGAGACCCTGTGCCGGCCGGTGGCGGCCGACAGCCTGGCCTACGCCGCCGAGCTGGCCGCGGCGCACGGGCTGCCGTTCAACGTTGCCGGCTGGCAGCACATCGTGCAGCGCCACGGCGGTCGGCTGCCGGTGCGCATCCGCGCCGTGCCCGAGGGCAGCGTCGTGCCCACCGGGCAGGTGCTGGCGACGGTCGAAAACACCGACCCGGCCTGCGCCTGGCTGACCAGCCACCTCGAGACCCTGCTGCTTCGCCTGTGGTACCCGACCACGGTGGCGACCTTCAGCCACGCCACCAAGGCCACGCTGGCGCGAGCGCTTCGAGAGACCGGCGGCGATGCCGCGCTGGCGGGGCTGCCGTTCAAGCTGCACGACTTCGGCGCCCGTGGGGTCTCGTCCTACGAATCGGCGCTGATCGGCGGCCTGGCGCACCTGGTCAACTTCCAGGGCACCGACACCCTGGCGGCGCTGCTGGGCGCGCGGCTGTACTACCAGGAGCCCATGGCCGGCTTCAGCATCCCGGCCGCCGAGCACAGCACCATCACCGCGTGGGGCCGGGACGGCGAGGCCGAGGCCTATCGCCGCATGCTGGACCTCTACGCCCGACCCGGTGCGCTGCTGGCCGTGGTGTCCGACAGCTACGACCTCGAGCACGCGGTCGCGGCCTTGTGGGGCGGGGCGCTGCGCGAGCAGGTCATCGCGTCCGGCGCCACCGTCGTCATCCGCCCCGACAGCGGCCACCCGCCGACCGTCGTGCTGAAGACCGTGCAGCAGCTGGCCGCCGCTTTCGGCACCCAGGACACTGCCCAAGGCTATCGGCTGCTGAACCACGTGCGCGTGATCCAGGGCGATGGCATCACGCGGGCCAGCATCGGCGCCATCCTGGAGACGCTGCAACGCCACGGCTTTGCCGCCGACAACGTCGCCTTCGGGCAGGGCGGTGCACTGCTGCAGGCGGTGCACCGCGACGACCTCGGCTTTGCGATGAAGGCCTCGGCCGTCTGCATCAACGGCCATTGGCGCGACATCCGCAAGGATCCCGCCACCGACCCGGGCAAGCGTTCCAAGGCCGGCCGCATGACGCTGCTGACGCTGGGCAACGGCGACGCGGCCCGCTGGGCCACGGTGCATCTGGGCAACCCTGAACAGGCCGTGCTGCAGGCCGAAGGCTGGGCCGACGCGTTGCGCACCGTGTTCGAGGACGGCGTGCTGCTCGTCGACGACTCGCTGGCCCAGGTGCGCTCCCGTGCGATGTCCGGGCTCGGCCTGGGTGCCACCGCAGGCTGAAGGCGGCGTCCCCGATGCAGGCCATCCTCGCCGTCACGGTCCCGTTTTTTGCATTGGTGCTGGCCGGCTGGTTGGCGGCCGAACGGCGGCTGCTGCCGGACGAGGCGATCCCCGGGCTGAACGCCTTTGTCCTGTACTTCGCGCTGCCGTGCATGCTGTTCCGGTTTGGCTCATCGACACCGGTGGCGCAGCTGCTGGACCCGGTGGTGCTGGTGGTCTACACCGCATCGGCACTGCTGATCGTGTTCGTCGTCGTGTCGCTGTCGCTCAACGCCCGTGTCGGCTTGAAGGACGCCGCCTTCGGCGCCCTGGTCGCGGCCTTCCCCAACACCGGCTTCATGGGCATCCCGCTGCTGGTGGCCTTGCTGGGTCCTTCGGCCGCCGGACCACTGACGAGCGTGCTGCTGGCCGACCTGTTCGTCACCAGCAGCCTGTGCATCGCATTGGCCCAAAGCGAAGGTGCCGCGGCGGCCGGGCGGCGCCAGGCGCTGGGGCGGGCATTGAAGGGTGCGATGTCCAATCCGCTGCCCTGGTCCATTGCCGCGGGAGCGATGGTGGGGGTGATCGGCTTGAAGCTGCCCGGCCCGGTCGACACCATCGTGCAGATGCTGGCCAGCGCTGCGACACCGGTGGCGCTGTTCACGATCGGCGCGGTGCTGAGTCGCGCCGGGCGCGCGGCCCACGGCAAGACGCCTTACCGCGACTTCGTGCCCGTGGCTGCCGTCAAGCTCTTGCTGCATCCGCTCCTCGTCGGGGTCCTGGCACTCTCGGCGCTGCGAATGGGAGCGCCGCTGACCGTGTCGCAGATCACCGTGATGGTGCTCGCGGCGGCGCTGCCCAGTGCCAGCAACGTGTCGCTGCTGGCCGAGCGCTTTGGTGCTGACAATGGCCGCATCGCCCGCATCATCATGACGAGCACCGCACTGGCCTTCGTCACCTTCACCGCCACGGCCTGGCTGCTCGGGGCGCGGCCCGTGGGCTGAAGATCCCGCACCCCCGACGTCCATGACCGAACCCCACGATTCCCGAACCGAGTTGCTGGACGACACGATGCTGCGCGCGATGGCAGCGCATGGCAGCGTGCGCAGCTTTGCCGCCAACACCGTGCTGGTGACCGAAGACGACCGGTCCGATGCGCTGTTCATCATCCTGAAGGGCCGGATCCGTGCCTACGGGTCGGACCGCGACGGTCGCGAAGTGGTCTACGGCGTGCAGGGCCCGGGCGAGTACTTCGGCGAGATGACGCTGGACGGTGGCCCGCGCTCGGCCAGCGTGATGACGATGGAGCCGACCACCGTGGTCGTGGTGCCGGGAGCCGACGTGCGCGACTTCCTGGCGCGCCATCCGGACTTTGCCGTGCACCTGGTGCACAAGCTGATCGGCCTGGTTCGCAGCAGTACGCAACAGGTCAAGAGCCTGGCGCTGGAAGATGTCTACGGCCGTGTCGCCAGACTCTTGCGCAGCCAGGCGCAGGACGTGCCCGGTGAACCGGGTGTCAAGCGCCTGCCCGACAAGCTGACCCAGCAGCAGCTGGCCGACCGCGTCGGCGCCTCGCGAGAGATGGTCAGCCGGGTCTTCAAGCCGCTCCAGGAAGGTGGCTACATCGAGATGCGCAGCGGGCACATCGTGCTGCTGAAGAAGCTGCCCGCGCGCTGGTAGCGCGGCGCCTGCGGGCGATGTGAATCGTGCACACGCCCGGTGTGCACTGCGGCGCTGCGGCGCGTGGTCCGGGTCGGCACAGTTCATCCATGGCAACGACACGCCCCTCTACCCCCGGCAAGGCCTCACGGCGGCGCCCGGTGGACGGTGCGGATCGAAGCCATGTCGGACTCGTCACTCAACCCCTGCTGGAGATCGCATCATGACCAAGACCTCGACCCGTATCGCCCTCGCTTTCCTGGCCGTTGCCGCGATGGGCGCTGCCCATGCCGGAATGGAAAGCATCGTCGTCACCGCACCGGCGGCCGCGGCCCTGCCGAGCGTGGACCCGACCGATCGCCAGGCGATCGGCGGCACCTACCAGATGGCCGACGGCCGCACGCTGGTGCTCCGGTCGCGGGGCACCCAGGCGATGGTGGCCGAGTTGGACGGCGTGCCGAGCACGGTGCTGCGGGTGCAAGGCACGACGCTGCGCTCGGCCGACAAGAGCATGGCGATGCGTTTCAACCGCGACGGCGACACCGTGATCACCACCGTGACCCTGGCGGTGGACGGCCAGGTGCAGACGCTGGCGTCGCTGGCACCGGCCAAGCGCTGAGCCGGGTGGCGGCCCGGATCGCCCGCGATCCGGGCCGCGCCGCACCCTTCTGGGCGGGGCCGGGCGAGGTCTACTGACCCTGGCCCAGCGCATAGCCGGCCTCGCCGTCGAAGCTGCACAGGTGCTCGGTCTTGATGAAGTCGAGCTCGTCGCTGACCAGGTTGTGCAGCAGGTCGATGACTTCGGCGTGCGTCACATGGCGGGGCGTCCCTTGTGCATCCACGCCTAGGAAGCGGCAACGCCAGTGGTCGGTGCAGAAGGTCTCCGGAAAGCCGCCGGGCCAGACCTTGACGCCGCGGTTGGTGATCATCTGCAGCTTGAAGCCCGCCGGGCGCGGCTGGTGCGCCAGCGTCACCAGTCGGCCGGCCAGGAAGTCGGCCGTCACGCCCGCGGCGTGCACGAAGACGTCGACACCGACGATCTCCTTGCGGGCCGGCGCGGCGCGCCGGTACAGCGGCGCCGGGGTGCTGCGCGGTTGCGGCTCGTCGCGGTAGCTCACGGGCTTCAAGGTGCGGGGCTGCTGGCCCAGTCGGTCGATGATGGCGTCGGCGAAGTCCATGCTGCCAAACGGCTTGTACTCGCGCTGGCCGCCACTGCCGCCCTGCAGATCGGCCGTGAAGACGCCGTCCTCGATGGTCGTCAGCCAGGCGTTGTGGACCTTGCTCGCGACGTCGGCCTGGCGGATGTGCACCAGCATCATCACCGCCGCCAGCAGCAGACCGCTGGGGTTGGCGATGCCCTTGCCGGCGATGTCCGGGGCGCTGCCATGGATCGCCTCGAACATCGCGACGTGTTCGCCGATGTTGGCGCTGCCGGCCAGGCCCACCGAGCCCGTCATCTCGGCGGCGATGTCGCTGATGATGTCGCCATACAGGTTGGCGGTGACGATGACGTCGAACTTCTCCGGCCGGGTGGCCAGGCGCGCGGCGCCGATGTCGATGATGAAGTGCTCGGTCTGGATCTCCGGGTACTGCGGTGCGATCTCGTCGAACACCTTGTGGAACAGACCGTCGGTCATCTTCATGATGTTGTCCTTGGTCATGCACGTGACCTTCCTGCGGCCGTGCGCCCGCGCGTACTCGAAGGCGTAGCGGACGATCTTCTCGCAGCCTGGACGCGTGATGAGCTTCAGGCACTGGAAGACCTCATCGGTCTGGCGATGCTCGATGCCGGCGTAGAGGTCCTCCTCGTTCTCGCGCACGATCACCAGGTCCATCCTGGGATGCTTGGTGTTCACGAAGGGGTGGTAGCTGACGCAGGGGCGCACGTTCGCGTACAGGCCCAGCGTCTTGCGGATCGTGACGTTCAAGCTCTTGTAGCCACCGCCTTGCGGTGTGGTGATGGGCGATTTCAGGAAGACCTTGGTGCGACGCAGGCTGGCCCAGCTCTCCGGGGCAATGCCGGCGGTGTTGCCCGCGAGGTAGACCTTCTCGCCGATCTCGATGACTTCGGGCGCGATCCTGGCGCCGGCGGCCTGGAGCACCTTCAGCGTGGCGGCCATGATCTCGGGGCCGATGCCGTCGCCATAGGCCACGGTGATGGGGGTCTTGTCGGGCATGGGTCTCTTTCGGTGGAGCCGCTTGTGGCGGCCAATGGAAACATGGGGTGGCCGGAACGATAGGCAGGTCCGACTATCATGAAAAGTGATTTGCTTCGATGTGATTGATCGGAACTGGCGATGAATGAACCTGCTGCCGTGCGAGCCACCTTCACCCAGCTGCGGACCTTCGAGGCCGTCGTGCGGCTGGGCGGTGTCGGCAAGGCGGCCGTGGCGCTGCATCTTGCGCAGCCCACGGCGTCGACCCAGCTCAAGGAGCTGGCGCAGGCGGTCGGGCTGACACTCTTCGTGCCGCACGGGCGAGGGCTGAAACTGACCGAAGAAGGTGAGCTGCTGCTGGCGCACACGCGCGAGCTGTTTGCCGGCTGGCGCCGCTTCGAGGAGGACGCGGCCGCGCTGCGCGGCCTGGCCAGCGGCCGGCTGCGCATTGCCGCCGTGACCACGACCGAGTACTTCCTGCCCGAACTGATCGGCCCGTTTGCCCGCGCCCATCCGGGCATCGACATCGACCTGGCGGTCGAGAACCGCGACGCCGTGGTGCGCCGCCTGGAGCGGGGCGACGACGAACTGGCGGTGATGATGCTGCCGCCGCAGGACCTGCCGCTGCAGCGCTGGCCGTTCCTCGAGAACCCGCTGGTGATCGTGGCGCCCGTGGGCCACCCACTGGCCCGCAAGAAGCGCGTGCGCCTGGAGCAACTGGTGGGCGAGCCGCGCCTGACGCGTGAGGCCGGGTCAGGCACCCGTGCCGCGTCGGACGAGTTCCTGGCCGAACGGGGCGTCGACTGGCCGCCGCGCATGGCGCTGGGCAGCAACGAGGCGATCAAGCACGCCGTCATCGCCGGTCTGGGCCTGGCGGTCCTGTCGCGTCACACCCTCGGGACTTCGCCCGAGCGGGACGGCCTGATCGAGCTGCCGGTGGCCGGGTTCCCGATCCGGCGCCGATGGCACCTGGTCTGGCAACGCGACCGAAAGCTGTCGCGTCCTGCGCGTGCCTTCCTGGACCACCTTCGCCAGCGGCTGAAGAGCCAGGGCAAGGACTGGGAGATGCCGACGCTTCTATGACCGGATGTCGCGAGGCGCTGCGCCCCGCGGCCCCGTGCTTACTGCTTCGGCCCTTCGACGATGCGCCGCGACAGGCCCACCGCATACGGGGCCGCGCGGGCCGCGATCAACGGGTCGGGTCCGGCTTCAACGCCCTTGGGCAGCACCATCGGGTTGTAGGTGATGCGCAGGCAGGCGCCGCCGGCGTCGGGCGCGACGTCCGTGATCCGCAGACGGCCCAGCGAGACCTTGGGTCGCTGATCCGGCAGCGGCGTCACCGCACTGTCGAGCCGGTCCCCGGCCTCGGCCAGTTGCAGCATGAAGTCGAACGAGGCCGTACCGGCCTTGACACGGTCGCGCAGGTCGGCAAACAGGAAGCTCGGACCCTTGGCCTTGGCCTCGTCGTCGCTCAGGCCCTGGGTGCCGCCGATCGGCTCGAACACCCACTTGCCCCACTGCTTGTTGCCGCGTGCGTCGACAAAGGCAAAGGCATGCACGCCCCAGTAGTTGACGCTGGCGAAGCTCGCCGGCACCGGCTGGCCGGCGAAGTAGCGGGGCAGCAGCAGCACCTCGGGGTTGGCGTCGGCAAAAGCCTTCACACGCGCCGGGTCGGCGGCGCGGGTGGCAGGGTCGGGACGCAGCGACTCCAGTCGACCCAGGAATTGTTCGGGCGTTGCGGCGCCGAAGATCGGTGCCGAGATGTTGCCCATCTGCCAGGTCTCGCCAGCCGGCAGGTCGAACTGCAGCGCCATGTTGCGCTGGCCCTTGGCGTTGTCCGGCGCATTGGGGTTGGCACCCCCGACCGAGAAGCGCACGACCACCGGCACCGGCCGGCCGCTGAAGGCCGACGACGTTGACAGCTTGCGCCCTTGTTCGTTGCCGACAAACTCGCCGGTGGCGCAGACGCCCTTGGCGCCGCTGCGCCTGAAGCCTTCGTGCTTGCCGAAGGTGGACTCGAAGGTGTCGAGGAAGCGGTTGGGATCGACCTGCGCTTGAGCCGGTGTCGCCACGAAGGAGACCACGACGGCAGCGGCCAGCGGCCACAGGCGGGGGAGTACGGGGGCAGTCATGAAGGTCTCCACGTGAAGGTGTGCTGTGCCATTCGCGCAGTCCCCTGGGCAGGTTACAGGCGACCTGTCTTCGACCTTGGGCGGAGCCGGACTATGATCGTTGCGTTGGTGCTCGTCGAGGCGTTCCGCCGAGACAGTTCAACGGGAATCAGGGAGGAGCAGGCCCACACGGGCGGCTCCCAACCTGAGCTGCCCCCGCAACGGTAAGCAGACGGCAAGCCATCGCCAAGACGGCTTGCCCGCTCGTGACACGAGCCACTGGGACGGCATCGCCAGGCGCGATGCCCACCGGGAAGGCGTCACGGGTGGTCTCTGCCAGCCCGGATACCGGCCAACGCTGTGGCGAGCTGCGCAATGGGCTCGCCGTCCGGTGGGTGCCTGCGGGGAAGCGGGCGCACACGACCCTTGTGGCGTTCCTCTCATGTCTCGTTTCCCTGCTGGCCCGATCCGGGCCCGGTTCCCCCATGGCCTCACTGGGCGCTCGCGTCGCCTGCGCCCGAGGCTGTCGCTGTTGTCCGTGTTGACACCGGCGCTGCTGCTGCCGCTGCCGGCCGCCGCGCAAGCGGCTCCTGATGTCATCGTCGTCACCGGCACCCGCACGCCGACCCGCGCCGACCAGGCGCTGGCCCACACCACGGTCATCGACCGCACGCGGATTGAAGAGGCCACGGGCCGCACGCTGGCCGAGTTGCTCAGCCGCGAGCCGGGCTTGCAGTTCTCGTCCAACGGCGGGGCGGGCAAGGCCAGCTCGGTGTCGATGCGCGGTCTCGAGGCGCGTCACACGCTGCTGCTGATCGACGGTGTCCGCTACGGTTCGGCGACGCTGGGTACGGCGCCCTGGGAGAACATCCCGCTGGAGAGCATCGAACGCATCGAGATCGTGCGTGGGCCCTTGTCGAGCCTGTACGGCAGCGACGCCGTGGGCGGTGTGGTGCAGGTCTTCACCCGCGGTGGCACGCAGGGCCTCGCGCTCAACGGTGCGGTCACGCTGGGCTCCCACAGCACACGCAAGCTGGCGGGCGGCCTGCGCTTCGGTCAGGGGGCCTTTGACGGTTCGGTGCAACTGGCACAGGACCGTACCGACGGCGTCTCGGCCACCAACCCCCGGGTGCCGTTCGGCAGCTTCAATGCCGACGACGACGGCTTCGAGCAGCGCAGCGCCAGTGCCCGGCTGGGCTGGCGCCTTGCCCAGGGATGGCGCCTCGCGGCCCATGCGCAGGTCGCCGACGGCGAGACCCGCCTCGACGACGGCCCGGGCGCCGATGCACGCGCCGGCCTGCGCAGCGAGGTGCTGGGCCTGCAACTGACCGGCACGGTGCGCCAGGGCTGGACGACGGCGCTGCGGCTTTCGCGGTCGGCCGACGACTACGAGACGATTGCCAGCGCATCGGCCTTCAGCACGCTGGGCACCATCGGGACCGTCCAGCGGCAAGTCGGATGGGAGAACAGCCTGGCCACGCCGCTGGGCACGGCCTGGGTGCTGGTCGAGCGCTTGCAGCAGGAGGTCAGCCGCCCCGGCAAGCCGTTTGCCGTGTCCGATCGTTCGATCTCGGCCCTGGCGCTGGGCCTGAACGGGCGCGCCGGCCGGCACGGTTGGCAGGGCAGCGTGCGTCACGACCGCAACAGCCAGTTCGGCCAGCAGACCACCGGTGCGCTGAGCTACGGCTTCGACGCCACCGCACAGCTGCGACTGGGCGCATCCCTGGGCACCAGCTTCAATGCCCCGAGCTTCAACCAGCTGTACTTCCCCGACTTCGGCAACCCGAACCTTCAACCCGAAGAAGGCGTTCTGCGCGAGCTGAGCGTTCGCTGGGCCGACGGTGGGCATGAAGTGCGCGTGGCGTTTTTCAGCACCGACATCCGCAGCTACATCACGCCCGGAGCCAACCCGACCAACGTCGACGCCGACATCGAAGGCATCAGCCTCAGCCTGGCGACGCGGCTCGGTGGCTGGACCCTGTCGGCCAGCGGTGACCTGATCGACCCGCGCAACAGCAACCCGCGCAATGCCAACTTCGGCAAGCGGTTGCCGCGTCGGGCGCCGGACGTGTTCCGGGTCGCCGCCGAGCGGCAGATCGGTGCGGTGAGCTTCGGCGGTGCGATCTACAGTGCCGGTGATCGCTTCGACGATGCCGGCAACAGCATCGCGCTTGCCGGCCACACCACCACGGACCTGCACGCCCGCTGGCAACTGGCGCGCGACTGGCAGCTGGGCGTCAAGCTCAACAACATCGCGGGCCGGCAATACGAAAACGTGCTCGGCTACAACCAGCCCGGCCGCGAGGCCTTCGTCACGCTGCGCTACAGCAGCCGATAGGCAACACGATGCGCGCCCTGACCCCGCTAACGCTGGCTCGCCTTTGCTGCGCGTCGATGGCGCTCGTCGCCGCGGGCTGCATTGGCGCGGCTGAGGTCCTGGTGCGCGACGACCGCGGCACCGAGCACCGCATCGCCGCGCCGCCGCAACGCATCGTCTCGATGCTGCCGTCGTTGACCGAACTCGTCTGGGTCCTGGGTGCCGGCCCGCGACTGGTGGGCGTGGACCGGTATTCCAACTGGCCGGCCGACGTCGCGCGGCTGCCGCGCCTGGGCGGCATGGACGATGCGCAGATCGAGGCCATCGCCGCCCTCAAGCCCGACGTGATCCTGGCCTCGACCTCGTCGCGAGCGATGGACCGCATGGAAGCGCTGGGCTTTCGTGTCGTGCGCTTCAAGTCCGATGGCCATGCCGACGTGCGGCGCACGCTCGACACACTGGCGCGGCTGCTGGGCCAGCCGGAAGACGGAGCCCGGGTCTGGGCACGCCTGGAGCGCGAGATGGACCAGGCCGCAGCGCGCGTGCCCATCGGGCTGCGGGGCCAGCGGGTGTACTTCGAGATCGGCGGCGGCCCGTATGCGGCCGGCACCACGTCGTTCATCGGCGAGACGCTGACCCGGCTGGGCATGGCCAACATCGTGCCGGCCGAACTCGGCCCCTTCCCGAAGCTCAACCCCGAGTTCGTCGTGCGCGCCAGGCCCGATCTCATCATGGGCGGTCAGCGCGAGCAGGTCGCCCTGGCGCAGCGCCCGGGCTGGAACTCGCTCGCCGCAGTACGCCAGCAGCGCGTGTGCGGCTTTGATCCGGCGCCGTACGAGGTCCTGATCCGCCCCGGCCCCCGGCTGGGCGAGGCCGCCGCCCTGCTGGCCGATTGCCTGGTGCGCCTGGGCGCCGGGCAGAGCGCTGCCCGTGCAGGCGCCAGCGCCGCGTCCCCCACGCCATGAGTGACGCCGGTCGACGGACGCGACTGGTCGGTGTGATGGCCACGGTCATCGCGCTGGGCCTGCTGGCGGGCCTGGCGACAGGGGCGGGCGGGTTCTCGCCGCTGGGCTTCTGGGCCGACGTGCAGGGCCGTGACGCCGGGCTGATCCTGGGCCAGATTCGCGCCCCGCGCACGCTGGGTGCGCTGATGGTGGGGGCCTTGCTGGGGCTGTCGGGCGCCATCGCGCAGGGCCTGTTCCGCAACCCGCTGGCCGACCCCTTCCTGCTGGGCAGTGCCGCCGGCTCGGGCCTGGGCGTGGTCCTTGTGCTTGCCGGCGCGTCGATCGGCGGCGCCAGCATCAGCCTGGCCACGGTGGCCTGGATGGAGCGCGTGGGCCTGGTCGCGGCGGCCTTCTTCGGTGCGCTGGCGGGTGTGGCCATGACCTTGACGCTGGCCCGTGGTGCCGTGCACACCCTGCGCCTGCTGCTGGCGGGCGTGGTCGTCGGAGTCCTGCTGGGGGCCTTGAGCGACCTGGTGACCATCGCCTCACCCGATGCGCTGCGTGGCAAGCAGGCCTTCATGCTGGGCAGCACCAGCTTCATGGGCTGGGACGCGCTGGCCTTGATGGGGGCTGGATTGGTGCCGCTGCTGGTGCTGGCCTGGCGCCTGGCGCGTGCGTTGGATGCCCTGACGCTGGGCGAAGACAGTGCCATGAGCCTGGGGCTGGACCTGGCGCGGGTGCGGCTGGCGCTGGTTGCGATGCTCAGCCTGGGCACCGCCTTGGCGGTGTCGCAAGCCGGGCTGGTGGCCTTTGTCGGCCTGGTGGCACCGCACCTGGTGCGCCGCCATGCACCGGGTCGCCATGGCTGGCTTCTGCTGGCCAGCGCGGGCATGGGCGCAGCCTTGCTGCTGGTGGCCGACGTGATCTCGCGCGCGTTGATCGCGCCGCAGGAACTGCCGGTCGGCGTGGTGACGGCGGTGCTGGGTGGCGTCTACCTGTTCTGGCTGCTCAAGCAGCGCACCGCGCGATGACGACCTGGGTCGAGTCCTTCGGCTTGCGCGTGCGCCTCGGGGGGCGCGACGTGCTGGACGACGTGAGCCTGCAACTCGGCCCGGGCTGGACGGCCCTGGTCGGCCCGAACGGCGCCGGCAAGTCAACGCTGCTGCGCGCGCTGGCCGGCTTGCAGGTCCCGACCGCCGGCCGGGTGGCGTTGCGCGGGCAGGATGTTCAGCGGGTCCGGCCGGCCGAGCGCGCACGTCAGATGGCCTGGCTGGCCCAGCAGGCCGAAGTGACGGGTGAGCTGAACGTGCGCGAGACCGTCGAACTCGGCCGCATTGCGCAGCTGGGCCTCCTGGGCGCACCGGGTGCGGCCGACCATGCCGCCGTGGCCGGCGCGATGGCGCTCACCGAGTGCAGTGCCTGGCAGTGCCGCCGCCTGCATGAACTGTCGGGCGGCGAGCGCCAGCGTGTGCTGCTGGCCCGTGCGCTTGCCACCGAAGCGCCTGTGCTGCTGCTCGACGAGCCGACGACGCATCTGGATGCGCCCCACCAGGTGGCCCTGGCGCGCCTGTTCCGCCGTCTGGCGCGCGACGTCGATCACCGGCGCGCGGTGCTGACCGTGCTTCACGACCTGCCGATCGCCTTGCAGGCCGACCGGCTGCTGGTGCTCGACCGGGGTCGCCTGCGCGCCGACGGTGCGCCGTCCGATCCGGCGGTACAGGCCGCGCTGGTGCAGGTCTTTGAAGGCGCCATCCGGATCGAGACCGATGCCGCTGGCCAGAGCCGAGTCGCGTTGGCGCTGGATGATCCCGGTGGGCCGTCCGATATGCGAATGCGAACCCCTTATCATTAGGACTGACAGGCAGGAGTCATCGCCCTTGTGCGCCTGCCATCGCCTTCTTGATTCGCCGAGGTTCCGCCTTGAAACGCCACAAGAGAGCAGCCTTGGTGCTCTGCTCGATGTCCCCTTTCGCCGTGCCGACGCTTGCACAGGTCGCGAGCCCCGCCACCCCGTCAGACGTCATCACCATCACCGGCACGCGCCAGGCCTACCAGGGCGACTTCAAGCGCCTTGAGACCCCGCAGGCCGAGCAGTCCATCGATGCCGAGACCCTGCGCGCTTCAGGCGCTGTCGACCTCAACCAGGCCTTGAGCCTGTCGGCCTCGGTGGCGCGCCAGAACAACTTCGGTGGACTCTGGAACGCGTTTGCGCTGCGTGGCTTCGTGGGCGACGAAAACCTGCCGAGCAACTACCTGGTGAACGGCTTCAACGCCGGCCGGGGATTTGGCGGGCCGCGCGACCTTTCGGGCATCGAATCGGTCGATGTGCTCAAGGGCCCGCGGGCCGCGCTGTTCGGGCGCGGCGAGCCTGGCGGAACGGTGAACCTGGTGACCAAGCGACCGACCTTCAAGACGGCGGGCGAGCTCCGTGTGTTGGCCGGCAGCTTCAAGACCTACCGCGTCGATGCCGACTGGACCGCGCCGCTGTCCGACGCCGTCGCCGTGCGCCTGGTCGGCTTTGCCGAAGACGCTGGCAGCTTCCGGGACACGGTCGAAACCCGCAAGCACGGCGCCAGCCCGTCGCTCGCCTGGCGCATCGGCCCGCAGACCCGGCTGGTGTATGAGCTGGAGTACAGCCGACAGGAGATCCCGTTCGACCGCGGTGTGCTGGCCGTGGATGGCCAACTGGGCCGCATCCCGCAAAGCCGCTTCCTGGGTGAGCCAGGCGACGGTCCGATGAAGGCCGCTGCGCAGGGCCACCAGTTGGAGTTCCAGCACGACTTCAGCAAGGACTGGAGCGCCCTCGTGGGTCTGACGAAGCGCAGGACCTCGCTCGAGGGCTTTTCGACCGAGGCCGAGCTGGGCGCCAGCCGCCAGCGCCTGCTGGTGGACGGCCAGACGTTGACGCGCCAACGCCGCTTCCGGGACTACGACGCCGACTACCAGGTGGTGCGAGCCGAGGTCAACGGCCGCTTCAAGCTCGGTGGGCTGCAGCATCGCGTGATCCTCGGCCTGGACGCTGATCGGTTCGAGAACGACCAGGTCTTCCTGCGCGCCCGTGCGCCCACGCTGGCCAACAACCCGACGCTGACGCAGCTCCAGGCCCTCAACATCTTCAACCCGGTCTATGGCAGCTACGCCCTGCCCACGCCAACACCGCTGACGAACCGGGTCGAGACCCAGAAGTCCGTCGGCGTGTTCGTGCAGGACCAGATCAACCTGACTGCGCACCTGCAGCTGCGCGTCGGTGCGCGCTACGACGACTACGAGCAGACCCTGCAGAACCGGGTGAACAACACCGCCTCGAATCAAGGCGAAACACGCGTCAGCCCGCAACTGGGCGTTGTCTACCAGGCCAGCCAGGCGCTGTCGCTGTACGCCACCTACGGCGAGAACTTCCGCCCGCTGTCGGGCGCGGATGCGCAGGGCAATGGATTCAAGCCGAACCAGTCGGAGTCGGTCGAGGCCGGTGTCAAGTTCTCGCTCGGCGCCATCGATGGCACGGTGGCCGTGTTCCGGGTCAGGCAAGCGAACATCCTGGTCGCCGCCGATGCCAGCGCCGGCACCTCGTTGGCCATCGGCAAGGCCAGCAGCCAGGGCCTGGAAGTCGACCTGCAGGGCGAGATCGCAGGGGGCATCAGCCTCTGGTTGTCCTATGCCCTTGTCGACGCCAAGACATCCAACGCCTTCAGAGACGTCAACTTCGGTGTCGAGGTCCCCGCGGGCGCGCGGCTGCTCAATGTGCCCAGGCAGAGCCTCAGCGTCCAGCTGGTGAAGTCGATGCCGGTGGCCGGACGCAGCCTGCAGTTTGGCGCTGGCTTGCTGCATGTGGGCGAGCGTTCGGGCGAGTTCACGAGCCCATTCACGCTGCCGGCCTACACGCTGGCCCGGGCCTTTGCGGCATACGCGCTGACGAATTCGGCGACCTTGCGGCTGGACGTCGACAACCTGTTCGACAAGACCCACTACACCAACTCGTTTTCAGCGCTGTGGGTGCAACCGGGCACCCCCCGCAGTGCCCGGGTGTCGGCCGCCTTCAAGTTCTGACGTGGAACCCCAGGTCAGGTTGCAGGCCGATCGGCTGCGCGTGGTGCGTGGCGGAAAGCAGGTGCTGTCCGGCGTGAGTTTCACCGTCGCCCGTGGCGAGGTCTATGGCCTGCTGGGCGGCAACGGCGCAGGCAAGTCCACGACGCTGGCCACCTTTCTGGGCTTTGTGCCTGTCGTCAGCGGCAGGGTGGTGGTCAATGGCGTGGATGTCGGCATCGATCGGCCGGCAGCGCGTCGGGCCATGGCCTACCTGCCAGAGGCCGCTTCGCTGTACGAGCACCTCGATGCGCGCGAGAACCTGCGCTACTTCCTGGAGTTGGCGGGGGTGGCCTGCGGCGCCGCCGACATCGAAGCGGCACTGGACCGGGTGTCGCTGGCTGGCGAGGCCCGCGGCCTGCAACTGCGTGGGTACTCCAAAGGCATGCGGCAGAAGGTGGCCATCGCGCTGGCGCTCCTGCGCGACACCGACATCCTGCTGCTGGACGAGCCGACCTCGGGACTGGACCCCACGGCCATCGACGAGTTCCATGATCTGGTGCGCGGCCTGGCCGATGCCGGCAAGGCCGTCCTGATGGTGACGCACGACGTCTACGGAGCCTGCCAGGTGGCCGACCGCATCGGCCTTCTGCGCAGCGGCCGGCTGGTGGACCAGTTTTCGGCGCCGGCGGGTGGCCGCATCGACACCGAGACCGTGCACCGCGCCTTTTCGGCCAAGGCGCCGTGATCGCGCGCCTGCTCGCCATCGCCGGGGCCGAGTGGCGCTACGGGTTGCGGTCGCGCCTGGCCCTGGGCGGGGCCTTGCTGTTGGCTGGGCTGCTGGTGGCGACCACGGTGCTGACCGCGCTGCGCATCCAGGGCGAAGCCACCGAGCGTGCGCACCATCAGACCGACGCTGATGCGGCCTTTCTGTCCCAGCCCGACCGGCACCCGCACCGCATGGTGCACTACGGACACTACGTGTTCCGCACCCCAGCGCCGCTGGCGGTTTTCGACCCCGGGCTGGACGCCGTCACCGGCCAGTCGATCTTCCTGGAGGGCCACCGGCAGAACACCGCCATGTTCGCGTCGTCCATCGCCAGCGCCGATCTCGGGGGCATGAGCTGGCTGAGCCCGGCCATGGTCTATCAGCTCTTCGGGCCGTTGCTGATCATCCTGCTGGGTCATGGCGTGATCGCCCGCGAACGCGAGGCCGCGACGCTCGCGACCCTGCTGGCGCAAGGCCTGTCGGGTCGCGTGCTGCTGGTGGGCAAGGCGCTGGCATTGCTGTCGCTGGTGTGCGTGCTGTTGTTGCCTCTGGCGTTGAGTGCGGGCCTGGCGGTGCACGCGGGCGAACAGCCGATGGCGGCGTTGGCCCTTTCGGGCGCCTACCTCCTGTACCTGATGGTCTGGGGTTTGCTGACCCTGCTCGCCTCGGCGTTGCTGAGGCGGCGGGCTGCGGTGCTGGCGACACTGGCCATGCTGTGGATCGCGCTGACGCTGGTCCTGCCGGCCGTTGCGGTCAGCGCGGCGTCGGCGCTTGTGCCCATTGCGGGCAAGCTCGAGACCGACCTGGCCCTGCTGACCGACGTGCGCAAGCTGGGTGATGGCCACAACGCCAACGACCCGGCCTTCGCGAGGCTTCGCGCCGACCTGCTGATCCAGCATGGGGTGCAGCGGGTTGAAGACCTGCCCGTCAACCTGCGCGGTGTGGTGGCGCAGTACAGCGAAGAGAAGCTGACCAGGACCCTGAACACCTACGCCCAGGCCCAGATGGCGGCTGAAGACCGGCAGGCCGCAGCGCTGGCCCGATACGGTTGGCTCACACCGCTGTTGGCGGTGGCCGACGCGTCGCGAGCGGTGTCTGGGACCGATCTGGCCCACCACCACCGTTTCCTGCGCGAGGCCGAGGCGCTGCGCTATGCCTTCGTGCAGGGCCTGAACCGGGTGCATGCCGAGAAGCTGGCCTACGCCGACGACATCCGGCGCAGCAGCGACGCCCAAGCCGAGCGCCGAACCCGTGTCGACGCGACCCACTGGCAACTGCTGGAGCGGTTCCGCTTTCAGCCCGACGCCGCGGCCAGCCGCATCTCGCAGGCGGCGCCGCAGTGGTGGATGCTGTGCGTGTGGTGCGCGCTCCTGGTCGCGGCCGGCCTCGTTGCGGCTGGCAGGCTCAGGCCATGACAGCGGGGTCGTCTGCACGATCCCGCGGGTCCGCCATCCGGCGCGAAGCCGTCCTGATGGCGCGTGACCGGTCGGTGTGGGCCTGGTGGGGCGTGGTGCTGTTCCTGTCGGTGCTGGCCGTGTCGGCGGGGTGGTCCGAAGTCCGGCAGCAGACGACCATGATCGCGCGTCTGGTCGAGGCGGATCGTGTCGACCGTCTGGCCGTGCTGAAGGCGCAACGCGACTGGGGCAGTGCCGCATACAACAGCTTTCACCTCACCTTCGACCCGCCGTCGGACTTCGCGTTTGCGGCACTGGGCCGGCGCGACGACGCGGCGTGGAAGCACCGCGTGCGCATGCTGGCGCTGGAGGGGCAGATCCACGAGCGGGATGCCGGGCATCCGGTGCTCGCTCTGGTGGGCCGTTTCGACTTTGCGTTTCTGGCGGCCTTCGTGCTGCCACTGGTTCTGATCGCGCTGCTGCACGACCTCCGCGCGAGCGAGCGCGTGGCGGGGCGCCATGACCTGCTGGTGGCGACGGCCGGGCACGGAGCGCGCGTGTGGCCCTTGCGCGCTGCGCTGCGCACCAGCGGCGTCTTCGTTGGCGCTGCGCTGCCGCTGATGCTGGCGGGTGTCCTGGGCGGCACCGCCGTGTCGACGTTGCTGCTGGCCTGCGCGATGCTGATGGCCCACCTGTTGTTCTGGGCCCTGGTCTGCACCGGCCTGTCGGCCTGGAGACAGACCGGCGAGGTGATCCTGGCCGCCCTGGTGGCACTGTGGATCCTGCTCGCCGTGGTGGTCCCGGCGGCAGGCCGCATGGCCATCGACCGCGCCGTGCCGGTGCCTTCGGGCGCAGACATCATCATGACCCAGCGCGAGGCGGTGAACGATGCCTGGGACCTGCCGAAGAGCACCACGATGGCCGCCTTCGTCGAGCGCCATCCGCAGTGGGCCGACCACGCCGCCGTCGAGCGTCCGTTCGCGTGGAAGTGGTACTACGCGTTCCAGCAGGTCGGCGACCAGAAGGCGCAAGCCCTGTCGGCGGCCTACACCGCAGGACGCCAGGAGCGCGACCGCCTGGCCGGCTGGCTGGCCTTGGCTGCTCCGCCCGTGCTGCTGGAACGGTCGCTGCAGGCGCTGGCACGGACCGATCTGCGGGCGTCCCTGGCCTACGAAGCCCGGGTGCGGGCCTTCCATGCCTCACTGCGCGAGTTCTACTACCCGAGGCTGTTCCGCGACGAGGCCTTCGACCCCGCCGCCTTCACGGCCCTGCCGGACTTTGCGGCGCCATCCGGACCGCACTGACAACGCGCTGCCCTCGGCAACCGCCGCCTGATGCCACCGGCGGTTGGCCCGCAGCGCTCCGGTCCGGCGAGGGCGGCGTGTTCAGACCCAGGCCGCGCGGTAGTCCCGCGCGTACTGCTCCAGCGTGCCGGGTGCGCGGCCGGCAATGCGCTGCACCGCGTCCGTGGTCCGCTCGGCATGGCCGTCCTTGAAGGCGGCCAGGATCATCAACAGGAAGTCGGCATAGTCGGCCGGCAGACCGGCCTGCAGCAGGCCAGGGCGCAACGCCTCCGGCGTGATCTCTTCGTACGCGATGCTGCGACCCGTGACCCGCGACAGGACGGCCGCCACCTGTGCGTGGTCCAGCGCCTCGGCGCCGGTCAGGTCGAAGGCCTGGTTGTCGAAGGTCGACGTCTTCAGCAGCACCTCGGCCACGGCGGCGATGTCGCGGGCGTCGATGAAGCTGCCCTTGGCCTGGCCGGTCGGCAGCAGGATCTTTCCCTGGGTCTGGATGCCATGCAGCCAGAAGGTGTTGAAGTTCTGCATGAACCAGTTCGGGCGGATCACGTTCCAGGCCAGGCCCGAATGCTCGAGATGCAGTTCGGCCTGCCGCAGCGGAGCGGTCTCGAAGGCGTTGGCGCCCATGGCCGACATCAGCACCACCTTCGACACGCCGGCGGCGCGCGCCGCGTCGACGAAGGGCTTGATCAGCAGGTCCTGACGAACGTGACCCGGGGGCGCCATGACGAAGGCGGCATCGACGCCGGCCAGGGCGGTCGCGGTGCCGGCCTGCGTCTGCAGATCGAGCTGTACCTGGTCGGCGGCCTGCGGCGCACGACTCGTGGCGCGGCGCACGCTGTGACCCGCCGCCTGCAGCTGGCGGGCCAGAGGGGCGCCGACCGTGCCGCTGGCGCCGATGATGAGGAAGGTGGACATGAAGTGCCTTTCAATGCACGTTGGAAAGAAACGCATTCTGCGCAGCGGAACCTGAACCAGGAATGCCAACAAATACATTTTTCATGTCCATGAGTACGGTATCCTTGGAGAATCATGGACCTGATGACCGACATCTTCCAGCAGGCCGGCCTGCGCCGCCGAGTGCTGGGCCCGCATCGCGTGGCCGCCGGCGTGGCGCTGCGCTTTCCGTGCAGCAAGAGCATGGGCCTGCACGTGGTGACCCAAGGCCCGCTGCACCTGCACGCACCGGACCTGCCGCAGCCGCTGCGGCTGGTGCGTGGCGACATCGCGTTCATGGCCCGAGGCTGCGACCATGCCCTGGCGGTGCCCGACACGCTGCACGATCTGGCACTGGCCACCATCGGCACGGCCGCGGACGGCGTGCCGCAGCCGCAGCCCGGCGATGCCGCCGCGATGAGCGGCGCCTACCAGCTCTGGAACGAGCCGCTGCACCCCTTTCTGCAGGCCTTGCCGGGCTGGTTCGTGCTGCGTGCCGATGACGTTCAGCCGCTCGGCCCGTTGGGCCTGGTCCTGGGCCTGCTCACGGCCGAGGCCGGCCGCGACGAACCCGGCAGCGCCACGGTCCTCAACGGTCTGTTCGACGTCGTCTTCACCTACGTGCTGCGCGAGTTGATGGCACGGCACCAGGGCGCCGGTTGGGGCCCCGCGGTGCGCGATGCGGCGGTCCATCGCGCACTGGCCTGCCTGCACGCCGAGCTCGACCACCCCTGGACGCTGGACAGCCTGGCCGCGGCCTGCGGCCTGTCGCGCACCGGCCTGGCCGAGCGCTTCCGCACGGCGGTCGGCGACACGCCACTGGCCTACCTTCGCACGTTGCGCATGCAAAAGGCCATGCAGTTGCTGAGCGAGACGACGCAGCCGCTGGACGTCGTGGCCCAGGCCGTGGGCTACCAGGACGCGTTCAGCTTCTCGAAGGTGTTCAAGCGCGAGGCCGGGGTGTCGCCGCGCGACTTCCGCCGGCAGGACGCCGCTGACCGGATGCTGCCCTGGCGTTTCCGCTCGGCCTGAGCGGCCGCGGGCGCATGCGTGGGGTCAGCGAATGCCCAACCTGTCGTTGGGCCTGATGAGCAGCCCGATGCAAGCTGAACCGTGTCCGTTCATGAGGCCCATGCTCAGGCCTGATGGGCCGACGCTGCTCGACCTTGAACCGCCAACAAGGGCCGGCCATCGCGCGGGTGGCGCTGCACATCGACCTCGACCTCGAAGACCTCGCGCAGCCGCTGCGGGTCGAACGCCGCATCGGGCGGCGCAACGGTCACCAGCCGGCCGGCCTTGAGCAGGGCGATTCGGTCGGCGTAGCGGGCCGCGAGGTTCAGGTCGTGCAACACGGCCACGACCGCGGTGCCGCGTGCGCGCGGGCATTCGACGACGCCCAGCACCGATTGCTGCTGCGCCAGGTCCAGCGCCGAGGTCGGCTCGTCCAGCAACAGCACCGCCGGGCCGTCGGGCTCCCAGATCTGCGCCGCCACGCGCGCGAACTGCACGCGCTGGCGTTCGCCGCCCGACAGGCTGAGATAGGAACGCTCGGCAAAGGGCTGCAATGACAGCGCCGCGAGCACCGCATCGACCACACGGCGGTCGGCCGCCGCGCCGGCACCGCGGTGTGGCAGGCGACCCATGGCCACCACTTCGGCGACGCTGAAAGCGAAGCTCAGTTGCGGCTGTTGCGACATCACCGCCAGCCGTCGCGCCAACGCTTCGCGCGGCCACTGCGCTCGTGGCCGTCCGGCGATGAGCACCTCGCCGTTGGCAGGCCACTCACCCGTCACGGCACGCAACAGCGTGCTCTTGCCCGCCCCGTTGGGCCCGACGACGGCAACGAACTCGCCGCTGGCCACCGACAGGTCGATGCCCCGCAGCAGCGCGCGCCCCTGACGGTGCAGCGCGATCTGCTCGAGGATCAGAACTGCGCTCACGACCAGGTCCCGTCGCGTCGGCGCAGCAGCCACAGGAAGAACGGCGCACCGAGCAGCGCGGTCAGGATGCCGATGGGCAGTTCCGCCGGCCGCACGGCGGTACGCGCCACCAGATCGCCGGCGGTCAGCAATGTGGCCCCCAGCAACGCGGCCAGGGGCAGCACCGTGCGGTGGTCGGGCCCGGCGATCATCCGCGCCATATGCGGCGCAACCAGGCCGATGAAGCCGATCACGCCGCACACCGCCACCACCGCGCCGGCGGCGGCGGCCGCCAGCAGCACGGCCCAGCGCTTGAGCCGTTCGACCGCCACACCCAGGTGCAAGGCCTCACTCTCGCCCAGCAACAGCGCGTTCAGCGGCCGCACGAGAAACGGCGCCACGCACAGCACCAGCAGCGCTGCAGGCGCAACGCCGGCCAACGAGCCCCAGGTCGCGGCGCCCAGGCTTCCCAGGGTCCAGAAGGTCAGGTTGCGCAGTTGTTCGTCGGTGGCCAGGAAGGTCAGCAGCCCGATGCCGGCGCCGGTGAGTGCATTGATGGCGATGCCGCACAGCAGCATGGTGGTCGGGTCCAGCAACCCGTCACGCCGCGCCAGCGCGAACACGATCGCCGCGGTGCCCAGTGCGCCGGCAAAGGCGGCCGCGGGCAGGGTCCAGACGCCGAGCAGTCTCGACAGCCCGGCCAGCGCCGTGGCACCCAGCACGATCACCATCACCGCGCCAAGCGCGGCGCCGGCGGACACGCCGATCAACGCCGGGTCGGCCAGCGGGTTGCGGAACAAGGCCTGCAGCAGTACCCCCGCTGTGGCCAGCAGCGCACCGGCCAGCAGGCCCTGGAGCACACGCGGCGCACGCACGCTCCAGACCACCGTGCGCGTGGCGTCGTTGAGGCTGTCGTCTTGCCAGCCGAAGAGCGCGGCCAGCACCTGTGCCGGTGGTACTCGCACCGCGCCGGTACCGATGGCCACGACGGCGGTGGCCGCGCAGAGCAGCGCAGCGGCCGTGAGCAGCAGGGCTCGATTCAGGCGCATGCCGCGCTCATCGGAACCACTCCGGGTGCAGTTGCCGCCCCAGCACGCGGATGCCTTCCGGGGTCAGGATGCCCATGCCCTGCAGGTACTGTCCCGGCACGGTGATGAGCCGCCCGGCCTTGCCCGCTGGGGTGGCTATCGCGCCGGGTGCGCTCAGGGCCACCGGCAGGCCGTCGCGCGGCACGGTGCCGTCCTGGTTGGTGAGGATGAACTCGGGCGCGGCTTCGATCATGGCCTCCTGGCTCATCACCTTGAAGCCCTCGATCTGATGTGCCACGTTGTGCGCGCCGGCCAGTTCCAGCAACGCAGCGACATTGGTGCCGCGCCCACCCACCAGCGTGGGCCGCTGGCCGCCGGCGAGGATGAACAAGGCTTTCGGCCGACGCTGAACGCGGGCCACCAGCGCTGCCGCCTCAGCCAGCTCGCGCTGGAAGCGCTGGACCAGCACCTCGCCCTCGGCGGGCTTGCCCAGAACGCCGGCCACGAAGCGGATACGGCGCTCCACGCCGGCAGGGCTTTGCTCGCCATCGATCACGTCGACCTTGACGCCGGCGCTGCGCAGTTGCTCCAGTGTCTGCGGCACGGTCCATTCGTTGCTGACGATCACGCGCGTGGGCGACATCGCCAGCATCGGCTCGGCCGAGGTCTGCCGGAAGCCCGGCAGTCGCGGAGTCCTGGACAGTGTGGCGATGTGGTCGGTGCCGCCGCCCACTGCAACGACGAGTGAGGCGCCGCCGAGCGCGACAACGATGTCGGCGATGTAGCTGTTGGTGACGATCAGCCGTTCAGCGCGGGACTGTCCTTGCGCCCAGGCCCGGTGGCTCAGGGTCGTCAAGTGCGCGGCCAGCAGGCCCGTGGTGCCGCGCAGGACATGGCGGCGGGACAAGAGGGCTGGGTTCGGGTTGTGGTTCATACGGCTTGGACCGGGTTGTCGGTTGAATCCCATGTGGATGCGCGTTGGCGCACGCGTTCGCGCCAAGCCGAAGCACCTTCGCCCTGTGGCTGCAGGCGCAACTCGCCGCCGCCGGCCGTACGCACGCTCAGGCCGTGCTCGCCGTAGGCGTGGACGACCGTGGCGGCGCCAGGCCGTGCATGCAGCTTGCACAGCAGGTCTGTGGCATGCGCCGTCGGTGGCGTGTATGAGACCTTGCCCAGCGGTCCGCGGTAAACGGCCGCGATCCCGGGGCCGGCCATGGCGAGTTCCATGCCGCCCGGATGGTCGCAGCACAGGATGGCCGCGGTGGCCCAGCCGACCACGCTCGGCGCGGTGTCTGGCAGGTCATGCGACGCTTCTGCGTTCGGCAGCAGCAGCAGCGCAGGCGCCTCGGTGACGCCCGGACTCCACTGGTCGGTCGGCCGGGCCTGCGCATAGGCGCGCAGATGCTCAAGTGCCAGTTCGCGACCGTCCTTGCTCATCAGGAACAGGCGGCCGATGGCATGACCTTCAGCGTCGAACCAGTTCAGGCTCAGCGTATGGCCATGGCCATCGTGCTCCTCGAACAGGTCGATGCGGGCGATGCCGCGGCTGGCCAGGCGCAGCTCGTGATGCTGGCCTTGCAGGACGAGGTCGGTGCCGCTGCAGCCCAGTCGCGCCTGGGCCAGCACGTTGAGGTGCACGCCCAAGCCGTTGCGGGCAGCCAGCAGCACGCGACCCCAGCCAGCCACAGGCGCCAGGATGTCGGCCAGAGGGCCGGCCAGCGGCTGGTTGCCGCGGCCGGTGGCGCTGGCCAGCAGCGCTGCCTCGGGTACGCCCAGCAATGCTGCGGCCTCGGGGCCGTGCAGGTGGTGGTGTTCGGCCAGCAACGCGCGCCAGCGTGCGTACAGACGCTGCGGGTCGGCCAGCATGGCCGCGGCCTCTGCGGCCAGGATGAGGGTACGACGGGTGGTCATGACGTTGCCTCGCCTCAGAACTGGTAGCGGCCGCCGAGGTGGGCAAAGCGTGCCGGCGGATCCATCGTGGCCCCGGTGTTGCTCCAGTTCGCGGGCTGGCGGCGGTCGCCGACGTTGTCGATGCCCGCGGCCAGAGTCAGCCCGGGTGCGGCTTGCCAGTCCAGCCGCAGGTCCACCGTGCCGTAGTTCGACGCGAAGGGCGCACTGCCGCGCAGGTTGGGGTCGGCATTCCAGTAACCGCGGTACTGGCGCGTGCGCAGTTCGGCCGCAACCGTGCCCACGCTGTAGCGCGCGCCCAGTCGGGCCAGCCAACGCGAGCGCTGCGTCAGCTTCGCACCAGTGCCGGCGTCGGTTGCGTCCAGGTGGTCCAGACCCCACTGGGTGCTGAACGCGCCGTTCACGCGCCAGTGCCCCTGCAATTCGACTCCCTTGATGCGCGCCTGCGCCACGTTGGCGTACTGGCTGCGAAAGGTGACGCTGGCCGGATCCGACGGCTGGCGGGGTCGCGTGACGCTCTGGATCAGGTTGTCGACGCGGCTGTCGAACACGGTGAGCTCGGCCGAACCCGCGCGGCCGTTCCAGGACAGCGCGATCTCGTCGGTGCGATTCACTTCGGGCTTGAGTGCCGGGTCGCCGATGATCAGGAAGCGGCTGCGAAAGAAGCGCGAGTACTGCTCCAGCACACTGGGTGCGCGAAAGGCCTCGCCATGGCCGTAGCGCAGCGTCCAGGGGCCTGCGCTCCAACTCAGCGACAGCCTTGGCGTGTCGACGGAGCCCAGGTCGCTGAAACGGTCGCGACGCATTCCGGCCAGCAGCTTGAAGCCTGCGCCCAGGCGCCATTCGTCCTGCACCAGCACATGGTCGTTGTGGCGTTCGCTGCGCTGGCTGGTGATGCTGATGGCGAGGTCGTCCTGGCTGCGCCCCACCCCGAGCAGCAACTGGTGCGATCCAGCTTCCAGCGCATAGCGAATCTGGGCCTGCCGCTGGCGGAAGTCGGTGGTCTCGAGGGTCGGGAACGAACGCGTGGTGGAGCCCACCGACCGGCCCATCGACACGTCGGCCGAGAACTGCCCCCTGCCGAGCGCACCGCGCCAGCGCAGTGCCTGGAAGCTGCGGCGTTCTTCTTCCACGCCTTCGAACACGGTGGCCGTGGGCCGCGCGGGCGGCGCGGCGGCCAGCAGGCCGGGGCTGGTGTCACGCTGGCGCAAGTACTCCGCCGTCCAGCCCAGGCGGTGGTCGGGTGTGAGGTCGAACTCGCCGCTGTAGCTGGCAAAGGCCTGATCGATTTCACCCAGGTCGGCCGTCGGGCTGTCGGGGTCGAACCGGAACAGCCCGCGTTCCCGCTGCTCCACCGACACGCGGTGCTTGGCGCCGGCCAGGCCGAAGTTCAGCGTCGCGCCGCCCGTGAATGTCTCGCGCTGGCCGCCGCGCGTCTGGCCCAACGTGGCGCGCACGCTGCCGCTGCCGTTTCGCGCGCTGCCCACGGGCTTGGTGATGATGTTGATCACGCCGCCCGTGGCGTCGGCTCCGTAGAGGGCCGACATCGGTCCGCGTACGACCTCGATGCGCTCGACGTCTTCCAGCGCGATCAAGTTCAGATTGGTCCCAGCGTACTTGGCGGTGCGCTTCAGGCCGTCCACCAGCACCAGCACCGGCGAGCCGGCGTTGGTGATGATGCCGCGGATGGCCAACGTGGAGTTGGCGCCATTGGGGCGCGCGTCGACGCCGGTGGCGAGTTGCAGCGCCTCGGTGAGGCTGGTGCCGGCGTAGCGCTGTAGCTCCCGCTGGGAGATCACTTGCACCGCGGCCTGCACGTCGGCAATGGGCTGTGCGCGGGTGGAGGCGGTGACGACGATGGTCTGGGGACCTTGCGGCGCCGGGCTCTGTGCGCCGGCGCCCGTGCAGACCGCGGAGGCGGCCCAGGCGACAGTGCGGAGGGGCTTCGCGAAGCAGCGACGTGGCAGTGTGGGTCGCTGCGGGGCACGCAGGACCGGATCGAAGAACGGCATGAAGGAACTCCTGACGCGTGCCGACGCGCTGCGCCCGATGGGCGGCCACGTGGGGGCACGGTTCACACGCTCCGCAGCGCTCGCAGCAAGGCTTCAGCCCGCGCGTCGCGCCCGGAGAACGGTCAGTGCATCAGGAAAGTAACGGCGGAGCCCGCGGGTTTGCCGCGCGCCAGACGTGCGCGGCATGTGTCGCCGCAAAGAAGCGCTCCGGCAAGCCTTCGCGCATGGGGACCCGTGACAGCGGGCAGATGTCTGCCGGTGGTGGCGCCAACGGGTTGGCCCCGAGATGGCAGAACGGGCAATGCTCGAGGTGGCCCGACGCCATATCGGCTGGCGCGCCGGGTGCAACATCGTCGGCATCGCTGGTTGCGACCCACCGCGAGCCCTGCGCCGTGCAGACCTCGATCCAGGTCGTCGATCCGGTGGCCCAGCCCAGCGCATGCGAAAGCGAAGGCGCCAGCATCGCGAACAGCATCGCGAATGTGGCAAGCCACAAGCAGAAGCGACGTGGGGCTCGGGCAATCGACATCTCGATTCATTTTAGAGGCGGCCGGCGGTGGGCCTCCGTGGGGTCGTGTCGGCCACACACTGCGCCAGCCCGTCCAGAAGCACGTCCTTGGGCATGTCGCGGCCGATGAAGACCATCTTGGACTCGCGCTTCTCGCCCGGCTTCCAGGCGCTGCCGATGTCCGATCCCATCAGCATGTGCACGCCCTGGAAGACGATGCGCTGCTCGACGTTGCGGATGTTGAGCACGCCCTTGTAGCGCATCAGCTTCGTGCCGTAGACCTGCACGATGCCGCTCAGGAAGTCCTCGACGCGCTCCAGACTCAGCGGCCGGCTTTCGCGGAAGACGAAGGAGGTCACGTCGTCGTCGTGCTCGTGGTCCACATCGGTCAGGAAGTCGGGCTCGATCTCCAGGATGGCGTTGAGGTTGAAGCCACGGATGTCCAGCAGGTCGTCGATCGCCGCCACCCCATGGTGGGCCTCGCCGATCTTGGCGCGTGGGTTCATCTTCACCAGACGCTGGCGCAGCGTGGCCACGTCGTAGGGCTGCACGACGTCGGTCTTGGTGATGAGGATGCGGTCGGCAAAGCCCACCTGCTCCTGTGCCTCATGGTGTTCGTCCAGCTGCGCCGGGGCATGTTTGGCGTCGACCATGGTGACGATGGCGTCCAGCAGATAGTGGTCGCTGATGGCGTCGTCGACGAAGAAGGTCTGCGCCACTGGCGCCGGGTCGGCCAGGCCGGTGGTCTCGATCACGACCCGGTCGAAGTTCAGTTCGCCGGCTGACCGCCTGGCGTGCAGCTCGCCCAGGATGCGCACGAGGTCGCCACGAACGGTGCAGCAGATGCAGCCGTTGTTCATCTCGACGATCTGCTCGTCGCGGTCCTGCACGAGCAACTCGTTGTCGATGCCGGCCTCGCCGAACTCGTTTTCGATGACGGCGATGCGGTGCCCGTGTTGTTCCTTCAGGATGCGGTTGAGCAGCGTCGTCTTGCCGCTGCCCAGGAAGCCGGTGAGGATGGTGACGGGGATGAGGGACATGCGGGTCTCCGGTGATGCCAGCGTTCAGGCGGCGGTTTGCCTCGCGGCATCGACCTTGTCGATCTTGTTGACCACCACCCCGTCGGCAAACTCGATCTGCTCGGTCAGCAGGTCTTCGTGCAGCGTGCAGCCGGCGCCAAGAAAGCCCGACAGGACGGTGGCGGGGAGTCGGTTGGAGTGCATGGCGCAGTGGGGTCTAACGACACGAATCGGGTCGGGCGTCGCAATAATGGTAGGGCATTATCATTAGAACCTTCGCAAGTCCGGTAACCTCGATGCATGGAACGCAATACCCGCCAGCGCAGCGCCATTCGCGAGGCCATCGCCCAGGCCGACCGACCGCTGCTGCCGCAGGAGGTGCTGGACGCCGCGCAGCAGGCCGTACCGGGCCTGGGCATCGCCACGGTCTACCGCAACCTCAAGATGCTGGTCGAGGAAGGCGCGCTTCAGCCGGTGAACCTGCCGGGCGAGAACCCTCGTTTCGAGCTGGTGGGCCACCGGCACCACCACCACTTCCAGTGCCGGCAATGCCAGCGCGTGTTCGATGTGCACGCCTGTCCGGGCGACCTGGGAGGCCTGGCGCCACAGGGCTTCACGGTCGAGGACCACGACCTGACGCTGTACGGGCGCTGCAAGGACTGTGTTCCGTCCAACGACAAGCCTGCCAGGCGCAAGACCGCCGAGCCGGGCGGCCACACGCACACGCACCCTCGTCGCTGTTGACGGCGCTGGGGTTGGCATGCTGACCGCAGGGGTCGGCTGCCGGTTGCTGCTGGCCAGTGCCGTGCTGGCCGTGCTGTGGCTGGCCGTGGCCTGGGCCCTGACATGAGTGCCACCCGCGCGGGGACGGTCACCTTGCGGGACGTGACGGTGGCGTACCGCGGCCACCCTGCTGTGCATCACCTGAGTGGAACCTTCCTGGCGGGGACGCTGACGGCGGTGGTCGGGCCCAACGGGGCCGGCAAGAGCAGCCTGCTGGGCGCCATGGGCGGCACGATCCGTGGCTTCGAGGGGCGCATCGACCGCGACCCCGCCCTGCGCGTGGCCTACCTGCCGCAGGCTTCGGCGCTGGATCGCAGCTTCCCGGTGCGCGTGCACGAGGTCGTGGCGATGGGTCTGTGGTCGCGGATCGGCAGCTTTGCGGGGCTGCGGCCGGAAGACCGCCTTGGCGTCGACCAGGCACTGGCTGCCGTGGGCCTGAGCGGATTCGGCGCCCGCTGGCTGGGCGAGCTGTCGGCCGGCCAGGCACAGCGGGTGCTGTTCGCCCGCGTGCTGATGCAGGACGCGGGCCTGATCCTGCTGGATGAGCCGTTCAACGCCATCGACTCGCGCACGACGGCCGACCTGCTGGCGCTGCTGCAGCGCTGGAAGCGCGAGGCCAGGACCGTCATCACCGTGCTGCACGACCTGGAGCAGGTGCGCGAGCACTTCGAGCAGGTGCTGCTGCTGGCCCGCGAGCGGGTCGCCTGGGGCCCGACGGCCGAGGTGCTGAAGGCCGAGCATCTGTTCAAGGCACGCCAGATGGCCGAGTCCTGGGACGAGTCGGCACCGACTTGCGAACGGTCGGCATGAGCCTGCTGGAGACGATCCTGTGGCAGCCTTTCGCCGAATTTGCGTTCATGCGTCGGGCGTTGGTGGCGACGCTGGCCCTGTCGCTGGGCTGCGCGCCCATCGGTTGCATCCTGGTGCTGCGCCGCATGAGCCTGGTGGGCGACGCCATGGCCCACGCCGTGCTGCCTGGCGCTGCAGCGGGCTTCCTGCTGGCCGGGATGTCGCTGCCCGCGATGAGCCTGGGTGGCTTTGTCGCCGCGCTGGCGGTGGCGTTGGCGGCCGGGTTCGTCACCCGCGCCACGCCCCAGCGCGAGGACGCCAGCTTTGCGGCGTTCTACTTGATCGCGCTGGCCCTCGGCGTGCTTTTGGTGTCCCTGCGCGGCAGTCAGGTCGATCTGATGCACATGCTGTTTGGCAGTGTGTTGGCGGTCGACGACGCCGCCCTGCTGCAGATCGCCGCGGTGGCGAGCCTGACGGTGTATGCGCTGGCGTTGATGGTCCGGCCGCTGGTGCTGGAGAGCTTCGACCCCGGCTTCCTGCGCAGCGTTGGTGGTCCTGGCACCCGCGTGCACATGCTGCTGCTGGTCCTGCTGGTCGCCAATCTCGTCAGCGCCTTCCAGGCCCTGGGCACCTTGATGGCCGTCGGCTTGATGATGCTGCCCGCGGCGTCGGCCCGCTTCTGGGTCACCAGCCTGCCGGCGATGGCGGCGCTGGCGGTCGCCATGGGCGCCGTCTCGGGCGCGGTCGGCCTGCTGCTGAGCTACCACGCCGAGCTGCCCTCGGGGCCCTGCATCGTGCTGGTCTGCGGCGCCAGCTACATCGTGTCGGTCCTCTTCGGTGCCCGTGACGGCATCGTGGTGCGACGCCTTCAGGCCCATTCCCATCGAGCCCGTTGAATCCCATGCCCATCACCCGACGCAAGACCCTGGCCCTGGCCTGTGCCCCATGGGCCACGCTGCAACCCATCGCGGCCCGGGCCCAGACCCCGACTTCGCGCATCGTGGCCAGCTTTTCCATCCTGGCCGACATGGCACAGGAACTGGCGCCTGCTGGCGTGCAGGTGACGGCCCTGGTCGGGCCCAATGCCGACGCCCATGTCTACGAACCCAGCCCCGCCGATGGCCGCCGCCTCGCCCAGGCCGACCTGGTGGTGATCAACGGGCTGGGTTTCGAAGGCTGGATCGAACGCATGATCAAGGTGTCGGGCTACCGCGGCCGGGTTGCCATCGCGACGCAGGGCATCAAGCCACGCCAAGGCGGACACCACGGCACCGATCCGCACGCCTGGCAGGACCTGGCGATGGCGCGGCGCTATGCCGTCAACATCAGCGCGGCGTTTGCCCAGCGCTGGCCCGAGCAGCGCGAGGCGATTGCGGCGCGCGAGGCCGACTACATCGCGCGCATCGACCGCCTGGACCGGCAGGTGCGCGAGCAACTGGCGGCCGTGCCGCGCGAGAAGCGGCGCGTGATCACGTCGCACGACGCCTTCGGCTACTTTGGCGCCGCCTACGGCGTGGACTTCATGGCGCCGCAGGGCTGGGCGACGCACAGCGAGCCGTCCGCCGCCGCGGTGGCACGCCTGATCCGCCAGATCCGCAACCAGGGCGTGCGTGCGGTGTTCATCGAGAACATCAGCGACCCGCGCTTGATCGAGCGGCTCGCGAGCGAGGCGGGCGTGCGCATCGGCGGCACGCTGTATTCGGACGCGCTGTCGGCGCCCGACGGCCCGGCGGGAACCTATCTCCGCCTGATGGAACACAACGCCCGCAGCATCGTCACGGCGCTGCAGGCCTGAACGGCCGTCCGCCAACCCGATCTGGAGATTCCGAGATGACCCGACACGACATCTTCCGGCCGACCCTGACCTTGGCCCTGGCGCTGGCCCTGGTCGGTGTTTCGGCCTGTCTGGGTGCCGCTGGCGCCGCCTGGGCGTCGGGCAAGGCGCATGAGCACGGCGCGATGAAGCTCGACGTGGCGGTCGACGGCAACACCCTGGTGATCGCACTGGAGACCCCGCTGGACAACCTGCTGGGCTTTGAGCGCGCACCACGCAACGACGCCGAGCGCAAGGCCGCGGCCGACGTGCTGGCACGCCTGCGTGGCCCGGACATGGCCGCGCCGCTGTGGTCGGCCGATGCCGCGGCGCAGTGCAGCCTGAGCCTGGCCGAGGTCAAGGCTCCGGTGCTCGAGCCTGTGGCCGGAAGCCCAGCGCCGAAGGGGGGTCATGCCGACCTCGACGCGCGCTACGAGTACCGCTGCGCGCAGCCCGCGGCGCTTCGTCAACTGGACGTGGCGTTGTTCGACGCCTATCGGCGGATCAAGCGCATCGACGTGCAGGTGGCCGGGCCCCAGGGCCAGGCCAAGCTGACGCTCAGACGGCCGGCACGCAGCGTCCCGCTGGTGCGCTGATCGGCGCCTTCAGCGGCGCCCTCAGCCCGCCGATCCCGGGTCGTCGACCCGCGGCCACAAGGCGCGGGTCACGTGCCTGAACGGCAAGGCGCGCATGTCCATCGCGCCGGTGCCAGGCGCCGAGACGTACAGGATCTCGGCCGCAACCGGCAGGAAGCCGGCATGAAAGTGCTGTGTCGACTTGACGACCAGCCCGCGGTAGCGGGCCAGTTCGAGGCCCGCCGCCGTGAAGCACGCCGGGGCGAAGCCCTGCGTGCGGAAGTCGTTGACGACGACGTCGATGAAGTCGGAGTCGTCACCGCTGCGATTGCGGTCGCTGCAGTCGCTGCATTCGCGGTCCAGGCCGATGCGCAGCCAGGCCATGTTGCCCATGCCCGCCATCGCCGGACCGAAAGGCTGTTGGGCATCGTGAACCAGTCCCCGGACATGCACCCGCACATCGACCGGCACGCCTGAAGCGGGGCCGAGCTTGCCCCCCAGCCGCATGTCCAGGCAGGCGCCCAGGCCAGCCTCGAAGGCGAGCGAGGTCGCAACAGGGTCCCAGAACGGCGCGATGGCGACGCCACCGATCTGGCGCGCCAGCAGCGCGGCAAGCAGGAAGGTCGAGTCGCCCGCGGCGCCGATGCCCGGGTTGTCGGCGGTGTCGGCCAGCACCAGCGGCTTGCCGCCCGGATGCCCGGCAATGCGTGCAACGGCGGCGTCGACGGACACGAAGGGCGGCGACACCTCGCGGCGCAACGACCAGAACGCCTCCGCCAGCCGGGCGGCGAGCGACTGTGCCTGGCCCCGGTCGCCATCGGCCACCACCAGCACCCGGGCCCCGACCTCGGGCGTGTCGCCCCAGGGGAATCCGTGAGCCAGCGAAACCGAGACGATGCCGTCCCGCCCTTCGAGTGCCGACATGCGGTCGACAAAGCCGCGCATCGGCTCGCGCGTGGTCGGGAAGATGCCGAGCATCCGGCAGTCGTGCACGGCCATGACCGGACGCAGGCGGCCCGACAGCGTCGCTTCGATGAGGGTGAACAGCTCCTCGGCCCGCTCGGTGACGTCGACGTGCGGGTACTCCTTGTAGATCACGATCGCTGTCGCGTGGGCCTGCTTCTGCTCTGTCAGGTGGCAGTGCAGGTCGAGCTCGACGCCGATGGGCACGGTCGGCCCGACCTCAACGCGCACGCGGCGGATCAGCTCGCCCTCGGCGTCGGGGTACCCGTCGGCGATCATCGCGCCGTGCAGGTTCAGCAGCACCGCGTCCACCGGCATTGCGGCGTGCAGCTTCGACACGATCTCGTCGCACAGCTGCTCGAAGGTCGCACGCGTGGTGTTGCCGGCCGGGGTCGCAAAGGCGGCCAGGCCCTCGACGACACGCCAGCCCAGCGCCTGGGCGCGCCGGCGCCAGACGATCAACGGCAAGGCAAAGAAGTGCGGACTTGCGGGGTGTGCCCCGTCGCGGACCAGCAGCGTGCGGCGGAACAGATCCATGCCGGTCGGGATCGGCGAGAACGAGTTGGTCTCGGTGCCCAGGCAAGCGGTGAAGAGGGTCTTGCTCATCGGCGGGGGGCGCTCATTCGTGGATCGGTTGGCGGCAGGGCGCCGCCATCATAGGCAGGGCGGTGTCAGGCCAACCACGCGTGCAGCTGCGCCGCCACGTCGGGGTCGCTCAGGAGATCCAGGTGGCCGATGCCCTGGCCGGTCCATTGCCGCTCGGGGGCAAAGGCCAGGCGTCGGGCGGGGTCGCGGTGCCGGCCCAGCGCGCTGGCCAGCGGCACCAGGCCGTCGCCGAGAAGACGGCCCTTGGTGTTGCCCGGCTGCTGGCCCAGTGTGGAGGCGATGGCAAAGCAGCGCACGCCTTGCGGCAGCGGTACGGCGATGGTCGCGTCGCGCAGGACGGTGCCGTGGCGCAGGTCGACGATGCCGGCGCTGCGCACGCGGCCGATGCGCGCCAGCGGTGCGGCATACGGCGTCGCGCCGAGCACGATGTCGATCCAGTGGCCGGCCTTCTCGAGCGGTGCGCCCGTGTGCGGCGTGCCCAGGGTCACGAGGTCGCTGACGAGCGCCGGCCAAGCCTGACCGGTGGCCTGGCCCTGGTGCAGCGCACTGCGTGCGACCAGGCCGCCCATGCTGTGGCCGACCAGCAGCAGGCGGCGAACCGACCCTGGCCAGTGGGCCACCAGTTGCTCGAGTTGCTGCGCCAGTGCCAGCCCGTTGTCGGTGATCGCCTGGCCGCTGTTGTAGTGGGCAAATACGGGGACGAAGCCCCGCGACTCCGTCAGCGCCAGGCCGTGGTTGTGGCCCTTGCGGGTCCATTGCAGGTCGTTCATGCACAGGCCGTGGACCAGCACCAGCACGTCGCCCTTGGCCTGGGGCAGACGCGCCGCCATCGCCGCGGCATCGGCCAGCGGCAGGGCCTGGCCGTCCTGTCGCAGCGACATCGGGGTCGCGAGGGGATTGGCGGTGGCGGCCAGGTGGTCGCCGAGAACACCGTTCAGCGCGGCGACCATCGCCTCGCGTTGTGGCAGTGGTGGACGCTCGGCGCCGGATGCCGGCTCAAGGGCCGACCCCAGCAGGCCGAGCAGGGTGTCGACGCTGCCACCGGCCACACGCGTGACGCCGCGCACGCTGCGGTAGACCCAGCCGGTGATGCCACTTGTGCGGCCGGCCTGGGCGGGCGCTGGCAGACCCGGCAGGCGGGCGATGCGCTCGTGCATCGCCTCCACCAGATCGGCCAGGCCCAGCGTGGCGTCGCGGGCCAGGCGCGTGGCGCCGCGCAGGTCGCGGGTGCGGGTCGTGCCGGTCGGCAGGGCGCTCGGCTTGGGGGCTGGAGGCATCGCCCATTGTCGAGGCCGAAGGTCTTGAAGGTTTCTTGATGCCGGCCCGGCACAGTCGTGTCTCCTTGTCCAACGCCCAAAGGGCCCAACCCCATGTCTGCACTGTTTGCTGTGGCCCGCCGTTGCGGGCTCCCCGCTCTTGCCCTGCTGTCCGCCACGGCCATGGCGCCATCCGCGTCCGCGTCCGAGTCCCCCAAGGTCCTGCTGGTCGTCAGCGGTGAAGGCCGGCTCGACGCCGCCGGCAAGCACGAGCGGCCCGGCTTCGAGATGGAAGAGCTCGCCCAGGCCTGGCTGGTGCTGCGCGCCAACGGCTTGCGCGTCGAGGTGGCCAGCCCGGCCGGCGGGGCACCGGTCGCCGACCGTTACGACGCCGCCGACGACAGCATCCGCGCGTTCAAGGCCGACCCGCAGGCCGTCGCCGCGCTGAAGGCCACCCGGCGCACGCAGGACGTGGCGCCCGGCGAGCACGCCGCCATCCTCGTCATCGGTGGCAAGGGCGCGATGTTCGACCTGCCGCGCGACACGGCGCTGGCCACGCTGCTGGGCACGCACCACGCGCGGGGTGGCGTGCTCGCGGCGGTCTGCCACGGCCCGGCGGTGTTCGCGTCGGTGCGCCTGCCCGATGGCCAGCCGCTGGTTGCGGGCCGCCGCGTCACCGGCTTCACCGACGAAGAAGAGACCGTCTTCGGCAAGCGCTGGGCCCAGGAGTACCCGTTCTGGATCGAACGGCGGCTGCGCGAGCAGGGCGCGCGCTGGGAAGAAGCGAACCTGATGATGCCCAAGCTGGTGGTCGACGACCGCCTGATCACGGGCCAGAACCCGTTCTCGACCGCCATGGCCGCCGAGGCCGTGGTGCGGGCGCTGGGTCGCGTGCCGGTCGCACGCACCCCGTTCCGCGAAGAGGCCAGCATGCAGCTCGTGCAGCTGTGGCTGGCCGGCGAACAGGTGGCCGTGCGCGCGCTGCTGCAGGCCGACGCCAAGCGCTACAAGACCGACCTGATCGCGATGCTGGGCCACTACCAGCATGGTGCCGCCACCGACGACGCCGCCCGTCGTCAGGCGATCTCGGTGATGGAGCTGGCCGCGCCGCACTTCGCGCACCCCCAGTTCCGCGTCGTGCTGGCGCGGGCCCACGCCGGGCAAGGCGACACGGCCCGCGCCCGCGCGCTGATCGCGCAAGTGATGGCCCCCGGGCACAACGACGACAAGGCGCGGAGCGAAGCCGGCAAGCTGCTGGCCACGTTGCCACCGGGCTGATCGAGGGTGAATGTCGCCCAGCGACAGGAGCAAGTCATGCCCGACACGATCGAGCTAAGGAGCATCAGCCATCACTTCGATACGGCCCGCGAGCGGATCGAGCTCTTCCGTGGGCTGTCCTGCACGGTCCGTGCCGATGAAACCCTGGCCATCATCGGCCCGTCAGGAGCGGGAAAGTCCAGCCTGCTGTCGATTGCCGCGGGCCTGGAGAAGCCGGCGGGCGGCACGGTGTGCTTCACCATCGGCGGGGCCTCGGTCGACGCGCTGACGATGCGCGCCAACTCCGGCTTCATCTTCCAGCAGTTTCATCTGATGCCCGAGCTCGATGCCATCGGCAACCTGGCCTTGCCGCTTCGACTGAAGGGCCATCGCGACGCGTTCGACGTTGCCGCTCGCTGGCTTGAGAAGGTCGGGCTGAAGGACCGCGCCCGGCACCGCCCCCACCAGTTGAGCGGCGGTGAGCAACAGCGCATCGCGGTGGCTCGGGCCTTCGTCACCGCGCCGCGCTTCATCTTTGCCGACGAGCCCACCGGCAATCTGGACATGCACACCTCGGAAAGCGTGGCCGGGCTGATGTTCGACTGCGCCCGCGAGACGGGGTCCGGCCTGGTGATCGTCACCCACAGCAAACCCTTGGCCTTGCGTGCCGACAAGAGCCTGCTTCTGGCGAACGGGCGTCTGGAGCCCGTGGCATGAACTTGGTTCTGCTGACCCTCGAGAACTGCTGGCGGGACCTGAAGGAAGGTGACGGCCGCATCAGCATGGCCACGCAAGTCGCCATGCTGTTTTTCCTGCTGACGCTGACGCTGACCAGCGCGTCGATCCAGAGCTACCTGGCACACAACCTCGACCAGATGCTCGGCTCCGACCTGGTGCTCGAGAGCCATGCGCGGCTGAAGGGTGAGGACGAGATCGCGTTCAGATCGCTGGCGCCGCGCCAGTCGGTCACGCAGTTGAGCGACATCACCCTCACGCACCACGAGGTGTGGGCCCGCGTGCGCCTGAAACGGGTCGATGACGCCTACCCGCTGCAGGGACAGCTTCAGGTGGGCGACACACCGGCGGCCACGCAACGTGCGGTCAGCCAGGGCCCGAAGGTCGGGGAGATCTGGCTTGATTCGAGGCTTGCCATCCAGCTGCGAACGCAGGTGGGTGACACCCTCAGCGTCGCTGGCACGAAGCTTCGGCTCGGCGCGATCCTGTTTCATGAACCCGACCGCCTCATGGAAGGCCACAGCACGGCCTTGCGCGCGATGGTGCACACCCAGAGCCTGCAGGGTGAATCGCTGCAGGGCAGCCAGGTCCGCACGCGCTATCTCGTCACCGCGGATGAAGGCCGGCAACAGGCGATCAAGGACTGGGTGCAAACGGCCTTGCCGGGCGCGAAGCTGATCCAGAAGAACGGTGGCCAGCACCCGCTTGCAAGCTTCTGGCAGCGGACCGAGAACTTCCTCGGCCTGGCCTCCGTGATCCTGTTCTTCATGGGCGCCGTGGCCCTGGACATGACCAACCGCCGCTGGCTGGCAAAGATGCGCTACCGGCTCGCGATCTATGCAAGCTTCGGAACCCGCACGCGAACGGGGATGCTGATGGCGCTGGGTGAGTGGCTGATCGGCTTCATCCTGTCCGTCCTTGTTGCCAGCCTGCTGGCCACGCTGGCGTACGGCCTGATCGTCGCCCAGCTGCAAGACCACTTCCCGGGGCTTCAAGCGACAGGCCACTGGGGACCCGCCTTGAAGACGGTCGGCCTGGCCTTCTTGCTGCTGTATGCGCTGCAGGTTCCCAGCTTCATCCAGCTGTCGCGCGCCTCCTTGCTGTCGCTGATCCGCAATCCGACTGAGGGCCGCTATGTCTGGCATCGGCTGTTCTGGAGCATCACCGCAGCCACCAAGCTGACCACGGCCTATTCCGACAATTGGCAGTTGACGGGCATGACGCTCGCGGCCATCGCGGTGGCGCTGGCCTTGATGGTGGCCCTGACCTGGACCGTCATCCGGCTGGGGGATCTGTGGGGGCGACGACGCAGCGGCCTGCTGCCTTTCGCCTTCTTCATCATGCGCCAGCGCTTGTTCGCCAAATCGGCGCAGGTTCTGGGGCTGGGCCTGTGCGGGCTCCTGCTTCTGTTCACGCTGATGCTGATGCGGGACCTGGGCGCGACGATGGAAAGACATGGCCGCAGCCATGATGGCAATCTGCTGATCGCGCAAGCACACGCCGGCCAGATCGACGCGCTTCAGCGTTGGGCGGCGGAGACCGGCAGCAGCGTACGCACCCTGCGCCCATTCGTGTCCGCACAGCTGGTGGCCGTCAATGGCAAGACCCTTGCCGAGCACAGCCCGAGGCCCAGCGACACGATGGCCAGCCTCGCGGATCCGATCCGGCTGAGCTGGACCGACACCCTGCCCGCGAACAACCGCCTTGTCGGCGGCCTATGGTGGCCCGCAGGCACCGAGCGCTGGCAGCAGATTTCCGCCGAGTCCGAGGTCATGACCGACTTGGGCCTGAGCCATGGCGACACGCTCACCTACCAGATCGACGGCAAGTCCTACGACTTCACACTGGTGGCCAGCCACGCCTACCAGCCGGGCGGCAGCTCGATCACCTTCTGGTTCCAGGTGCCGCGGTCGGCCCGGGCACAACTGGATGCCCCAACGCGCTACATGGGCAGTATGGAATTGCCAGCACCGGCATGGGATGCGCTGGCGGGCCTGTGGCAGCAACACCCGACGCTCTCGCTGGTGCCGCTGCGGGAGCTGACCGAACGTTTTGACCGCACGCTCGGCATCGTCACGAAGGTGACCAGCGGCTACGCGGCGATGGTGCTCTTGTTGGCGCTCTTTGTGCTCGCAGCCTCCGTGAGCGGTTTCAGCACCGATGACCGCCAGAAGAACGGGCTGCTGATGAGCATGGGACTGAATCACAACGATTGCCTGCGGCTGAATTTCTATGATTGGGGCGTGACGGCCCTGATTGCCGCCACGGGTGCTGTTGCCGGCACCTGGATCGCGGGACTGCTGATCTACCGCTCCCAGTTCAGGCTGAGCTACAACCCAGATGTGCTGTGGGTGGCCGGGATGGTGGTTGCCATGGTGGCAGCCGTGTGCGTGGTGGGCTACATCGCCTGCCGTCAGAGCCTGAAGGTCTCGGTGCGGGATCTTCTGGCGACCTCAACCTGAAGCCCCATGAACGCTGACCACCCGGCAGCCGCGTCCCCGCTGCGCCCGCTCCCGACCCGCGTGCTGGTCGTCGAAGACCACGCACCGCTGCGCGAGCAGATCACCTCGCTGCTGCTGGCGGCGGGGCACCGCGTGGATGAGGCCAGCGATGGCCGCATCGCACTGGAGCTGGCGCTGGACTCGCCGCCCGATGTGATGGTGCTGGACCTGGGCCTGCCGGGCTTGAGCGGCCTGGAGCTGTGCCGCCGTTTGCGGGCCCAGGCCGCGCAGCCGGTCCCGGTGCTGATGCTGACCGCGCGCGACAGCCTTCCCGACAAGCTGGCGGGCTTTGACGCCGGTGCCGACGACTATCTCGTCAAGCCCTTTGCCGGCGACGAACTCCTGGCCCGGGTTCAGGCGTTGGCGCGGCGCGCGGGCGCCGGGCAGGACTACCGGCTGCACATCGGCCCGCTGGCCATCGACCGCCGCTCGCGCGAGGCCTGGCGCGAAGGCCAGCGCCTGGCGCTGCCGCCCACCGCGCTTTCCATCCTGCTGCTGCTGGCCGAGGCCTGGCCGCGTGCCTTGACCCGCAGCGAGCTGATCCGCCGCCTCTGGGACGATGACCCGCCCGAGTCCGACCCTTTGCGCACCCACCTGTACCAACTGCGACAGCAACTGGACAAGCCCTTCGCCACTCCGATGCTGCACACCGTGCACGGGGTCGGGCTCCGGCTGCAGGTCGCGGCCGACAAAGGCGCGCCCCACCCGAGAACGCTGCCATGACCCTGCACCGCCGCTGGATGCTGGCGCTGGCGCTCTTCACGCTGGTCGTGACCGCCTTGTTCGGTCTGTTTGCGATGGCCTTTGTCTACACCGTCGAAGACCGATTCCTCGACCGCCTGCTGATCCAGGAGGCCAGCGCCCAGCAGGCCCACCGGCAGCAGCACGGCCGTTGGGGTCGCACGGGGGCCGACTTCATCGTGCTCCACGAGTCGGCGGCCACCCTGCCGGCGGAGGTGGCCGAGGTGCTGTCCCGGGAGCCGAACCGGCTCGAGATGGCGGGCATGAACGGCCGCCATTACCACCTGCTGCCGCTCGAGCAGCCCGGCCGTGCACCCTGGCTGGTGGCCGAGGTCAGCCAGCAGCTGATCGTGCGGCCGATCCGCACCGAGCTGCTGACCTGGCTGGCCGGCTGGGGCCTGGCGATGGTGGCGCTGGCGCTGGTGCTGGGCTGGGTCTTGGCACGACGCGTGACTGCACCCCTGGAGACGCTGGCCGGCCGGGTGGCCGCGGCGTCGCCGGGGCAACATCCGGTCTCGGTGGCGCAGGGACTGGGCAAAGACGAAGTCGGCGAGGTCGCCCGCGCTTTTGACGCGCTGCTGGCGCGCACGCACGACTTCATCGTCCGCGAGCAGGCCTTCACCCGCGACGCCAGTCACGAACTGCGAACGCCGTTGGCGGTGCTGCTGCTGGGCATCGAGAGGCTGCAGGCCGATCCGGCCATGGCGCCCTCGTTGCAGACCGCGCTGGCCACGCTGCACGCGTCCACGCTGTGGATGCAGCAGACGGTCTCGACACTGCTTGTGCTGGCGCGCGAAGGCGAGTCGAACCCCGGCAAGACCCACGAGCCTGTGGCCGTGCTGCCGCTGCTGGAGCAGTGGGTGCTGGCCCATGCCGACTGGCTGGACCGGCAGGCGCTGAGCCTGGACGTGCAACTCGACCGCCAGGCCCGGCTGCGCCTGCCGACACCGGTGCTGCAGTTGGCGCTGGCCAGTCTGCTGGGCAACGCCTTTGTCCACGGGCGCGCCGGAGGCCAGGTGCGTGTCGACTTCGACGACCAGGCGCTGTGCATCACCAACCCGGATGCCGAGTCTCCGCAAGCCGGCCACGGCTTTGGCCTGGCGATCGTGCAGCGGCTGCTGGATGCGGCGGGCGGTCGGCTCGAACTCATCCAACACGGGGGCACGACGCGGGCGCGGGTGCTGGCCTGACGACGCCGTCGCGTCGTCGCTACGCATCAAGCGACGCACTCAAGCCTTCGAACTACGCAATGGCTTCAGCCGCTTCGACCTCCACCCGCGCATCGAAGCTCGACTGCCCGGCCGAAAACGCAAAGCGGTCGACCGCCGCGTCGGGCAGGACCGGTGCGCTGTCGGTCAAGGTGTTGAGGCCTGGCCAGCCGTCGCGCAGCCACAGCGTGCCGGGTGGGATGCGGTCGGTCACGTGGGCCCGCGCCGGCAGCTCGCCGCGAGCGTTGTGGACGCGGATCGCGGCGCCGTCGACCAGGCCCCGTGCGGCAGCGTCGGCGGGCGAGATCCAGACCCGGGGCTCGGATTCACGGCGGGCCAGGGTCGGCAGCTCGCGGCCGTTGTTGTAGAACGCGTGGAAGTGGGCGAGCGTCCGGCCCTGGGTCAACACCAGCGGGTAGCGACTTTCCGGGTCGTGCCCGGCCGGGGCCTGCCATTCGGGCAAGGGCGGCAAGCCCATGCGGGCAGCGTCCTCGGAAAAGAACTCGATCTTGCGCGATGGGGTGTCGAAGTCCAGCGTCGGGTTGGCGACATGCGAGATGCGCAACTCGGCCATGCCGCCCTGGGCCCGCAGCGACGCGGTCGTCGCGTGCCCGGTCGCCGGGTGGTCGAGCACGGCGTCGAGCAGGGCTTCGTCGTCGGCCCACGGGAAGAAGTCGTGCAGACCCAGTCGGCCCGCGAGCGCGCGCATCAGGTCGCTGGCCGACCGTGTCTCGCCGGCGGGGGGCAGCGCGGGCTCCATCAGGTAAAGGTGCGTGAAGGCGGACTTGCAGCCCAGCTCCTCCAGCCACGCGGTGGACGGCAGCACGACGTCGGCAAACCGCATCGCCGTGTCGTTGAGGAACAGGTCGTGGCTGACCACCAGGCGCGTGCGGGCCAGGCCCTCGGCCACGCGGGTGGCGTCGGCAAACGAGAACAGCATGTTCGTGCCCATCAGCAGCAGGTTGGCGATGCGGCCGTCGTTCAGCGCCTGGATCACGCCCGACATCTGGTTGGGCAGCGCCGTGCCCGGCGGGCGGCGCTGTGGCTCGCTGACGTTCGCAAGCCCGCGGCCGTGGGCCGCGGCGCCGTGACGCGGCCCGAAGCCGGCGCCGGGCACGCCGACCTGGCCGGTCAGCCCCGGCAGGCAGGCGATGGCACGCGAGGCCTGCCAGCCGTTGTCGCCCTTGTGCATCGAGCTGCCACCGAGCACGATCATCGCCGGCCGGGTGCCGGCGTAGAGCCGCGCCAGCGCCACGATGCGCTCGGCCGCGATGCCGGTCACCCCTGCCGCCCACTGCGGCGAGTAACACTCCAATTGAGTGGCCAGCTCGGCAAAGCCGACGGTGTGCCGCTCGACGAAGTCGGCATCGAACAGGCGCTCGGCGCAGATGACGTGCATCAGCGCCAGCGCCAGCGCGCCGTCGGTGCCGGGTTTCAGCAGCAGCACCTCGTGGGCCTTGGCCGTGGCCTCGGTCTGGCGCACGTCGATGGCGACCACCCGCGCGCCACGCGAACGGGCCGCGTTGACGAAGCGCGCCGTGTTGGGCTGGCTCGCGAAGTTGGCGCCCCACAGCAGGATCAGCTGCGAGTGCTCGCCCATGTCCTCCTTCGTGTGCGTCTCCAGCATGCCGGTCAGTGCCAGGCCAAAGGCACCCAGGCCCCAGCAGATCATGGTCGGGCTGAAGAACTGGCTGCCGTGCAGGTTGGCAAAACGCGCAAAAAGCTGCGCGTTGATGCGCGTGCCGTAGTGGGTGGTGAAGCTGCCGTGCCCGGGCCAGATCGCGGTGGCCTGCGGTGGCTGGCCGGCGATGGCCCCGGCGATGCGGTCCAGCGCCTCGTCCCAGGTGGCGCGGCGAAACGGCTGGTCGCGCCGGTCGCGCAACAGCGGGTGCAGCAGGCGCGCCGGGTTGTCGAACACCTCCCGCGACGCCTGGCCGCGGACGCAAAGGAAGCCGCGGCTGTCCGGGTTGTCCGGGTCGCCACGCACGCCCACCAGCCGCTGGTCCTGCAACTCGACCAACATGCCACACAGCGTCGGGTGGCAGTTCATCGGGCACATCGTGCGCACGGTGGTCATGGCGGCCTCGTTCACAGCGGCTTCGGGCTCGGGCGTCAGACCTTCACCAACCGCCCCCGATGCCGCGCCACCTGCGCCAGCACCTGCTCTGGCGCCGTGCCGCCGAGCACCTTGCGGGCGGCCATCGAGCCCTCGGGCGTCAGGACCTCGAACACGTCTTCGCCGACCGCCGGGTGCAGGCCTTGCAGCGTGGCCAGCGGCAGTGCGGCGAGGTCGACGCCTTGCTCGATGGCCAGGCGCACGGCGTGGGCCACGGTCTCGTGGGCGTCGCGGAAGGGCAGCCCCTTCTTGACCAGGTAGTCGGCGAGGTCGGTCGCGGTGGCGTGGCCGCGGGTCACGGCGGCGCGGAGGGCCTGGGGCTTGACGACGATGCCGCTGACCATCTCGGCCATGATGCGCAGCGTCGCGGCCAGCGTGTCGACGGTGTCGAACAGCGGCTCCTTGTCCTCCTGGTTGTCCTTGTTGTAGGTCAGGGGCTGGCCCTTCATCAGCACCAGCAGGGCCTGCAGATGGCCGATGACGCGGGCGCTCTTGCCGCGGGCCAGTTCGGCGACGTCGGGGTTGCGCTTCTGCGGCATGATGGACGAGCCGGTGCAGTAGCGGTCCGCCAGGTCGATGAAGCCGAAGTTCTGGCTCATCCACAGCACCAGCTCTTCGGCCAGCCGCGACACGTGCACCATCGTGATGGCCGCAAAGGCGCAGAACTCGATCGCGAAGTCGCGGTCGCTGACGGCGTCCAGGCTGTTCTGGCAGACGCCGTCGAAGCCGAGTTCGGTGGCGACCGATTCGCGGTCCAGCGGGTAGCTGGTGCCGGCCAGTGCCGCCGCGCCGAGCGGCAGCCGGTTGGTGCGCCTGCGCACGTCGGCCAGGCGTTCGGCGTCTCGCGCGAACATCTCCACATAGGCCAGCAGGTGGTGGGCCAGGCTCACCGGTTGCGCCACCTGCAGGTGCGTGAAGCCGGGCATCACGGTGTGGGCGTGTTGCGCCGCCAGTTCGACCAGCGCGCGCTGCATGTCGGCCAGCAGGGGCGCCAACTGGTCGATCTCGCCACGCAGCCACAGCCGCACGTCGGTGGCGACCTGGTCGTTGCGGCTGCGGCCGGTGTGCAGCCGCTTGCCGGCGTCGCCCACCAGGGCGGTCAGCCGGGCTTCGATGTTGAGGTGCACGTCTTCGAGCGCGAGCTGCCACTCGAAGCGGCCGGCGGCGATCTCGGCCTGGATCTGCGCCATGCCCCGTTCGATGTCGGCCAGGTCGCCCGCCGTGATGACGGCCTGTCGCGCCAGCATGCGGGCATGGGCCAGGCTGCCGGCGATGTCCGCGGCGGCCAGCCGCTTGTCGAAGCCGACGCTGGCGGTGTAGCGCTGCACCAGCGCGCTCATCGGCTCGCTGAACAAGGCCGACCAGGCCTGCGCCTTGTTGGCCAGCGGGTCGTCGGATCGTGCATCGGGGGCTTGGGGCTCGGGGGTCATGGGGCAGGGAAGCTTGGCGATGGCCGGGAGGGTAAATCACTATGATCCCCCGCACCCTTGCCCGACGTCCGCCACGATGCCCGCCGCCTCTCCGCCTGACGCTCCCGACAGCCGCCCGGCCAGCGTTTGGCCCGAGTCGACGCGCGTGTCGGAGTATTCGACGATGCAGTTCGAGGTCTCGCGCTTTGGGGCTGTCGAGGCCGGGCGTCGCGCCGAAAAGCGAGAACGGCTGAGCGCCACCGCCGCGTTCGATGTCTGCCACCCCGCGCTGGCCTTGCGTGCGCTGCTGTTCGTGCAGGGCGTGTGTGCCGTGCTGGCCCTGGCCGATGCCGCGTCGGCGACCGACTGGGCGCAGCGCCAGGCGGCGCTGGCGCTCGGTGGCCTGGCGGCGACTCTGCTCTGGCTGGTGGTGGTTTGCGCCGCCAAGGGGCCCTTGCAACGCCAGGCCGGCGCCGTGCGCGCGGCGCTGGTGGTGGGCCTGGGGGCCCTGCTGGCGTGGAGCGTCTCGCGGGGGCTGGTCTGGATCGGATTGGTCGGTGGCGGCGATGGCGCTCGCGTCGCGGAGCCCGCGCTGCAGGGCCTGGCCGTGGCCTTGGGCGGTGGATGTCTGGCCGGGCTGGTCTGGATCTGGCTTGAGTTGCGCGCACGCGCCGGCCGGCCGGCCGATGCCCATGCCCGGCTGGCCGAGCTGCAGTCGCGGATCCGGCCGCACTTCCTGTTCAACGCATTGAACACGGCGATGGCCCTGGTGCGTGTCGCGCCCGAACGTGCGGAAGCGGTGCTTGAAGACCTGGCCCAGCTGTTCCGCACCGCGCTGGCGGAGGCGGGGTCCTCGGTGCCCCTGTCTGAAGAGATCGATCTTGCGCGGCGCTACCTGGCGATCGAGCAGGTCCGATTCGGCAGCCGGCTTGTCGTGCACTGGGAGATCGACCCCAAGGTGGCGAGCGCACGGGTGCCGCCGCTGGTGTTGCAGCCCCTGGTCGAGAATGCGGTTCGCCATGGCGTCGAACCGAACGCCCGTGGCGGCGAGCTGTGGATCCGCGCCAGCGTGCGTGCCGGCCAGGTCGACCTGCGGGTCAGCAACACCGTCGGCGACCGCACCGGCCCGCCGGGCCTGGGCATGGCCCTGCCCAACGTTCGCGAGCGCCTGCGACTGCTGCATGACCTGGCCGGGCAGTGCGACATCCAGCGCGAGCCCGGGCAGTTCCATGTCCGCCTGCTGGTGCCGATGCCGTGACGTCCACAGCGTCGCGGCCCTTGCAGGTGCTGATTGCCGACGACGAAGCACCGGCACGCTGGCGGCTGAAGGCCCTGGTCGAAGCCGCACGGGCCGACGACGGCGAGGCGCTGGCCGCGGTGGTGGCCGAGGCCCAGGACGCCCACGAAGCGCTGGCGCGTGTCAAGGCCGGTGGCATCGATCTGGCGCTGCTGGACATCCAGATGCCGGGGCCCAGTGGCCTGCAACTGGCGGCCGAGCTGGAGGCGTTGCCGGATCTGCCGCTGCTGGTCTTCGTCACCGCGCACAGCGAGCATGCGCTGGCGGCCTTCGAGGTCCAGGCGCTGGACTATCTGACCAAGCCGGTGCCCCGCGAGCGCCTGCACGCCACCTTGCTGCGCGCGCGCCAGCGCTGGCAGGAGCGGCTGGCCATGCGCCAGGCCGCCGACGAGGCACGAGCCGCCGCGGCAGCGACAGACGATGCGCCGGCGCTGACCTTCGCCGAACGTGGGCGCATGCTGCGGGTGCCGCTGACCGACATCGTGTACCTGAAGGCCGAACAGAAGTACGTGACGCTGCGCACCACGGGCCGGCAGCATGTGCTCGACGAGTCGCTGGCCGAGCTGGAGTCGCAACTGAGCGGGCATCCATTTGTGCGCATTCATCGCAATGCCCTGGTGGCCAAGGCCCTGATGCGCGAACTGGCGTTGCGCGGCGACGACGAAGCCGGTGACGAGGCCGGCGAAGCCGGTGCCTGGTCGCTGCGGGTTGCGGTGCCGGGTGCCGCTGACGAATGGCTGGCGGTGTCGCGGCGCCAGCTGGCAACCGTGAAGAACGCCTTGCTGCCGCCATGACCCGGCCCACAGACATTCCACGGCGTGGGGCGGCCAGGATCGCGGCGGGACTGCTGGTGCTGGCGGGACCTTGGGTGTCGCTGGCAATCGACGCCGCGCCAAGAGCGGGCACGGCGCTGGCAGGGACATGGGGCGGCGACCGGGCGCAACTCGTGGTCGAACCCGAAGGAACGCGACTGGAACTCGACTGTGCGACGGGCTACATCCCGGGCGCGGTGCCGTGGCAACCGGGTGGTCGATTCGAGGTCCAGGGGACCTTCGAGAACCACGGGCCGGGCAGTGCCCGCGCCAACGATGCCGAACGCCCGCCCGCGGCGCGATTCCGCGGCGAGATCGTCTCGGGTGGGGCCCTGCGGCTCGAGGTGCTGCCGGAGGGCCGTGCTCAGCCGCAGGTGTATGTGCTGCGCGAGGGGCTGCGCGTCAGGCTGGCGCGTTGCCTGTGACGCGACTTCAGGTCTTGACGATCGACGAGGCGACGGCTTGCGTCGCTTCCTTCAGCTTGTCCCTGGCCATCGTCTTGCAGGCTTCGGTGCTGCTGTTCGCGGCGGCGTCGTAGGCCGTGGCGGTCTGGCGCGGGCGGAACAGCGGCACGTTCAGCGTCGTCGTCAGCGGCAGCACCATCACGCGCGCCGCGATGACGCAGGTCGTGCCCTTCATGCCGCCTTCGACCTGGCTCACCCAGACGTACTGGCTGCCCTTGGTGATCTTCCAGGCACTCGCCGGGATGTTCTCGTCCATCACCTTGATCGCATCGGCCTCGGCGATCAGCAGCTTGTTGGAGTGATCCATCAGACGCTTGTTGCCCGCCATCTTCTTCGGGTCTTCGGCCTGGGCGGTGGTGGCCAGCAAGGCGGCGCAGCAGGCCAGAGAAAGGGCGGGCAGGAAGTTCGTCATGACGCGGCGGCTCGGGTGGTGGGAGACTGCGAAGAACCGTCGGGCCAGGCCCGAGGCTGGCGCAGTGTAATCAGCCCGGCCACCCGCCGCCCCCGGGGAAGCCACGTGTCACCCCGAGCCAACGCCTACTTGGCCGATCCCCAGAGCTCGGCCAGCCGGGCGTCGCGCCCGCAGCCGTTGCGGTACAGCTTGTAGCGCACCGGATTCTTCAGGTGATAGTCCTGGTGGTACTCCTCGGCGGGGTAGAACGCCGTCGCCGGGTGGATCTGGGTCACGATGGGGGCGCTGAACGGCTTGTTCTTGTCCAGTGCGGCTTTCGAGGCGTGGGCCTGCTCTGCCTGCTCGGGCCCGTGGGTGAAGATGGCCGAGCGGTACGGGCTGCCGCTGTCGCAGAACTGGCGATCCTTGGTTGTCGGGTCGATGCTGCGCCAGAACTTCTCGAGCAGCTGGGCGTAGCTCACCTTGGTCGTGTCGAACACGATCTCCACCGCCTCGGCGTGGCCGGTGAGCTTGGCCGAGACCAGTTCGTAGCTCGGGTTGGCGACATGACCGCCGATGTAGCCGCTGGTCGTCGAGACCACTCCCGGCACCTTGTCGAAGTCGGACTCGACGCACCAGAAGCAGCCGCCCGCGAACGTCGCCCTGGCGAGGCCGGGCGCCAGGGGGGCGCCGGCGGCAGGCGCCGGCTTGGCGGGCGAACTGCCCTGCGACAGCGCGGTGCCGACGCCGACGGCCAGCGCGACCAGGACGCCCAGCGTCAACCCGAAGAGCGCGCGGCGCTTCATGCCGACGGCGCAAAACGCAGCGCCACTCCGTTGTTGCAGTAACGCTTGCCGGTCGGCCGCGGACCGTCGTCGAAGACGTGGCCCTGGTGGCCGCCGCAACGCGCGCAGTGGTACTCGACACGCGGCAGGATCAGCTTGTAGTCGGTGCTGGTGCCCAGCGCGTCGGGCAGCGGGGCCCAGAAGCTCGGCCAGCCGGTGCCGCTGTCGAACTTGGTGGTGTGGGCAAACAACGGCAGGTCGCAGCCGGCACAGTGGTAGGTGCCGGGCCGCTTCTCGTCGTTCAGCGGGCTGCTGCCGGCGCGTTCGGTGCCCTCCTGCCGGAGCACCTGGTAGGCGGCCGGGCTCAGGCGCTTGCGCCATTCGGCGTCGGTCAGCACGACGCGGTCGGCCCGCGTCGGGGTGCTGGCGGCATGGGCGGTGCCGCTACCGGCGGTGGTGGCCCCGGCGGTGGCCCCGATACCGAGCATGGACATGAGTTGGGCGAAACCGCGGCGGGTCATCGAGACGATCTCCGGAAAAGTTGGCAATGGTGCCGCTGGATTCGCCCTTCTGCACAGTCGGGTTACATCGTGCGCTGCCGTTTCCGTTGGCGACGGGCCACCGCTGCGAGTGCCAGACCACCCAGCGACAGCAACGCGGCAGTCGCCGGCTCGGGCACCGCCGCCGTCAGGCCGGTCAAGGTCCCGTTGAAGGTGCCGACGAAGCTGGCGCTCCCGGTGGCGAGGTCGATGGTGTACAGGCCGGTGCCGAGGGACCCGTCGTCGACGTTCAAGGCCGCCAGCGCCATGCCGTTGCCCAGGATCTCGAACCCACCGCCGCGCAGCACGTCGATGCCCAGCGCGCCGATGGTCGTGACCGTCGGGCTGTTGAAGCTGCCGGGCGCGGACGCCAGGGTATCCGTTGCCGTGTTGATGTAGTAGAGCGCGGTCGACGCCGGTGCTGCTGACGGGAACAGCCGGCTGTTGGTGTAGGCCACCTGGGCGAAGCTCGGGGCGATCATGCCGGCCAGGTTGCCGACGACCCCGGTGTTGGCGTTGATGGCGTAGTTGTTGCCGGTGGACGACACGACGCGGAATGAGGTCGCGCCGGCAAAGTCGGCCACCGGGTTGAAGTCCATGCCCCAGCCCTTGGAGCCGTCGATCACCGGGCTGGACAGGGTGGCCACCAGGCTGGCGGCGCCGGTGCCCGGGTTCAGGGTGTACAGCTTGCTCGCGGTGCTGAGGCCGTAGACCAGACCGTTGCCGGGCCGCAGGTCGATGCCGACCAGGCGTTCGCCGGCGGCCAGGCCGGTGACGGCGACGCGGCTGGACATGCCGGGGGTGCTGCTGTCGAACATTGCCAGCTCGTTGGCGCTGGTCAGGCCGATCATCGGCACGGCGTGGGCGGCGGTGACGCCGATGGCCAGCGCGGCGGCAAGTGCTGCGGCACGTGCGGTCGAAGGGGTGAGCGAGGGGATGCGTTTCATGCGGGGCTCCTGGCGGTCTCTCGGGTTGCGATGCGGTGGTGGCCCCGACGTTTGCCGGGGCTCGCACGGGCATACGCACCGGCGGCGCACTGGATGCGCGAGCTCAACCGTGAAGGCCCGCCGACCCCCCCCTGTTTGCAGGGGTCGGCATCGGTTGCCGCACCCGGCCGTGACCGCTGACGGAGCCGAGCCCGGCTCAGAACCCCACCGTCCACGCGGCCATCATCACCGCCAGGCCCAGGCTCCCGGCCAACGGCACGGCGACGCGCAAGCCGTAGCGGCGGCCACCGGCCACCAGCGCCACGCCGCAGCGCGTCAGCGTGTTGCAC
>Ga0209985_10000242_pt1 | contig 61550 bp, 50 predicted proteins | sample NOAtaG_FD_187305 | JGI IMG/M metagenome (GOLD analysis project Ga0209985, IMG submission 187305) | Freshwater lake microbial communities from Lake Erie, under a cyanobacterial bloom - NOAA_Erie_Diel6S_1000h metaG (SPAdes) (version 2) | ecosystem: Environmental > Aquatic > Freshwater > Lake ... | reverse complement strand
CGGACCTCATTGCCACATACCTCCTTGCACTATCTTTGTCGTAGATCGACAGTCGGGATCGATGTCTCGGACCTCATTGCCACATACCTCCTTGCCACATACCTCCTTGCACTATCTTTGTCGTAGATCGACAGTCGGGATCGATGTCTCGGACCTCCCTGCCACGTACCTCCCTGCCACGTACCTCCCTGCCACGTACCTCCCTGCCACGTACCTCCCTGCACTAACAATGGGAACCACAAAGGTTGATTCGCGGGATGCCTCGCGACCTTTCTCTTGCCACGAGAGTGTATTTGTATGAGTCTGAGTCAGGCGAATGCCTCTCTGTTTTTTTGCAAACTTTCTTCTTCTATCGGGCATCCACTATCCTGAGGTCAGAGCCTGTCCGGGAGGAGGTGCTCCATGTGGGATGTCGAGATTGCTACACTCTTGGGATATGGGGCGCTGGGCTGTCTTTGGTTGGTTCTTGTCTTGATCCTTCGATTTCGCTGGGTCGAAAGAATTTTTCAGGGTTGGCCACGGGCCTATCACCTGCATCACATCGTAGGGATAGTCGTTCTCATTTTCGGGTTGATCCATGGTTTTTTATCGTTGAGCACCGTATGGGACACGGGACCTTGGTACAGCTTGTTTGTATTCTGGTTCGATCCCAGAGATCTCATCAGTCTTTCGGGGAGTCTCGCGCTCCTGTCCTTGCTCCTGGTTGGAGCGATGGGCTGTCTCAAGCGGATGAGCCGCAGACCCTGGCTTACAATCCATCGGACCTCGCTCCTCAGTATCGTCCTTGTCTTGTGGCATGGTTACGAACTGGAAGTTCTGACGTCAGCAGAGCCCTGGCGTTTGTGGTTCTGGATCATAGGCCTGGGGCTCCTCTTTCTTCTTTGTTTGCATCGGCTCGGTTATGCCGTGCTTCAGCATCCCCTTTCGTTTCACGTGGAAGCCGTTGTTCCCATGGGTTCGTCGCTGTACCAGCTGATTTTGTCGACTCAGGACAGACGGTGGCAACCAGGTCAGTTTGGGTATTTTAGGTTTTTTGATCCCCATCGGTCAGGCGTGAGCCGAGAGCGTCATCCCTTCACTTTACTCACGCGTCCTACAGCAGGACAAATGGTCCTCTTGATCAAGGCTGTAGGTGATGATACGTGCAAACTGCAAGATGTGGCACCTGGCACGCCTGGTGATGCGCAGGGACCTTACGGAAGCTTTCTTCCTGCTGCGAGACGCCTGACACCCCAAGTGTGGCTGGCGGGAGGTCTCGGAGTGATCCCCTTTATGGGTGTTTTAGAGGCTCTCAAGGGGATTCAGGAGCGTCCCCCCATCACGCTCTTGCTCTTCGTGAGACCGGGAGGAGTCACTCCGTTTCACAGCCAGCTCGATTCATGGACTTGCGACCATTCCTGGTTTCATTGGATCTTAGTTGAAGACGATGCTGATAAGCCGTCGGGGATCGAACGGATCAAGTCCATCAATCTCTCCTGGCGGACGCATGAATTCCTGATAGCCGGACCCCATGCCATGGTTAAATATTGGTGCACGACCCTCTGTGCAGAAGGTCTCCCATGCCGACGGATTCATACGGAGGATTTTCTGAAATGAAACTTTTTTACCCATGTGTGCTGCTTCTCGCTCTCGCAGCAACTGAAAGACTACAATCGACTGAAGAGCTCAAAGTGTTTACGAGCGAGGAGGTCGCTCGTCATGATTCCAAACAAGACTGTTGGCTGATGATCGAGGGTATGGTTTATGACGTAACAAACTATCTGCCTAAGCACCCCAAAAAATATTCGCTTGTAGGTGAATGCGGTCATGATGTGACTGAGGGGTGGAAGACGAAAGGGGACAAGAACAAGCCCCATACTCGCAAAGCAGAGGCTATTCTTAAAAAGCAGCTGATCGGTCGTGCGATCGAACCCTAGCGTTGGGTTATGATGAGTGGCAGGATTGAGCGGATTGCTGAGAACATGTTCCAGTCTGAGTTTGCACTATCTGGATGAGGGCTGCCTGGTCTCCTCGTGCCGAGATCATGTGTGGCTCCCAGTCCCGCGCTGATAGAATGTCCAAAAGCAAGGACACACGCCTTTGGACCATGTCGGGACTCGTCAACGAGCATTTCAGGACAGGCACAAGAAAGCCTCTTCAAGAGGCCTTCATCAGAGGACAACATTCACTCCCACTCGATCGTCGCAGGCGGTTTGGTGGTGACATCATAGACGACTCGATTGATGCCATGCACCTTGCGCACGATCTCGTCAGCAACCCGTACCAAAAAGCTGATCGGCAGATCACCGACACCGGCCGTCATCCCATCCGAGGCCGTGACAGCACGAAGTGCACAGGTCTGCTGGTAGGTGCGGTTGTCGCCCATAACACCGACAGATTTCACTGGCAGAAGCACGGCAAAGGCTTGCCAAACGCTGTGGTACAGACCTTCGTCACGAAGCTTTTGGATGAAAATCGCGTCAGCTTCTTGCAAAATCCGCACTTTTTCGGCATCAATCTCCCCGAGAATCCGGACAGCAAGGCCAGGACCGGGGAAGGGATGGCGATCGATGAGGTGCGCTGCAATACCAAGTTGCCGTCCGATGCTTCGCACCTCGTCTTTGAAGAGAAAGCGGAAAGGCTCAACCAGCTGCAGATGCAGTCGATCAGGGAGGCCACCTACGTTGTGATGACTTTTGATAACCTTGGCTCCCGCACCGTGGCCTGCTGATTCTATGACGTCAGGGTATAAGGTGCCCTGTCCGAGGTGGGTGAAGCCGGAGTGCGCATGAGCGAACTCTTCGAAGACCTCGATGAATGTGCGACCTATGATCTTGCGTTTCTGCTCAGGGTCGCTGACTCCTTGGAGTGCCTTATAAAATTCCTGGGTTTTGTCTAAAACCGTCAGATGAACACCCAGAGTCAAAAGCTGTTCGCTGACCCAGCTCACTTCATTCTTGCGCAAAAGACCGTGGTTCACGAAGACTGCGTGAACCTTGTCATGACCTAGGGCTTTAGTCAGCAGCGCGGCAGCGACCGTCGAGTCGACTCCGCCCGACACGGCCATCAAAACTTTACCGTCGCCAACATTCTGCTGAATCCGACCGATGGATGAACTCAACATGCAGCCAGCATCCCAGTTGAAGGGGGCCTTACAGATCTTCTCCAGAAAAACTTGCAGCAGAGCAGCGCCCTGTTCGGAATGGTGAACCTCTGGGTGGAACTGGAGTCCAATCCATGGGCGCTCTTTGTGAGCCATAATTGCCATGACCCCATCCGTGGTCCGCCCCAATACTTCGAAGGCGCCGCTACTATCCTCGACATCATCGCCATGGCTCATCCACACCGTCTGATGGAGCGGTAGTTCAGCCAGGCAGCGCGCGTAAGCTGGCGCTTGGTCCAGCTTCATGTCGACTCGAGCCCGACCATACTCTCGATGGGTACCACTGCGCAGACGACCGCCGGAAACTCCTGCCATGAGTTGCATCCCGTAGCAGATGCCGAGGACAGGTTTGTTGCTGTTTTGAACCCAGGCAGGCAGAGTTCGAGCCCCTTCGTCCGTCACGGTATCTGGACCGCCCGATAGAATGATGCCGTGATAGGTGAAGTCTTCAAGCGGCTTGGAACTTGTTCCGTCGATAATCTCAGAATATATCCCAAGCTCGCGCAGGCGACGTGCGATCAGGAGTGTATACTGAGAGCCATAATCCAGGATGAGAATACCTTCGTTCACTGGCCTTTGCATGCTATGCTGCATGACATGCTTCTCCCGTATCAGTCGAGTTTATAATTCGGAGCTTCACGCGTGATGTAAACATCATGGACATGGCTTTCTCGGAGTCCAGCTGAAGTGATCTGGACGAATTCGGCTCGCTGATGGAGCTCATCGATCGTTGGAGCGCCGCAGTATCCCATGGCCGAGCGGATACCACCGACCAACTGATAGATGGTGTCAGCCAAGGGGCCACGATAGGCGATCCGACCTTCGATACCTTCTGGTACCAATTTGCCTGGATCCTCGATGTCTCCTTGGAAGTAACGGTCACGACTGCCACGCCGCATCGCGCCTAGGCTGCCCATACCGCGGTACTGCTTGTAGCTTTTGCCCTGATAAATGATGAGATCACCGGGCGTTTCATCGGTACCGGCAAAGAGCGAACCAATCATGATGGTTTGGGCACCGGCAGCTAGTGCTTTGACGATGTCGCCGCTGAATTTGATGCCACCATCCGCGATGATGGGGACGCCCGCTTTGCGACCGACGGCAGCGCACTCCATTACTGCCGAAAACTGGGGAACGCCAATGCCAGCAACGATACGAGTGGTGCAGATGCTGCCAGGGCCAATCCCGACTTTGACTGCATCCGCTCCTGCTTCGATCAGAGCCGAAACTGCTTTGCCGGTGGCGACATTACCGGCGACGATCTGGAAATCGAAGCTGCGCAGAGCATCCTTGATCCGCCGCACGGCGTTGATGACCCCCTGGGAATGGCCATGGGCTGTATCGACGACGATGACGTCCACCCCTGCTCGGACCAGTGCTTCGGCTCGTTCCACGAAGTCACCACCCGCGCCGACAGCTGCACCAACGAGCAAACGACCCGAGCTGTCCTTGGAAGCATTCGGGAACTTCTTCGATTTGAAGATGTCCTTCACGGTGTACATGCCGATAAGGGTGCGACCGTCGGAGTCGAGGACGGGAAGCTTTTCGATTCGATGTCTATGCAGGAGTTCGACGGCCTCGTCTGGCGTCGTATGTTTGCTGCAGGTGACGACCTCTTTGGTCATCACATCTTTCACCTGGCGCTTGAGGTCCTTTTCAAAGCGTAGATCGCGCCCTGTGATGATGCCGACCAGACGACCACTGTCCACGACGGGAAAGCCTGAGAAATTCTCTCGCTTCATGATCTGCATCACTTCAGCTAAGGTGGTATCGGGATGGACGGTGACCGGATCCTTCACGATGCCCGACTCACTCTTTTTCACCTGCCGAACTTCGTCGGCTTGCTCGTCGATCGACATGTTCTTATGGATGATGCCGATGCCCCCTGCTTGCGCCATCGTGATAGCGGTCTTAGCTTCAGTGACGGTATCCATGGCAGCAGAGACGAGGGGGATTTTGATTTTGAGCAGGCGCGTGAGTTGGGTTTCGAGGTTGGCTTCGTGGGGCAGTATCTCGGAGTGTTGGGGTACGATCAAAACGTCATCGTAGGCCAGGCCAGTGCGAAAGGCTTCAGTCATAGTGACCTTCCTCATGCTTTTGGGGTCTAATATATGTTAGGGGCGGTGGGTTCAACATCAGATTGCCGCAGGTAGTGTTCGATTTAAGGCGGGATACTAGCACTTCGAACTCGCTGAGGGAAGAGGTCAAGAGGGATTTTTTCGTTGATGCAACTGGGCGTTTCCCTAGCTCCTGTACTCTGAAGAATGCCAATATGACTTATAAGTACAAAGCTTGCAGGAATACGGAACTTTGGCTAAAAAGGCAGCTTTGGCGTGATGAGCCATGACTTTTCCATTCAACGCGAGGCCTCGCCGTGCACATTAAGCAACTGGAAGCCGAAATCGCCAAAAGGCGAACCTTTGCCATTATTTCTCACCCCGATGCCGGTAAAACGACGATGACCGAAAAGCTGCTGCTTTACGGTGGGGCGATCAATATGGCAGGAAGTGTGAAGGCCAAGCGCTCGAAAAAGTTCGCCACTTCCGACTGGATGGAGCTGGAGAAGCAACGTGGGATCTCGGTGACGAGCTCGGTCATGAAGTTTCCCTATGGTGGCTGCGAAATGAATCTGATTGATACACCGGGTCACCAGGACTTTTCTGAAGATACCTACCGGACTCTGACGGCTGTTGATAGTGCCCTGATGTTGATTGATGCTGCTAACGGGGTCGAGGAGCAAACCAAGAAGCTGTTCGGGGTCTGCGCCCAGCGCAAAACGCCCATTATCGCCTTTATCAACAAGATGGACCGTGAAGGTCGCGAACCCTTCGAACTGCTTGAAGAGATCGAGACTGTGCTCGGCATTCGGGTTTCGCCGATCACCTGGCCTATCGGGATGGGTCCGAGTTTTCGAGGGGTCTACCATCGGCTCTTGAATCAGCTGTTGATTTACGAAAAGGGCGCCGAGCGATCCCGACCTGTCCCCTTGAAAGGCCTCAGTCTGGACGCTCCCGAGGTGACGCAGGAGCTAGGTGAAGACTTAGCCCAGCAACTGAGAACCGAGATCGAGCTGCTCGACGGGGCTGGGGATACCTTCGATATCAGGCGTTACCGTTCGGGTGAACTAGCTCCTGTGTTCTTCGGTTCAGCATTGAACAACTTTGGTATTGAACCTTTACTGCAAGCCCTGATTGATATGGCGCCACCACCCCTGGCGCGTGAGACCAAAGAACGTCTGGTGGAGCCCCTGGAGGAAAAGTTCTCGGGCTTTATCTTCAAAATACAGGCGAACATGGATCCCCAACACCGTGATCGAGTCGCCTTCGTACGCATTTGTTCGGGGTACTTCCAGCGCGGTATGAAAGCCCATATTGTGAGGATCGGCAAGGAGCAACGGCTCGGGCGACCCACTCAGTTTATGGCTCAGGATCGGAGCTTGGTCGATGAAGCTTTCGCAGGTGATATTGTCGGTATCCATGACCCAGGTGTTTTCAAGATCGGCGATACTCTGACAGAAGGAGAAGCCCTCCACTTCACGGGAGTACCTCTTTTCGCACCCGAGCACTTCTGTCGAGTCACGCTCGCCGATCCTCTCAAAAGTAAGCAGCTCTATAAGGCTCTGGATCAGCTTTCGGAAGAGGGGGCCGTTCAGGTGTTTCGGCCCATCCATGGCACTGAGCAGATTTTGGGTGTGGTGGGCGTACTGCAGTTCGATGTCGTGCAATACAGGATTCAGCATGAGTACGGAGTCAAAGTTAACTTCACGCGGCTACCCTATTCTGCAGCCCGATGGATTGACTGCAGTGATGAAAAGGCTTTGGAAGAATTTATACGGGCTCAAGGCCATGTGATCTGTCTTGATCAGCATGAGCATCGCGCAATTTTGCTCGAAGACACGTGGCGTCTGAAGTTCCTTCAGGAGCGTTTTCCTAAGGTCCATTATCGGTCGACCTCGGAGAACGTGGCTACGTGATCGGGGACGGTTCAATCTTTTGATCGATAAGGACACGCAAGCTCGTGCAGATTATTCTTGGTCAGATCCTTCAGATTGCGGCTTCAACGGGCGAACTTGAGTGGATACCCGACTGTGCTTTGGTCGTCGACTCAGCCGGGACCATCGTGAGTCAGGGTGCCATCCAGACACTGCGATCCCAGTGGCCCCACGCGCCCGTCCTGGGACGGCAGGAGCACATTCTGGTGCCGGCGTTGATCGATACTCATATCCACTTCCCCCAGATGGATATGATCGGGGCCTGTGCGCCTTCGCTGCTGCCGTGGCTTGAACAGTTTACCTTTCCCCATGAGATCCGCTACCGAGGCCGCACCCATGAGGTGGCGACGGCGGCGCAGTTGTTTGCTGAAGAACTAGCACGTCAAGGAACAGGGTTTGCCGTCGTCTACAGCAGCTCAGATGAAGCGGCAACTGAACTTTTATTCGAAGCTGTGCAGGCGCGTGGACTGCGGGCTATTATTGGCAAGGTCAGCATGGATCAGCATGCGCCTCAGGAGCTGATCGTGCCTCGTGCACGGGACCTAGCCGAAACCGAAGAGTTGATCGGACGCTGGCATGGGCGAGATGGGCGCCTCTTCTACGCTTTGACACCCCGCTTCGCGCCAAGCTGCAGCCCTGAGCTACTCAAGGGCTTGGGCTGTCTCGCGAGTCAATACCCCGATGTGTTTGTGCAGACCCATTACGCCGAAAATCATGGGGAAATCGCTTGGGTCCGTGAGCTCTATCCGGTAGCTCGAGATTATCTGGCTGTTTACGAGGATTTTGGCTTGATCGGTCCAAGGACCATCCTAGCTCATGCGATCCATACCAGCCCCGAGGAGCAACAGCGTTTGCGTGATCGTCGTGTGATCGTGAGTCATTGTCCTACATCCAATCTTTTTTTAGGCAGTGGTCTTTGTCCCGTGCGATCCTACCTCCAGGATTCCATCGCCGTGACTCTCGGCAGCGATGTGGGGGCTGGCACCTCTTTCAGTCTTTGGCAAACCATGGGCGAGGCTTATAAGGTGGGACAGCTGCGTGGGGAACCGATCAGTCCTGCGCAACTGCTTTATGCATCGACTCGCGGTGCAGCCTTGGCATTAGGCTTTAGCAAGCTGGGTTCGCTAGATCCTGGCTTTGAAGCAGATATGCAGGTCATCGATCTTGCAGCCAAGCCTCTTCTCGCACGACGATGGCACAACGCACGCGATCCTGCTGATCGACTGGCGACCCTGATGCACCTGATCGATGATCGCTGCATACGGCAGCTTTATGTTCGAGGGCGACCGACTCTCGATGGTTCCGTTCGGATCTGAAATGGTGGCAAATCGCACGATTCTGTAAATGAACTCATCTCTGGGGGGATTCGCCGCCCTCAAGACGTCTGTTCCAGCCTGGAGTCCTCAGCGACTCCGCTCGTTTCTCTGCTGACGAGGCAAAGCCCACGCTCGTGCGGAAGCTCACGCGTCGGTTTGCGCAACCCCAGTCAGCTCTGCTCTGTAACTCACTGAAACCTATGATTTTGGCATATTGGCCGCATTTTTGCTTACAGGAGTACGTGCAGGCTTTACGCAGTAGAGGACAAAGGGACATGAGTACGAGGTCTCGTGCCGATGCCTGCCTACTGAGGAAGAGGAGATCGCTATGGTACAAATAGAACACGAGGCACCTTTGCCCGTGGACTCTAGCAACCCGAAAACCGTTTGTTCTGCGTGTTCACGCAAGCTTTTCTGCCAGCGTGTTCACAGGGTTCTAGCGGCTTTGGCTGTGGCTCGTGAGACGCATAAAGATCTTGAATATCAGATTCGCTTTCGTTCTCTTCTCCAAGAGTTGGTGAGGCTCGGTTTCGATTATCCGGAAGGTCATGCGGTCTGCGAGTTGGCTCGAATTGGGACTCGCGAAGCTAAGGATCTTCTACGGGAAGCACAGGAGCTCCTCATGGAAGTGCGAGACGCTTCGCATCTTGATGCTATAGAGCGCCGAAGCGTTTGAACATCCCTGTGGAGGATTGCTGCCCCGCGGTAGCAATCCTCTTTTGGGCTGTCTCAGCTGTTTTCTTTGGCCCAACCAGCGGCATGTCGCACGGCGGATTGCCAGGATTTGTAGAGACGAGCTCTTTCTCCTTCAGGCATACTGGAATCATACGCTGCATCCCTTTGCCAGAGATCCCGCAGCGCTTCGACGTTTGTAAAGTAGCCCGTAGCAAGGCCTGCGAAGTAGGCTGCACCCATAGCCGTCGATTCTAGGCATTGGGGACGAACAACTGTCGCAGCCAGCAGATCAGCTTGGAACTGCATCAATTGGGAATTGATAGAAGCTCCCCCATCGACACGCAATTCTTTCAAGGGAATCCCAGCATCGGCGCGCATCGCTTCGACGACATCTCGTGTTTGATAGGCGATCGCTTCAAGGGCTGCCCGGGCTATGTGTTCGCGCTTGGTGCCACGAGTTAGGCCGATGATGGTCCCGCGAGCGTAGGGATCCCAGTAGGGTGCTCCCATGCCAGTGAAGGCAGGAACAAAGTAAACACCCCCGTTACCATCAGCTTGGGCTGCGAGTGCTTCGATGTCTTTCGATTGTTGGATCAGACCAAGACCATCCCGCAGCCATTGCACGATCGCTCCTCCGATAAAGACGGAACCCTCGAGGGCATAAGTCGTGCGGTCTCCGAGTTTCCAGGCGACGGTGGTGATGAGCTTGTTCTTGGAAGGGATCGGAATGGATCCAATATTCAGCATAAGAAAACAGCCCGTGCCGTAGGTGTTCTTGAGCATGCCCTGTTCGAGACAGAGCTGGCCGAACATGGCGGCTTGCTGATCCCCAGCCACCCCAGCGATAGGAGCCTCGAAGCCGAATAGGCTTTTGTCAATCTTCGCGTAGACTTCCGAGCAGGAGCGGACCTCGGGCAACAGGGAGGCTGGTATCTGGAATAGGTCGAGTAGCTCTTGATCCCAACGACCCTCACGGATGTTGAAGAGCATCGTTCGACTGGCGTTTGAGATATCAGTCGCATGCAGACGACCTGCCGTGAGCTTCCATATCAACCAGCTATCGATCGTGCCAAAAGCAAGTTCACCACGATGGGCTTTTTCTCGAGCGCCTGGGACATTGTCGAGCAGCCACTTGATCTTGGAAGCTGAGAAATAGGCATCGATCACGAGGCCTGTCTTGCTTTGGATGAGACTCTCGTGACCTTCGGCCTTCCATTGTTCACAAAGTCCTGCAGTCCGACGGTCTTGCCAGACGATCGCATGGTGGATGGGACGCCCCGTTTTTCGGTCCCAGATGACGGTAGTCTCTCTTTGATTTGTGATACCAAGGGCTTCGATCGTGGAGCCAGCATCAAGCTTTTGCATGACCTCACGGACCACGGCTACCTGGCTGTTCCAAATGTCTTCGGCATCATGCTCCACCCAGCTCGGCTGGGGAAAGTGTTGGCGGAACTCTTGCTGGGCCATAGCCACGACCTGGCCTTTGGCGTTGATGACGAGGGCGCGGGAACTCGTGGTTCCTTGATCGAGCGCCAGGAGAAAAGATGTACGATCTGCCATGAGACGTCCTCCTGCCCTGGTTGAAATAAGATGCGGAAACTTCGGTTTCGCGAGGTGCTTGCTTCTCTTTTCTAACCGCTTTTTGCAGCTCGGGAAAGTCTAAGGCGCAAGAGCAGGGCTCGGGCCTGTCGTCCCATCGCCAGCAGGTGGGAAATTCAGTAACACTTTGACACGCGGGTGAGGCAAGGGAGGGTCTGGTGCAAACAGAGTCTTGCGCCAGTACATGGCAGCCGCAGGAAATCGCTCTGCCATGACGTTCAGGTTAGGGAGTTCGTTTTCAAAGGCAGCGAGCACAGGCCCCAGGCGATCGACCGCCTCCAAGGCGTCTCGCTTGAAATGAAGATCGTGGAGCGAGGGATCGGGCTTGAGGAGAACGTGCACGTCAGGTCCTTCGGTCGGAAATCCAAGCAGTCGTAGCGATTCAAAGGTGCCTCGACCCATTCCTGGAACGTCACGTCCCGTCAGGTAGACGAGCCCGAGACCCTCTGTTTCAAAACACTGTTTGACAAAGTGAAGTGCACCCGGAAACGCTTGATCCTGGAGAAGATAGGGATAGGTGAAATAGTGCCTTTGCCAAAAGAGGAACAATTCCTCACCGAAGACCCTATCCTCGATAGCCAAAAACTTAAGATTGTCGGGGACGCGGTAATGAATATCTTCCCATCGTAATTCTGCCAATCGCGCGCTCGCATCAGCATGGCGTTGACGAATCGCAGGTTGGGCGATGAAATCCATAAAGACGCGATGTTTGCGGTGTCGGCAGTCGATCAGGGTGTCATCGAGGTCGAGTAGCAGCAAGGGTTTGCGCTGACTGTGCGGAAATCGACGCCGGTGTTCACGAAGTTCGCCGATAAGATCCATGAGCTCCTCAGAAATCGTGAAAGAGGCAGAGATGGTTTTCTCTGCGGGCTTCATTTCGGGATATCATACCATCAAAAGAGTAGGGTGTGGCTCTTTTCTTCTGATGAAATAGGGTAATATCTACGGGCTTTTAAGGGAGGAAAGATGGAGGGATAGCCCCTATGCCGGTCTCTAGCTGCTGAATTGTAAACTATAGGTTTGCATGCGCCATGGATAGAAAATCTAAACGGATCGATCTGATTCCCCGTTATTTCCCCGTCGACCGCAGAAGCAAAGGCTAGTCTTCGAGCTGCCGTTCGACCAGCCGTGCATAGAGGCCTCTTTGAGCAAGCAACTCATCATGCTGTCCTTGCTCGACAATACGCCCGCTATCGAAGACCAGAATACGATCGCAGTGTTTGATGGTACTCAGGCGGTGAGCGATGATGAAGCAGGTACGATCCTTAAGCACTTCGAGGATAGCCTTTTGTATAAGCATCTCACAGGTCTCATCGACGTTAGCCGTTGCCTCGTCGAGGATCAAAATCGAGGGATTGCGGAGCAGCATGCGGGTGAAGGCTACGAGTTGTCGTTCGCCCATGCTGAGATTGGAGCCTCCATCCTGAAGCTGGCTGTCGAGACCACTCGGTAGCTGTCGCAGTACGCCGCTCAAGCCCGTGCGCTCGCAGGCCTGCCAAAGCTCAGCATCGCTGGTCTGCTCCCGCTGGGGACAGGTGATCAAAAGATTATCACGCATGGAACCCTGAAAGATGACCACATCCTGTGAGACAATCCCGATTTGCTCTCGTAACGCCTGCCGATTCCACTGCCCAAGCGGAATGTCATCGATCAAGATCTCACCCGAGGACCAAGCGTAGAGCTGCGGAATCAGATGCACCGTCGTCGATTTGCCAGATCCAGTTTTACCGACGAGTCCAACACTCATGCCGGCCTCGATCGCAAAACTGATCCCTTTGAGGACCAAGGGGCCGTTCGGATAGCGCATTTCGAGATCCCGATACTCAACTTTACCCTGGATCAGCTGGCTCGTGCTGCCCCCTTGTCCCAGGCTAGCCTCCTCTTCAGGCTCTTCGAGCATCTTGCGGACCCGCTCACTCGAGGCGATGGCATCTTGAATCAAATGCAGCTCGAAGGATAGTTGCATGATCGGTCTAAAGTAGCGCTCAGCGTAACGGATGAAGGCCACCAGAAGCCCTATGGAAACAGCTCCGTCCAGGGCCATGTGCCCACCCCAGAATAGAATGATCACGATGGGTAGCGAACAGAGAAAAGCCGCAATCGGCCGGATCAATGTATTCCAATTCATCAGCTTGAAAGCCGAGCGCAGCAGATCATGGGAAGAATCGTAGAAGGAACGATAACTCCATCTTTCAAGTCCAAAAGCTTTGATCACCGAAAGGCCATTGATGAATTCAGCGAGCTTCGCGTTGATCGCGGCTGACTTGCGCTTGTTGACCTGGAGCCAATAGCGAACGGGCTTGCGCATCACAATGGTGAAGAGGATAGCCGGTAGACTGGAGAGGGTGATGAAGAAACCTATCTTGAGATCGGTCACCAGCATGGCGATCAACACGGATATGACCGTGATAATGGCGGTCATAACGCGCGGCAAGGTGTTACTGAAAAAAGCCTCAATACCTTCGACATCCGCCGTGAGGCGGGTGATCGTGCGACCGAGCGGTTGCTGATCGTAGTAAGTCATGGGCAATCTCGTCAGCTTGGCAAAGAGGGCTTTGCGAATCTGTAGGGCCACAAGGTTGGTGACATAGGCTACGCTAACCCGTCCCTTATAATAGACGAAGATATTGAGGCTCTCGAGCAAGAGAATACCCGCGACGGTTTGGACGATGACGCTGAGGCTGACCTTTTGGATCAGCTGCTCTGCTAATTGACCCATCAGTTTGGCAGAAAACATCAGCAGGCCCGAGGATGCAATGACCAGCGCGACACCGGTAAAGAGTTGCCGATAGGTACCCTCACCATAACGAAAGAGCGCAATCACCGCCGAGACATCACCTTGTTGATCGATGGTATCTTGATGAGCGTGCATCCTCATACCTCCTGCAAGAAAGAGCTGCCGAGTGGGGTAGGAGACCAGCTCGAAGATTTGGATTGTAAGTCCTGGACTGTTGGTGATGAGGCGAGGGGAACGAGGCGGCCATGATCCATTTGGAACATTCGATCACAGATCTGCAGGGTCGAGGGTCTGTGAGCAGTCCAGATCACAGTCTGGTCCTGGAAGTGCTCCGCAAGCCTCTGGAGTATACGCGATTCTGTCACAGAATCCACGGCGCTCAAACCATCATCGAGCAGCAGAATGGGAGCCGGTTTTAGCAAAGCTCGAGCCAAGGCCAAACGCTGCTTTTGCCCGCCAGAGAGATTGATACCAGCTTCCCCGATCCAACTCTCTAAACCCTCGGGAAAGTGCTGGATGTCATCCCAAAGATCCACAGTGCGAAGGGCCGCGATCATCTCCGCTTCTTCACAGTTCGCGGTGGGGGCTAGGTTGTGCCGAATGGTGCCAGCGAATAAAAAGGGTTTCTGAGGGACTAGAGTGATCTGTGAGGTCAACCAGTCTCGCCCCACCTGCGAAAGGGGCACGCCATGTATCGTGACCTGAGCCTCTGGGTACTCGATGAGGCCCGAAAGGATACCGATCAAAGTGGATTTGCCGCTGCCGATAGGTCCCATGAGTCCGATCTTTTCTCCCCGGCGCACCTTCAGGTGGATCTGACTCAGCGCATCACGCGTGCCATCGTAGCTGTAAGTGAGCTCGTGAATGTGCAGAGCGATCTCGGGATCATATAGCTGCTTGATAAGAGCTTTATCGGTGGTTTTTGGCTTCCTCTCGAGGTCATAAATCTCGGTGATCCTGTGATAGCTAGCGAAGCCCATTTGCCACTCCGAGATCATCGAACCGAGTTCGAAGAGGGGAGACTGCAGGAGGAGGACATAGGATTGGAGAGCGATAAAGCCACCGATCGAAATTTCGCCCGTCTGAATCTTATAGATGCCGAATGTGAAAAGGATCGCGTAGGCGACGATGGTGGGTAACGCCCCAAGGACGAAGATCTTCCAGCTGGTTTTGAGAACTTGAAATTGTCGTCCTGCGTAGTCCTCTGCATCACGACCAAGTTTGCTCAGCCAAACGCCTTCCGAGGCTGTGGCCCGCTGCAAACGGATGGTTTTGACAGCCTGAGAGATAAGGTCCGAAAGACTCGACAGCTGCTCCTGTGCATGCTGGTGGAGTCGATACTCTTCCTTGCTGATTCGAATGATGCGCCGAGGCAGGAAGGGGATAAGCACCAGACAGAGAAGGGCCAACTGCACGTCAATCATGAGCATGGAGCCCACAGCCAAGACGGAAAAAAAGATGAGGTCAAAGGTGAGCACAATGGTAAAGCCGTGGATAAAGCGAGTCTTGTTCCAGTCGGCCGTAGCCCTGTTCATGAGATCACCGAGTGAGTAGCGATCGAGGATCGAGAGGGGCTGGTCCTTCAGCACCGACCACAAACGAGTCTTGATGTCATGCCCTGCCAAGTGAGTCTGTCGAGCCAAGATCTGGCGCCAACCGACCCGACCAAGCCAACCGATCAGGAGTACAACGACGAGAGCGAGGATGAGACGATTCAGAGTTGCATGTTTATCGCTTTGGGTGAGGAATACCGGTACCTTGGACGTTGCCTGAGGGCTGATCAAGAGATCAAGAGACCACTGGATGAACTTCGGCAGCATCACCTCGGAGATGCTCGTGATCAGCATGGCCGCTGTACCCAAGCCGTAATAGAACTTATGCTTGCGTAAATTCTGCAAGAAAAGGCGATAAGGACTGTATGGCATTCAAGAACCCTGACGTAAGGAAGAGAAGACAGACGCGGAGCAGGGCCCCGCAGCGCGATCCGAACTCGACTTCTTAACTAGACCATCAGGGAGCGACATGCAACGGAGCGTTCTTTTAAAGCTATCCAAATCTGAGCATGTCCACTCAAGCGGCGCATGCTCAGATTTGGATAGCCCTAAAAGAACGGAATCACAGAGAATCCGTCACGTGCAGCTGGAACAACTCAGTCGGGTGAGCTCTCTTCGTATTGGCTGACACCCATGATGTGATACCCGCCATCGACGTGGAGGATCTCGCCGGTGGTCATCCTTCCGTAATCACTCACTAAAAAGGCAGTGGCCGCACCGACATCCTCCGCCGTGATGTTAGACCGCAATGGTGAGGTTTGTTGGTACAGTCCGAGCATTTTTTTAAAGTCACCGACGGCCGACGCCGCGAGTGTCTTCACGGGACCAGCGCTGATCGCGTTGACCCGAATCTTTTGGACCCCGAGCTCGGCAGCTGCATAGCGAACCGCGGTGTCTAGGGCGGCTTTGCAGACACCCATGAGATTATAGCCGGGCATGACCTTTTCTCCGCCGAAATATGTCATGGCGCAGAGGGCGCCTCCTCTAGTCATATATGGCGCGGCGGCTTGAGCCACGGAGAGGAGACTGTAGACGCTGATGTCCATGGCTTGGGCAAATCCCTGCCGACTGGCTTGGTAGGTCGGAAGCTTGAGATCCTCGGTCGGGGCGTAGGCAATCGAATGCACGACAAAGTCAATTGGGCCCATGATCTCATGAACCTGTTGGAAGAATGCCTGTACATCGCCGTCACGTGCCACATCACAGGGTGCGACCACCAAAGGATGCAAATCATCCGTCACCTGACGAACCCGGCTCTCATTGCGTTTACGCTCTCCCGAGTCGGGAAGAAAACTAAATGCCAGACCTGCCCCTTCCCGGTGCAGCGTCCGCGCCACACCCGTGGCGATAGAGCGCTCGTTGGCGATACCCATAATCACGCCGCGTTTGCCTTCCAGTAAACCCATAGAGCGTCCTCCCTGCTATTATTCGTATTCTTCGTTGAATGCTTCAAAATCTTCGAGAATGGTATTCTCCGAGTTGATACGTCCAAAACCGGAGTTTTCGCAGGCGTCGGCAATATCATCGATGAGCTTGCTTAAGTGCTCTTCCTGAGAGTGGACAGCTGCAACCATCAAGGCTGCGGTGCCAGAGCGATGAAACTCTTCGGAGACTTGGACGCTGATTTTGAAGCGATTGCGCAACTTGTCGACCAGTTGGCTCAATTCGCGAGCGTCGTAGGAGGTGGGTTGAGCTTCGAACGTCAGTTTGGAAACAACGAAATACATGAGGCCCTTCAAATCAAGATCACGATAGACATCGTTATAGGGACCTCGCCCAGAAAAAGCATCCCGTAATTAAGGCGCATTTCCAGCTTCCAGTAGCGAGCCAATCGTGGTGTTTCAGTGCCTGAATGACATACTGAAACCCAGCGGTCCTGTTCGCGCCAGTCGAGACCTAAGAGGGGAGGTGGCTTGCTGCAGAAAAGCCGCCGGGCCTCACCGGGATCGGCCAGCAACTGACGACGAACCAGTCGCCAGTCACGGTAGGCATGAGTAAAACGTTGGACCTGAAACCACGTGTTCCAGCTCATGAGCACGGCGAGAACATACACAAACGTTCGTCCCATCGCCCACCTACTTGCTCAGGTGCCGAAGGGATTCAGGGCTTCGGTATCAAACTGGATACCGAGCTTGTCCTCGAGGCCTTTCAGCTTTTCCTTGGCCGCTTGCCCTACAAAGGCAATGGCGGCAACTGCTAACAGCAGGCCAAAGATCGAAACAATGATGTACTCCAGGGCAGCTCCACCGGTCTCCGGGTTAGGAAACAAGACTTGCATGTCGATTCCTCCTTAGGTCATTGGGCTCATGGCGAGCCTTCGTACTTTCGACTGCTTCGGTTTACCGAGCCGGATACTGTCTTGACCAGGGACATCTTCTTGAGCCGGAGTAGAGCTCCGAGGTAGGATAGGGAGTGAAAATTTTTATGAATATCGGAAAGGCTGGGGATTCGATGCAAAACGAGACGATGTCACTGGCAGAGGCGACCCGTTCGGTTCAGGATCTCAAGCGGGCTGTCGCGGGATCCATCTTTGGGCAAGATGAGCTGATCACGGAGGCGATCTGCTGTTTGCTTTCCGGAGGACACATCCTGATGACCGGCGCACCCGGATTGGCAAAGACCTCGCTCGTGCGTGTGTTTGCCATGCATCTTCACCTGCAGTTCGGACGGGTGCAGTTCACGCCAGACCTCCTGCCAAGCGATATCATAGGGTCCGATATCCTCAATATCGACCCCGATCATGGCCGGAAGGCCTTTGAATTTTCTCACGGACCCATTTTCGTCAATCTTCTTTTGGCAGATGAGATCAACCGGGCCTCACCCCGGACGCAGTCGGCTCTGCTCGAAGCGATGCAGGAGAGGACCTGTACTGTGGGAGGCAAGGTCCACGTGCTACCAGATCCCTTTATGGTTTTTGCGACCCAAAACCCCTTCGAGTCGGAGGGGGCCTTCCCGCTACCCGAAGCCCAACTCGATCGTTTCTTGCTCCACGCCTTGGTCGATTATCCTGATAGCCAAGCCGAAGAGAAAATTCTGCAGACCCATGTTCAGAATCGACTCGTTGGCGAACAAAAGGGGATTGGTCCTGCCCATGCCGGAGCGGAACGTCTTTCGGTCGACAGTGTTCACAATCTGATTCGGGCCAAAAATCTGGTTGCGGTACCGGAAGAAATCGTCGGCACGATCAATCGCTTGGTACGCTCCACACGACCGCAGGATCCGACGTGTCCCGATCATCTTCGACATCTTCTGTGGTACGGCGCAGGTCCACGCGCCGGTATCAGTCTATTGTCGGTCTGTCGGGCCCTCGCGCTGGTTGAAGGATCTGAAACCCTGCGCTGGCGCCATGTGCGACGTATGGCTAAGCCTGTCTTACGGCACCGGATTCGCCTAGCCGTCCAAGCCCAGAGTGAGTCGCTGGGTGAAGATCAGCTGATCGATTCCTTACTCAATCATATCGAAGAAAGCGCCCAACTGGCAGCAAAAGGATGGCTTTGATGCAAGCTCCCCAAGGGACACCGCTTCTTGCTCAGCTGAGTCCCTATCATGGCTTCGAGCCCGCGCACCAGAGATACGTACCCCTGTCGCGATTTCATGGCAGTCAGCGGCTGAACCTGATGCGGCCCACTCGCTTGCCAGCGAGTAGCCGTCGCTATACCCATGGCGACCCAGTGAACCTTATCGATTGGCGTGCCTACGCTCGGAACGAACAACTTGTGATACGAGAGCAGAACGACGAAGCCAGCTGCCGGATCCTGCTCGTGCTCGAAGAGAGTCCGACCTTGGACTGGCCGGATCAAGCCCTCAGCCAAAGCGTGGGACGATCGTTCTGTACGAAACGTGAATTAATGTGGCGCTTGTCCCTCCACATTGCCTACCAATCCTGCAAGTGGGGAGACACGGTGCGCATCGCCCTGGTCGAGGGGAATGCGGTTCGAATGCTCGCGTTTCGCTCCCAGGTGGATGCTGCCATCTTTTTCGACAAGCTGCAGAGTCGTCGATTTTCGCTCCCGGCCGATGCGCCACTCGAAAAGAAAACACTGTCAGCGCTCCAAGAGGAACGGTCCGATCTCCTCTATTGGCTCAGCGATGGTTTTCAAGGCCTGCCCTCCTGGTTGCTCCAAAAGCGAGGACCTTTCGCCTGTTGGATTCACATTCTCTCTGGTATGGAGATCGATCCCAGCTGGATGGAGGCTCAACATTGCTATTTTGATGAGTCGCTCACTGCACGCGAATACATGGGTTCTGCGTTGCTCCAGGATGGGTGTTTGCATCATGCTGTCATGCGCTGGCAGGAGGAGATCAGTCATCAGTGGTTACACCATCATCGGCACTATATTTTAGCCAGCGACGAGACGCCAATCCGTGCTTATCTGATGTCACTTGAGCAGCCATGGGGGCTTGGCGGTTTCCAACGCGGAGGGCCCCGAGGATGATTCCTGGCTTGAGCTTGACTCTGACAGCAATCAGCTATGTGGCACTCGGAGCGATTGCTCTCGGTATCGTGACTTGGTTTATTGTTCGGCGGCAAAAGCAAAGATTCTGGATGCCCGTCCTGCGGGTGATTCAGCTGGAACTGACTGTGCTGCCGAAGCTTCGGTGGACGCGACCTCCCTTATGGCCCCTTTGCTGCTTTATCTTGGGGGCCTTGAGCCTCGGACTGTTTGTTTTTGAACCGAGTGAGACGATCGTCAAGGGAGAAAATCTCGATCTGCGCCATACCCACGTCTTTTTTGACCTGAGTCCCTCAGTGTCCTACCAGATGAGTCAGACGCAGTATGCCGGTGAAGCTGAAAAGATTCTGCAGTCCTTGCGTGACACAGCGAAAGTGAGCTTCAGCTTTTCCAGTGGACCCGAGATCTATGGCATGGACGATCTCGAGCAGATCACGACGGTCATTCGTGGTGGTGGCTTTCATCGGGCGGGTCTGAGGTTAGGGACCGCGATTGACGAAGTTCTGCGCCGAGCCCCGGATGTGGAGCACTTGGTCATCGTTTCGGATCAGGACCAAGCGAGCTGGGAAGACTTCAACTGGCGTTATCTTGCCAAGAAAGTACAGATATCCTGGTTTCCCCTCCAAGGTACGAAGAGCAAACATGATAATGTCTTTATTGACGATCTGAAGCCTCGTGATCAGAGCGGTGTACCCCAAAACTTGGCCTGGACCGTCGTGCTGCGACGCACGGGACAAGGACAAGCACTGAGCGGCAAGCTCGAAGTTGAGTTGGAGGGGCGTTCCCTTTTGAACCAGGACTGGCAGTTTGGTCCCGAGGGGAAGAGCCTTGAGATGGATATCCTGCTACCCCAAGAACTCTTGCAAAAAAGCCAACAGGAAAACCTTACGCTGCAGTGGACTTTGACGGCCTCGGGGGTCGACGATCTCTTGATCGATAACGTGTTTCGCTCCTCTCTTCGGATGCGATCGGAACGAGCTTTGTTGATCGCTCGGCCCCGCGGAGAGATGTTTTTGGAAGATTCCGTCTTCCATCTGAAGTCGAGTCTGGAGGTCTTAGGCTTTCGCACGCAAAGGATCGATCAATTGCCGCCCGAAGGGTTGAACTGGCAGGCACCCGCTTTGGTCGTGAGTGAAGTCGCGCCAGAAACCCCACGGTCCAGCTTTTGTCCTACGGGTCTGCTCGAACGAAAGCGGACCTTGCCGATTAAGGAAGAAACTCAGATTTGGCTTCTTCCAGGTGCAGATTTGAGCGACTATGGCGAGCTTTGCCACTGTTATGCGGAGCTGTTGAAATTCCCGGAACCGGTTCCGAATCGGCCGGCTTACTGTGATTCGATCGAAAATCGAGATCAGTGGGTGGGTGTGTTGCAATCACTCGGTGCTAAGCAAATCGGTGGGAGCGTGGAGAGTCCCGTTCAGTCACTGGCTATGCACTTTCGTGACAGCACTTTGCGGCTTCAGCTCGTCGGCTTTACGGTTCCCTTGAACCCCATGCGAGGTGGGGTGTCCTTTGGGCAACTGCCGCTTATGCTACAGGCCCTTCTGCGATTCCTCCCGGTTGGTAAGGAGGGATCCTCTGCAGTTGGAGCGTGGCCGCGCTTTGAAGACATTGCCATGGTTTATGCTGATCCCCTGCGCGAGCAGAGCAATGTCCCTCTGGTCGAAAGTTTGTTGCGGCCGATCGCACCTGAAAGTCTACCTCCGCAACTCGGATTGCAGACCCAGGGTCTTGTGCGGCAAGCATCCCTTGCGAATCAAGAGCAGGATGCGCGTCCTTGGATTTATCTCTGTTTGGTGCTGATTGGGCTTGCCCTTTGGCTTGAGGTGATCGGACATGGTATCGCTCGAGTCTTTCGAGGGCAGCAATGGGTCGGTCGTTGGTTCGTGGTTACGCTGCTCGCTGCTACTTCGCTCCCCGACGCCAGCGCTCAGGTGAGGCTGAATCTTCTTGGTTACCCGGAGCTGCCCCGATTGCAAGCTTTGCGAAGGGACGTAGCGGGGCGGACGAGCATTGAAATCGAAGACAAAGCGCGGCAGTTCTCGAACTACCAAAAAGATCTCCTGCTCGAACCCTGGCTCTGGAGTGTGAGCCCGCAACATCTTGAAGGCTTGAGCAAAAAAGATTGGAACGATCTGATGAGCTGGCTGCAGCGCGGTGGCTTCATGATCATCGAGAATCATCGGGGAGGTAGCTCCTTTAAGGAGCTTGTACAAAGCCAAATTCCGCAGGGACAGTGGAAACCTATTCCACCTGACCATGAGCTGATGCGTAGTTTCCATTTGCTCGCTTCGCTCCCTCAGTGCCGGGAAGGGGTGTGGGAGGGTTTTCACTTCGATCAGCGGATTGCTATAGTCCTCGTGCCAGGTGATTTTTTGAGCCTGCTGTATGACGAGCGCGCGCAGCCGGCCTGCTTCGGCAATTTCAATCGTGAACAAGCCTTACGGATCTTTATCAATCTCTTGATGGTGGCTCTGGCAACGGACTATAAGAAAGATCAGATTCATCTTCCAGAAATTCTAAAGAGGTTACGATAACTTGAAGGACTTTCAAGATCTGCTAGTGGCTATAGGGGGTGGAGTTCTCATACTCGGTGTGCTTTGGGCACGGAGCATGGGCTGGAAGCGCGGCTTGCTCTCGGTGCTTCTGAGGACAGCCTGGCTACTGCCTATTGCGCTCGCTGTGTTTCCACGCCTTGATCGTGATCTCATTTCTAGCTCCTTGAGTCTCAAGACCATCCACTTGCTGCTGGATGATTCGGTCAGCATGCGTGACGAAAACACGCAAGAGCGCACCACGACTTTAGTCGAAAATATTGAATCACGATGTCAGCAACTGGCTTGCCGGGTCCAGATTGCCCGCCTCTCCGAGCTAGGCCAGCAGGAAGTGGCGGCAGGCTACACGCCTCTGGCGACCGCTGTGAAGTCCTGGTTGCCTTTGACCCACAGTGAACCGTGGATCCTGGTCTCGGACGGCGGAGACTCCCAACCTAATCAGACATGGTCACCGCTGCTGAAAGATCTCGGTCGAAAAGAGGGCAGGCCCTTGGGCATGGTGCTAGCAAGCCCTCATGATGAACAGGATAACATCTGGCTCGATATGGTGAGCGGACCCGACTTTGGCTTCGATCAGAAGGTCATCGAACTTGAGGTCAGTGTCAACCGGCGAAGTCAGAACCTCGAATCCGAGTTGACCGTGCAGCTGCAGGCCTCTGCGATGGGGCGCAATCTCGCCTCGCTCAACGTCAGCTTTCGCCCAGGTGAGGAAAGCCTCAACGTCCAAATTCCCCTGCCACCCCTGGCCCGCGGCACCCACTTGATCAAGATCAATGCGTTGCCCATCGGCACGGAGACAGCTATCTGGGATAATACAATCTACAAAAGTCTGGAGATTCTGCCGAATACGATCGGTCTTTTGCACCTTCTGGGGGCTCCGAGTTGGGACGGACGCTACGTACGTCGCTACCTGAAGTCCGAACCCAAGTATGACATGATTAGCTTTTTTATCTTGCGAGATCCCACCGATGTGCAGCTGAATAACGAACGGGAGTTGAGCCTGATTCCCTTTCCAGTAGAACGACTGTTCAACGAGGAACTGCCCAATTTTCGGGCCGTCGTCATCCAGAACTTTTCGCTCTACCAGTTTCTCGAACCGGCTTACCAGAAGAATCTGGTCGATTTTGTCTTGAAAGGTGGGGGACTTCTTTTCATCGGTGGTCCGCGGGCTTTGCACGAGCTCGACATCAGCTCCTCGCCACTCGCGTCTCTTCTGCCGTTCAAGGTCGGGGGCGGTCAAGATGCTGAAGGGGTCTTGCTCGAAGATGGAGCTGTGCCCTACGATTCTCAAGCTCGCTTTCAAATCAAACTTGCAGAACCCGATCGGGAGAAGCGTTTGCTCGCGACTGTCTATGATGACTGGGCGCAGCTTAACTTCGAACTCGAGGATCAAGCGAGCTTTCAGGGATTGCATCGACTGGACCGAGTGCAGCTCATGTCACAGGGATTCACCCCGCTGCTCACGGCTCAGCTCAGCGACGGACGAGAGAGTCTGCTCGCGGCCGCGTCCTACCCGGGGAAAGGACGAGCGATCTGGATTTTTTCGGACAATCTTTGGAAGTTAGCATCGAACCCGGGGCCCCAAGGTTCGCGGGAAACCTACCATAGTTTCCTAAGGGCTGCGATGACTTGGCTCCTGCGCGAGGAGATGCAGCGACCTCTGTGGTTGCAGGATTTTAGTTTGCACAGTCAAGACTCCTATACGGGCTGGTCGGCCAAGGTGCGTGGACCCGCCGCTCGGTTCCTGAACGAAGGCAGCAATTGGTCGTACAAAGTCTGCGGTCAAGTCGTTGATGCTAAGGATACGGTCCGGCAGATGGTGAGTTCGGACCAGTGGCAGATCAGTGGAATCCTGCCCGCTCGTCTCGCTAGCGGCGTTTCCTGCGACCTCAGCATCGAAGGCGAACACCCGGCTTTTGGTTTGGTCAAAGCCTCCATCTACGGCATCGTACCTGAGCTTTTTGCTGACAAGGACATGGACGGATCGTTCCATCGTCTTCAGCAGTTGACTCAGCTGACAGGCGCACAGATGGTTGAGCTGGATGCGACAGATCATGAGCGCGTGATTGAGGACTGGCTCAGACAGGTGACAGGTGAGCTCGGAGTCGTCAGCAAAACCGAGCAGAAGCTCCAACCTGACTACTTTTGGGTACTCGATACCTGGTGGTGCTACCTTCTTCTCCTGTGTTTACCGCTCGAGGTCTTGGTGCGACGCTGGGATGCCTACTTCGGAAGCCGAGGGGGAGCCGCTGCTCGAGATGGTCGTAATGACAGCGGTCTTGCGGTCAACAAAATGAGCTAGGTAGAGCCCCTGGACTCTGCTACCCTTAAGGGGTGGGAGGGCTTGACGAACATGGCTGTGGAACAAAAACGCGTTAGAAAATTTCTCTCCAAGAAGATTCAACAACTGAATGATATCATCGCAGACCTCGATACCCTGGTCACCGAGCTCGGTAGTGAATTCTATCGTGTCTCGATTTTTGGCTCAGCACGGATTAAACCGGATACGGCCGAGTACAAACAGGTCTATGCACTTGCCAAGCAACTCTCGTCACTCGGAGTGGATATCGTCACGGGCGGTGGACCCGGACTGATGGAGGCGGCTAACGCAGGGGCTAAAGATGGCGGCAATCTGCAAAGCCGTTCGTTTGGGCTGCATATCGAGCTACCTTTTGAGACTGATACCAATTCCCATCTGGACGTGAAGTACCATCATCGGCGCTTTTCTTCACGGCTTGATGAATTCATGCGGATCAGTCATGCTGTAGTCGTGACGCCAGGTGGCATTGGAACTTTGCTAGAATTGTTTTACACCTGGCAGCTGATGCAGGTGAATCATATCGCTCCACGTCCTTTCATACTAGTGGGCGGTATGTGGGAGGGGCTATTGAAGTGGATGGAAGAAAATCCAGTCAAGATGAAGCTCATGGACCAAAAAGATTTCGATCAAATCGTATTTGTGCGTACGGTGGAAGAAGTGGTGGCACGTTTGGAGCCTGGCATTCGCGAATTCTATCGGAAAAAATCGGAACAGGGTAAGGTCTGAGCTCGCCGCGTTCATTTTTCCTCTTCAAGCCCCTCCAAAGTCAACGCGTTGAGATAGTTCAATCGCCGTTCATCCACCCCGAGCTGAGACAGCAGGTCTTGGCTCTGTTTGAGCATGGTGAGCAAGTTGAGTCGCCCCTCCAGCTTAAGCTTGTGCAGACGATTCCAACCCTGCTCGAGGACTCTTTCCTCAGGAGGGTAGATGGCATCATCCCGCTTCATGAGATCAAGGAGAAGACTGCGATCCCACTGTTCGGGACGTCCTTCGCTTAACATGGATGTCAGTGACTGCAGAAAAGCTAGGAGAATCTCGAGCTCATCGACCTCCGACCGACTCAGTCGCTCGGACCAAATGCTTCGGATGGTGGCCTGCCAGGTCTCATAATTCTCAGCCAGCACGCGCTCCTCGGGGCGGCGCAGGGACAGCGTGAGCGCTTGGATCGGTTCAGGCGCTAGACATTTGACGGCATCAGGTGTGCTCCGGCAGTGGAGATGAGGCTCGATGTGACCCTGATGAGGAAAGCAGCGCTGAACAAGCCAGACTTCAATGCGACACTCAAGGCATACGAATCCACTGGAGCGATAGTCCCGACAGGCCTCCGGCAGACCCAACTGACTCCATGGTTCAGCCTTGCTCGTTTCACGTTCGCCTGGATTCTTTACCGCGGCCTGATGCGGTGGATGAATGATACGATTCCATTGCCCTTGAGGCTTGCAGCTGCCTGTTGCGAACCCGAAGACGAAGAACAGAGGGCATCGGAAAACGAACTGTTGGAGCTGCATGATCGTATCCCAAGAAAGTTAGCCTATAGATTATGACTTATTTACTCCTTGGGTGTAAATTGCTAGAGCTGGAGGCATAACTTGGCAGACATGGGATTCGAACCCAGCGAGTAAGGAAAGCCGGATGGACACGAAAGCTTTGTTTGCTTCTCTCGAGAGTATGGCGCGAACCGTTGACTATTTTGAGCTGCGCTTTGTCAATCGCTTCCAAGAAAACGTAGCCGTGCGACAGGGGGTATTGGAACCTCCTTCACGTATCGAGGACCAGGGGTGCATGGTCACCGTCTACGCCCAGGGTGGCTCGGGATACGGGGCGACGGCTGACCTAAGCCATAAGGGCTTAATGAAGGCTTTCGAAGCCGCGCGAGAGCGAGCCCTCTACACCCAGAACTGGACGGTCTGGCCTTTTACAGCGGACCTAGTAAGCCGCGAGCAGGGACATTTTCATAGCACGGTCCGCCGCGCCTGGAGAACCGTTCCGCTTGCCGACAAGGTCGCCTTGCTCGAGGGTTTGAATCGTAAGTTACATCAGGGCGATCCGCGCTTTGTCGATTATGTAGCAGGACTCCAATACCGGCGGCTTGAGATGCGCCTGCTCAGTTCTCTTGGCAGTGACATCGAACAGAGCTTCGATATGGTCACCCCCCATATGGTGGCGACAGTCCACAATCAAGGCGTGACCGAGATGCGTAGTTTCGGAGGGTATGGCGTCTGTCGGCAGGGTGGATTTGAAATACTCGACGAGGTCAGCTTCGCGAATTCTGCCGAACGTATCCACGAGGAAGCTCTGGAGTTGCTTCATGCTCCGAATTGTCCGACAGGGGTGATGGACCTCTTACTCGCACCCGATCAGATGATTCTGCAGATCCATGAATCGATAGGGCATCCACTCGAAATCGATCGTATTTTGGGTGATGAAAGAAACTATGCCGGCACCAGCTTTGTGACCCCTGAGATGTTTGGGCGTTATCAGTATGGCTCCGATCTGCTTAATGTGACGTTCGATCCTGAGTTGGAAGGTGAATTTGCGTCCTACGCTTTCGATGATGCCGGTACACGGGCGAAGAAAACCTATCTGATCAAGGATGGAGTGTTGGTCGCGGGGCTAGGGGGACAACTTTCACAGCGGCGCTCGGGTTTGCCTGGCGTGGCAAGTGCTCGCTCGGTCTCCTGGAATCGTCCACCTATCGATCGTATGGCGAATATCAATATCGAACCAGGGGATGCGAGCTTTGGAGATATGGTGGCGGGCGTCGAACGTGGGATCTACATGCAGACCAATTGTTCGTGGTCGATCGACGATTCACGCAATAAGTTCCAGTTCGGTTGTGAGTATGCCCGTCTGATCGAAAACGGTCGCCTCGGTCCGGTCGTGCGCAAGCCCAATTATCGTGGGATTTCTGCAAGTTTTTGGCGCAATTTGATCCGAGTCGGTGATAGTACGACCGGTGATGTGCTGGGTACACCTTACTGTGGAAAAGGTGAGCCCAACCAAGCGATCGCTGTGGGACATGCATCGCCGACTTGTCTGTTCAGTCAGGTTGCGGTGTTCGGAGGTGAAGGATGAGAGATTACTTTTTTGATTTGGCTCAATCTTGGGAGCGCCTGCTTGCAAGGGATGAGGTCGGCCTCCTGAACTTTGCAGGTGAAAGTTCGGACTTTTGTCGTTTGAACGGAGCTAAGGTTCGGCAGATTGGTCTGGTCATTCATTATCGTATGCAGCTGCGTTTGGTCAAAGGTCGAAAACACACGGCTCTCCAGTTGACTCTCTGTGGGGAGGCTGATCAGGATCGAGAACGGATGCGTACAGCGCTCACGCAGCTGAGATCCAGCCTTGCGATGCTGCCCGATGATCCCTATCTGATACTCAATCAAATTCCGCAGTCGAGTGAGACAATGCAGGCCAATCGCCTCCCTGCGCTCGAAGAGTGGACGGACTCGATACGTACGGCCGCTCAGGGTCTCGACCTTGTCGGATTTTTTGCGGCGGGTGGTCTCTATCGCGGCTTTGCTAATTCCTTGGGTCAACGCAATTGGTTTGAAAACTACAGCTTCAATTTCGATTGGAGCTTGTATCACCAAGGCGATAAAGCAGTCAAAAGCCAGTATGGAGGCTTTGACTGGGATCAGCAGGTGCTAGCAGCAAAAATGTCGGCAGCTCGTGAGCAATTGGCAGTCCTGCGGCAACCCGTGCGGAGGATCGAACCTGGTACCTACCGTGTTTACCTCGCACCGGCCGCGCTACATGAAATCATGAGTTTGCTCCAGTGGCGAAGTTTTGGGATCAAAAATCAACGAACGAAAGCTTCACCAATCAGCCACCTTGTGAGTGGGGAGTCCCAACTTTCACCCGAAATCTTTCTCTCTGAAGATGTTGCGAACGGTCTTGCTCCCGACTTTGATAGCTTCGGCTTTCGCAAGCCACCTCAGTTGAGACTGATTCACGAAGGTCGTCATGTGGGCGCTCTAGTATCAGCTCGAAGCGGCGCCGAGTATGGATTGCTGCCAAGTGGGTCGAGTGAGGATGAACAACCTGAGTCCCTGGCCCTCGAAGGTGGGCAGCTTCAGGCGAGTCAAGTCCTCAAGGAGCTTGATCAGGGGCTGTACATCAACAATCTTTGGTATATGAATTTCTCGGATTCTACTTCGTGTCGTATGACTGGTATGACCCGTTTCGCCTGCTTTTGGGTGGAACAGGGACACATTGTGCAGCCCATCGAGGTGATGCGTTTCGATGATAGCCTCTATCGGATCCTCGGTGAACATCTTGTTGGTTTGACGGAAGACACGGAGATGATCCCGAGTCATAGTACCTATGAGGCTCGCTCGACCGATAGCTGCCGCTTGCCGGGAGCTTTGATTAAGGAAATGCGATTGACCCTCTAGCAAGCTGGCGAATCAACCTACAAAAAAAGGTCCCGCATAAATGCAGGACCTTTTTTTGGCTTTGTTGCTCGCCTTAGCGAACGATGTTCTGAGGCTGATTATCCCCAACGAAGGGTAGAACATCCGACTTGGTGTCACGCGCTTCAGGCCGATGCTCGGCCAGTTGCCACTCGGGTAGTGTCCGCATCATGCTCGCAACGAGTTTCTGAAAATCGGGCATGTGCTGCATGGCGATAGGATCAGCTGAAGGAAATTTGAGGCCCATCGGATCCACGTAGGTTCCGTTTTCGTAGAAGGAGAAATGCAGGTGCGGTCCCGTGGCAAGTCCCGTCGAGCCCACATACCCAATCACCTGACCTTGCTCGATATGAGAACCCACTCGGAGGCCCTTGGCATAACCCTGCAGATGCAGATAGGCCGTCTGGTAGGTTCCATTGTGACGAACCCGGATCATCTTGCCACTGCCGCCGTTGTATCCTAGGTAGGTGATTTCACCCTTGCCAACCGCGAGAACCGGTGTCCCCGCGGGAGCGCCATAGTCTACGCCATTGTGCGGACGGTTCTCCCGCAAAATCGGGTGAAAACGACTGTGAGAAAAGCCTGAGGTGATGCGACCGTATTTGATGGGGCTTTTGAGGAACATGCGGCGCAGGCTTTGGCCGTTGGGCGCGTAATAGGCTGCGGGCTCACCCTCCTGAGGATAGCGGATACCGGTATAGCGCTGACCGTCGTTTTCGTACTCTGCGACCAGGATGTTGCCCCAGCCGATGGCCTCATCGTTGACGCGTTTTTCTTCGACGGTCAGCCGCCAGCGATCGCCCTTCTGGACGCTTCGGTTGAAGTCGATTTGCCACGCGAACACTTCAGCTAGATTGCTGATGAGACTGGGATCCATGCCCACAATATCGGCCGACTCCCAGAGCGAGGTTGCGACGATACCATGGAACGTTCGGGTTTGTATGGTAACGGGCAGTTGGACCTGACGCGCCGTCCACTCAAGATTGGTCGAAGAGCGTTCCATAACCAAGCTTGAGTCGGCGGCATAACGAAGATCGAGTTTGAGTGGCTTGTCTTCCGTGCTGGAATCCCAGGTGATCGTGAAGGTGGTTCCCGCTCCCACATCCTGCACGCGGAACAAGGGCTTGGAGCTGTTCACGAGATCTAAGATGGTTTGGGATTCAACACCGAGGTCACGAAGAGTTTGATAGAAACTGGAACCTTGAGCGATGTGGTGCTGAGTGACGTGTGGGGCCGCTGCGAGCGCAGTCGAGTGGGAAGTAGCACCTTCGTCGCCGGGCGGAGCTTTGTCGTTTTTCTTCTGGGTCGTAAAATGGCAGGCAGATAGTGCCCAGAGACTCATTCCCAGGCACAGGCTATGCAATTTGAACATGCCCTCTCCTTCTGTTTACCTATTTTTATTCCATTATACCTTAATCTGTCAGAGGGTGTTCAGGGAACCAATATTTAGCCGCCCTGTCAACCCAGAAAAGATCCGACTCTCGTCCTTTTCAACGCCACTCGCGAGGTACTTTGAGGCGTCCAATTGGTTGTGCAGTAAGGGTTGCGGTAGGAACGTAATAGCCGTCAGATGTTCTCGCCCACTCGCCCTCTTCGGACACGAGCGGATGATCACCTTGTTCGAGATTTTTCATAGTTTGTCCGCTCGGTCGATCGTGAAGCTTAGAGCCACCGGGCAGAACGTAGCGGACCACGCCTCCAGCCTTGGGAGCTACAGAATCTGTAGGTGTTTCGGCGACAGGTGCTAAAATCGTATCCTCCGGCACGGGAACGTCTATCGCGCCTTGCTCGATATTCGGAGCCTGGGGTGCGAGCAAATCCGTTTCGGCCCCATTCACCAGGGCATCGTCGCCACTCTCCTCGAGGGGTCCGAGATTTTCATTGGTATTGCCGAGCCCCAAGTTATTGTTGCCAGCGTTTTTGTTGCCGCCGTTCTTGTTATTGTTCAGGAGGTTGTTGTTGCCGCCTTGTTCATTAGCGAACATGTTTCCCTGGGAATTGCCGTTTAGGAAATTCTCATCGGCCGCGTTGTTCATACCCTGCCCCTGGTCACCACCAGCCTCATCGGCAAAGTTTTCGCCTTGATTGCCCCCTTGCTCATTAAATCCGACGTTGTTGCCAAGATTTTCGTTGGCTCCGGCATTCGCTTCTTCGTTAGCGAAGTTTGCATTGTTGCTGCTGTTTTCTGCCCCAGCGTTCTCAGCCGAGTTCGAAGGTTGAACCGGGTCTTCGGTCGGATCGATGCCGACACCGGAGCAAGCGGTGAGGAAGAGCACGCATCCCAAAGACATGAGGTGTTTGGAGTAGAGTCGAATCACCTTAGACTTCATGACATCCTGTCCTTAAAGAGAGGAGGTGAAAGATCCGCGTCCCATGGATCTCTCAATCAGACAACCAGTGGATTACTCGGCGGCAGGTAGGAAAACTTGAGCCAGTTGCGGCAGAATTTGCCTGGGACCCGGCTCGCTCGGCTCGCTCTTGCCGGTTCATGCCGGAGGGAGTATGCTGCCGCTTTCAACAACCGAGGTTTCTTCGTGGGACAGAAATTTGCCAGCTGGACTCCCCTCGCCAAGGCAGCACCTTCGTCCATGGCACAACTCTTCGACATCATTCGAGCCAATCGCGAATTTGTGCGGGTAGACCAACTCACCTATGGTGATTATGGCCTCTTGGATGCAGCCGAAACGGTGAGCCGTGCCATCCGGAAGGGACGTCGTATTGCTCTTTATGCCGACTACGATGTGGATGGGACCATGAGCTGCGTAAGCTGGATCTGGTTCCTCGAAGCGATCGGTTACCGTAACTACACCTTCTATATCCCCTGTCGTTTTGAAGAGGGATATGGTCTGAACCTCAAGGCCGTCCAGCATCTGATCGATACTGAGGGCGCCGAACTTATCATCACTATGGATACGGGGATCACCGCAAATCAGGAAGCCGCCTACTGTCGGAGTCGAGGTGTCGAGTTTATCTGCACGGATCACCATAAAATTCAGCCAGAAAAGATGCCTGATTGCATCATTCTCAACCCGAAGATCCATCCTGACCCCCAGTACCAGGAGCTTTGCGGCTGTGGGATCACCTTTGTTCTTCTGAGGAAGCTCGCCAGTCAGTTTCCGGTCCGGCCCGAGGTGTGGAATGATATTCTGGCATTGGTCGGTATGGCCACGATCTGCGATGTGGTCCCCTTGAACGGGGTTAACCATCAACTCGCTAATATGGGTGTCAGGGCCTTACTCCGCAGTCAGCGACCCGTCTTGCGGCGCTTGCGTGAGGCCTGTGCGCTCGAGGAAGGACTTGACGAAAAAGATGTTGGCTTCCGTATTGGGCCCCGTATCAACGCAGTGGGTCGTCTCCGACATGCGAAGGAGGTGATTCGGGCCTTTTTGCACGACGAGCCCGAGCCCCTGGTGCAGTTCATGGGTGTATGCAATGAAGAGCGGAAGATCATTCAGGCGCGGATTCTGCGTGAAGCACAACAACTGGCTTTGGCCTATCCCGACGATCCGATCCTATTCCTGGGTGCTGAGGGTTGGCACACAGGTGTTGTAGGTATTGCGGCCAGCAAGATCGCCGAAAGTTTCTGGCGACCGACCTGGCTGTTCGAACGTCAGGAGATTTACTGCAAAGGCTCGGCCCGTTCGATCCCTGGTTTCGATGTCACCGATGCTATGGCTGCGGCGGGGCCTATTTTTGAAAAGTTTGGCGGTCACCGTGCTGCCGGTGGTTTCTCCTTCCTGCGGGAGCGAGAGGATGAGCTCAGGCTTGCGTTGAACGCTCACGCTCACCAGGTGCGTTTGCAGCAACCGGAACTCTGGACGAGCAGCGTCAGCTACGATTGTCACCTACCCCCGGAGCTGGTGACGCTTGATCTGGCACGGGAACTTGAACAGCTTAAACCATTCGGTCATGGATTTGCAGAACCCTTATTCTGCATCGAAGGACAGATTCGCAATGTCCGCTTTCTTCAGGATCGCACATCGGGCGAGCCTAAACATACCCAGTTGATGCTGGACACGGGACGAGGTGCGGCCCACAAAGTCATGTTCTTCCATGAAGTCTTCGAGGACCTAGAACAGGTTAGTCGAGGGCGATTTCTCGTTTATGCCAGTAAAAATGTCTTCCGGGGCCAGGTGAGCCTCCAGCTTATGGGAAAGGATTGGGAAGCGATCTGAGCCAACTCCAACTCAAGCTGAGCATTTAAACTTTCTCCCCAGCCGATTTTCTCCTAAAATTCTTTGAGTGCTTACTTTGTCCAATAGCGAAAGGGGTCTCGGATGGGACGGGTCTTGACCACGTTGGCCTTCCTGTTAGGTCATTGGACGCTGAGCAACCCGGCTTCGGCGTTCAGCTATGAAGTTCTGTTCGACGAGACCCTGGCTCGTGATGCCATATTCTATGGGCGAGGGCAGGTCCTGGTCACGGGCTTTAAGTCTGTGCTGCTTGATGGACAAGTCAAGACCGATGGCACCGATGCGACGACCTATGATCGTCTTCTGGTCAGCAGCGTGCGGGTCCTTCACCAGGTTCCACTCTCGGGCAATCTCGCCCTCCGGGGCACCTTGCCTGTAGTCTTGACCTACGAAAAGACTGAAGGAGATAAAATTCCCCGGATCATTACAGAAGCAACGTGGTTTGAATCCAAGCCAAAAGTTGAGCTGATCTATGCAACGCAGAACAATCTAGACCTGGTATTTGGGCTGAATGTGTACGCGATCTCCAAGTATAAGGTGAATACAGAGTCAGAAAACTTTACGGCAAGCGATACTTACTCACCTGTGACAAGCAATTTCGGACACCTTGCTCTTGTGAAGCACGCCGGGACATTCGATGGTGGTTTCGCCTTCCAGTTCAAGGCTGAGAAGACCCGCAAACTCACCAAGCAAACAAGCCTTGAGACAGACGCAAGGACCTTCGAAGATCGCGTTTATCAACCGACAACTATCGCCATCTTTGCCAACACCCGACGGTCTTTTGGTGATCTTTACGGTGAGTTTGCTGCTGTCGAGGCAAGCGGCGGGGGGAATGTCAGCGAGGTGGGGCGGTATGTGCGAGAGGATTATTTTCGCTTTCAGCTTGCTGGTCTATTTCCTCTGAATGGCAAATCTCTCGGGTTGGAAAGTAGTCTCCTCTACAAAAGTCTTTCCTATGCGGACAACCGAGCTGTGACCCTCGATACGATTCCGATGGCAGCCCTCCACCTCAAGCTGCATGTGGACTATGGGCTCCCATTTTTCGTCGGTCTCATCGGGGTGCGAGGAACGGACGGGCAGAGTCTGCAGGAATTCAACGCGCAGTACAAACTCTTCGGCGTCGGTGGCACTGCTGGTTTGAATCTTATGTTGTAAATGATTACCAATTGTTACGGGTATTCTTCAAGTTTTTGAAAAGGTGCGGTGAAACGATCGCTTCCCAGAGACTGAAGCAGACGTCAGAGGATCCGATGAGTCCCTTGTGGAGGGACTGCTATGCGTCTATCGAGACTTTCGTCACGATGCGCCTTACCGAGGGTAAGAATCATCGTGCTCTTGGGGCTGGGACTACACCTGAGCTCCTGCTACGTATTCCGCAAGAAATCAACAGGAGAGGGTGGTAAAGCCGGCATCGTGGCGCCTGTGCTCGGAGTTTCCCTTGGGGAAAAAGCGGGCGAGCTAAACGAAGCAGCTCTCAACGCTGTTCATGCTGTCGGTACAGCATTCCCGCCAGCCGGTGTCCGTCCTGATCCCGATACGGTAGTCCGACAACTCCTTCTGCAGTATCGAGAGCCAGGATCGACAGTCGCCCGCGAGATCGGGCGTGTCGAGGAGTATCGAATGCTGCTCGGTGGGGCGAACGCGATGTTCACGATCAGCCCTCAAGAAACCTACGACGCGACCTCTCTTCTAGCCGAACTCAAGGTTGCCAAAGAAATCTGCGGGTCTCTGGTGGCACCTCAGCGAGACCAGCACCCCGGGTGGCAAACGATCTTGCCGGCAGCAGCGAGTGATACCGATAGCAACATTCGCTTTCTGGCTCAGAGACTGATCGGCTTACCATCGACTTCGATCGATGAGAATGCGATCAGTAGTCTGAAAGCCATTCACGCCGCGGCCGCTAGTGACGGTGCGGTCGGATATGAAGCTTACGTCCCAGTCTGCGCGACTCTCATTCTTGATGCGGAGGCTCTGCTGCTATGAGACTTCTTTTTGCATCACTTGCCCTGGCTGGTCTCACTTTTAGCCTTGAGACCCATGCAGGAGAGGATCTATCGACCGCTATGCGACGGGCCAAGTATCTCTTGAACGGAGCGATGCCCACAGACGCCGAATACCAAACCGGGGCTGTCTCTCAAGATACCTACCACAGAGCAGTTCGAAGTTATCTTGAGGACGAACGCTTTTACGATACCCTCCTGCGTTATCACGAGCGCGTCTTTGGAGTGGGATTGCCAGAGGACTATCTGGAGGAGCTGCTGCGGAGTGATATTGACGGGAAGCAGGAAAAGTTTGCTAGCATCACCTGCGGGCGCTTTGGAGGAAGCACGAAACGCTTCCGCTGCGTGTGGAGTAGCACGCTTGAACGGGGCGCGAGCGTGGGCTGTCCTGAATCTTGGGAGCAGCCAGTTTCCGTTTTCTGGTATCCTAAACTTGCGGCGTGGACCTGTCCTTCTGTCGTGAAGGCGTGTGGTCAGGATCTCAGCAATTGCTTCATCCGAAGCAACAACGAAGGTGAGGCTCGCAACTCCGAACTCGGTACCACGGAAACGTTCGACTCCCGCTACGCGGTCATTCGCTCACTCGGTCGTCAGGCAGCGGGTCTAGCCACCGCCGTTGCGGTCGAGAATTATCCCTACACGAAAATCCTCGAACCAGGTCTCACCGCTTTGGACGGAGCTATTGCCCACTTCTACAACCAGAAGCATCACTTTCGTATTGGCGAGTTGAATCTCGATCCTGAGATCGTCGACATTGTGAGGAAAACGTCCTTTACTGACACGCGCTTTCGTCTGCTCAAAACCTCAAACTACGACTATGCTTCGGCAGGTGTGATGACCACCTTCGGCTGGCTCCGCCGCTACGACAAGAATCGGACGCGTGCCAACGAGCTCTATAAGCGTCTTCTCTGTCGCGAATTTACCGCGGACTTACCCCGGGTCTTTCCCCAGGATCCAGGTAATCTGCGGGTCGCCCCGGGATGCGCAGACTGCCATTCGGTGCTCGATCCCTTAGCCGACTTTTTTCTGGCCTGGGGCGAAGGGGCCGATCTTTACAGCGGCCGCCAGTCTGCTGTCAACACCTTCTTCAACGGCAAACGCGGCTCGAGTGTGGCCGAACTCGCGGATATCATCCGCGACGATAAAGCCTTCGCTACGTGCACCGTTCAGAACGCCTGGGGCTGGTTGATGGGACGCAAGTTCTACAAAGACGAGGAGACCCTTCGGACCTCCTTAAGCGATTATTTCATTGGCACGAACTATAGCTTCCGGGAGTTGATCTATGCGATTGCTACCCATCCCGCCTTCCTTCAAGGGGGTCGAACAGATGGTGTCGTCACCGATCCTTTGCAGGCTCCCCCTCTCGGCGAAGCGCCAAGCAGTCCCAGCATCAGCTGCAATCGAACGTATACATACGCAGCAGACATACAACCCCGCATCGGTCTCTGCACCGGTTGTCACTCCTCAGCTAGCACCAGTCGTCAGTCTCTGACGAGTGAAAGTCAATGGCGCACCTGGGGCGATACTGCCGTGAAGATGATGGCATCTGGACAGATGCCCCCTGGTCCTTCGAACTCGGCGGTTCAGGCTCTGAAGGACGCCGTCTACTGTTGGATGGAGCAAAATCCATGAAAAAGTCTAAAGAACTGCTCAAGAGCAGCATCATCGATGGATCAGGTCATGCCCATGTCTGTCATCCCTCTCAGTTGCCAGACCTCCATCGTCGGGAGCTCCTGAAAACTGGGGTGACTCTATCCGCCTATCTTCTCGCCTCCCAGGTCTTAAACCTCGGGAGTGTCGCACGGGCTCAAGCTAGCTCCTATGCTCCCAAACGCCGCCTGGTCTGGATTAACATGGGGGGAGGTTGGGATATTCTCGAAGTGACAGATCCGAAGCCTAATTCGACTTCAGGGATCGACATGTCCTATGAATGGGGCTTTGCACAGAGCCTAGCGGGTTCGAAGAGTCCCGATAAGATTGGGCGTTGGTTAAGTCGTCTGGCTTTACATGGACAGGATCTGCTGGTCGTGCGGGGAATGGGTATGGGAACGACCTCCCACACGGCAGGTTCGATCTATATGGATACCGGTGTCTTGAGCAACGCGGGCAACGTCAACGCAGCTTCCATTCCCTCGATCGTCGCCTCCGAAAGCCAGGCTACAATCCCGATCATTCAGCTGAACGGTGGCAGCGAACCCAAAATCGACCGAGGGCTCCTGAGTCCCGTCTCGGCGGTTCGCGCTCAGAACCTTCAGCTCTATCGCTCGATGTATCCCGAGAATAGCGACGAACTGGCTCAGAAGCTTATGATCCTCGACTATCTCAAGAACTCAGTCGCCAGGGCTCAGAGTAAGACCGGAAGCTACGATCGACTCTCAGCGGTAGAAAGTGCGGAGCAAAAGATCCGGGTGCAGTTTCAGAATGATGTGGGTGGCAAGCTCGCACTCACAGACGCTGACCGTGCTCCCTTCACCAACAACGCTCCTCGAACCATGAACAACGGCCAGCGGGATGCCTTCGCACTCTGCCTTAAACTGCTAAAGAATGATCTTGTCACCTGCCTCAATCTTGGTGTGGGCGGTTTCGATACCCACGCGAACCAAGAGCGACAGATGGCACCGATCATGGACAACTTCGATTATCTTCTAGCCACTTTCGTCAGTGAATTGAAGGCTGCAAACCAGCTCGACAATACCCTCATCGTCGTTTATTCTGATTTTGGTAGAACACCGAAAATCAACAATAGCAACGGTCGGGATCATTGGCCTGTTGGCGGCGCTCTGATGATAGGTGGTGGTCTGGCGGGTGGTCGCTTCGTGGGTGGCACGGACGATAACTTGAGAGCTCTCAAAGTGAACGCGACATCAGGCGCGATTGATACGGCGGGAATCGACCTAAATCCCACCCACCTCGGGGGCAGCGTGCTGGCCCTTACGTTGGGACCGAGTTACATGCAATACCGGACCTATCTGGAAGCCATACCAGCCCTGACTCGTCTCAAGGGTGGGTGAGCTAGGTGGGTCGGGGATTTTAGCCTTTGGGAGTCATGGATGAGGCTGCTCCTCTTACCCGCGTTCCTCGGTCTTGCTCTACCGCCAACACTGTGCTGGGCCGATACCTTTGAGGAGCGAGCCTGGACGGTGGGTTCGGCGTCTTTGCTGAGTCCGTTTACATTGAATCCGGCAAGCGTATCGACGAATCCTACGATCTTGAGCTTTGCCCAGCTGACACGCAGTGAATCTTCCGAATACCTGCTGAACCCAGGGCAAAATCAAACCAAAGCCCGGCATAAAGCGACTGAGCGCGATTACGCCCTAGCCGGTCAGATGCCGCTGGGGGGGGCTGCTTTTGGTTTAGGTGTCAACCAGTTGCAGCGTGTGGTGACGGCGCGCAACGAGAATCGGGGTGCCGATCAGAAGGAAGAGTTTTTCATCCGCGATCACAAAATGAAATTTGTGGTCGATCTCACTCCTGAGCTGCGTGGCGCTTTTCAATTTCGCTATCAGTCGCAGCAGGCCGAACTCTTCGGCTCCTATTTTATCGATGACTTGGATAAGACGCGTTACAAGGGGACGATGTCGGGCTATGGCATCGGCCTCTATTATCAGCTGCGCGGTATGGGGATCGGCGCCTTCTCCACCCCTCCTTTGCGTGGCAAAGCCATCATCGAGGGTGAGCAAAAGATCATTAGCGATCCCGGAATGCTGGGATTTGAATTTAATTTTGATGTCGATGAGCGCACCAAGGCCCAGATCAGCGTCCTCCAGTGGTCCTATAAGCGTGACGATCGGGATGATGATTCCACCAGTCCTGTTGATCAGACAGGTATCCTGCTCCGCGGTCTGGAATTGGATCAGTATTTTCGGAAAACTATGGCGATAGGTCTGATGGGGGCCTATAGCCTTTCGCCCATCGTCCATGTCAAAGGCAGTCTCGTTAAACAGGATGGTGTCTTCTTTTTCGATCAAAATGCGGACGTGGGAGATGATTCCAATCTGGAAACCAAGCTCGATGCTTGGGAGCTGAGGGCTGGAGTCGGCCTGAAAAAGCAGCAATTCATGGCGGAAGCCATGCTCAGTCAAACATCACGCAAAAAAGATAGCATCCAGGTCAATCGTGGGGAGGTCGGCCTTGCGCGCTTGGGCAGTTATGAACATAGCGCGTCGGCTGTCATGATCATGTTGGGTGCGGCGCTCTAGTCTTTGCTTACTCTGAAAAGCCCGTTTGAGCCTTCCAAAAAGATCCCGAGGCTTGGCGTATACAATTTCGAAGCCCTGAGGACATGAACGGTATAAAGAGCTCAGGGTTTTGATGCTACGACGCCTAGGGGCTGTTTCGGGACGCGCGCGCGTTGGTGTCTGTCCACGATGCCCGTTCAAGCCTTCGGAGATGGTCCAAAGGCTGGGCGTATGTCACTGCCAAGACCGGAGTGGACTTGCTGTCTCGAGGACTGAGGTTTTTGATGCGCCGAAGCATCGGTGCTATCTCTGAACGGGAAAAAGTGGACCTTCAAAGTTTGCGCCGACCACCCTCTTCATCTGCTGGATAGATGGCCAGCGTTTTTTGAAGATTTCGGGTCTCCGAATCAGGAGCGACCTTGCGGCTCAGCGTGACCTCGGGCAGATAGACGAGAGGAATAGCAGGTATGTCCGTCAAAAACTGTTTTTCCAATCGACTCATCAGGCGCAGAAAATGCGTCGTCCCGTGCTCGCGTACCATACGTTCCAGGATACGATTGACGACGGTTTGATCCCAGCCACTGTAATTTAGCCCCACGTACCCATTCTCGGCATCGGGTATCGCGAGACTATGGAAGAGATGAATGGGCGAGGTCAGGGGGGGAAGCCTCCAGCGCATACAAGCTAGATCCTTGAAGCGCAGATGGCCAAGGGTTTGTCGAAAGTATTCCTCTTCAGGTATCAATTCAGTTTTGAGGCTGATGCCTTGGGCAGCAAGATCTTGCTCAACACTTTTATGCCAGCCAGTCCGGAGACGTGCTTCGGTGCAGTTGAAGGTGAGGATCAGAGGGGTTCCGTTTTCAGAGAGTCGCGATTGTCCGGGTTTCTGTGTCCAGCCTGCTGCTTCGAGCATGTGTCCAGCTAACTTGGGCTGGTAGGCTGGTTGAGGTTTTTCCCCCAGGCGGTCGAGCAGCTCGGGTCGCAGCAATCCCTCAGGAGCTGTGCCACCTGCCGCATAGTAGGTTTGGTTGATCGCCTGTCGATTGATGGCATGAAAGAGACCCATGCGCAGTTGGGGATTGTTGAGAATTGGACTGCGTAGATTCAAGAGCAGGACTTCGAGGCTGGTTCCAGGCAGCAATTCGGCCTCGTAGCGCTGGGTAAGATCGGGAATCAAAGCTTGCAGATCCTGATACTGAGACCAACTGAGCTGTTGGCTCAGGGTTTGATCGATCTCACCTGCTTGTAGGCCACCCGCCAAGGTCTTGAGGTCGGGATAAAAGCGTACCGCAAGATCATGCTTCGGGAGGTCTTCCCATTCCGTGCGTTTGTTGGGTACGAGCTTCAGCTGATGCGCGCTGGCCTCGGCCACCCGAAAGGGTCCGTACCAATAGGCAGGATCCTTCATCACTTGCAATGTGCCTTCAGGAGTCGCTCCAGCCTTGAGCAAAGCGGCAACTTGGGGAGCACGATGGGCCGGTAGGAGCGAGATCGCAAAGAGCTGGGGACCGTCTGCACGCCGATGGCGCAGCACGAGGCTAATCTTTTGTGCGTGGGTCGGATCCAGTTCAATCCTTTGAATGGGAAGGATCGGATGCTGACCCCGGGGATAAGGCGCCTTAGCCATGGTCTCCAAGGTGAATTTGATATCCTTCCGGGTGATCGGTTTTCCGTCCCCCCAGTCGAGCTTGCGGGCGACCTCGAGCGTGATCACCAGTTCGGTCGTCTTCTTCTTTTCATCACGACGCAGCTCAATTTCAGGAGGTTCTTTGCACAGCACGCAGGTCAGGCGACCGTCTCCACCCCAATAGAGGATCGGGGGAGCCACCAGCATCCGGAGGACGTCAGCTTCCCCGGCGTACTGAAGTAAAGGCAAGGTTTTGTGGGCAGGGGCCAAGCTTGCCAGAGTGAAGGTGCGGTCCTGAGCCTTCATGGCTGTCCCAAATCCGAGACTAAGCCCTAGGACTGCACTCAGTCGCCGTATGCTGACACCCCAATTGAACTTTGGCATGATCGCTCCCCCTCCATCACCGCCTCAGAGTACCCCCATCTTAGGATAGTGAGATCGCTTTGGAAAGGCTGTCTTGATGCGGGTCAGGCCGGATTTTGGCAACTTGGGAAAGTTTCGATCAGGTTCGTAACAAGTTCACTTTCTTCGCTGACTCGACTCACTCGAGAGGGCCAAGCCTGTTTCAGTTGTGCTGGAAAGTGACCGATACCCCTTCAAGCAGGAGACAGCGAAAGGACAGTGAATTGAAACGTGATGTCAGCCAATGGCTGCATAGTCCTCCCATCAGCCTACGCTGGATGGTCTTTGTCACGCTCTTTTGGGGTAGCCTGCTCATCGCTTGGCAGAGCTCGCAGCTCGCGCGTGATGTCGAGGCGCGCCTCGAGGCCCCTTTCCTCTTTGCTGTACGTGACAAGCTGGGGATGAGCCCACAACTCGATTCAAGGATCAGGACCCTGGGCTTTGACGATAGGACTCTCCAATACCTCGGACGCCCACGTTTGAAGTATGAAGAATGGGCGAATATTCTCGAGAGCATCGATGCGCGCGGACCCCGGGCTATTATCATCGATGCTTTATTCTCTGTCACAGAAAATGTCCACGATTCGAGTGATCCTGGGGTGCAGTCTTTCGTGAGTCGATTATCCAAGCTGAAGGCACCGGTGATTGCTGGAGCTTATGCGACTCATGTGCCTATCAAAGGTCGAGTGGCCTTGCCCCTCGATGATACGAGCTATCAGCTCGCCCACTACCTGGGACGGACGGCGCATCACAACGGAGCGGTTGTCGATGCTTTGCCCCTCGGGGATAAGCGGGGGTTCACCGTGTACGGTCCAGTTCCCAGTCTGCGTGCTGCTTTCCGAAGAACGGGTCATATCCACTACGGTCAACAGGAAGGGCGCTACCTACCTTTTCTTCGTTTAAACGATCGTCAGGTACTTCCTTATGTCATGTTGCAAGCGCTTGGGGATGTCAGCTTCGTTCAAGGCCGACTCATGGTGGAGGGCTCGGAGGTACCGGTGTCGAGCGACGGGAGTGCAATTATCAACTATCCGTCACGCTTGGACTTTACCAGCAAGGTGTATTCGATCCGGGGCTTTATCGACGCCAAATCCTTGCCCTCAGCTCTCAGTGCTATTCAGCCTGGTGACTTCATCTACATCATGCCCCTCTATTTTACCGGCAACACGGACTTCAAGCCCTCGCCTCTCGGACTGATAGCGACAGGCCTCCATCACCTTGCAGTCCTCAACAGTCTGATTACGCAAAAACATTTGCGATCCATAGAAGCGGCTCCTTTCTTGATCGTGATCTTCGCCTGTATTGCCGCCCTGCTCGCTTGGTATCTTCAGCCAGCGGCGATGGGTGTGTCTCTCTTGGTCACTTTCTTGCTCTGGACCGGGGCCTGTATCGGTGGCTTTGTGAGCCTCGGTTGGGTGTTCCCGTGGCTGACTCCGAGCCTTAGCCTGCTTGGTGTCGGACTGACCTTGCTTGTGCATCGAGCTCGCGAAGCTGATCGGAAATCGCAGTACATTCGGCTGGCCCTCGAGGGTGCCGTGCAGCCCCAGGTCTTGACAGAGCTTCAGCAGCATCCTGAGAAGCTGTCCTTGGAAGCTCGGGAGCGAGTCGTCAGTATCATGTTCGTCGATATAGTTGGCTTCTCCCTCATGGTCGAAAACCAACTTCCTCGTCTAGCCTTCGAGAGCTTGAGACTCCTGATCGAGAGCATCACCCGTGTGGTCCACGACCATGGCGGGGTCGTGAACAAGACTCTAGGCGATGGTTTACTCTGCTTCTTTGGCTATTCGTTCGAGGATGATCGCGAGCGATCAGATCATGCCCAGCAAGCCATTCAGGCTGCAATTGAGATTCAGACCCTCAACATTCCTCGTATGCTGGCAGCAGCACAAAACCGCGAGCCAGTCTTTCCCTTGAGAATAGGCATCAATACTGCAGCCGTCTTTATGGGTAATCTCGGCAGTGGTCAGCGGATCGACTTCACGGTGATTGGCAACGGCGTGAATTTCGCGAAGCGGCTTGAGGGTGCTTGTCTTGCTCACTGCATCCTTGTGGGGCCAACGACCAAAGAATTGGTCGAACCCTTTGGTCATTTGACACGCGCGCGGCGCCGCATGGTCTCGATCAAACACTACAACGACATGGTCGAGGCTTGGGAGTACGATCCCTTCGAAGACCAGCCCAGCCTTCGTGAACAGGCCGACGAAGCCTATCGTTCTACGGCACATCTGACACGACTCGAACGTCGTTGGACGGTCGCTCGAACAGGGAACATCATCGTGACAACTTTATCTGGAGCGGCGCATCTGATAAATTTCTCGTCGACAGGCATGAGCTTTGCTCTGCAGACCTCCCTGCCTCGCGGTAAACATCTGGAAATACAGATTGATTCGCTTGATGGCCAACTCCGCCAGCAGTTGAGTGCGGTCGGCATGCAACGGATCTTGGTCGAGGTTCGCTGGGTACAGAAGCAGGACGATCGCTTCCTCCATGGGGTGCGGTACCTGGAGCTCGACGCGCGGCAGACAGAAATCATCACGGATTTGTTATGTCAATATGGTTTGGAAGATCAAAGGCAGGCGCGCTCACAGGATGCTTCCTGAGCTTTCTTCTAGCGACTTCGACTCAAGCTTGCCCCGGCCTGATTCTTGCCTACCAGCTCCCCCGTGGATTGCCCCCGATACAACGCGACAGCCTGCAGCTTCTGGCTTACGAAGAAGGCAGTGCTCCGTGGCGACCGATTGCGATGCAGATCGATCCTCTGGATGAGGAAGGGAGCCTCATCTTTCCCAAGGACCCCAAATGGATGCAGCAGGACCTCGGTCCTTATGATCGACTGAGCTTTCGCGTGCAGGATTTTGGACGAAAGCTCGATCCGTCTGCACCTCGTCCCTGTCCGGGCGCAGAATGGATTGAGTTGCGTTCCCAGGATAAATTTGCCTATCTCGTCCATTGTCGCAAGCACACCTACAAAGGTGATGCGCCGGTCACCTTGGATGAAAAAGAGCGACGGGTGTCCTCTTCTCAATACGAGTACGCCTACACTCCTGAGAACCATCTGATCTTTGACCAAATCCGCCTGCAAAGTGCGGAAGGCAAACTGGAAACGGCTGCCATCAAGGGCGATCTGCTGATCGTAAGCGATGTAAAGAGATTTTTCACCCTGGTCTTTGATTCCTCGGATATCGATGCCAAGATCACGAGCAAACGTTCGGGTCCAATGGGCTTGATGGGTGGGTTGCAGTTCTTTCTGAGGATCTTAGCCTTTCGCATCGAGCTGGCCCTCGAACCTGAGGTCAACTTCTTCGGTGATTCACTCTTCATGCCTATGATGATGCATCTGCCAGTCGACGCCACTCGATATCTGCGACGAGGAAGTGGTATTTATTACACTTGGGAAACAGGACCCGAGACGAGCTGGTTGCTCGACAAAAGTCGCTTAGAAGAGCTGAGCCTCGATGCGCTCGATCCAAGCAGTAGCACACCCTTAGGTCGTTCTTCCGATACGTATTGCGGAGCGGTGATGTGTCGCTATCGATTGCTCGGTCGGGTCAAGAATCGACTGGTGGCACTTCATTTTGCCATCAATCGCAAGGCGGCCGATCTTGGATTCTATCCACGGCTGATTCGCGATGTTGCAGCTGTCGAAAAAACCATTGGTCGTAAGATCAGTCGATATCCAGCTAGCGGACGGATTGGGGTCTACTTTGAAACCGCCCGGCTCCCAGAGGGGACACATACCTGGGACTTTTGGATCCACTTTCCCGAGCAGGAAAACTCGCCCTGCACCGTCCCCGTTCGGGCCCAACGCCTCCTCGCAGATAAGGACCTTGCACCATGACGCGTATCCTCTTTCATCTTCTGCCTCTGCTTCCGCTAGCCTTCGGCTTGCATTGGCTCGCGCTTGCGACGTCCTTGCTGGTGCTGGTGAGCTATGTGAAGGTGATGAAGATTGAGCAGCAGATCAGCGATCTGCAAAGGAAGAATGCTCACCCAGACGAGCTCGCTAGTCTCGAAAGGACACGTCGATTCTGGTTGGGTTTGACATTTTTGAAGCAGGCGTGACCGCCGTTGGGCGGCCAAGCTGTAGGTCCGATCAGAGTTGTTTTTCGACGAAGTCCCAGTTGACGAGCGACCAGAAGGCCTCTACGTACTTGGCGCGAGCGTTCCGATAGTCGATGTAGTAGGCGTGTTCCCACACATCGCAGGTCAAGAGCGGCTTGTTACCCGAGGTCAGTGGACAGCCCGCGTTGGCGGTCTTCTCAATCGCCAAGGTTCCATCTGGTTTTTTCACCAGCCAGGCCCAGCCTGAACCGAATTGTGTGAGCGAGGCTTCGGTAAACTTTTCTTTGAAGGTTTGGAATGAACCAAATGCCTTCTTGATTTCGTCACCGATTTTGCCCTTTGGCTCTCCGCCCCCCTTAGGTCCTAGGCAGTACCAGTAGAAGGTGTGGTTCCAGACCTGTGCGGCGTTGTTAAAGAGACCACCATCGGTCGTCTTGATCAATTCCTCGAGGCTTTTCTCAGCTTGAGGGGTGCCGGCTACAAGTTTGTTCAGGTTGTCAACGTAGGTCTGATGATGCTTGCCGTAGTGATATTCCAAAGTCTCGGCAGAGATGTGCGGGGCCAAGGCGTCTTTCGCATAAGGCAATTCGGGGAGTTTGAAGGCCATGTTAATCTCCTATCTAAGACGATTGCCCCTACTATAGTCAGGCACCGTGGCTAGAACAAGTCATTTGCAGACTGCTTCGTTTTGCCGCTTACGAGTTGGAGCCTGTGAAGCATTTGCCTGTGCGGCGAGGCTTCGGTAAGGTGGTGGACGTCGCTTCTTCCTGATTTATCTAAGGCAAAGATACATGGTTCAAACGGGTGCCCCAGTCCAAGAGCTTTTGATCGAAGATGCCTGCTTGCTTCCTCACCTCGATCGCGAAGAGGTCAAGAGCGAAAGTCTGGCCTTGGGAGGTTCGCGTATTCTCGCGGTTGGGCCCAAAGAGGAGTTGCGGCGCCGCTTTCCGCAGGCTCAGCGGCTGAGCCTTGCCGGGTACCTGGTGACACCTGGTTTGATCAATGCGCATACCCATGTCAGTATGAGTTTCTTTAGGGGATTAGGGCAGGCCCAGCCGCTTCGGCCCGATGGTTCCGAGCAGAGTATGATCGAAGACTTCTTCTTTCCAGCCGAAAAGGCTTTGACCCCGGACCTTATCGAAGCTCTGAGCTACCCCTATCTGGTGGATGCTCTGAAGTCGGGAAGCACCGCCTGTGTCGACGCTTATTTTTTCATCGAAGGTGTCGGGCATGCACTGGAGCGTTTGGGAATGCGAGGTTTTATCGGCGAGCACATCGCGGACCTAGGGGGACCTCATCCTGCGGGCCTTCCTGTCTGGGAAAAGTACCGCGACTTGATCGATCGCTGGCCGTTTTCTTCCCGAGTCCAGCCGGTGGTCTATGCGCATGCTGCGGACACGGTATCCCCTGGTCTCCTGAAAACACTCGGTGATTTTGCCCGGACGCGCCATTTGCCCTTCCATATGCATCTCTCTCAGACCTGGGGGGAATATGAGCGCGTTCATCGTCTTTACGGCAAGAGCCCGGTGCGCGTGGCTTATGACGCTGGTGTGTTGCAACCGCGTTCGCTTCTCGTGCATCTTGTGAGTGCTGATGGCGACGACCTTGATCGGATTCAAGGTGAAGGTGCTGTAGCGGGTCTTTGTCCTGTTTCTGAGATTATTTACGAAGAGCTCCCTAAGCTCGAACTTTTTTTTGAACGCAAGCTGCGCATTGCGCTGGGGACGGATTGTGCCGCCTCGAATGACGGTGCGGATATTCTTGCAGAGGCGCGGTCGATGGCGCTTTTCGCAAGACAGAGGGGGATTCGACTGCCGGCCACGGCCCTAGGTCGTATGGCGCTTAGTGAAGCTGCTGAGGTCTTTGCACCCCGTGATCTGGGAGCATTGGCCGCGGGTCGAGCGGCTGACCTGGTTTGCATTCGTATCGGAGCTGAGCTCCTGCCGATGACGCGACCCTTAACGAATCTTTTCTTCTCCTCAGCGCATAGGCAGGTGCGGCATGTGATGGTGGATGGTCGCTGGGTGGTTTGGAACCGCGAACTGACCCTGGTGGACGAGGCCGCACTGCAGCAAGAATTTACCGCAGCTTGCCTGATCTTGCGACAGCGGACCCAGCTACCGCTGTAAGCGATCTTCCCTGAGCTTGAGGCGCAAGGCTCATGCAGTTACCTGTGTCGGTCCTGAGAGGCCTGTTGGAGCGTTCCGAAATGGTCCAGAGCTTAGGCGCCTCAGGTCCTGAAGCCTCGAGTGGCCGTGCGGTCCATGAGGAACAAAGGTCTTTTATGCGAGTACGGCTAGGGGTTTTTCCTGGGTGCGCACCAACGAAGTGCTGATAAGAAAGAGCTAGGGGGCTGCGAAGGACAGCATCGAGCCGCCAGACGTATCTCGAAAGTGCGATCGAGTGGATCTCAGAGGAGAAAGTCGCTGACAACTCGCTGGGCGAGTTGTTCCGATAGATCGCGCACCCGAGCATAAAGTGCCTCTTCGTAGTGGAGGTAGGCACTATCGGTGGGAGTCACGGTCACAGGTCTCAGACTTTTGAAGGTGCCGCCGAGACTGTAGGATTGCTTGAAGAGAATCTTTCGCGATTTAAGGTCATGGACTTCAACCTCGACCACCAGCGAAACGCTCTCATCGGTCGTCCAACTGCCAGCCCGTCGCAGATTCCGAAAATCCTCTGGACGACCTTTGAACTCATCGGTCACCACGGGATCCTTAGCCAGCGGTTCACGGCTGGGGGTTCCACTTGGTGCGACCTTGGCGCTGGTCAACCATAAGGTCAGGAGGGCATCAGCTTCACTCTGAGGGCTGAGGAGCAAGCGTCCAGATCGCGCGATTTCTCTCTGTACAGCTGACCACAATAACTCATGCGGCACCACTTCACGGCTCGTGTCATAGACAGCTTCCACGGCAATCGTTCGGATGCCTGGCGGGGTGCGCAGGGCTGTATTGGAAAAGCGGTAAACACAGGAAGCGAGCAGGCTTGCGAAAACCAGCGGCAAAACTAGCCTAGCCAAGACTCGAGCACCTTTGATTACAATGGAAGACATGGGACCCACCTCTCTGGAATCCGAAAGGAGCAGCCTATGCAGTTTCTGGGTGAACGTCCCCCAAGGCGGCCCGTGATTGCCAGTTTAGCTAGCGCAGCGCGGGAGTTCAATCATTGGGTGGGCGAGAACGCATATCATGAGCTGAGTGACCGCAGCGGTGCTCTCTGGCACCTGTCGGTGCGGCAGCAACTCCTGCCCCACCCCGAGTATCCGACCCAGACTCTCTATCGTCTCCGGCTGGGTCTCCAAACCCTTCTTAATCAAAAAAACTTAGTCGATACGGGGGTTTTGGATCCCGTGGCAGATGCTCGCCTGCTGAGCTTGATCGGCTTAGACAGCATACCGATACGCCTGAAGGAGAGGATGATCGAGGCATCTCAAGTGGAAGAAATCCGTAGGGAATTCGCAGCTGAGTTGGATAAGATAAGAGAATATTTGAAGAAAAACGATTTAACTGCGGTCAAAAAGCAGCTCGTGGGGCGCTGTGTCGACCGGCGGTCTGTGTTTGGCCATCGTCTGCAGCAGGATAACTTTGATCTTGAAGTCTGAATCTGGGTTGTCTATATTCCCACAGTTTTTTTTATAAAAAGTTTGAAGCGAACGTGACTTTTATTGCGGGGGGTAAGGGTGGCTATGGATTTCGTTCCCGAGATCGTTGACGGTGCGGTGATCCTGAATGCGGCTGATATCTGCACCTATGGCAATGACTGTCGCCCTTGCAGCGAGTTGGCTGTAGGTGTGCATAACTGGCTTGTTGCCCATCAGCTTCGCTATCTCATTGTTGATTTTCAGGACGAGAAGGACGTTTGTACGTCGATCCTTACAGAGTTGCTCCAACTCCGCAAGCGTCTGCGCTATCCCTTCTTCTTTTGCGGACTGATGGAAGGTCCGAAAAAGTTTCTTGAATCCTATGCCTGTACCGACTATCCCTTTTTCCCGATTCCCGAAGAAGCGGTCAGTTTTCTCAAGAAGAGTTTCCCCAAAGTTTTGATGGCCGATCTCAGTGCGATCAAGTTGGGTGAACCGATTCCATGCACTCGCTCGCGCAGCTACCGTGCCGAGGGGTTGGAAGATATAGAAGTCGAAGAGAGCGATGTCGAGACCGAGGTCTGATCGATATCTCGCGGCATCCCATCGCTCCAGCTTCTCAATTGAGTCGACCCCATTCGCTGAGTTGGCCTTCGGCTGCCTCAAGCCGTTCGGCAGCTTCAAGCCACTGCTCTTCGAGCTTATCCAGGCGACTTCGCCCCTGATCGAGCTCCTTCTGCAGTTCCTGAGCCTTCTGGTAGTGACCGGGATCCAAGTTCCCGAGCTGCTCCTCCACGTGAGCTGCTAAGGTCCGAAGCTGAGATTGCTCCTGCTCAAGCTTTTCCATCTGCTTTTGAAGTCGGCTCCGCTCACGCTTCAGCTGTCGCACGTCCTCTTCGGAATAGGAGACTTCTGATTCTCGCGTGGATGCTCCAGAAATCGGAGGGCTTGCTGACTTTTGCAAATCGACAGTCGGATCGAGCACGTTCGGAAAGTGTTGGGTAGCTGCCATACGCTGATAATCTTCCAGCTTGCCATGAAACAAGGCCGATCGTCCGTCCGGAAGCATCACGAAAATATGGGTCGCCAGTGCTTCGATAAAGTTGCGATCGTGACTGACAAAGAGAATACTACCCGAATACACCTCAAGTCCTTGGATGAGCACCTCGACCGAACTCATGTCGAGGTGGTTGGTCGGTTCGTCGAGCAGCAAGAGATTCGAGGGCTCAATCATGGCCCGGCAGAGACCCACGCGTGCTTTCTCACCCCCAGATAGAACCTTTACCTTCTTATAGACATTTTCAGCTGAAAAAAGAAAGGATCCCAGAATTTGACGGGCTTCTCTCTCGCCGAGTTCAGCCCGAGCGTTGAGGAGATTCTCAAGTATCGTTTTATCGTAAGCGAGGATTTCATCATGATTCTGAGCGCAGTAAGCGAAGCGAACGTTATGCCCCCATTCAAATCGACCCTCGAGTGATGGGATTTGACCTGCGATCGTTTTCAGAAAGGTGGACTTACCAATACCGTTGCTCCCGATAATGGCGATCCGAGAGCCTCGCTCCATGAGCAGGTTTATTCCAGTCGCAAGCGGGCGATCGTACCCGATACTGATACCCTTGACGGAGAGGACGTCACGACCGGAAGGCGGCGCTTCGGGCAGTTTGAGGTGCATGACCTGCTGGTTAACGCTCGTCTCGATCTCACCCTCGAGGGCTCGCAGCCGCTCGATCTGCTTCGCTTTGGATTGGGCCTGACTGGCCTTGGAGGCCTTGGCTCCAAAGCGTTCGACGAAACTCTCGAGCTGCTCGCGCTGACGGGCTAGATTGTCCCGTCGCGCTTCATTTTGTTGCTCTTCCAACTCGCGCTGACTGAGGAGTTGGTCAAAATTACCCTTGTAAGCGCGGAGCTGTCCCTGCTGGAGCATCAGGGTCATGCTCGCCAATCGATTGAGCAACGCACGGTCATGGCTGACGAAGAGCAGCGTACCGCGAAAGGTTTGTAGGTAGCGTTCGACCCACATGAGGGCTGGCAGGTCGAGGTGGTTAGTCGGTTCGTCAAGGACCAGGACGTCAGGATCGTTGATAAAGACCTTGGCTAACTCCAGCCGCATGCGCCAACCGCCTGAGAGAGATCGCGGGTCACGGCTGAGCAGTTCGGGCCGAAAGCCAAGACCGTGAAGGATGCTGCTGCCCCTGGCTTCGAGACTATAGCCGCCAGCTTGGCGAAACTGACTTTCCGCACGCTCATAGGCCGCCACACGCGCAGGGGAGCTATCCGTTTCGAGCCGGTGCAGTTCGCTCTCCATCGCATGTTTGAGGGCAAAAATTACATGGTGGCCCGTGAGACATTCCTCAAGCAAGGTGTCTTTCGGGTCGGCATTGGGCTCCTGAGGAAGATAACCGATCTTAAGACCCTGCGACGTGAGGACCTGCCCCGCATCAGCAGGCTCTTGGCCCGTTAGGATATTGAGGAGTGTGGTTTTGCCCGCACCGTTAGGACCGACGAGGGCGATTTTTTCGCCGTCGGGAAAGCGATAGCTGATCGAGTCAAGGACCGTACGAGCTCCGAAGTTCTTCTGCAGTTTTTCAATAGCTAACATGTTTCACTGTTTGGGCGTCACGCCATTTGGCGTGGAATCCTTGGCTAAAGATTCGAGGTTTTGGGTGATCACGGTCAAATTTTCACGAACACGATCCAATTGATCAGCTGATGGATATTCTTGGATAGCTTTTTCGAGCAGCTGTCGTGCTTGCACGAGGTAAGCCTCTCGAGCTTTCGGATCACTCATCGGCATCGCATTCTGGAAGGCTTGGGCCGCTTGCTGTCTCAGATCTTGAACGGCACGGTTACTATAGACCTTAATCTTCTCACGAGCCTGCTCGAAGAAGGGATCCTGGTTTTCGATGCGGCCTGCTTGTTCAATAGCCTGCTTAAACTCGCCTTTGTCAGCAAGCTTCTGGGCTTGCATGAGGATCATATCACTGCGCTTGAGATCGGTAGCAGCGATTTTGACATCGCCGGCCTGCACCTGATCGAGCGGCGATGCTTCCCCAGTGGTGACTGCTCCAGATGTCGTCTCTGCTGCAGGGGGAATCGTGTCGACCGGGGGCGGCGGTGCCTCAGTCGGTGCAGGTCGTGGCTTGAGATCGGCCCATCGCTGCGAAGCCGATTCCAACAGGGCCGTGACCTTTTCGGCAAACTCGGGTCGACTGCTACTGCGTTCAAAAACATCTTTCACCAAGAACATAGCGTCACGCGTCTGCAGATGGCTGTTGTTTTGGAGTATGGTCAGGACGTCGAGTTGAAGATCGTCAAAGGGTTTTTCCATCGACACTGTGGTAGCTGTTCGGGGCTTCTCGGCATTCTCGCCCCCCGCCTTATCGTAGAGGTCTCGGGCCTCAAACCCGCTTTTTTGTTCTATTTGCAGACGGAGGAGTCGCAGTTGGGCCACTACCAAAGTGGCTTCTTCGAGACTGTTTGCAGCGGCTGGGTAAAGACCACTGGCCGTGCGCACATCCTCGTCGCGAAGTTGGACGCTGATATCACTCAAACGTTTGAACGTTGGCTCCAGGGCATTCACCTGTTCAGTAGGGGCTGCCGCGGGCGGTGTTACTACCTTCTGACCCTCTTTTGCAAGAGGACGAGCCGGTTTCCCAGTCGAAGCAGCTCGGGGTGGACGGGGTGATGCCGTATTTGTGACGCACGATAGAGTAGCCAGAGAGCTTGTGAACAGGAGCAAAGTTATGAGGTGCCGTCTCATGCCGAACCTTTTCCGCTGAGTGAGGTGCTTTGGCTAGGAGGCTTCCGATGACGGAGGCCACCCATCCTTATACTCCAAGATACAGGATCTTCCCAGAACAAGCTGGTCAAAGAGAGGGAGAAAGGGTGCTTTTTTCGGGTTATCGAGGATTCGAATCAGAAGTCGACAGAGAGTCCACCCAGGAGCCGACGGTCTTCTCTGGGTTTCGAAGTCGTCGAAATATCGGTCCCAAAACTAGCAAAATCAAGCGAGAGATACCCAAGGTTCACCGAGAACCCCATGGTATAAAACCCTTGATTGAGACCCAATGCCACCGAGAATGGGGATGGCAGGAGAGGGTTGCCGGTAAAGAGTTCGATGCCTGCATGTAATCTTTTGGTGATGTCAATACCATCCAATCCATAAACCGTATCACCGCTGACGATCGCGTTGTGATGCAAGTCGAGTGCAATTCGCGCGGCGAGTTTGCGACCAAAGCGCGGAGTGATGGACACACCATACCGAACGTCGGTGGGGTCAACTGTTGAAATAGCTTCCTCGTTAGCAAAATCACCTCGGAAGAGCGTTCCGCAGACCTTCTGTCGGGTTCGACTGAATGGGTTCAGGTAACCATCTTTGCAACCTGTCGGTGCATTGAGCACCGCGATGCCGACGGTAGGAAACCAGAAATCGGCGAAGGTCCAGAGAAAACCCATATCGATCGCCGTGGCAGACGATTTGTTGGCATTGTTTCGAATGCGGCTCTGAAGAGCTCTCGGATCTGCCAAGGTTTCGAGGGGGACCTTATCCTCGTATGCGTAGCGAGCGACATAGCGAGCGATAGCACCGAAGCTGATGCGATTGCTGCGATCGGTTACGGAAAGGCCGAGCATACCGCCAACATCAGAGATAGCTCCGGTATTGGCAAGCTGCTTGTTGTCCTCGTTAAGGAAAGCGCGGAGAGTCGAGCTGGAATATCCCCCAATCATGGCTGGAGAGGACTCAAAATCGAACATCACCAGCGGTGAGATGCTGGTGTTGGCCCAGAAGGGCTTGTCCCCGAGTTTATCTGCTTGGGCTGCTATTTGATCGATGTCTTCACTGGATGTTTTGCCCTGAACGCCCTGGATAAACTCGCGGCCCTTGGTATTAGCTCCCAGGATAAGGTTGGGGAATTTGACAAGGTGCACGGTATCACGGCTGCGGGCTTTTCGCACCCGTCCGATCCCTGCCGGGTTAGTCCAGATAGCGTTCTCGTCATTGGCAATGGCTGTAAAGGCACCACCCATTGAATGAGGGCGGACGGGGACGAAGGATTCCGGGATTTCTTGAGCAAAAGCGTGCATCGTGGGAACGAGTCCAACGAGCAAGATTCCGATCAGGGTGTGTTTTAACATGGGGTCCCTTCCCGCAGGGTCTGTTTCTTCCCTATGGGAAAGTATCGACGGCTCAACCACCGAACTTAAGACGGAAATTCTTGCCCGGCGATCAGGGTTCGGGTTTATGCAGGTCCCGCAAAAGGGAGGGGTTTCGACTGATGTTCTGGAGTGTTGCGAAGTTCTCAAGCTCGCGTTTGACACGCCGGAGCTCGTCATCCTTTGCGGTTAACTGTTTTTCGAGCCACTGGATCTTCTCGTCTCTGAGGCGCAGCAGCTCGTCTTTGGTGGCCAGGAGTTGTTGGGACAGGTCCATCGTTCGAGCGAGAGCATCCTGAGCGAATAGGAGTAGGTCGCTGCTATCCGAGGGAGCTGCAACGTAGCCAAGGGTATCCGGCTCGTGCTTTTCTGACTCCGCGTGAGCTGGACTCTGGGGCGAACTCGCCTTCGCTTCAGCAATCGGTCGGATCTCGCCCGCATGCGTGGATCCCTGAGGGAGATCGGCTTCTCGCTGCGAGATGGATTCCACGGGCTGATCATCGACAAGTGGTATGTCGGTGCGTTCCTGCTCGCGAAAGATCAGGATGGTATCATTCACAAAGCGGGCGGAAAGTTCTCCCTCTTCAATCAGTTCCCACACCTTGTCTTCGGTCATGGCATGAGCTTTGGCGTATTCCCGTAGAGTGGGTGCCCGAAGGCCATCCTCGGGTTCGATCATGGGTTCGCGGTCGAAATTCATAGGGAAGTCCCCCCTTCTTGAGTTTGGCAAGATTGTGCCGAAGCTCTCCTACGAGACAAGTTTAACCCGGAAATCATTGCGATAGGTAGAGCCTCCATGAAGCACTATAGGGACAAAATGCTCCAGGCTCTTGCAAAGAAGTGGCCGATTCTAGCCATCTGCGCGACGATCATAGGCCTTAGCTACTACACTCTGATCTCACACTATTTTCGCCTGTCTCGGGTGGTAGCTGAAGTGGGCAAGCAGGACGCTCTCTACACCATTGAAAGCACGATCTTCGACTGGAAGATCAATCTCCGAGGCCCTGTGACGCAGCCCACTCAAGTGGGAATCCTAGCGATCGACGAAAAGACGCTGAAACAATTTGGAAGCTGGCCTTTTTCACGGCGATACTACGAACAGGCCTTCCGGAATCTCAAGTCTCTGGGCGTAAAGTGGATCGGCTACGATGTGATCTTTGCCGACGACGAGGTCGCAGGCCTTCCGGATATCGAGTCGGCTTTAGAGGCAATGGCAGCTTCAGCTGATCCTAAGACGGTGCAAGCTAGCTTAGAACTGATTCAAGCGGCGCAAGCCACAAGTCCTGGGGATCGAAGCTTTCGTGCGGGCATGGAAGCATTTCAAAACATTGTGATGGGTTACTTTTATTTTGCTACCAAGAAGGAAGCCGACCTCAACCTGGGTCAGGGTCAGCGGTTTCAGGGCATGGAGCAGATTGCCAACTCGGCGATCCAGGGGATCGACATGCCGAAAGGTAGGAGGCTCGAGGATTACTTGATTACAAAGGCTCACGGTCTGGTCGGTAATACGGACTATTTGAACCATGCAACAACCCACTTTGCATTCTTCAACAACGACGCCGACGACGATGCCATCAATCGTTGGATCACGCTGGTTGCTAACATTGATGGGCAATTGATGCCCTCCCTTGGGCTCAAGACCGTGGCGGAGTATCTCAACCGCGAGATTTTCGTCTTTTTCAACGATAACGGGATCGAAAGTCTCGCTCTCATCAACCGAGACGATGAAAGTGATAGTATCGAGATTCCTGTCGATGCAAATGGCAAAGGTCGAGCCCTGATTAACCATCGTGGTTACGGACGAGCCTTTTATCACTTTAGTTTGGGTGATGCCTATGCGAATACCTTCACGGCCAAAGAGCGTGCAGCACTAAAGGATGGCATCCTGCTCCTTGGAGGCACCGCAACCGGCACCAATGATATTCGTCCCAACCCCTTCGATCCCAGTGTCGATGGAGTCGAGAACCACGCAGCCTTTATCGATAACGTCCTGACAGGTCGCTTTTACAAGCGGCCAGCTGCGATTTTCACTATTGAACGCTCGATCATACTGGTTGTCGGTATTCTTTTCACGATGCTTTTGATAAGCGGGTCAGCGCTGCTCTCGGGGTCCTCGGTGGTGGTCTTTCTTGTTGGCTACTACTACTTCGATAAGATCGTATGGTTCGATAAGGGAATTTGGGCCTACATGTTCCTGCCCTGCGCGCAGATCAGCCTGATGTTCACAACTGTTACGCTCTACCAGTACATCACCGAAGAAAGAGAAAAGAAAAAGGTCAAGGGTGCCTTCCAGCACTATCTCAGCCCCGAGGTGATCGATCAGGTGCTCGATCATCCGGATCAGCTACGGCTCGGCGGTGAGAAAAAAGAGCTGACTGTTTTCTTCTCTGATGTTCGAGGATTCACTACGATTTCTGAATCGTTGACACCGGAAAAGCTTTGTGAATTGATGAACGAGTACTTCACTCCTATGACAGGCATCGTTCTGCGTAGCAAGGGTGTGCTGGATAAGTATATTGGCGATGCGATCATGGCCTTTTGGGGGGCTCCCCTTCAGCTCGAGAACTCGGCCGTGACTGCGTGTCAAGCTTCGATCGATATGCTCTACGCCCTCGATAAGCTCCGTGAGGATTTCAAATCGAAGGGTTTTCCAGATATTGATATCGGCATCGGACTCAACACGGGCCCGATGTCGGTAGGCAACATGGGCTCAGGCGAACGATTCACCTATACCGTGATGGGTGATGCGGTGAACCTGGGATCACGCCTCGAAGGTTTGACCAAAGAATATGGTATCAAGATCATGATGAGTGAGTTCACACATCGAAAACTGCCCCAGGGTCTGTTTTTTACACGCGACCTCGATGACATCCGTGTCAAAGGGAAGAACGAGCCTGTCAAGGTCTTTCATCTTATGCGACCCGACTTTCTGCCGAGTCACGATCAGATTCAGACCTTTATCACACACTTCGAAGAGGGTCGGCGGCACTATACCAAGCAGAATTGGCAAGAATCTTTGGCAGCTTTCTCGCGCTGCCTCGATATGAAGCCTGACGATAAGGCTAGCGCGATGTATATCGAGCGGATTGAGCATTATAAGGACGAAGCACCGGGGCAGAGTTGGGACGGCGTCTACACCTTTAAACACAAGTAATACGCTTCCAGAAACGGCCCCGATGCGTCGTTGCATCAAGTCCCCCAGCTCCTCATGGACCACTTGTCCACTCCGGGCTTCGGCACGTCATCTGCCCCCCCGAACACCCAAGATAAGAAGCTCTCAGAAAAAGCTCAAAAGCTCCATCCGATACGGGCTTGGAGATAGTAAAGCTTAAGCTGCGCAGCTATCTCCTTCCGTATTCGACCCTTAGCATCAGAACCACTCAAGACGGTAGTGGTGATGTCGAGACCAGCAGCGTCCTGGACCTTGAGGGAACCGAACAGGGGCAGCCCAAAACCAACCCAATCGCAACCGACGTAAAAGCCCCAAGGAAGTCCCCACTCGCTACCCAAAAAGACCTCAGCCGTTAAGAGTTGCGCTTCGAAACGAGTACCGATCTCGCCACTGGCGATGCCTGGACCTCTCCATCCATACTGACCCGAAAGCATGCCGAGGCTCAAGGCCGTCCCTGCGTAGAATGTTCGCTCACGAAACATGCGGAGCGAACCCTTGACGTTGCTTAGGCTTGTGTTGATGAATTCTTGCGTATCTGATTTTTTGCTGGGCTTGAGAGCTGCGGTCGTCGAACTTACTTGGGCTCCCCAGTCCGCCCATCGCCATAAATCCTGATGGTACTCCAGCCCAAAACCCATCCCAAAGTAGTTCACCAGACCTTGAGCCCCCATTTGGTGCCGTGATTCCGACGAGCGCGACGTCGAAAACATAGAGGAGAACGTCCAGTCGTCGTCGATTTCATTGACTGGAACCGAGAACGATCGCGCGGGTGGGGGGGGTACTGATCTCGGGGGTGGCTTGGGGCCTGGACGTGGCGCTGGTTTGGGTCTTGTGGCTGGCCTCTTTGGGGTAGCTTTCCCTTTGGTAACCTGCGCTAAGAGTTCGCTCTTGCCTGCTTGCCTTGCCAAAGCCGAGGTGGTATCACCCAAAAAGACATCTTGGCCATAGAGAGGCAGAGCCACAGTCAGGCTTGCCAGCAAAAACAGTTGGAGCGGTCTTATGATGGGCCGGTAACGCACGGCATATCTCCCAGGAATGCACACGGAAAGACTTGCATGAGCCTGACTCCAGCATAAGCAAAATCGACCTCGCCCGCAAATTGGCATTGGAGGATCTATGGAGAAAATCACTATCGTAGGACTGGGTAACATGGGAGCCGCGCTCGTACGTGGACTGCAAGCAGCACAGGACGCACAAACGCTGGCAATCGACGTGTTTGACGTGGACAAAGATCGAACGGCTAGCATGGTGAGTTCAGGGCGGATCCGAGCCTTAAAGTCGCTCGAGGAAGTCCAGCATCAAAAAAACATCGTCATCCTCTGTGTCAAGCCGCAGGATCTCCCGACGATTGCCAACGGGCTCAAAGGACGGCTCGAACCATCGAGCTTGGTTATCTCTATATTAGCGGGAAAAAAGACCGGAACGATCGCCCGTGAGCTCGAATTTCGGGGTCCCGTTGTCCGAGCCATGCCCAACATCGCGGCAGTGATTTCCCAGGCTGCTACCGCCCTGTGCGCGAATGATATCTGCGAAGCCGAACACAGGCAGTATGCGGAGCAAGTGTTCAGAGGGGTCGGCGAAGCTTATTGGACCAAGGAAACCCTGATGGATGCCGTCACAGGTCTCTCTGGTAGCGGCCCCGCCTATATTTATATGGTGATCGAGGCGCTCTCGGATGGTGGACTCAAGATGGGTATGCCTCGTGAACTGGCTCTGAAGTTAGCGACTCAGACGGTGCTTGGGGCCGCAGCTTTGGTCAAGCATACCGGACTGCACCCAGCCATTCTTAAGGATCAAGTCACGACCCCAGCCGGCACCACGATCTCGGCATTACATGAACTCGAAGAGCGGGGCTTACGCTCGATGTTCGTCAACGCCGTGGAGAAGGCGACGCTGCGATCGATGGATCTCGGTAAAGACAGCTAGTTTTGCTTCATCCTTGAGCCGAAATCGGACAAATCGATCGCCCGTCTGTGGGTCTGTGACTTCACGAGCGATCACATCGTAAGTCCTCTCGATTGCATCGGCGGTAAAGACGCGGGCAGTGGGACCCGAAGCGACCAGCTGCCCTTTTTTCATGAGAATGATCGAAGTCGCAAGATCCCGCACCGAATAAAGATCATGATGGGAAAGGACGAGGGTTCGTCCCTCCCTTTGTAATTCCCTAAAAATGTCCATAAGCTGCAAACTCGCGTCGATATCCAGATTGGCGAAAGGCTCATCAAAAATGAGGAGCGGCGTATCAGCAGCAATCGCGCGAGCGATATCGACCTTCGTTTGCTCACCCCGGCTGAGACTGTTGTAGATCCGATCTTGCATGGCGGAGATACCGACGCGTTGCATGGCCTTCTGAATGAAAAAGCGATCAGCTTTTTGTGGGTACCCCTGATGCAAGGGATAGCGCCCCATCAGGAGGAGATCGAGGACGGAAAAGTCGAAGGGTAAGTTGTGACTCACGGGGGTCCAGCTGAGCAACCGTGCGCTCTCAATGCGCGAGAGTTCATGCACGAGTTTACCCTGAGACGTGAACACTCCTCCCTGCTGAGGTTTCAAGAGTCCTGCCAGACAGCGCAGAAGGAGCGTCTTGCCCGCTCCGTTTGGCCCAAGGATGAGGGTGATCTCGCCTTCAGGGATGGTGCCCTGCAGATCGGAGAGCAGGGTATGCTGCTCGTGCTGGAGCGTGAGGCGCTGGATTGTAAGTGCTGCATTCATAGACTTTGCATCTTTCGCCGTTGGTAGAGCATCCAGAGAAAAAAGGGCGAGCCCAAAAGTGAGATCAGCACCCCAACCTGAATCTCCTGCGGGGGCATCAGGATGCGAGCCAGAAGATCAGCCAGCATGAGTAGACTCATGCCATTGACGACCGAAACGAGCAAGAGCGATCGATGGTCTGGACCAACAAGTAGGCGACTGAAGTGAGGTACCACCAGACCTATAAATGGCATCAAGCCCCCGATGGATACTGACGTGGCGACCAGGGCAGAGATAAGCAGGACGGCGTGTACGCGCAGTCGACGCAGATCAATCCCGAGACTTTGGGCGACATCATTGCCGAGACTCAGCACATTAAAACGGTAGGCCAGCCTTTGACTCAGAAGAATACCGATCAGGATGGGTCCCGATCCTATCAGCCCGTGTTCCCAGGTTTTGCCGCTTAGAGTGCCCAACATCCAGTTCATCATAGCCGGTGCTTTGTCGAATTCGTTGAGCGAGAGCGAAAGAATAAAGGAGCTGATAGCACTGAGGATACCGTTTAGTGCAAAGCCGACCAGCAGAAGATCATCAATGGCCCAGCTCTTGGAGGAGCGGGCGAATTGCAGAATCACCAGGGTCGTCAGGAGGCAGCCCACGAAGGCAGAGAGGGGAAGCGCCCAGAAGCCCCAAAGGTTAAGACCGCCATAAAAAGCCAAGATAGCCCCTAGCACCCCCCCGCTGCTGATGCCAATGACCGAGGGACTAGCGAGTGGATTGCGGAACAAGCCCTGGGTTATGACCCCCGCCGCAGCCAAAGCGCCGCCAACTAGACAGGCGCAAACGACTCTCGGCAGCCGGATGGACAGGAGGATGTGTCGCACCATCTCCCAGTCCTCAGCCTTGGTGTTGAGGATCTGCCACGGATAGATCGAAGCTCCGCCGAACGAAATGGATAGGATCCAGGCGCTGACAAATATCAGCCAGATCAGCGCCCATGCGAATCCTATTTGCCGGGAAGATGCTTGCAACGTCAACTCCGTACTGAGCGGGGATCCTAGTGAATACGGAGATTGCCGGGGAAAGGCAAGGGGTGTCTGCGCGTCGGACTACCCCCTTACGGGTAGGGGACGAACAGGCGGTAGCCGTCGGTCCATCGAGCTCAGGAGAGGTCTTCCTCTGCTCCGCATGCATCCGATGCTGTGGAAGGGCGAAGTTGGAAGTCCCACTCGGGCAGCGCACATTCAGGCGCCAAGCGTCAGCTGACGAAGTTAACCTCAAGTGATGACGCCAGTTTTCCTGACTTCAGACTTTTCCTAAGTTGACGCACAGCGCCATTTCTGCCAAATCCTTCAAACCCAATGACTGAAAATTTGTTTTTTTTGAGCCCCGTTTTGTAGTGGCACGGTTATTGTCAGCTGTTTTTTCTGCGATTAAGCTGCGGGCGAGGCGTTTACTTTGCTGAGGCAGTGATGTTTGTAAGGACGCGAAAACGAGATAATGGCACGACCCAAGTGCAGATTGTCGAGAACTATCGGCAAGGCGCGAAGGTTGTGCAGAGGCTCGTTCGTAGCGTGGGGCATGCCGCCAGTGAACGTGAGCTTGCTCAATTCATGGCCATTGCAGAAGCGGCCATCGTGGAACTGAAGAACCAAAAGGCTCCAGTCCTGTCTTTCCAGGATCCTTATGAAGTTCATGCCCCGAAGCGTAAAGGGGCTTCCAAGGAAAGTTGTGAGG
>Ga0209985_10000240_pt1 | contig 61633 bp, 40 predicted proteins | sample NOAtaG_FD_187305 | JGI IMG/M metagenome (GOLD analysis project Ga0209985, IMG submission 187305) | Freshwater lake microbial communities from Lake Erie, under a cyanobacterial bloom - NOAA_Erie_Diel6S_1000h metaG (SPAdes) (version 2) | ecosystem: Environmental > Aquatic > Freshwater > Lake ... | reverse complement strand
GCGGGGCGGCGCCGTTTGCCGGCACGCCGGGGCTTCGTCTGGTCAAACTGCTCGGCAGCGGCCGGGGAGGGGGCTTCGGCCTTGCCCCCAGTGCCTCGCATCAAGGCCTCTTTGCGATCTTCGACAGCGCCGATTCGGCTCGCCACTTCCTGCGCCATCACCCCTTGCTGTGCACCTGGCGCGGGCATGCGGACGAGTCCTGGCAGGCCGTTCTCCAGGCCTACGCCAGCCGCGGCGCGTGGTCCGGCGTGGCCATGGGCAGCGAAGGTGCGGCACCCGATTCCGGGCCCGTCGTGGCGTTGACGCGGGCGTCGATCCATCCCTTCAAGGCCAGTGCGTTCTGGCGTCAGTCGCCACCGGCCGAAGTGGCGCTGGAGGCAACGCCGGGCTGTCTGCTTGCCGCTGGCCTGGGTGAGGCACCGATCCTGCGCCAGGCCACCTTCACCGTCTGGGACAGCGTTGAGGCCATGGACCGCTATGCCCGCAGTGGGGCCCATCTCGAGGCCATCCGCAGGGCTTACGGCGAGGGCTACTTCAGCGAGTCGATGTTCGTCCGCTTTCGGCTGTTGTGGTCTGAGGGTGTCTGGCGTGGACAGACGCTGAACATCGGCAACGCGCAGTGTCCATGACCACTGCACCGCTTTCGCCCGCGCGCGGCGCGCTGCGGCAGTCCGACACCGTCGTGGTTATCGGTGCGGGCATCGGGGGACTGGTCAGTGCCTTGCTTCTCGCCAAGCAAGGGCTGGCGGTGACAGTGGTCGAGTCCGGCGACGGGCCCGGCGGCAAGCTGGCGCCAGTGAGACTGGACGGGGTCGACATCGACACCGGCCCCACCGTCTTCACGATGCGTTGGGTGTTCGATGAGTTGCTGGCCGAGGTCGACAGCTCACTCGACGAGCTGGTGCAAACCGAGCAGCTCGAGATCCTGGCCCGCCACGCGTGGGCCGGAGCGCGACCCGAGGAGACGCTGGACCTGTTCGCGGACCGCGAGCGCTCGGTCCAGGCCGTGGGTGACTTTGCGGGTGCGGCCGAGGCGCGTCGCTTCCTGGGCTTCTGTGCCGAAGCCGAGAGGGTCTATCGCCGCCTGGAAACACCGGTGTTGCGTTCCGGGCGGCCGCAGCTGTCCGGACTGGTTCGGGCGTTGGGCGTCTCGGGACTGGTCGAACTGGCGCGGCTGGGCCCGCTGGCCAGTTTGTGGCAGACGCTCGGTCGGCACTTCCGAGACCCGCGCCTGCGTCAGTTGTTTGCGCGTTATGCGACCTACTGTGGGGCCAGCCCCTGGTCGGCCCCGGCCACGCTGATGCTGGTGGCCCAGGTCGAGATGGCGGGGGTCTGGGCCGTGAAGGGCGGCATGTCCCGCCTCGCCCACGCACTGGCAGGACTGGCGGCCCGTCGAGGCGTGACGTTCCGGTACGGGCAGCCGGCCGAAGGCATTGAACTCCAGGGCGGACGGGTCGCCGCGGTTTGCCTGCCGGACGGCCAGCGCCTGTCGGCCGATGCGGTGGTGTTCAACGGCGACGCCAACGCCCTGGCCACGGGTGGACTGGGCGCGCAGGTCCAGCAGGCACTGGCGCACACGCTGGCGCCGCTGCCGGTGGTCCGGCGGTCACTGTCGGCCGTCACCTGGGCGATGCGGGCGCGTGCCAGCGGCTTCCCTCTGGTGCGCCACAACGTCTTCTTCAGCGACGACTACGCCGGCGAGTTCGACGACATCCTTCGCCAGCGCCAGCTGCCGCAGCAGGGGACCGTCTACGTCTGCGCGCAGGACCGTGGCGACGACAGTGCCCGGGTCCCGGCTGTCGACACGGATCCGGCTCTCGAGCGGCTGCTGTGCCTGGTGAATGCGCCGGCCGATGGCGATACGCGACCTTTTGATGCGATGGAGACCGATGCATGCGAGCACAGGAGCCTGGCCCTCATGGGCCGCTGCGGGCTGAGGCTCGAAGCCCGTCCGGCGCAGGTGCACCGGCGCACGCCGGCGGACTGGGCGCAGCGTTTTCCGGCCACGGGCGGGGCCTTGTACGGACGGGCGACCGACAGCTGGATGACGGTGTTCCAGCGGCCGGGCGCGGCGACGGCGGTGCCGGGCCTGGTGCTGGCCGGGGGCAGCGTGCATCCGGGGCCTGGGGTACCGATGGCGGCACTGTCGGGCCGACTCGCGGCCGCGGCCCTGATGGCGCACCTCGCTTCGACGCGCCGGTTGCACCCGGTGGCTATCTCTGGTGGTATGTCGACGCTCTCAGCGACTGCGGGCAGCACGGCCTCGTCCTGATCGCCTTTGTCGGCAGCGTCTTTTCACCTTACTACGCCTTTGCGAGGCAGCGTGGCCGGCCCGAGCCCGAGGACCACTGTGCGCTGAACGTCGCGCTGTATGGCCGTGAACGGCGCTGGACCATGACCGAGCGCGGCGCCGGCCAGGTGCAGCGCAGTGCCCGGCGCTTTCAGATCGGTCCCAGCAGCGTCACCTGGGACGGGCAGGCCCTGTGCTTCGAGATCGACGAGTGGGCTGTCCCGTTGCCGCGGCCGGTGCGCGGGCGGGTTCGGGTCGTGCCTCAAGCGTTGTGCCGGTTCGCGTGCGCACTGGATGCCAACGGCCAGCACCGCTGGGGACCGATCGCACCGGTGTCGCGTGTCGAGGTCGAGTTCGACTCCCCCGGCGTTCGTTGGCAAGGCCATGCCTACGTCGACAGCAACGAAGGCGACGAGCCTGTGGACCGCGCCTTCCGTGAATGGGACTGGTCGCGCACCGTGCTCGCGGACGGCAGCACGGCTGTGGTTTACGACGTTCGACTCTGCAACGGGGGTGAACGCACCATTGCCGAGCGCTTTGCGACCGACGGCAGCTCCAGCGCCTTCACGCCTCCGCCGAGGCAAGGCCTGGGGCGCAGCGCTTGGGGCTTGCCGCGGACGATGCGCAGCGAACCGGGCTTTGCCCCGCGCGTGTCCAAGACGCTCGAGGACACGCCGTTCTACGTCCGGTCACTGATCGAGAGCCGCCTGCTCGGCGAGACCGTCACCTCGGTCCACGAGACGCTCGACCTGCCGCGCGTCGTGTCCCTGCCCGTGAGGTTGATGCTGCCGTTCAAGATGCCGCGGCGGGGCTGATCAGGCCCCAGCCGCCTCGCGCAACTTGTCCTTCTTGCTCTTGCGTCGGCCCTTGACGCCGCCGACACCGGTGGGGTCTGCCGCCGACGGCGGTGGTGCCGACTCCTCGGGCTCGAACCCGGCAACGCGCTCTCGTGGCACGCGCTGGCCCTGGCGCTTCTCGATCAGGCGGAAGTGCGCCTCGGTCGCGGCGCTGACGAAGCTCACCGCCAGGCCCTTGGCACCGGCCCGTGCGGTGCGGCCGATGCGGTGGGTGTGGTCGACCGGCGAGCGTGGCAGGTCGTAGTTGACGACCACCGGCAAGCCGGGGATGTGCAGGCCGCGCGCGGCCATGTCGGTGGCCAGAAGGACCTGCAGCGCACCACCCTGGAACTCGGACAGGACCCGCGTGCGCGCACCCTGGCTCAGGTCGCCATGGAAGGCCGCGGCGGCCAGGCCGGCCCGGCGCAACTTGTCGGCCACGTGTTCGCTCGCATAGCGCGTCGCCACAAACACCAGCACCTGCGGCCAGCGACCCATCTCAATGAGGTGCCGCAGCAGCGCGGTGCGGCGTGGCGCATCGACATCGACGGCACGCTGCTCGATGGCCGGCGCCGAGGCGGTCATCGCCGCCACGGCCGACAGGTCCAGGTGCAGCGGCTCGTGCAACCAGGAGGCCGCCAGGGCCTGCACCGCGGGCGCGAACGTGGCCGAAAAGAACAGGCCTTGACGCCGCGCCGGCAGCAGCAACTGGATGCGCGACAGCTCGTCGGCAAAGCCTTCGTCGAGCAGGCGGTCGGCCTCGTCCAGCACCAGCACGGCCACGTGGCCCAGCTTCACCGCGTTGCGTTCCACCAGGTCCAGCAGCCGGCCCGGTGTCGCGACCACCACGTCGGCACCGCCGCGCAACCTGAGCATCTGCGGGTTGACCGAAACGCCGCCAAAGACGATGGCCACCTTCACCGGGTCGGCAAAGCCCCGCGACAGCTCGCGAAGCGTCTCGCCCACCTGCTGCGCCAGCTCGCGCGTGGGCACCAGCACCAGCGCCAAGGTCGCCGTGTCCGCGCGCCGCCACGCCGAGCGCTGCATGAGCTCCAGCCGCTGCAGCAGCGCCAGGCCAAAGGCGCCGGTCTTGCCGGAGCCGGTGGGGGCGATGCCGATCAGGTCGCGGCCCTGCAGGGCCGGCGGGAGGGTCGCGGACTGGACCGGCGTCGGATCGATGAAGCCTTGTCCGGCGGCCGCCGCTGCCAGCGTCGGCGACAGGCCGAGCGCGGAGAACAACGATCCGGAGGCCGACACGGCGCCAGCGTGCCTCACAGCCGCCGCACCTTGACGGATCGGCCCTTGACCTTGCCGGCGTTCAGGCCGCGCAAAGCCTTGTCGGCCGCGTCGCGGCGCACCGCCACGTAGGTGGAGAAGTCGTTGACGTCGATCTTGCCGATGGCCTGTCCGTCCAGGCCGATGTCCTTGGTCAGTGCGCCCAGAACGTCGCCGGCGCGGATCTTCTCCTTGCGGCCGCCGGCAATCTGCAGCGTCACCATGGGTGGGCGCAGCGGTTCGGACGCCACCGAGCTCACGGCGGACTTCAGTTCGGACAGCTTGTGCCAGTCGCTCTCGCGGCCCTGCATCGCCTCGATCCGGCCGATGCGGCCCATCTCGTCCAGGCTCACGAGGCTGAACACCTGACCGCTCTCGCCGGCACGGCCGGTGCGGCCGATGCGGTGCGTGTGGACCTGGGTGTCGGGCGTGATGTCGACGTTGATCACCGCTTCGAGCTTGGCGATGTCCAGGCCCCGTGCGGCCACGTCGGTGGCCACGAGCACGCTGCAGCTGCGGTTGGCAAACTGCACCAGCACCTGGTCGCGGTCGCGCTGCTCCAGGTCGCCATGCAGTTCCATCGCCACCAGCCCTTGCGCCTGCAGGACCGCCACCAGGTCGTGGCACTGCTGCTTGGTGTTGCAGAAGGCCAGGGTGCTCTCGGGGCGGAAGTGGTTCAGCAGCAGGCCCACGGCATGCAGTCGTTCGCTCTCGGCGACCTCGTAGCAGCGTTCGCGGATCAGGCTGGGGGCATGGCGCTCGGCCAGCTTCACTTCGACCGGCTCGCGCAGGTAGCGCGCCGCCAGCTGGGCGACGCCATCGGGGTAAGTGGCCGAAAACAGCAGCGTCTGCCGTCGCGCCGGCGGCGGGCAGTGCTGCGCGATGGCGGCAATCTCGTCCGCGAAGCCCATGTCGAGCATGCGATCCGCCTCGTCGAGCACCAGCGAGTTCAGGGCCTCCAGCCGCAACGACTCGCGATTCAGGTGGTCGAGCACGCGCCCCGGCGTGCCGACCACGACATGCGCGCCGTGGGCCAGGCTGGCGGTCTGGCCCCGCAGCGGCACGCCGCCACACAGCGTGACGAGCTTGATGTTGTCCTCGGCCCGCGCCAGGCGCCGCACCTCCTGCGCCACCTGGTCGGCCAGCTCGCGCGTGGGACACAGCACCAGCGACTGCACCCCGAAGTGCCTCGGGTTCAGCCGCGCCAGCAGCGCCAGCGCAAAGGCCGCGGTCTTGCCGCTGCCGGTCTTGGCCTGGGCGATCAGGTCCTTGCCGGCCAGCGCCAGCGGCAGGCTCGCCGCCTGGATCGGCGTCATCGCCTCGTAGCCCAGGCGCTGCAGGTTGGCGAGCACGTGGGGCGCCAGCGGCAGCGTCGAGAACGCCGGGCCGGCCGTTGGAATCAAGGCGGGGGAGGGCGCGTGGGCGTCGGCCGAGGGCAGGGTCATGCGGCCATTGTCGGTGCCGCCTGTCGGTCGGGGCCGAGGCGCTCTCGCTCGTCGAACACGAAGCAGTCGCCACGCCAGTGAGGCGCATCGCGGGTGGCCTCGAAGTAGCGCAGGATGCCGCCGTCGAGTTGCAGCACGTTGTCGATTCCGGCGCGTTGCATCCAGAGCGCTGCCTTCTCGCAGCGGATGCCGCCCGTGCAGTAGCTGACCACGGTCTTGCCCCGCAGCGACTCGCGGTGCTGTTCGAGCGCGGCCGGGAAGTCGCTGAACTTCGCCAGTCGCCAGTCGAGCGCCCCTTCAAAGGCACCGGCATCGACCTCGAAGCCGTTGCGTGTGTCCAGCAGCACCACCTCGCGGCCGGCGTCGTCGCGCCGGCCCTGGGCGAGCCAGCGCTGCAGCGTGGCGGCGTCCACGGCCGGGGCGCGCGCGGCCTGCGGGCGCACCACGGGCTGGTTCATGCGGATGATCTCGTCCTTCAGCTTCACGCGCAGACGCTGGAAGGGCAGGCGGTCGTGGGCATGGCGCTTGATGTCCAGGCCCGCCAGCCGCGGATCGGCTTGCAGCGCGGCGAGCCAGTCCTCCAGCGCCGCGGGCGTGCCGGCCAGCGTGAAGTTGAGGCCCTCCGGAGCCACCAGCAGCGTGCCCTTCAGCCCTGCCGCGCCGGCGCTGGCCAGCCACCGCTCGCGCAGCGCAGCGGCCTCGGGCAGGTCGACAAAGCGATAGGCGGCGGCAACAGCAAAAGCAAGGGCAGGCATCGTGGCGATTCTAGGAATCCGGCCCGCTAGACTGGCACCATGCTCGACAAGCTCAATCAACTCTCCACCTCCCACGGCGAACTGCGGACCGGCAAGGGCCTGGTCTCCGGCGTCGTGGCGCTTTCGCTGGCCATCCTGTGCTTCCTGGGGGTGCTGGCCTTCCACTTTCCGGAGTACCTGACGACGCCGCAGCTGCGCAAGAGCTACGACGTCGACCTGCTGCGCAAGGTGCTGTACGCGGCACTCGTGGTGGCCGGCGCGGTGGCGCTGTTCAACATCGTCACCGGGCGTCGGCGCTGGCTGTCCACCGCGGCCTTCGTGCTGGTGGCCTTGAGCGTGGCGCTGGGCGGCCACAAGGTGCCGGTGAACGACTTTCCCGACGGCACGCCCTACATCGGCCTGGACTGGTTCATCCTCGACCTGCTGGGCAGCACGCTGATCTTCATCTTCATCGAGAAGCTGTTCCCGCTGCGCAAGGAACAGCCGGTGTTCCGCCCGGCCTGGCAGACGGATTTCCAGCACTTCATCGTCAACCACCTGCTGATCGGCTTCATGCTGCTGGCGGTGAACCTGCTCGTGCACCGGCTGTTCGGCTGGGCTGTTCACGGTGCGGTGCAGGACTGGGTGCGCGGGCTGAACTTCTGGGTGGCGCTGTTCCTCATCATCCTGGTGGCCGACCTGGTGCAGTACGCCACGCACCGTGCCTACCACGAGGTGCCGATGCTGTGGCGGCTGCACGCCGTGCACCACAGTGCCAAGCACATGGACTGGATCGCCGGCTCGCGCCAGCACGTGCTGGAGATCATCCTCACGCGCACGCTGGTGCTGGCGCCGATCTTCGTGCTGGGGTTCTCGAAGGAAGTGATCGACGCCTACATCATCGTCGTCGGCTTCCAGGCCGTGTTCAACCATGCCAACGTGAACGTGCGCCTCGGGCCGCTGCGCTACCTGATCGTCACGCCCAACTTCCACCACTGGCACCACAGCCAGGACACCGAGGCGATCGACCGCAACTACGCGGCGCACTTCGCGTTCATCGACCACCTCTTCGGCACGGCGGTGCAAAGCCCGCGCGAATGGCCGGCACGCTACGGCGTGCAGGGCGACTACGTGCCCGAGGGCTTCTGGGCGCAGTGCAGGTTCCCGTTCGTCTGGCGGCCTTGATCGCGTCCGGCGCTTGAACCGCGCCCTTTGGGAGTCTTTCGGGAGCAGAAAGCCGCCGTCACCGGGTGAACCTCCAACCTAGGAGGCCGGCACCGGCGCGCCGGCCATCACGCGCGGGATCAGGAGGGCCAGCTCGGTCTTCGTGTAGGGCTTGCACAGCCTGCGTAGCCGTCGCAAGGGTTCAGGCACGCTGTCGGTGTCGGAATAGCCGGTGGTGACGATGGTCGGGATACCGAGTTCGATCAGGCGTTGCGCCACCGGCTCGCTGCTGTGGTCGCCCAAGTTCACGTCGAGCAGCACCAGCCCGATCGACTGCTGGCGCAGCTGCCGCAATGCGTCGTCGGCGGTGCCCACGGTGATGACGTGGCTGCAGCCCAGCTGCTGGAGCATGCTCTCCGCCAGAAGCGCGATCACGAGATCGTCCTCGACCACGAGCGCCGTATCGGGCATCGGTGCTGCATGCAGCTCGGCGGCGGGCGGGTCGATGCGGGGGGCGTGCGGCCTGCGCGTGGCGGGCTTCCCGGGTTGCGGCACGAAGCCGCGCGGCGTCCACAGGCGCACGTGCACGCCGGAGGGCTCGAAGTCGATGGTCGCGTGGCCGTGCAACTGGTGCTCCAGCCCCTGCCGGATCACGCGCGTGCCGAAGCCCTTGCGCTCGGGCGCCGCGACCGCCGGGCCACCGGTCTCGCGCCAGTCGACCTGCAGACCGCCGTCTGCCGAAAGGCTCCACGAGATCCAGACGCGCCCTTGCGGCACCGACAGCGCCCCGTACTTGCGAGCGTTGGTTGCCAGCTCGTGGATGACCATCGCGAACGACAGGTAGGCCTGCGGCTCCAGCAGCACCGGGCTGCCCTCGACGTCGAGTTGTCCCGGTTCGCCGAAGGCGCCGGTTTCCTCCTGCAGCAGCGCTGACAGCGAGGTCGGCTGCCAGTTGGCCTTCTCGACCTGCGTGTAGGCGCGCGCCAGAGCGTGCACGCGGTCGTGCAGGCGGGCCGTCAGGTCCTCCACCGACGACGCGTTGCGGGCGGTCTGCTGAACCAGCCCCTTGATCAACCCGAGCATGTTGCGGACGCGGTGGTTCAGCTCGCGGACCAGAAGCGCCTGCTGACGCGCTGCCTGGCGCGTGCTTTCGATCACCCGTTGCTCGCGGCGGCCCCCCAGCACCTCGATCAGCCGGGTGCGAACCACGTTGGCCAGCTCCTGCTCGGCCACGGTCCAAGGTTCGCAATGCCCCTTCACTGACGCCAACCAGGTCGCGAAGCTGGACCGGGGCGACAGCCGCCCGTCGGGCCGTCGTTGCAGTGCCTTCCCCGGCTCACCGGCCCAGCGGACGTGGCGTTCGACCTCGTCGCGCAGCAGCAGCACCCAGTCGCGGCCCTGGCCGCCGAGCGACAGCGCCAACAGCCCGGCCACGTCGGGCGTGAGCCGGCCGAGGTCGGCCCGCAGGCCGTCCAGTGACTCCACGGCGGTCACGGGACGAGGGGAGGTTCCTGCCAGTGCGGTCAGGATCTCTCCGGTTTGCGCTTCCGTGGGCGCTCGCCCCCAGCTTCGGACCTGACCTTCGATCTGCGTCACGACGCCCGTGAGGGCCATCATGCGGCCGATCGACACGCAGGCCGAGTCGTGGCCAGCCGGGTCGTGCCCGGCGTCGACCAGGGGATCGACGCCGTGCGTCGACAGCAGCAGGCCGTGGATGTCGCGCTCGAGCGGCTGCCGATCGGCCCGCGACAGCGCCAGGCTGAACAGACGCCCGAGCGACTCGGCCATCGCCCGGCATGCCAGCGAAGGGCGCACTGGCCGGCGGTGGTGGCAGGCGATCAGCCCCCAGAGGGCGCCATCGACGATCAGCGAGATCGACATCGAAGCCGCGGTGCCCATGTTGCGCAGGTACTCCAGATGCACCGGCGAGACGCTGCGCAGCGTGGCCAGCGAGAGGTCCAGAGGGGCGCTGCCGCGCGTCAACACCGGTACGCCGTCGTCGTGGGCATCCGCAATGACCCGGGTCGGATTGCGCAGGTACAGCGTCCGCGCCTGCGGAGGGATGTCGCTGGCCGGATAGCGCAGCCCGAGATACGAAGGCTGTCCCCGCGCCCTGTGCTCGGCAATCACGGTGCCGCTGCCGTCCGCCGAGAAGCGGTAGACCATCACCCGGTCGTAGCCCGTCAGGCTGGCGACGGCGGTGGTCGCCGAGCGCGCCAGTCCGTCGACATCGTGGTGGCCGGCGAGATCGCGCGCGCAGCGCTCGACCGCGAGCGTCGCCCCAGGCGGCGAAGCGCCCGCGGGTTCGGCCTCGACGACAACGAGCCCTCCGCTGGCGTGCACGCTCACGTCGGCGCCGCCGGCGCGTCCGGGCCAGGCGACGTGGTGGAGGTTCTGCGCCTGCCCCGTCGCGGCGGCCACCTTGGCATGCGCGATGGCGGCTGCGACAGCGCTCGCCGGAAGCACCGCATCGGCCCGAGAGTCCAGCAGCGAAAGGGCCTCGCGCCCGCACCAGTGCCGCGTGGTGTCCGAGGCCGCGACGATTCGCCGCCGGTCGTCGAACGCGATCAGGACGCCGAACGACTGGATCCGTCCGAGCAGGTGCATGGGTTCGCTCGCGCACTCCTCAAGCGCGGCGTCGGTGGGCACGGTCTGCATCATGTCGCAACGATGGCGGCTGTCTCGCCAACGCGGCTTGACAAAAGGCAAGACGGTGCACCTTTGCTCCGCTGCCGTCGGCCGAGCGTTGTCAGGCTTCGACACAGCCTTGAAAGTCGACAGGTATCCTAGGCGCAACGCTTCCGAGCTGCCAAGCCATGACCCCGCTGACGCATCGACTGCGCGAAGCCACGCACGAGTTGCATCGCGAGGCTGAAGCGACCGGCCTCATGCAGGCGCTCCTGAAAGGCCGGCTGCCGCTGGCGGGCCACCGGGCCTTCCTGGCCGAGTTGCTGCCGCTGTGCGACGCGCTGGAGACCGCGCTGCCGTCCCAGGCAAATGCATCGTGGTTGAGCGGCCTCGACCTTGTGGCGCTCGAGCGTGCTCCGGCGTTGCGCGCGGACCTGCACGGCGGGCCCACTCCGGCGGCTCCGATGCCGGCGACTGCGACCTATGTCGCACGCCTGCAGTCGCTTGGGAGTCGTGGCGACCCGGCCCTGCTGGCCCATGTCTACACGCGCTACCTGGGCGACCTGCACGGCGGCCAGATCCTGCGCCGTGTCGTCGAACGCTGCTACCCCGGACAAGGGGCCGCGTTCCACGACTTCGGCAGCCCCGAGCGAGTGTTGCAACTGCGCGAGCAGGTGCGCCAGGTCCTGGCGGGCGCACCGCTCGCGCCGGCCGAGCAAGATCGAGTCGTCGGCGAAGCGTGCTGGTCGTTCGGGCAGTACCGGCGGCTGTTCCACGAACTGGCGGCCGCATGATCGGCGTCGAGTGGATGCGCTGTGCTGGAACCGCGCGGACCACGAGGTGCCCATGCTGAACGTGCGCCTGGGGCCGGTGCGCTAAGGGGTCGCCAGGCCCGACTCCAGTCGAGGGCTGCGCACGACCGCCAGCCGGCGCGCGATCTCGGCCTTCAACCAGAGAGCGTCGTGCCCGGGTACCACCAGCTGCAGCCCTTGCGCCAGCATGTCGCGGGCCATTTCGGCGCTGCCGCACCAGATGCCGGCGACCTTTCCCGCCGCCGTGCAGGCGTGTTGGATGCGGGCGATGGCCGCGGCCAAGGTGGGATGGGTGTAGGCCGCGCCCGGGCCCAGACCCAGTGCGATGCCCAAGTCACTGGGGCCGATGAAGAGACCGTCGATCTGCGGCACGGAAGCGATGGCCTCGACCGCGTCCAGCCCGGCCTGGGTTTCGATCATCGCCAGCGCCAGCATCTCGGTGTTGGCGTGCTGCGGGTAGTCGGCGCCGCCCACCAGCAGCCCCCGTGCGGGGCCGAACGAGCGGTCCCCCTCGAAACCGTCCAGCGGGTAGCGGCAGGCCCGGCCAAACGCGACGGCGTCGGCCACCGAGTTCACCAGCGGACAAATGACGCCATACGCGCCCGCATCCAGTGCGCGGTTGATCTCGCCCAGGCTGTTCTGGCTGACGCGCACCAAAGGCACCGCGGGGGTGTGCGACAACGCCTGCAACATGGCCAGCATCTGGGCGTGGCCGGACATGCCGTGCTGGCAGTCGATGACGACGGCGTCAAAACCACTGGCGCCCACCAGCTCGGCCGCAAAGGCTGAGTCGATGCTCATCCAGCCTGCCACGGCAGATTGGCCGGCACGGAACAGGTCCAGCAGTCGGTTGGACTTCATGGGCAGTGATCCTTCAAGCGGTGCAGAAATGCGTTCAGGTGGACAGCGGCCAGGGCGGGCTGCTGCATGGGGAACAAGTGGCCGGCGCCGCCCAGGCAGCGGTGCACCGCGGGGTGGGGTGGCTCCACCAGCGTCATGATCTGGTCACTTTGCGTGGGTGGACACAAGCGGTCGTGTTCGCCGCTCAGACACAGCACGGGTACGCGCAGCTGCCGTCGCGGCGCCAGCAGGCCTGGGCGTTGCCGAGCGTAGGTCAACTGGTGCGCAAAGCGCGGCAGGCCGACGGCTTCGGCCTGCGCCACCAAGGACGCCAGCACCGTGTCGTTCTCAGCCAAGCCGTAGCCCGGAGCGAGCTTGCTGTGCGCGAGGGCATGCAGGCCTTGCTGGCTGGCCAACGCCCATTGCGCATCACGCCGGGCCTGGCTGCTGTCGCGCCCGTCACGGGCATTGGCTGCCAGAAGCACCAGCGCGGCCACCTTGGCTGGATGGCGCATCGCCAGGTGCAAGGCCACGATGCCACCCAGTGAATGGCCCAGCCACACGGCAGATCCAGGTGCGTAGGTGGCCAGTCGGTCCACCTCATCGTCCAGCGAAGCGGCTTCACCCAGGATCAGGGTGTGTGCATCAACGCCATGCAGCACCGCGGCCAGGCTGCTCCCGTCCAGCAGGGTGCCGGGCAAGGCCAGGAGCGGACGGGCGTTCAAACGGTCATCGCGGGCGGCAGCAGGCTCAGCCGCGCGAGCCGGCCGCCAGCGTCCAGGGTTACGTCAGCGCGTGCTGCAGCCGCGTGCACGGCAGCGTCGAAGTGCGGCGTCTTGTAGGCATCACCCGCCACCACCAGCAAGGCGTGGGCATCTTCATGGCCGGTGTTGACGAACTGACGCCGACTGCCGGCCGGCATCGACAGCGTGTCCCATGCGCCCAGCTGCGTCCGAAGGCTCTCGGCGCCGAGGTTGAAGTCCACGGCCAGCGGGCCGTCGGCATGCACGAGCACCGCAGCTTCCTGCAGCGCGAATGGCGCGCTTCGCTGGCCGGCCGGCACCTTGAGCCACTCCAACGAAAAGCCCTGCGGGTCGGTCACGGCGGGCCGGTGTTCACGGTGCTGGCTCAGGCCCCACCCGATGACGGGTGCGACTTGCCAGGCATGGCCCGGCAGGGCAGTGTCCAGTGTCGCAGCGCGAAAGTCCCGCTGTGCGGGGCGCACGCAACGGGTCATCAACTCCTTGGCCGACCAGCGACGCAGTGCCGCCACTTCGTCTGCCGGCATCAGGGGCAGCAGCTGTTCCTCATTCGGCGGGGCGTGACCCAAGGTGACGTCGATCAACTGGTTGTCGCGCCCCAGGTACATGCCGGTGGCGCGGGCGCGGCGCATCACATCGGGGCTCCAGATGATGCCGCCGGTGTCGTTGCCGCCCAGCACGGTCATCAGGAAGCCGTGTCTGCTGCCGCTGTTGGAGAAGCCGCGGAACATCCACGTCGGCATGCAGATCACGTCGCCTTCTTCCAGCACCGCTTCACCCTCGTCACCCGCCGCACCCCAGCGCAGCGTGAAGCGGCCTTCGCAGGCAATGAAGACTTCAGACGTGAAGTGCAGGTGCAGGTTGTTGGTGATGCCCGGCGCCAGACCGGCCGCGCCGATGTTGAAACCGTGCGGCTCGCGCAGGTTCACGACCTGACTGGCGTTTTGAGTCACGCCCGGGCCGACGATGGAGTAGTTCTCCTTGGGCGTGCTGCCGGGCAGGCGGACATCGATGAACGCGTCGTCGCAAGAAACGTAGTGCGCGCGACGGATGTGGCGGCGTTGCAGCTCTGCGGGAGTCAGGATCATGGTGTCGGTTGCAAGGTTCAGCCTTTGACCGCACCTTGGGTCAGGCCGGAAACGATCTGCTTCTGGAACAGTGCCACCAGGATGATGAGCGGAATCGTGATGCTCACCGCCCCGGCCACGCCTTGCATCAGCAAGGCGTCGCTTTCGGCCGTGATGGCGCCGGCGATGGCCGCCGGCATGGTCATCTTGTCGGCATTGGTCAGTGCCGAACTGAGCATGAAGTCGTTGTAGGCCAGCAGGAAGCTGAACAGGCCCGTGGTCACCACGCCCGGCCACATGACGGGGATGATGACGCGTCTGAAGGCCTGCAAGCGCGTGCAGCCGTCCACCATGGCGGCTTCGTCCAACTCTTGCGGAATGTTGACGAAGAAGCTGCGCAGCATCCAGATGGTGAAGGGTTGGTTGATGGCCACCAGCACGAAGATCAAGGTGATGGTGGTGTTGCGGATGCCCATCGCGTCGAACAGGGCATGGAAGCTGGGCAGCAAGGTGGAATGCGGCAGTGCGCGGAACACCAGCGCGATGATCAGCAGCCAGAAGCCCAGGCTGCCCCGGTACCGCGACAAGGCGTAGCCGGCCAGGCAACCGACCGTGAGCGAGATGCACACCGTGCCGAGTGTGACGATGGCCGTGTTGTAGAAGTTTCGATAGAACTCGCGGTCGATCCACAGGCCGCGGTAGTTCTCCAGCGTGATGGGGGCCAGCCATTTCAGCGGCGCCGAGAAGGCGTCGACATAGGTCCGCAGCGAGATCACCACCGTCCACAACACGGGCAGCGCGGCGAGCACCAGCCACACCGCCAGGCCGGCGTACAGCAGCGTTTGACCCAGCGGTGACTTGCGCATTCAGTGGCCCTGCCTTTGCTCGCGCCAGGTCTTGCGCAGCAGCGGGATCAAGAGCAGCGCGATGCCGATGATGGTCAGCACCGATGCAGCGCTGGCCTTGTACGGGTTGTCCTCCTGCAGCAGCACGTGGTAGGTCAGGTACTGCACGCTGGTGGTGAAGGCGCCTTGCGTGAGCACCATCACCGGCTCGAAGACGCGGTAGGCGTCCATCAGGTGCATCATCAGCACGAACACCACGAGTGGCATCAGGTGCGGCAGCGTCACGTAACGCAGCTTCTGCCCGTTCGTCGCGCCGTCGATCGTGGCGGCTTCCAGGGCGTCCTGCGGCACGCCTTGCAAGCCGGCATAGAAGACGATGAAGGCAAAGGGCAGCACGTGCCAGATGCCGTAAAGGATCACCAGCAACTGTGCCGACCAGGCCTGCGCCATCCAGAACACCTCGATGCCCATGCCGCCCAGCACATGCGGCACCAGCCCGTTGTCGCGGAACAGCCACTTGATGGCCAGCGCGCCGACCACGGGCGTGATGATGAAGGGCAGCAGCGAAGCCGCAATGAACACCGCCTTGAGCCTTTGCGTGACGCGGTTCATGGCCAGCGCCAAGGCCAGGCCGCCGCCCAGCACGAATGGCGTGGTGGCCGCGACGTAGAGCAGGGTGAAGCGCAACGCCGAGAAGAACTCCGTGGGCTGGCCGGCCGGTGAAGGAACGGCGCCGGCTGCACCAGCAGTGCCTCCGGCCCCAGCGGCAGGCTTCTCCAGGCCCAGCACCTTGCGGTAGTACTCCAGGCCCACCCACTGGCAGGTCTGCACCGCCTGGCCGCTGGCGTCGACCTTGGCGCGTTGGGTGGTCACCTCGTGCGCGCCGAAGGGGCCTGTTTGCTGCACGGTGACGAGTTCCATCTCCAGCGCGCAGTTGCGCATCGAAAGCACGACCGTCATCAACATCGGCAGCGCCAGCAAGGCCAGCATCAGGAAGACCGATGGCCCGACGAAGCCGGCAAAGCTGCGCAGCTTCATGCGGTGGCCCCGCGCCTGATGAAGCCCTTTTCCGTGGCTGATCGCAGGTAGGCCGCAGCCGCAGCGTCGAGCACGGCCTGGGGCGTACGCTCACCGGCAAGCGCTTCGGGCAACAGCTTGCCCACCTCGCCATGGGCCAGGCTGAAGAAAGGCTCGCTGGGCCAGACCGGTGCGCCGGCCCTCTGCGACAGCGCCACGCCGGTGCCAAAGCGCCCGGGGCTGTAGACGGACCGCACCCAGATGCCCAGGTCGTTGCCGGTCTTCACCGCGGCCTCGCTCAAGCCCTCCATCAGCACATGAAAAGTGGCTTCGCGCTGGCGCGGGTTGTTGCGGGGCAGGACCACCGCATCCCACCACAGGTGCGCCGCACCGCGCCCACCTGCGCGCGCGGCCGGTGCGGCGGCAAACGCCATCTGGCCGACGACCTTGGATGCCGTCGCATCGTCCATGCGAGAAGCACGGCTGGCCCACAGCACGCCCATCGCCGCCTTGCCCTGCTGGAACTGGTTGACGACGTCGTCTGAATTGCTGGCCAGCGCATTGGGCGTCATGTAGGGCATGAGCGACCGCATGACGGCGACGGCCTGCACGCCGTCGGCGCCGTTGAAGGCCGGCAGCGCGCCGCCGGGCTGGAAGAAGCGCCCGCCGAGCCCGGCCAGGATGTTGGTGAACTCGGTGGCGCAGTCAAAGCCCTTGGCGAACCCTTGCGCGATGGGGAAGGTGATGCTGGGTTCCTGGCGCTGCAGCACGGCAGCGGCCTGCACCATCTGAGCGTAGTCGGCGGGCACGGCCAGCCGGTGCTTGGCGAACAGGTCGGCGCGGTAGTAGAGGTTCTGCGTGTTCTGCATGAAGGCGATGGCCATGACCTCGCCGTCCACGCGTACCAGCATCTTCTCTTCCAGCCGGTAGCGCGAGCCGAACGTCTGCACCAGGTCAGACAGCGGCTGCAACTGGCGGCGCGCGTAGAGGTTGGAGAACACGCCCATGGACACCACCGCCGCGTCGAAGGGCGAACGGCCCTCGGCTCCGAAAGCCTGCTCGGTTTCGACTCTGGCCTGGGGGGTGAGCTTGAACACCACCTTGAAGCCCGGGCGTGCGCAGCCTTCGGCGATGGCGGCGATGTGCGCCACCGCCGGAAAGCTGTTGCCGATCAAGTGCACTTCACCCGTGCCGCCGATGTTCGGGCAGGCCAGGCCAGAAGCCCGTGTACCCAGGTGCGCGCCCGCGGGTGCGGCGGCGGTGGCCAGCAGCAGGGAGCGGCGGCGCAGGGTCATGCCGGGGCCTGTTGTGCGGTATGTTGCGCGACGCGCAGTTCGCTGCTGGCGTCAAACAGGTGGCAGCGTGCAGCGTCCACCATGAAGCCAGCCTGCGCACCCATGGCGCTGCGGTAGTCCTTGCCCGCCTTGGCCGTGACCATCAGGTCGCCGAGCTTGATGGTCACCAGCGTGGCGTCGCCCGTCAGCTCGAATGCAAACACCTCGGCCGCCATCGCGGCGCTGCCCATGTCCTGGCTGGCCAGCACGCTCAGGTCTTCGGGCCGCACACCCAGCACGACCTTGTCGACATCGGGCGCGGTGAAGCCGGTGATGCGCACGCCGGGAGCCGTGAACACGCCACCGGCCAGTCGGCCCGGCACCAGATTCATCGGCGGTGACCCGATGAAGCCGGCCACGAACAGGTTGGCCGGGCGTTCGTAGATGTCCTGCGGCGTGCCGATCTGCTGGATGCGCGCGCGGCTCATCACCACCACGCGGTCGGCCAACGTCATGGCCTCGATCTGGTCATGCGTGACGTAAATGGTGGTCACGCCCAGGCTGTGGTGCAGGTGCTTGATGTGCGCGCGCATGGTCACACGCAGCTTGGCGTCCAGGTTGCTCAGCGGCTCGTCCATCAGGAACACCGCCGGCTGCCGCACGATGGCGCGTGCCAGCGCCACCCGCTGCCGCTGTCCGCCCGAGAGTTCTTTGGGTCGGCGCTGAAGGTAGTCCATCAGCTCGACCTGCTGTGCCGCCTTGTGTACCGCAGGCTCGATCTGCGTCGCCGGCAGACCGCGGATCTTCAGCGGGAAGCCGATGTTCTCGGCCACCGTCATGTTCGGGTACAGGCCATAGCTCTGGAACACCATGGCCACGTCGCGGTCCTTGGGCTCGAGCTTGTTGACGCAGCGCTCGCCAATCCACACCTCGCCTTCGCTCGGGTCTTCCAGGCCCGCCACCATGCGCATGGTGGTGGTCTTGCCGCAGCCACTGGGGCCCAGCAGCACCAGGAACTCGCCGTCGGCGATGTCCAGCGACATCGGTTCGACCGCGGTGGACGCACCCCAGCGCTTGGCGATCTTCTTCAGCTGGATGCGGGCCATGGCTTGTCGTGGAATCGGGTCGGTTTCAAGGACTCAGGATCTGCATCCACAAGGCCACTTCGTCGACCAGCACCCACTCGCGCAGGATGCGGCCGCGGGCATGGTCGACCTCGGCATGGGTGATGCCCAGGATCTCGATCGGCCGCTGGGTGGCCGTGCCGAAGCGCCCGCCGCCCGTGTGCCGGCCCGTCAGGCGCCAGCGCATGGCCACGCGCGGCGTGCGGCCCGGATCGATGCGTTCGGCCAGGCTGTCGATGTGCAGCACAGCACCGTTGAAGGCGGCCGTGTAGCCGAACCAGAAAGCCTCTGCCGCACCGACACCCAGCGTGGCCTGGCCGTTGGGCAGTTGCAGGGCGATCGCCTCGTCGGCGTGCTGCCCCAGCGTGGCGAGGTCGCCCGACCACCGCGCGCGGTAGCTGGCGGCCAGCAGCCCGGCGCCTGGGCTGTCGTGCATCGGGTCTTGCCATGGCAATCCGCCCAGCACCGGTGCCGGCGGCTGCAACAGGGGCAGCGTCGGCCGGCCCTTGCTGTCCAGCCACTGGCGCGCCAGGGCCTGCGGCGTGGTGCCCAATTGCAAGGCGATGGCGCCCTGGTCCCGGACCAGCCACTCGTGCACGATGCGGTTGTCGATGCACACGCAGTCGGCCACGGTGCGCACCTGCACCGATCGGCCCGTGGCGGGCCCGAACGCACCGTCGCCCTGATGCGTCATGGTCGAGGCAATGCGGTGCGACGACAGGAAGCCGTGCCGCGCATCGCCCGCGATGACGATGTCCTCGCACAGCAGCCGCCGGTCGGGAAACTGGTGCAGGGTCTCCAGGGTTCCGCGCACGACGGTGTCCACACCCTGGCTGGTGCCGCCGGGCGTGATCACGGCACAGTCGGCGCCGTAGTAGCGGTGGATGGCATCCACCTGCCGGCCTTCCCAGATGCGCGCGGTGATGACGCGGATGTAGTCGTCCAGGTCGGTGAATTCGGCGTCGAAGCCGGTCAGGGCCGTGTTCACTGCGGAAGCCTTGCCGAAGAACGCACCACCAGTTGCACCGGCACCACCACATGGTCGCGCGTGACGGCATCGTCTTCCAGTTGCTGCAGGAGCATCTGCACGGTGGCTTCGATCATGGGCACGGCGCTTTGCTCCACGGTGGTCAAGCGGTAGGCGCCCCAGTCGGCCTGGGGCACGTTGTCGAAGCCGACGACGGACACGTCCTCGGGCACGCGAAGGCCCAGGGCGCCGCGAAGGGTGTCGATGGCGGCAAAGGCCATGTGGTCGCTGGCGACGAACAAGGCGTCGGGACGCTCGGCGCTGGACACCAGGCTGCCGAAGAGCTCTTGCGTGGCGACCGCGGCGCGCTCGAATTCATAGTTTCCGACGGCGCGCGCCACCACGCGCAGGCCGCGCTCGGCCAGGCCTGCGCGCAAGCCTTCTTCGCGGTCGCGGTTGGTGGACGAATCCTGGGCTCCGGCGATGTAGGCCACGCGCTGGTGTCCCCCGTCGGCCAGGAAGTGCGCCACCGCCCGTCCACCGCCCTGGTTGTCGGAGCTGACCGTGCTGATCCGTCCTTGTTGACTGGTGCGGTTGAACATCACCACCGGAATGCGCGCATCGGCAATCTGTTGCGCAAGACCCGAGGACAGGTGGGTCGAGGCCATGACGATGCCGTCGACCTGGTAACGCAGAAGCTCCACCAGCAGTTCGTCGGCGTCTTCAGTCTCGGTGACGAACAGCAGCACGTGATAGCCGTCCTTCTGGAGCCGCTGCGACAGGGTCTCGATGACCACCGGATAGAACTGGTTCTGCAGGTTCGACAGCACCACGGCGATCATGCGGCTGCGCCGCGAGCTGAGCGTGCTGGCGATGGCATTCGGGCGGTAGCCCAGCTTGCGGGCCGCTTCCATCACGCGGGCGCGGGTGTCGGGCGAGACGCTGGCACCGGGCGTGAAGCTGCGGCTGACGGCCGATTGCGACACCTCGGCCAGACGGGCCACGTCGATGGAAGTCACGTTGTGTCTGCTAGCGGGCATGGAGGAACGGCGAGAGCTCGAGCGGGCCAGCATCATGACGCCGTCCAGCCCCCGTCCACCATCAGGGCTGAACCGGTGACGAGCGCGGCGGCGTCGCTGGCGAGGAAGAGCACAGCGCCCATCACGTCCTCGACACGGCCCACGCGACCCAGCGGTATCTTGCCCAGCACATGGTCGCGGAACGCGGGTGTCGTCAGCCAGTCATGGGTCAGGGGCGTGTCGATGAAGGTCGGACACAACGTATTGACGCGGATGCCAAAGGGCCCCAACTCGACGGCCAATGCCTTGCTCATGCCCTCCAGCGCGTGTTTGCTGGCGCAGTAGACGCTGCGGTTCGCGCCGCCGACATGACCCATCTGCGACGACATCTGCACGATGCTGCCCGGCAGGCCTGCCGCCTTCAGGCCGCGGGCCACCGCACGGGCGACGAAGAACGCCGCCTTGGTGTTCAAGCCCAGCAGCGCATCCACATCGTCTTCGGTGACGTCCTCAAAGGGCTTGGGCCGGTTGGTACCCGCGTTGTTCACCAACACCTGGAATGGGCCGTGTTCGGCGACGGCGTGCTGAACGGCTGCCGCGTCGGTCACGTCCAACACCATGCCGTGAGCGCGGTCGCCGCGTTCGCACAGTGCTGCGGCAGCTGCCTGCACTTCAGTTGCGCTGCGCGCCGCCAGCCACACCTCGGCACCCGCCTCGGCCAGTGCCGCGGCGCAGGCCAGGCCCAGGCCGCGTCCGGCGCCAGTGACCAGCGCACGCCGGCCATCCAGCCTGAAGCTGGGCGTGCGGGGCAGGGCCGGCGCTGTGCTCATGTCCGGTGGGCGTTGTTCAGTCGCCCGCGGCCACCGGCTGGTACCAGGGCAAGTCGGGCCGCTGGCCGTAGCGCCGCACGCGCAGGTTGGCCTGCTCGCCATGGCCCGCAAAGTTCTCCATGTGGCACAAACGCGAGCACACCGCGCCGATGGAGGCGCTGGCTTCGTCGGTCAGCACCCGTTGGTAGGTGCAGGTCTTGATGAACTTGCCCACCCACAGGCCGCCGGTGTAGCGCGCGTTCTTGTTCGTGGGCAGGGTGTGGTTGGTACCGATGACCTTGTCGCCAAAGCTCACGTTGGTTCGCGAGCCCAGGAACAAGGCGCCGTAGTTCGTCATGCGCTGCAGGAACCAGTCCGGGTCGCGTGTCATGACCTGCACGTGTTCGCTGGCGATGCGGTCGGCCTCGGCCAGCATCTCTTCGTCGCTGTCGCAGACGATGACTTCACCATGCTCGGCCCAGGCTTGCCGCGCAATGCCCGCGGTGGGCAGGATCTTCAGTTGGCGCTCCACCTCGGCGAGGGTGTCGTGTGCCAGCCTCTCGCTGGTGGTCAGCAACACGGCCGGCGATGTCGGTCCGTGCTCGGCCTGGCCCAGCAGGTCGACGGCGCACATCTCGCCGTCCACGCTGTCGTCGGCGATCACCAGGGTCTCGGTCGGACCGGCGAAGAGATCGATGCCGACCCGGCCATAGAGCTGGCGCTTGGCTTCGGCCACGAACATGTTCCCCGGGCCCACCAGCATGTCCACCGCCTGGACGCTTTGCGTGCCGATGGCCATGGCGGCCACGGCCTGTACGCCGCCCAGCACCAGGATCTGGTCGGCGCCGGCGAAGTGCATGGCCGCGACGATGGCCGGGTGCGGCGCGCCCTGGTAGGGCGGGGCGGTGGCGACGATGCGTGGCACGCCAGCCACCTTGGCCGTGAGCACGCTCATGTGGGCAGATGCGATCAGCGGGTACTTGCCGCCCGGCACGTAGCAGCCCACGGCATTGACGGGAATGTGCTTGTGGCCCAGCACGACGCCGGGAAGCGTCTCGACCTCGACATCCTTCATCGAATCGCGCTGGATCTGCGCGAAGCCACGCACCTGTGCCTGTGCGAAGCGGATGTCCTCGACCTCGCGCGGGCTGAGCTGCTTCACGGCCGCTTCGATGGCAGCCTGCGACAGCGTGAAGTCCGCCGGATCCCATTGGTCGAACTGGCGCGAGTACTGCCGCACGGCCTCGTCGCCACGGGCTTCGATGTCCTTGAGGATGACTTCGACGGTGGCGCGCACCTTGGCGTCGGCGTCGGCATGGGCGGCTGCGGTCTGGCCGCGTTTGAGATGGCGGATCATGATGGATGAGTCGGTCCAATAGCCAGAAGCTGCATACGCATGCAATGCTGACGGCGACCGGCATGCCTGTCAACCAATGTCAACCCTGGCAAGGCCCAGCGAGGCCCTGTTGGGTCGCTCAGTCCGCGCGGAGCCGGTCCATCAGGTCCACACCCATCTGCAGCATCAGGTGCGGCAGGTCGATCAGCACCCAGTTCTCGGTCAGCTTGCTGCCGTCATTGCGCCACCAGTCCATCACCCGCATGCCGATGGGCTGGCCGGTGGCCGGAACGCCCAGGTAGTCGCCGGTGAAGGTGGCGCGCACGCTGGGCCAACCTGTGGATCCGACGAACGGTCCTTCGGCCACCCGCGCGCGATGTCCGCGTGGACCCAGCGCGGGGCTGCTGCGGTCGGGGAAGGCATGCAGGAAAGGGGCTTGGTGGTGGCGCTGGAATCCCTTGACGCCGCGCGACGTGCCGATGCCACAGGGCCCGTACCACATCATGTTCGGATGCCAGAAGCGCGGCATGTCCATCGAGTCGAGATTCTTGCCATCAAAGGCGGCAAGGCCCGAGAACATGGCCAGCGTGATGCGCATGCTTTCAGCGCCCGCGGCCGGGTCCGTGTCGCCCAGCAGCAGCCCGTCGTGAGGGGCCGGGCCTGGGACCATCAGTTCCAGGCCGCTGCTGGGTGGCAGGATGCGCCGGCCCGCCTGACGCGCCAGATCCACGAGGTCCAGCAGCACCCTGGCCTCGGTGATCTTGCACGTGCCGTCGGGCTGCGGCTGCCAGCGGTAGAACTCGCCAAAGCGCAAGGCGGCGGGCTCGCCCGTGGCCGGGATGCCCAGCCAAGGCTGCTTGAACGTGCCCAGATAGTGGCCATGGGTGGTGACCCAGTACCCTTGCCCCGCAATGTCCCCTGGAGCGTGGCCGACCGCACCGGCAGGCGGGTTGATCCAGTCCCCACCAAAGAACAGGTCACACCGGCGTTCCAGGTCAGGAAACGCGGCTTGCAGCGGGCCGTAGAACTGCTGTGCCACCGCTTGTGGGCCGACCAGTTCGTTCAGCGGATGCGACACGTGCCAGGTGGCCTCGCGCGTGAGTTGCTCGCTCAGCGCGCGGGCCATGTCGGGGCCGGGCAGGCGTTGCAGAAGCCGCCACACATCGGACTTGGCGGCCGCCAGGAGCTCTGCAGGGGTCAATCCTGCAGTGACCGTGTGGGCAATGGCAGACGGAGGGGGCTGCAACATGAATTGGGCAGTGCCAGCAGGCTCGAGACCGGACCGCGATTCTGTGGCCAGCACGCACCAAGGCGGGCGACATCAGGGTTTACCTCGGCCTCAGTTGTTGCAAACTTGCATACGCTTGCAATGCCGCAGCCCGTTGCGGCCTGACCTCTTCATCTCTTGATCCGGAGAAAACCGATGAATCCCTCAGCCTGTGCCCCGGTCCTCGCAACCACGCGGCTGTCGCGCGCCTTGGCGCTGGCGTTCGGCGCCTGGGGCCTGATGGGTGTGGGCGTTGCATCGGCCCAGGGCGCGTCGGCCGCGCCGGCGGCAGACCGCGGCGAGCTCACCACCATCACCATCACGGCCAACCGTCGCATCGAGGACCAGCAGAAGGTCGGCGTGTCCGTCACCGCGCTGTCGTCAGAACGGCTGGCCGAGCGCAACATCGTCGACCTGTCGCAGATCGAAGGCCTGTCGCCTGGCTTCACGTTCGGCAAGTCGGGCGTGGACGCGCGTCCCGCCATCCGGGGTGTGCGCACGGAGAACGTGGCCGTCAATGCCGACACCACCATCGGCTTCTTTGTTGACGGCATCTACAAGTCGCGTGCCCAGCAGGCCATGCTGGGCTTTGTCGATGTGGGCCGGGTGGAGATCCAACGGGGGCCCCAGGGCACACTGTTCGGCCGCAACACCTTCGGCGGCAACATCGTCATCTCGACCAACGCGCCCGATCCTGGCGCTTTCGAGGCCAATGGCAACCTGACCTTGGGCAGCTTCGGCAAGAGGCGTGTTGACGGAGCCGTCAACGTGCCGGTTTCGGGAAGCACGGCGTTCCGGCTGGCCGCAGCGATCGAAAAGTCCGACCCCTGGGTCAAGAACGACTTCAACCCCGGCGCGGGTCTGTTTGACCAGGACCTGACCTTCGTACGGGGCAGCGTGGGCTTCAAGCCCATGAAGGGCCTGGATGTGGTGCTGCGAGCCGACAGCACGCGGCAGAAGGGCAACGGCGGTTCAGCCTTTGGCTACAAGCTGGTGGGCACCTATGTGCACACCCCTTCATGCCAGCAGCTCTTCAACACCACCTTCACGCCCATCAACTCGCGCGGCGGCAACCGTGACGCGGTCAACGACTGCACCCGCACGCAAGGCGCCGGTGACGGCACTGGCGGCAATGCCACCGGAACATCGGTGGACCTGGGTGTCCCGCTGTACAAGCCGGGCCAGATGGACCGCATCAACAATGACTACCAAAGCTTCCTGAAGCTGAAGGACACCAATCTGTCGGCTGACGTGAGCCTGCGGTTGCCGGCCTTCACGCTGAAGTCCATCACCGGCTACGCCGACTTTGACGCCGAGCGTTCACAGGACACCGACTTCTCGGCCTCCACCATCGGGTTGGACTACCAGCGCACGGCCGCAAAGACGCTGTCGCAGGAGTTCCAGATCCTGTCCGAAGGCGCTGGCGCCCTGGGCTACGTGGCCGGCGTCTACCTGTTCAAGGACGAACTGACGGGTCTGTTCATCAACCAGCAATTGCCGCGCACGATCCGCTCTGAAGCCTTGGTCGCGCCTTTGTCGTTGGCGCAGAACGGCGGTGGCTTCTACGACCTGCAGAAGCCGGAAACCGACTCCACGGCGGTGTACGGGCAACTGAGTCTGCGCGCTTCAGATGCTCTGACCGTGACAGCCGGCGCGCGCTACACCCGGGACAAGAAGTCCTTCCGGTTTGCCAATGCCGACTCCGTGCTGCCACTCAACGCTTCAGGCGCACCCAATGGCCTGCTCATCGGCTTGGGCACGCCAATGCCGGCTGACTCGGCGTTTGGCAGCGCTGGCGTCACCAATTGCACGGGCAGCAATGCGCAGCCAGGCTTCAACTGTCTGCCGGGCACCAACACCCGGGTGGGCGGCACCTACAGCGACGCCACCTTCAGCAAGGCCACCGGCCGCCTGGCGGTGGACTACAAGCTGTCGGCCAGCCAACTGGTGTTTGCAACGGTCTCCACAGGCTTCCGCTCGGGTGGCTTCAATTCCGGCCAGGCCCTGGAGTCGGTGCGCACCTTCAAGCCTGAAGAGGTGACGGCGTTTGAAGTCGGCTCGAAGAACCGCTTCCTGGGCAACACGTTGCAGGTCAACGCTGCGGTTTACAGCAACCAGTACACCAACCTGCAGGAGCAGCGCCAGGTCGCCATCGGCGCCACCACGGTCTCCGTGATCTTCAACGCCGCCAAGGCCAAGGCCAACGGCTTCGAACTCGACACCGAATGGCGCGCCACGCCGCAGCTCACGCTGGGCGGTACGCTGACCCTGCTGGACGCCAAGTACACCAGCTTCCCCGACGTGGCCTTGCCCTTTGGCACGTCCATCCTGGTGGCGGATCCTTCGTCGAACGCGCCGCAACTGGATGCCAACGGTGTCGTCATCGCGCCGGCCGGCCAGCGCCGCTTGTTTGCGCCGGGCTACCAGTGCGGCGTGGTGCCCGGCACCGGTGGCGCAGGGCAACCGGCCGCCGCCTTTGGCTGCGATCTCAGCGGCAAGCGCCTGCCTTACAGCCCCGAGCAGCAGGTGTCGGCCTTCGTCAAGTACGACATCAACCTGGGCAAGATGGGGGTCATCACCCCGCTGCTGGCCGTGAACTACTCCAGTGGCTTCTTCGGCCAGCCCAGCAATGCCAATGTCGAAAAGCAGGGCGCCTACACCAAGGCGGACTTCAAGCTGAACTGGAAGGTGAGCGAGACCATGGCCGTGCAGGCGTACGTCGACAACCTGACGGACAAGCAGACCATCAACCGCTTTGTCTGGGGCGGTGGCGGTGCCTTGCAGGCCAGCGGTGCCATGCCGCGGACCTTCGGCCTGCGCTTGTCGTACGCGCTGTTCTGACCCCGCCTTGACCGACCGACCTGTGGCCATGCCGCGCTTGCAAACCACCCACGTCGGCAGTCTGCCGCGTAGCCAGGGCGTCGTTGATCAGATCTTTGCCCGGGAGAAGGGCGAGCCGGTGGATGAGGCCACCTTCGACGCCATCATGGCCGCGGCCATCGACGCTTGCGTCGCGCGCCAGGTGGCGGCGGGCGTCGACATCGTCAGCGATGGCGAGATGAGCAAGATCAGCTACGCGACCTACATCAAGGACCGCTACACCGGCTTCGACGGCGACAGTCCCCGGCGCACACCGGCTGATCTGCAGGACTATCCGGGCTTTCTGGAGCGCTTGCGCACGAGCGGTGGCACGCCGACCTATCGCCGCCCGTGCTGTGTGGGGCCCATCGCGGTCAAGACCCTGGAGCCGCTGTACAAGGACATTGCACACCTGAAGGCCGCAGCGGCAAGGCATGGCGCGCGACAGATGTTCATGAATGCCGCATCGCCGGGTGTCGTGGCGCTGTTTCAACCCAACCAGCACTACGCCGACGACGACGCCTATCTTGAAGCGCTGGCCCATGCGCTGCGCCACGAGTACCACGCCATTGTCGATGCCGGCCTGATCCTGCAGATCGACTCGCCGGACCTGGGCCTGGGTCGGCACATGATGTTCAAGGAACTGGACGAAGCGGCCTATCTGGCCCGGATCGAAAAGCACGTCGAGGCCTTGAACTTTGCGCTGGTGGCGCTGCCCGCCGATCGGGTGCGCATGCACGTGTGCTGGGGCAACTACGAAGGTCCGCACCACAAGGACGTGCCGCTGGCCACCATCCTGCCCACCGTCTTGAAGGCCAAGCCGCAGGGTTTGCTGTTCGAAACCGCCAACCCGCGGCATGGACACGAATGGGCCACGATCCGCGACATGAGGGCGTCGATCCCGCAGGACAAAGTGCTGGTTCCTGGCGTGCTGGATACGACCACCAACTTCATCGAACACCCGCAGCTCATCGCCCAGCGGCTGCAGCGTTTTGTCGACGTTGTCGGAGCCGAACGGGTGATTGCCGGCAGCGATTGCGGCTTTGGCACCTTTGCCGGGTTCGGCGCGGTGGATGAAGACATCGTCTACGCCAAGCTGGCCGCCATGGCCGAGGGCGTCTCGCGGGTGGCTTGAGGCGGTTTCGAGGCGAAGCGGCTGAACGCGGGGTTCTTTCCGTCGTGCCGGGACCCGCCAAGGAAGTGATCAACGCCGGCAACATCGTCGCCCGCTTCCGACGGGCGTGCGGTCACGCCAACGTCACCCGCACCCCCGCATCGAGCCCGACCTCATCGCAGTCCTCGACCGGAGCCCGGCGCTCGAGCACCGCCCATGGCCCGTCGTCCAGCGCCAGCAGGCCGTGGTGCCAGGTGCCCGCTGCAATGCGAATGCCTTGCTGGCCATCGCTGACGAAGGCCAGGCAGTCTTCGGCGCATGGCGTGGCGACGGTTGCCGGCGCGACGAGCAGCACGCAGCGGCGAGGGCCGCCCAGCGGCAGGAAGACCTGGTCCGACAGGCGGTGGCGTTCCAGCACCTGGGCGTCGAACGGAAAGCGGCGCGCCCGCGCCTCGTAGACCGCCAGCACGGCCCGGCCCGTGTCGCGATGCAGGTCCAGCGCCGGCACGGCCTCGTGGCGGCGCGAGCTGCCGGCATTGACGGCCTCGCCGCCTGCGGCAGCCGCAACCACCGAGCCGAAGGGCGCAAAGTCCGCGGCGACCAGTGGCCGCGCGAGCAGCCGGATCACGCGGCTGCGTGGCCCGCGACGGCCGCAACAGCAGTGGGGCTCATCTCGGGCGGCCTGCCGGCCTCAGCGTCCGAACACCTGGGTGCCACCGACGAAGCTGGAGCCCGTGTTCAGGAAGGTCGAAAACAGGATCCCCGCGGCGTCCTTGCCGGCGAAGGTGCCGGCAAAGTTGCTGCCCGCCGGCAGGAAGGCCAGGCAACCGGCGCAACTGCCGCCGGTGTAGTTGCCCCGGAAGCTGCCGGCCGCTGAATTGGCCGCCCATTCGGCCTGGCCGCTGAGGTTGCTGAAGTTCAGGTCGCCGATCCGGAACCCCAGGGTCTGGAGCAGGATCGCGCGGTTGGCGAAGTCGACCCGGATGCTGCCGCTCACGTCCTGCAGGCTGCCGCCGCGCGGCGTGAAGCTTGCCGTGCCACTGCCCGGCATGCGCGGGGTGGCTTCGGCAAACATCGTGTCCACCGCGCCGAGCACCGGAGCGACGACGTTGACGCCGTTGATGCGCACGCTGGCCGATGCACCCGGCGCCGAGTTCCACTGGCCCCACTGCACCCGGGTGCCGTCGGCGAGGCTGGTCTCGCCCGACGCCACCGCCTGCGCACCGCCGCGCAGCGCCTGGAATTCGCCGGCCTCGCCCACCGCCTCGAGCACGTTGTTCGCCACCCGGAAGCGTTCGTTGCGCCACTCCTGGTTGTTGTCCAGCGTGACCGGCACACCCCCGTCGGCGGTGTAGCGGTAGGCCAGTGCCACGGCCAGGTTGGGGACGAACTGGCCGGTCGCGCCGGCTGGGTTGCTGGTGTAGGCACTGTCGTTGGCGCGCGCGGTCTCGGTGGGCGGAACGACGACGACGTTCTGGCCCGCCTGCATCGCCGCGACGGCGCGGCTGGCGTCGATCGCGTAGGTCTGCTTGCCGCGATCCACTGCGGCGCCCGCGGCGGCGGCAACAGCGGCCCGCAGCTGAACGCTGCCCCCGATGTTCACATCCGGCATGGCCTGCTGTTGTTCAACAGCCAGCGCGAAGTTCGGGTCCAACTGGGCGGCCCGCCGGAACGACTCGCGGGCCTGGGCGTATCGGCCCTGGTCCTTCAGCGACAGGCCTTCGGAAAACGCGCGGAAGGCCTCGAGGTTGGTGGTCTGGAAGCGCTCGATGCGCTGGCGGATGTCGGGTGGCAAGGACTCCAGCGGAATGCCGGCGGCCCGCAGCACGCCGAAGGTGACGGCCTTCTGGGCCCGGAACAGCGCGGCGATCTCGCCACGCTCGCTGGTGACGCCCAGGTTGCGGCCGGTGGCACTGTCGAGCACGGCGCTTTCAAGCGCAAAGCTCTGTGCCGATGCGGGGCCGGCAAGGACGGCTCCCAGGGCGGCCACCAGCGAAACGACCCAGGTCTGCAGGGTGTTCATGTCATTGCACCTCGAAGTTGCCGACGATGACCTTTTCGGCTCGCAGAAGCTGGCCGGTACGCACCGCACTGCGCGGATCGGCGATGCCGCTGGACCCGAGCCTGGCTTCGTCGACCAGCAGCTGGACCTTCTCGCGCTCCAGGACCTTCAGACCCGGCACCTTGGACAGGTCGGCGATGATCATCGCGGCCAAGCCCTTCGCCATCGCCGCATACGCGTCGCGGCTGGCCTCTGCGCTTGGGGTGCCGCCGGCGCGCGACACGAAGGCCTGCACGGCGATGCTGCCCGGCTCCGGAGGCGTGCTGGCGATCTCGCGTTCGCGCGCCACGGCGGCGCTCACTTCCTGTTGGAGCTGGTTGCTCGACAGCAGGGTCAGCGTCTTGGGCAACTCGCGTTCGGCGGCGCCGGCCGGGTCGTCGCGCGAGTACTGCTGCAGCAGGGCCAGCGCGTTGGCGGTGTCTTCGCGCCGCAGGGCAATCAGGCCAAGGTAGTAGTTCAGGATCGCCTCGCCCGGCGCCGCGGCCTGGGCCTTGCGCAGCAGGGATTCGGCGGCGTCGTAGCGGTTGTCCTTGAAGGCGTCCAGCCCCTGCTTGATCTGCTCGGCTGCCGCGGCGCGGGCGGCTTGCGCTGCGGCCTGCAGTCCCAGGTCTTCGAGCAGCGCCGGCGTGCGCGCCAGGACCTCCGGCCGCTGCGACGCGTCGGCCCAGCGGAAGCTGCGGTTGCGCAGCACGCTGCGCCCGCCGGAAAACTCGGCCACCGCCTCGCCCAGGGCGCTGCGGCCGTACAGGCCCGCCGGCGCGGCGCAGCCCAGCGCGGCACGGCAGTCCTGCAAGCGCAGGTAGCCCGCGGCGCGCAGCAGCGGGGCACGGCTGTTGCCCGCCGCCGGCCCCTGCAATTGCCACGCACCCGCCGCACCGCTGGACAACAGCAGCCCGCCTTGGCGCAGCTGCAGGCTGCGCTCGCCCAGGGTTGTGCCTTCGGCAGGCCAGCGCAGCTCGGTGTTGGGTGGCAGCTGCAAGAGGCTGCCGTCGTTGCCCTGGAGCTGGATCTGGCCTCCGGCGCCGGTGCGCAAGACGCTGCCGCTGGCCAGCGCAGACCCGGCGTCGAGCGGCCGAGCGGCGCTGCCCGCCTGCACGCTGGCCTCGCCGCGGCTGTAGGTCACGGTCCAGGCAAACGGTGCCGCGGCGGTCTGGGCCATGGCCGTGCCGGTGGCCCAGGCCAGCAGCAGGGACGCGGCGACAGTGGCGCCGTTGGAGCGACGGGCCAGCTTGGGGGGCGGACGGAGGGTGCGGGACATGGACTTGGAGACTCCGGGTGCAGTCAGGGCCAGGGCTTCAAGGCTGGTAACGCGCCTTCAGCGCAAAGCTCTGGCGGCGGCTGTCGTACAGATCCTGGTTCGAGCGGTTGATGCTGGCCTGCCACTCGGCACGCAAGGTCCACTGGCGCGACGCGGCCCAGCTCGCGACAAGGTCGAGGTTGGCCGCCGTGTCCTGGCGAACGCTGTTGAAGACGACATCGACCGCGCGGTAGCGCGACTGCGCCAACGCGACGCCGCCGTTCAGCCGCCAGTTGGGCGCCGGGCTCAGGCCGACGCTCAAGCGCAGCTGAGGGCTCTGGCGGCTCAGGTCGCGGCGCAGACGCACGTTGTCCTCCTGCGTGTAGCCCGCACGCAGCCCCAGGCTCCAAGCCAACGCACCCCCGAGGCTGCGGTTGGCCGACATGGCCAGCGTCGAGCTGCGCGAGTCACGCACTTCGTCGGCGCGGTTGTTGCGCAGCTCGCCGTACTGGCCCAGCAGCCCGAGCTGCCAGCCGTTGGCCAGGGCACGCTGCCACTCGGCACCGACGGCGAAGTTGTCGCGGTTGTGGCTGCCGCCGACGGCCAACGCGTTCCAGCCCAACGTGGTGCGCCAGAGGCCTTGTTCGACGAGCTGCGTGAAGCCCATCTGCACGGTGGCGCTGGTGAGGTCGAACTCGCGCTCGTCGACGTTGGCCTTGTGGTCCAGGTCGGCGCTGGCAAACACCGAAAAGCGCGATGTCGCGACCCACTGCCGTTGCGCCCCGAGCGCAAACTGGGCAAAGCTGTCGGCCCGGCCTTGCGACGAGCTGCCGCGGATGTCGACAGTGCCGAAGACCAGCGGCAACTGGTCGCGGAAGGTGCCGCTGTTGACGTTGCTGTCGTGGCCGATGCCGGCCTCGGCGTAGAAGCGTCCGCTGGCCCGGCCCTCGGTGCTGTCGCGCAGCTGCATCGCGTTCAGGAAACCTTCGATGTTGGCGCGCACCGCCGGTGGCGGGTTGTAGCGGAGCACGAATTCGAACTCGACACGAGCCCGCGCAAACTCGCCGAGCAGGAAGTAGCCCCGCGCGAGTTCGAGCCGGGCGCGGTCGTTGGCCGGCACAACGGCCAGGTGGCGTTCCAGCGCCAGCAGGCCTTCGGGCACCCGGCCCGTGTTGACGGCCGCGATGCCGTACAGGAAATCGAAGTGCGGGTCTCCGGCGCGCCGCGGGCTGCCCTTGGCCAGCGTGTAGGCGGCGTCAAACTGACTGGCCTCGACCAGCCGGCGCAGTTCAGACAACGGGTCGCCCTGGGCGAGTGCAGTCCCGACGCTGGCGGCACTGGTGGCCCCGGCCAGCAGCCAGGCGGCAGCCCGCAGGCGCCAGCGCCTGCGGTGCGGCGTTTCGGATCGGATCGAGGTGAAGGGGCTCATCGAGGAGAAGTGTTGCCGAACATCAGGCGGCGCAGTTCCGGGTCGTAGGACAAGAGCGGCAGACGCAGCAGATCGGCCAGGCGGATGCGCGTGCTGCCGTCGCTGCTCTGGACCATCAGGCCCGCCGCGTCGCCCAGCCGTGATGACAAGTCCGACGAAGGCGAGGGGGCGTTGGCCGGGCCCACCGGGTCGTTGGCCGCGCCCTGGCGCAGCAGTTCGCCCAGGGCACGTTCGATCTCACGGGCGTCGATGTTCAGAGCGAGCTGTCCATCGCCTCCTCCACCCGCGCTGCCGGCTCCGTCGTCGGTCCGTGGGGCCTTGGGCAGCACGACCAGCAGGCCGTTGACGTAGCGGATCGAATAGTTGCTGGCGGTGCCCGCCGAGAACTCGGCGTTGCTCGGGACCAGGGCGATCACGGTTCCTCCCGGCGCGCCGGTGCTGTCGCGGGCTTCGACGACCGTGCCGCCAGCGACGGTGTCGCCGTTGACCAGGTCGCTTGCCGCGGCCTCGACCAACAAGGGCGACGGGTTCGGCGAGCCGGTTTCGCGGACCACGCTTTGAGCCGTCACCGTCAGAGGCCGTGGTGTGACGGCCAGCGAGCCGTCGAGCAGCGTGATGCGGTAGTTCGCGGGGTCGAAACTGCCGCCCGAGACACCGCTCGCGACGATGCGGTAGGGCAGGGCCGACACGCCAGCCCGGGCGGCGGCACCTTCGCTCGACAGGCTGGCCTGGCCGATGGTCTCGCCGACCACCAGACCCGAAGTCGTGAACTCGGTCCCGGTGAAGCTGAAGCCATCGCCATAGACCTTGGCCAGGTTGTTGGCCCGGACGACCAGATCCGCCGGTGTGATGCTGGCGCGCAGTTCGATGCGGTCCTGGCCCAGGCGGTAGTTGCCGGCGTCGCTGCCGGTCAGCGAGAAGCCGGACACCGTCACGAGCTTGCCGATGCCTGCGTTCTTGTCGGCAAAACTGCGGTCCGTGGCAGCGACCTCCAGGGTGTCGCCGGACAGACGGTTGTCGGCCAATCCGACGCTGGCCAGGCGTGTGCCGTCATAGACCTTGTCGAGCACGCTGGCGGTCAGGCTCAGGTCGCGCGGCGCGATGTTCACCCGCAGGCTGTCGGCGCCCTGCACGCTGTAGTTGCGGGCGTCGGCCCCCGCGAAGCCCAGGCCTTCGATCGTGACGGGCTTGTCCTGGCCCACGTTCTTGTTGGCCATGCGCGCGGTGAGGGCACCGCCGCCCAAGGCGAAGTCGTCGCCCGCCAGTACGCCCGAGAGGCTGGGGTTCAGTGCGTCCAGCTGCACGAGGGTCGTCGCGTCGTACACGCGGTCGCGCGCCGTCACGCCGCTGAGCTGAACCGAGCGCCGGGCGATGTTCACGCTCAGGCCGGCGGTGCCGATGATGGTGTAGTTCGCCGCATCGGCACCGGCGAGCGTCAGGCCGTCGACGGCCACGGTCTTGGCCTGACCGGCGTGCTTGTCGACCATGGTGCCCGTCGTGGTGCCGGCGGCGCCGCCGGTGACCGTGACCACGTCGCCCGCGATCAGGTCGCGCGGATCGGGGGCGATGCTGCCGGCCGCGCCGACATTGACGACCACGGTCCGGGTGCCGTCGTAGACCCGGTCCACCGCACTCAGGCCTCCGAGCCCGGTGACGGTGATCCCGCGCGGGGTGATGCTGGCTGTGGTGGCGGCGCTGTCGGACCGCAGGCTGTAGTTCAGGCTGTCGGCGCCGCTCAGGGCGACGCCGCTGACGGCCACCGGCTTGTTGTCCCCGGCCATCCTGGCCGATGCGCCGGTGAAGACCGCGGTCTGCGCCAGATTCAGGACATCGCCGGCCACGAGGCCGTCGACAACACCGCTGACCGGGGCCACGGTCGTGCCGTCGTAGACCCGAGTGCCACCGGTGTAGACCGCGCCGACCTCACGCCGCGAGATCGTCGCGCTGGCGCTGCCGCTCGGGTTGGCCAGCGTGTAGTTGCGGGCGTCGAGCCCGGAGAGCTGGCCGGCGCTGACCGATATGAGCTTGCCGACTCCGGCGTTTTTCGCGCCGTCGCCGGTGAACACACCGCTTCCGGCGATGGTCAGCAGGTCGCCGGCGAGCAGATCGAGTCCGGCCCCGATGACGCTGGCCGCGGTGCTGCCGTCATAGACCTTGTCGACGCCGGTCCAGCTGGCGGTCAGCGGCCGTGTCGCGATGTTCACCGTGACGTTGGCCGTGCCCTGCAGGCTGTAGTTGGCGGCGTCTGCACCGGTGAGGACGAGACCGCTCACCAGCACCGGCTTGGCGCTGCCGGCGTGCTTGTCGGCCATCGTGCCGCTGGTCGTGCCGGCGCCCGGCAGGCTGACGCCGACCACGTCGCCCGGCACCAGGTCGGTCGGGTTCGGCGTGACGGCTCCCTGGGCGCCGACGTTGACGGTGACGGCGGTCGTGCCGTCGTAGACCCGGTCGACCGCGGAGATGCCGCTCAGGCCCAGCAGGCCCAGTGGACGCGGAACGATGCTGGCCTGGCCGACCACCGTGGTCGCCGCAAGCTGGTAGTTGCCGGCATCCTGGCCATTGAGCGTGATGCCGGTCACCTCGACCGGCTTGTCCTGGCCGACGTTCTTGGCGCCTGCCCCCGTGAAGCGCGCGGTCTGCGACAGACCGGCCACATCTCCTGCGACAAGGCCGTCCAGGGTGCCGGCGACCACCGCGTCGACACTGCCGTCGTAGACCTTGCTGCCGGTGGTGTAGCGGGCATCGACCGTCTTGCGCAGGATGTTCGCGCTCGCGGTGCCCGTGTTGCTGTCGAGTTGGTAGTTCCCGGCGTCGGCACCGGCGAGCTGCACCCCGGTCACATCGATCGGCTTGTTGCTGCCGGCGTTGCGTGCCCCGACACCCGTGAACACGCCGCTGCCGGATATGGCGAGCACGTCCCCCGCGATCAGCCCGCCACTGCTGCCGGTGACGCTGGCCGCGACGGTGCCGTCGTAGACCTTGTCGACGCCCGTGAAGCTGGCGGCGATGGTGCGCCGGGAGATGTCGACCGTCACGCCGGCCGCTGCGGCGATGCGGTAGTTCCCGGCGTCGGTACCCGAAAGCGACAGGCCGTCGACCGTGACGGCCTTGTTCAGGCCGGCGTTCTTGTTGGCGATGGTGCCGGTGCCGGCGCCGGCCTGTGGCACGTTGACGACGATGCTGTCGCCCTGGATCAGATCGGCCGGATCTGCGACGACCTGACCCGACGCCGCGATGTTGACGACGACCTGGGTCGTCCCGTCGTAGGGCCGGTCGACCGCCGTCACGCCGGTCAGGCCGAGGATGCCCACCGGCCGCTGCTCGATGGTGCCGGCCGTCGACGCGGTGGTCTGCGACAGCCGGTAGTTGAAGGCATCTCCACCCGCCAGCCCGATGCTGGTGACGTTGATCGCCTTGTCGTTGCCGGCGTTCTTGTTCGCGAAGCGGGCGGTCTGGGTCAGGCGGACGTCGTCGCCGGCGATGAAGCCCGAGCCGCGGTCGCTGACGGTGGCCGTGGTGGTGCCGTCGTAGACCTTGCTTCCGCCCAGGTAGGACGGCGTGATCGCGCGGGGCGAGATGCTGCCGGTGGCGGTGCCCGCAGGGTTGAGCAGAAGGTAGTTGCCACCATCCACACCGCCCAGGCTCGCGGTCAGGACGTCGATGGCCTTGTTGTTGCCGACGTTCTTGGCGCCAACGCCGGTGAACACACCCTGGCCGCTGAACGACACCACATCGCCCGGCAGCACGCCAGCGCTGGACCCGCCGATCGAGACTTGCACGGTGCCGTCGTAGGCCCGGCCCTGGCCGCTGTAGACCGCCGAGATCGGACGCGGCGAGATCGTCGCAACGATGCCGCTGGTGCCCAGGATCGAGTAGTTGACGGCATCGACCCCGCTCAGCAGCAGGCCGTCGACGCGCACCGGGCGGTTGACGCCGGCGTTCTTGTTCTGCAGCGTGCCACTGACGACCCCGTTGCCGGGGACCGCGACGGTCACGTCGTCGCCCGCGATGATGTCGTCGCTGCGCGGAGTCAGCGGCACTCCGGCCGGCACATTGACGGTCACGACATTGGTGCCGTCGTAGACCCGGCCTTGCGCGACGACCTGTTCCAGACCCGCGACGGTGATCGGCTTGGGCGTGATGCTGGCCGTGGTGGTGGCGGTATTGGTGTCCAGGCGGTAGTTCGCGGCGTCGTCGCCGGCCAGTGCGATGTTGCTCACCGACACGGGCTTGTTGTTGCCGACCCGGCGCGCCGTGGCGGCGTCACCAGTGAAGACCGCGCTCTGGGTCAGCGTCAGGTTGTCACCCGCCACCCGGTTGCCGGCCGTGCCGGTGACGAACGCGGCCGCAGTGCCGTCGTAGACCTTGCCCTGGCCGACAAACGAGACGGTGGCCAGTCTTTGCAGGATGCTGGCCGTGGTGCTGCCGGTGCTGTTGGACAGCAGGTAGTTGTCGCGCTCCAGCCCGGTGAGGAAGCCGCCGCTCACCGAGACGGCCTTGTCGGCCCCTGCATTGCGCGCCCCGGCGCCGGTGAACGCGCCGCTGGCCTGCACGCCCAGCCGCGCGAGGTCGGCCGCGAGCACGCCGTCGAGCGTGCCGGAGACGGCCGCATCGGTGCTGCCGTCGTAGACGCGGTCGACGGCGCTGTAGGTCGCCGACACCGGCTTGGGCGTGATGTTCACCGTGGCCGTCGTGCCGGCGAGCATGTAGTTCGCGGCCTGCGCGCCGGTGAGGCCGAGGCCGTCCACCGCCACCGGCTTGTTGGTGCCGGCATTGCGATCGGGCCGGCCGTCCAGCACCGCGGTGCCCGTGGTCAGCGGTTGGCCGGGCAGCACGACATCGACCTGATCGTTGCCTACGCGGGCGTTCGGATCGACGACCACGTTGCCCAGCGTCACCTGGACCGTCGCCGTGCCGTCGTAGACCCGGTTCTGCGCCGTGATCCCGCTGACCGCGACCGGCCGGCGGGTGACGCTGGCGGTGGTCGTGGCGGTGGTGGACTGCAAGCTGTAGTTCGCGGCATTGGCGCCCGTGAGCGCGATGTTGCTGACGTTCACCGGCTTGTCGTTGCCGGCCGAGCCGTCGCCGGCAAACACCGCGGTCTGGCTGAAGCCGACGATGTCGCCGGCCACGAGCTGTGGCGAGGTGCCCTGCACGGGCGCCGTGAGATCGCCCAGGCCGTTGTAGACGCGGCTGCTGCCCAGGTAGGCCACCGTGATGCCTCGGGCCGTGATGTCGGCGAAGGTCTGTGCGGTGGTGTTGGCGAGCAGGTAGTTGGCAGCGCCGGCGCCTCCTAGCGCGATGTTGCTGACGGCGATCGCCTTGTCCTGGCCGACGTTGCGCGCTCCGTCGCCGACGAACACCGCGCTCTGCGAGATCGTGACCACGTCGCCGGCGATCAGGTCGGCCGTGCTGGACGTGACCTGCGCCGTGACGCCGCCGTTGTAGACCCGGTCGATGCCGGTGTAGGCCACGGTGACCGGCCGGCGTGCGATGTCCACCGTGATGCCACTGCCGGAGGCGTCGATCAGGTAGTTGCCCGCCTGCTGACCGGCGAGGCTGAGGCCGGTCACCGTCACCGGCTTCGCAAGGCCGACGTTCTTGTCGGGGATGCTGCCGGTCGTGAAGCCGCCGGCGGGCGGTTCGACACGCACGTCGTCGCCGGCGATGAATCCGCTGGAGCCGACGTTGTTGCCTTGCACCTGCACGAGCGTGGTGCCGTCGTACACGCGGTTGCTGGCCGCGATGCCGGACAGCGTCACCGCCTTGGCGGTCACGCTGGCGGTGGCGACTGCGGTCGTCGCGACCAGCGTGTAGTTGCTGGCCCCGGCACCACCGAGCGCGATGTCGGAGACCGCCACGGCCTTGTTCTGGCCGACGTTGGCACCGCCACCGGCCACCGTGAACACCGCGGTCTGGGTCGTCGTCACGACATCGTTGCCGACGATGCCGCTGCCCCCGCGGTTCAGGCTCACCGGCGCCTCGGTCGACCGGTCGTAGACCTTGGTGCCACCCGTGAACGCCACCGTGATCGGCTTGGGCGTCACGTTGGCGGTGGTCGTGCCAGGATTCGAGAAGTTGCCGTTCAGCAGCACGTAGTTGCTGACGTCGGCACCGGTCCAGAGCATGTCCCCAGTGACGGAGGCCGCCTTGCCCTGGCCCACGTCCTTTGCATTGGCCCCGCTGAAGGTGCCGATGCCGCAGTTCCCGAGGTTGGCGCCGCAGGCGTTGGAATACAGCGTGACCTGGTCGCCCGGGAGGACGTCGCTGGTCGTCGAGGTGACGTTGACCCAGGTCGAGCCGTTGTAGATCCGATCCACGCCGGTGTAGACCGAGGTGATGCCCTTGGGCGCGATGTCCACACGCACGCCGGCGCCACCGCCCAGCGTGTAGTTGCCGGCATCGGTGCCGGTCAGCGACAGGTTCGGGACGGTCACCAGCTTCTGGGTGCCGGCCCGCTTGTCGGCCATGGTGCCGACCACGGCGCCGTTGGCTGGCACGCTGACGTTGACGACATCGGCGCCGATCACGCCGGCGCGGTCCACGTTCGCATCCTGGACCAGGACGTCGACGTTGACGTTGCCGTTGTAGACCCGGTTGACGGCGCTGACGCCGGTCAGCGTCAGCGGCTTCGGGCTGATGCGGCCGGTGGTGGTGGCGCTGGTGCTGCCGAGCACGTAGTTCGCCAAGTTGGTGGCGTCGCCGCTGAGCGCGAAGTTGCCCGCCGTGATCGTCTTGAACGCCGGGTTGCCCTGGTTGTCGTACAGGACGTTGCGGTTGTCGTACTGCGCGGCGTCCGATGTGAAGGCGATGTTGTCGACGGGATAGACGAAGCTCACGCTGGGCGAGACGCTGGCGCTGGTGGTGCCGTCGTAGATGCGGTCGGTGCTGCCGGTGCGCGACAGGAACGGCGTGACCGTCCGCCGGGCGATGTCCACGTTGACGGCGCCCGAGGTGACGCTGTAGTTTGCGGCTTCGCTGCCGCGCAGGTTGAAGCCGCTCACCGTGACCGGCTTGTCGTTGCCGGCATGCCGATCGGCCATCTGGCCGGTGAGAAACTGCCGTTGCAGCACCACCAGGTCGCCGGCCACGACACCGCTGAGGGTGGCCGTGTTGGTGTTGACGCTGACCGAGGTATCGGCGTTGTAGATGCGGTCGCTGGCGACGATGCCGTTGGCGACGATGGCCTTGGGCGCGATGTCCACACGCAGCGTGTCCAGGCCCGCGATCGAGTAGTTGAGGGCATCGGCGCCCGTGAGCTGCGCGCCGCTGACCAGGACCGGCTTGGCCGTGCCGGCGTTGCGGTCTAGCATGACACCGACATCGGCGCCTGCCAGCGACACCCCGACCTGGTCGCCGGCGATCACGCCTTCGATGGTGTTGCCCGGCGTGACCGTCACCTGCACCGTCTGGGTCCCGTCGTAGGTCCGTGGCACGGCCTGGAAGCTGCCGACCGTCACCGACTTGGGCAGGATGGCGCTGAAGGTGAGGCTCGACGCCGGAATGCTGTAGTTCGAGGCCTTGCCCCGCGCGCCATCGGCGATGGCGTAGCCGGTGACGGTGACCTCCTTCTCGCCCCCGACGCGCTTGTCGGCAAACGTCGCGACCACGTTTGCGAGGTTGACGCCGAGGTCTTCGCCCGGCACCAGGCCTTGCGGCTGGCCGCCGGCGAGCAGCGTCGCCGTGGTGTTGCCGTCGTAGACCTTGGGGGCGACCACACCGTCCAGGGTCAGTGGCCGGGGCACGATGGTCAAGGTGGCGCTGCCGGCGGCAGCGATGTCGTAGCCGTCCTGTGTCGACCACAGGTTGGCCGCGGTCACGTTGCGTGCACCGACGTCCACGCTGCCGAAGTCGGCCAGGATCCGCTCGGGGTTCTGGACCGGGCCATTGGCACCGACCACCACCGCATCGCCAAAGGAGTTGCTGCCGTCGTAGGTCTTGCTGGCGTTGGCCAGGTTCAGCGACAGCGGCGTCAGGAAGCCGCGAAGCAGCGGCGTCGTTCGGCCTTCATAGAGGCGCCAGATGGCGCTCGATCCCGCGGCGCTGGCCAGGTCCCAGCCGGTGAAGGTCGCGGCCTGTTGCAGCTGGGACCCGGTGCGGGCGCTGCCCTGTGCGCTGATGTTGATGTTGCTGGTCGAGGTGTTCCAGAAACTCCCGACCGCGGTGGGCGCAGCGCCGCTGCCGATGGTGCGCGTGACCAGGCCGCCAAGGGTGACGCGGTTGCCGGCCGCCGCCTGGATCGTGTTGCTGGCGTAGCTGTTCGAGATGCTGACGCCCGAATCCGAGATCAGGCCGGCCGCCGACACGTTGCCGTCGAGGACCGTCGGTACCAGGGTCACACTGGCGGAGGAGTAGCTGTCGCGCACGCTCAGTCGCGTCCGGAGGTTGCTGGAGTCGGCGTAGCCGATCAATCCCCCGGCACGGAGGTTTTCGCCGCTGACCACGCGGGTGCTGTCGCCACCCAGGACCACTGCGCCATCCGCGTAGCTGCGCTGCACGCCGCCGGTGTCGTCGGTCGCAAAGTTCTGGAGCTGGCCCACCAGGCCGCCCAGGTAGACCGTACCGCTGGCGCTGATGCTGCGGCTGACGGTGCCCGAGGCCGAACTGCTGTCGATCGGGTCGTAACCCAGGTACCGACCGACCAGACCGCCCACTGCAATTCGCCCGGCGACATCGCCGGTCGCGCTGCTGTTGGCGATGCCACCGCCGGCGGCGGCGTTGATGTCGTAGAAGTGGCCCACCAGGCCACCGGCATAGCTGCGCCCGTTGACGTTGCCGCTGGCCTGGCTGTTGGTGATGCCGGTGTTGCGGGTGTTGATGTCCGGAACAGTGCTGTAGTAGTACCCGACCAGGCCGCCAAGCTCCACACTGCTGCCGGTGCTGCTGACGTTGCCGCTGGCCCGGCTGTCGTTGATGCCGCTGTCGGCGTAGTAGGACTGGTGGTAGCCGACCAGGCCGCCGCCATAGCCGTTCGTCCCGGTGACCACCACATCGCCGCTGGAGGAGCTGTTGGCGATGCCGCGGTACTGCATGTAGCCGACCAGACCGCCGGCGTAGCCGGTGGCTGAAACGCGCCCCGTCGACGCGCTGGTGTCGATGCCCGAGTCACCGACGTAGTAGCCCACCAGGCCGCCGCTGTAGAAGCCGCCGCTGACCGGGCCGTCATTGCGGCTGCCAGAGATTCCAGTCGTCCGGGTCGCGTAGCCGATCAGTCCGCCGGCGTAGCTGTTGTTGACGGCGCTGGATCCGACACGGACGTCGGACTCGGAGACGCTTCCCGACAGCCCCAGCTGGGTGTCGCTGTAGCCGATCAGTCCGCCGGCGAAGATCGAGTTGCCGTCACCCGAGACCGTCGTGGAGCTGAACAACGTGGCCGTCAGACTGGACTCGGCATAGGCGTAGCCGGCGATGCCGCCGATGAAGATGCTGCTGCTGTCTGGCGACACCGCAGCCACCCGGCCGCCGGTGACCCGGAGATTCGTGAATCCCAGCGCGCGGTCCATGCGCCCAACGATGCCGCCGACGTAGCCACTGCCTCCGACGATGTCGGGAAGCACCATCGTCAGGTTGGAGATCGTCGCCAGAATGGCGTAGCCGAAAAGCCCGACGTTGTTCTCGTCGGGGCGGCGAATGCTCAGCCCGAAGATCGAATTGCCCAGGCCGTCGAAGCGGCCGCGGAAGACGCCATTGCCATTGCCGATGGGCACGAACCCCAGGCCGCCGTTGGTGTTGGCGGTTGCCGTGGCGTCGACATCGGTGACCAGCGCGTAGCGGCCTTGCAGCGTCACGTTGCTGGCGCGGATGGCGTCGAGCCCGGCCAGCGAGTTGACGACCGTGTAGCCCAGTCCACCGATGCTGAGCGTCGGCGCGCTGCCGAGCAGCCGGACCTTGCCACCCACCCCGAGCCGGTGGCTGCCACCGGCGCCGGGATTCAGCACCAGGCCCGCGTTGTTGCCCGAAGCCGTGATGACGGAGTCGATGTCGATGTGGCGCAGCGCGGTCAGCGTCAGCGTGGTGCTCGCCGTCCAGGACACCGGCGCCAGGATCTTGATGTCGCCGGGTTGCGTCCCGGCGTTGCCCTGGCCGTCGCTGGCCGCGGCAGCCAGCGTGACGTTGCCGAGCTGGAGGTTGCTGGACAGCGTCGAGGCCCCGATGCCCGAGAGGCCTTGCGCACCGGCGCCGGCCGAGACCGTGAAGTCGAACGGGTCGATGGTCCAGGTGCCGTGGCGGCCGGTGCCGGCGAGTGTGCTGACCCGGGTGTCGCCGTCGATGCTCACTTGCGCGGCCGAGGTCTCGACCTGGCCACCCTGGCCGCTGCCAGGCGACTGGGCGTCGATGCGACCGGCCACCTGAACCGAGCCGCGACCCAGGTCGCCCATCACGACGACCCGTCCCGCATCGCCCGCACCGGCGCCATTGGCCTCGATGCGGCCGGTGGTCGCGGCGTGGTCGCCGGTGATCCACACCTCGCCGCCGCGCTCGACGATGGCGTTGGCGCGGACCAGGCCGCTGTTGTTGACCAGGGAGCCGGCCAGCGCCTGTGCCGAATGCGCCTGCATGCGCACCGTGCCGCCGTCGGCCAGCAGGTCGCCGCCGTTGAGCACCTGGCCGGCCACGCTGCCCGGCGTCACCGCGGCCGAAATCAGGCCGTGGCCGGAGAGGCTGACCGTCGCGGCTTCGCCGGAAGCCAGCAGCACCGTGCCAGCGTCGACACGGATCTCGCCCGTGTTGGCGACATCGCGGCCAAACAGCGCGACATAGCCGCCACTCGTGGCCCGCAAATCGCCGTCGTTGACCACCGGCGCGGAGGAGCCGCCTGCAAACCGGTAGGTGCCAGCGGCAAAGTCCTGTTGCGACAGGTCCAGCGTCGACGCGACGAGCCCGCCGACATCGACCTTGGCGCCGCGCGCGAACAGAACCCCGTTCGGGTTGACCAGGAACACCTGTCCGTTGGCCGCCAGCCGACCGTAGATCTGGCTCGCCTCGTGGCCGACGATCCGGTTCAGCGCGATCGAGTTCGCGTCGGGCTGCACGAACTGCACCGACGCGCCGCTCCCGATGCTGAAGGCCTGCCAGTCCAGCCCCAGCGTCGCCGAGCCTTGCTCGATGCGCATCTGGCCGGCGGCCGGCTCGACGATCCGGCCCTGACCGCTGCGGACGACACCCCCCACCGGCAGCGTCAGCGCCGGCGGTGGCGGCAGGTTCAGGTTGACGGTGCGTGGTGCTGGCGCAGCCGCCGGGGCCGTCTGTCCGAAGGCCAGCGGCACCGGAGCCAGCCAGGCGGCAAGCAGCAGTGCAATCAAGGGCCGCAGCCGGGCCATCCGAAGACGCCGCCGCAGCGACCGCGGGCGGGGTCGGGGTGAAACCTGCCGGCGCGACCGGCCCGAAGTGGCGAGCATGGACATGGTGGACTCCGTCACGGCAACAGGCTGACCGTGAAGTACAGGCGAGGCTTGCTGTCCCCGCCTTCGGCACTGGGCTCGCGCTTGCCGCGCCAGGCCAGGCTGGCGCCGACCGCAAGGTCGCCACGGCTCCAGTTCAGGCTCAGGCCGGTGCCGGCGAGGTCGGGCTCGTTGGCGGCGCCCGGCGTCGTGCCGGAAATGCTGAAGCGCCCGCTGGCGCGTTCATGGAACAGTCCGGCGCTGAACTGCCCGCCCTGGAAGGCGCGCGCCCAGCGCAATTCGACGCTGCCGATCCAGCCTTCGTCGACCACCGCCTCGCCCGGCGCGTAGGAGCGCACGGCGTAGGGCCCGGAAAGCGCGAGCTTTTCCGAGCTGTCGAGCGGCGAACCCGTCAATTGGCCCTGCCCGCGAAGGCCCAGGCTCCAGTCCTTGGCCAGAGACTGCTGGCGCGCCAGGCTCCATTGCAGCTTCCGCCAGCTTGGCGCCGCGCCGAGCAGGGAAGGGGGTGCATTGCCGAGCTGGCGCAAGGCGCCCAACGATGCCGTGACGCTGGCGCTTGACCCGGCCGCGTTGCCCCACAAGGCGTCACGCCAGTCGGTTTGCACGCCCAGAGCAAGGCTGCGGTTGCGGCGCAGGCGGTTGGTGCCGAGTTCGGGGATGTCGGCCACCACGGTCTCGTCGCGCAGGCGCTTGTCCTCAGCTTCGACCGACAGCCGGATGTTGGCATCGAGCGAGCGGACCAGCGGGTACAGGCCGCGCAACTGCAGCGCGTCGGCGCTGCCGACGGCACCGACGCGGGCAAAGACGCCGCCCAGCTGGTACTGCAACCGGGACAGTGATGCACCGAGCTTCCAGCCGTCTCCACCCACCGGCCACAACATCCCGATGCTGCCGCTGACCAGGCCGCCCTGGCGTCCGACCAGGGCACGGGCGGTGAACAGGTCGCCGTGGCCGAAGACATCGCGGAGTTGCAGCCCGACGCTGCCGCGCAAGCCGCCACTGGACCGGCTGCCGTGGTTGTCGATTTCGAGGCGCGTCTCCAGCGGTTCCTCTTCGAGCACGGTGACGACCAGTTCGGCACCGCCCAATGTCGCGCCGGGCGCCACGGCGGCGCGTGCCGTCACGCCGGGCAGGTCGTTCAGCAACAGCATCTGCCGCTCGACCTGCGCCTGCAGGACAGGCTGGCGTTGCGTCAGTGCGTCGGTGTGGGCCTGGACGACTTCTTCTCGCAGGCGGACCTCCGAGCCGGTCACGGTCTGCACCGCTTCGAGCCGGCCTTCGAGCACGGCGATCTCGACCGTTCCCCCGTCGACACGCTGCGCCGGCAGATAGGCGTAGGTCAGGAAGTGGCCAGCCGCCTGGTAGTGGCGCGTGATCGCACCGGCGGCCTCGTTCAGGCCGCGCAGGTCAAGCCGCTTGCCGACCCAGGGCTTGACGAGGTCGGCCAGCAACTCGGGTGGGAACGAAACCGCACCGCTGATGCGGAATGCGCTGGCCAGCACCGTCACGCCTTCGGGCAACTCAACCGTCGGGCGTACCGGCGGCTGGATCAGCCGCGGCGGCGGAGCCGTTGTCGGCGCCGGCGCCGCTTGCGGCCGCGTCTGTTCGAGCAGGCGGCCGGCATCGGGGGCGGTCTGGGCCAGCGCGCCCGCGCCTGCGAAGGCAAAACCCAGCACGAAGAATGACCGGGCAATTTGAAAGCAAAGGTGACTGGGGCTCACTGTCGGCGCATCCGTTCCAAAACACGCGGCACCTGACGTTCCGCCGGCACAAAGCCGGGATGCTCCGCGAGCAGGGCCTGCAAGGCGGTCAGCGCTGCGTCGTACTTTTTCTGTTCGGCCAGCGCCAGGGCCGCATCGAGCTGTCTCCACACAGCCTCAGGATACGCAGCCAGAGCCCCGCCGGCACCCCCCAGAACGCGGATCAGGCGTGGTCCCAAAGCCGCAGACGCGGCCATGGTGTCGCCCGATGGCGCCGTGACTTCGTCCGCATGCTCGATGCGGCCGCTGGCGACGTCGACGAGCCGCAGGTTGATCTGGACCTGGTCCCCCAGGGCAAAGAAGCCCCCGAACACCATGCGCCTGGCGCCCACCAGCCGGCCCAGGCGCAGCCGAGCATCCTGGTCGGCCAACGCGCTGCTGCCCAGTTGCTGCTCGGCCAGCAACTCGGCCACGCGCATCCGGTCCACCAGCACCAGGCCTGGCAACTGGTCGAGCGCCTGCGCGACCTGCTCGCCCAGCGCGCGACGCAGCCAGGCGCGTTCGGCCATCGGCAGCAGGGCCATCCCGGGTGGCGTCTGGTCGTCGAAGTCCCACACCACCAAGCCAGTCGGTGCCGCAGCCGAGTTTGCCGTCGCGGCCCCTGCGCAGGCCCCAACCGCGCCCAGGACGGTCGCGGTGGCAGCGGCAAGCCAGGTGCGGCGGTTCAGGGTCATTCGTTGCGAGCGATCACGCGGAGGTTCTGGGTCAACGGTCCCTTGGCATCCGAGACGCGGGCATAGGCCAGGAGTTCGTCGACTTGCGTCACCGTCACGCGGCCGAGCACGGTGTCGCGATGGCCGAGAACCCGGCCGTTGTGTTCGATCGCCTCGCCCTGTCCCAGCACGTTGAAGGCCTGCCCGGCCTTCAGCCCGTGCTTCTTGCCCAGATTGATGATGACCTGTCCGGCCTCGGCGCGGACCACACGCCCCTTCAGAGGGTATTGCTCAGCGACGGCGACCTGGACCTCCTGCGCCATCCCGGAGGCGATCTGCTCCGGGTCGCTGGGCGCAGCCGCACGGCGGTTGCGCAGCAGCGCGACGCGGGTCGTCTCGGTGTCGATCGCACGCACCGAGGCCGACAGCGCGGCGCCGTCGCCGACCAGCGTTCCAGTCACGAGCAGCCTGGCGGCGAGCACGCGGCCCAGGCGGACCTGCGTGTCCTGGTCGGCCAGTTCGCTGGAGCCGAGCTTGGCCTCGGCCATGACCTGGTCGAGCAGGCGACGCTCGACGATCGTGAAGCCGCGCGCCTGCAGCTCCCGCATCAGCGCCTGCTGCAGCACGGCGTCCATCCCGATGCGCCCCGCCAGGCTGGGTGGCGTCTGGTCCTGGAACGGCAGGACCGCGACGGCCAGCACGGGCGAGGTCCAGTCGTCCGCCGCAGCGCCCGTCGCGGGCGCGCGGTTGCGCAGGCGCTCGGCCAACTCCTTGGCGGTGCTGTCGATGTAGGCCTGGCGGGCCCGGTCGTCGCGGCTGGCGAGCGACTCCCGGATCTGACGCGCAAGCGCCGCGGTGGTGGCGTCTCCGGGCGCCAGCGCCTGGGCGCGTTCGATCGCCGCGAGCGCACCCTTGCCGTCGCCGCCGGCGTCGAGCGCGACGGCGAGGTTGCTGATGGCCTCGAGGCTGCGCGGGTTCTCGCGCGACGCGCCCTGGTAGGCGACGGCCGCGGCCTTGGGATCCGCACGGTGCTGCAGATTGCCCAGCGCGACCAGGGCATCGGCCTTCTGCCAGGAGAAATCGGCACTCGTGTTGCGCGCCGCCGCCACCTGCACGGCCTGGGCGCTCTCCTGCATCTGGCCTCCCATGGCCAGCGCACGGCCCCGAATCAGGTAGGCGGTGCTTCGTGTCGGGGCCAGCGCGATGATCGCGTTGGCTTCGGTCAGCGCGGCCTGGGCCTGGCCACGACGCAGGAAGACCTCGGCCAGACCTTCCCGTCCCATCAGCACCACCTCGGGATGTGGTTGCCCGGCGAGCTGGCGGAAACCCCGCTCGGCTTCGTCGAGACGTCCATTGCGCAGCGCCTCGTGGGCGGCCTCGGCGCGGCCGATCTGCTCAATCCCGGGTGGCGGCGGCAGCAGGTTCACGGCCCGCACGCCCGGTGCTTCAGGGAAAAACGCGAAGTCGGCCTCCAGCGAGGTGCTCTCCCAGGGCACCTGCGCGCCGTTGCTGTCCAGCCGCACGCCCAGGCGCACGCGCTTGAAGACCTCTTCGATCGGCGTGCCCGGGCGTTCGATGTTCGCCAGCAGATGCTGGGTGTACAGGCCGTTGGCGCCTTTGCCGTCGCTGGCGACGGTGCCCGGCGAGGTGGCAAACGCGATCAGCGACCCGGTGGGTGCGTCAAGCTGCGAAAGCCCCCCTGCACCCTTGCGGCCGTCGGGCACGAAAGGGTTGTCACGGCAGGCGTCGAGGATGACGACGTTGGTACGGTTGCGGGCCGCTGCCAGGCTGTCGAGAACGACCTGCACGTCGACCGTGCGTGCCGCCACGTCTTCTTCACGGCGTACGTCCACACCGACCGGCATCAGGTAGTTGCGTCCCTTGAGCTGCAAGGCATGACCCGCGTAATAGAAGAGCCCCACCGCGTTGCCGCCCCCGGCCGAGCCGCGCACGCGCTGGCCCAGGGCCTGCACCGCGTCCTGCATTTCGCGGCGACCGGCGTTCAGCCGAAGGTCGACGGTGAAGCCGGCGCGCTGGAGGACCTTGGCGACAGCGTTGGCGTCGTTGCCGGCGTTGGGAAGGGGCGCCGCCGAATAGCTGCCGTTGCCGATGACCAGGGCGAAACGAGGCTCGGCAGCGGCGTGGGCCGCATTTCCGATGCCGCCCGCAATGGCCACCACAAGGGCGGCGAGCCAGGGCACAAGCGACTCGCGGAACTTGGCCGCGCGCGCAGCAGCGGGGGGATGGGCAGAGACATGGACCGGACGCGGATTCATCGGGCACTCCTGGGCAAGACCCTGGGCAAACGTGGCACGCGATGCTGCGCCGCCACGAAAGGTTGCAGGATGCCAGACACCGCGTCCAGCGCGGGAACCCGTAAACAGAGGACAAGGTCCCCCGAGGGAGGGACCCTCAGCTGCCGCTGGCGGGCGTCCGCGTGACCTTGTGCCGCATCAGGCGCTGCTTCTCGCGGTCCCAGTCGCGCTGCCTTTCGGTGTCGCGCTTGTCGTGCTGGGCCTTGCCCTTCGCCAACGCGATCTCGGCCTTCACGAGGCCACCCTTGTAGTGCAGGTTCAGCGGCACGAGCGTGAAGCCCTTCTGCTCGACCTTGCCGATCAGTCGCCGGATCTCGTCCTTCTTCATCAGCAGCTTCTTGGTCCGGTCGGCTTCCGGGGACACGTGGGTGCTGGCACTGCGCAGCGCATTGATGCGGCAGCCGATGAGGTAAAGCTCGCCGCCCTTGATCAGCACGTAGCCGTCGGTCAACTGGACCTGGCCTGCGCGGATCGCCTTGACCTCCCAGCCGGCAAGCACCATGCCGGCTTCGTACTGCTCCTCCACGTGGTATTCGTATCGGGCGCGTCGGTTCTCGGCGATGTGGGAGCTTGTCTTGTTCATGGCGGGCCCGTGGGGGAGGGGGCAGGGCCGCTCCTACAATGACTGGATTCTATGAAGCACGTACGGCGCTCGGTTCTGCTGTGGTACTCGCCGGCAGAGATGTCCGGACTGGTTCGCGACGTGCCGTCCTACCCCGAGTTCCTGCCCTGGTGCGACAGCGCCAGCGTGCTTGAGCGGCACGAGGACGGCGTGACGGCGCGACTCGGCCTGGCGTACATGGGGGTCAGGCACGCCTTCACCACCCGCAATGTCCACGACGGTGACCGTGCCGTCGCGGTCCAACTGGTCGACGGACCGTTTTCGAAGCTCGACGGCACCTGGCTGTTCCACCCCTTGGGCCGCCCGGGCAGCGAGCAGCAGGCCTGCAAGATCGAGTTCGACCTGCGATACGCCTTCGCCAGCCCGACGCTCGAAGCCCTGGTCAGTCCGGTCTTCGACAAGGTGGCGAATACGCTGGTCGATTCCTTCGTCTCGCGCGCCGAGGCGGTTTACGGTGCCCGCTGAAGCCGTCCCGGGCCTGCGTGTCGAGGTGCTGTACGGCGCTGGCCCGCATGTGCTGGACAGCACCGCGCTGGTCATGCCGGCCGGCAGCCAGGTCATCGATGCCGTGCGTGCCAGCGGCGTGTTGCAGCGGCATGGCCTGGCGGTGTCGGCGCTGCTGCTGGGCATCTGGAACCGCGGCGCGACGGCCGAGACCCCAGTGCGGGACGGCGACCGGGTCGAGATCTACCGGCCGCTGCAGGTCGACCCGAAAGAAGCCCGGCGCCAGCGTCACGCGCGCCAGATGCCACCGCGCCGCTTGCGCAAGGCAGCACCCGAGGCCGGCTGAAACCGGTCAACGGCCCGGTGTCCGCCGGTGCCGTCCGGTGGGCCGATCAGCGGCAGTCGTTGGCGATCACGTCGCGGGCGCGTGCCACCTCGGCGGCGCGGCCTGCGTCGTCGACGAACTCCTGCTCGCCGCGCTCATTGGTGCGGACCAGCCGCGTGCCGGACTGCAGCGTCGCCAGGCTGCTGCGCGCGCGGCGGCAGTTTTCGGCTCGTGCGGCAACCGCCTTTTCGTCTTCCGCTCTGGCCTTGGCGTCGGCGGCAGCCTTCTCGGCCTGCTTGCGGGCTTCGACCTCGCGTTCCAGTGCCGTGGGGGTCCGGGTCGCCGCTGCGCCGGTCCCGGCCGGGGCGCTGGCCGCCGAAGTGGCTGGCACCACGGCCACGCCACGCCGGGGGTCGGTCGGTGCCGGACGCTGCAGGATGTCCTTGGCTGCGATGTCGCGCGGGGGTGGCCGGTCGCTCGCGGTGACGCGGCCCTCGGCGTCACGCCACATCCACTGCGCTTGCGCGGGCAGGGCAAAGGCCGCCAGCAAGGCGGCCGCCGTGCACAGGCCGAGGACTTGGGAGGACAGGCGCAACATGGGGCTGGGCATGGGGACTGGCGGCATCAGTGCAGCTGGGTTGCGGCAGGGGAGTGGCGCAGCTTGGAGTGTAGGGCGGTCTCTATAATTTGGTTTTGCGTCTGGAGCTCCATGGTCATGCGCCTCCTTGGCAAGGCCCTCACCTTCGACGACGTGTTGCTGGTTCCTGCGTTCTCTCAGGTCCTCCCTCGCGACACCGACCTCGCCACCCGCCTCACGCGCCGGATTGCGCTGAACCTGCCGCTCGTGTCGGCGGCAATGGACACCGTCACCGAAGCCCGACTGGCGATCGCCATCGCCCAGGAAGGTGGCATCGGCATCGTCCACAAGAACCTCACGCCCGCGCAGCAGGCGGCCGAAGTCGCGCGGGTCAAGCGCTACGAGTCCGGCGTGCTTCGCGACCCGATCGTGGTCGGTCCGATGACCACCGTTCGCGAGGTCATCGCGCTGACCCGGCAGCACGGGTTCTCAGGCTTTCCGGTGGTCGAGGGCGAACAGGTCGTCGGCATCGTCACCAATCGCGACCTGCGCTTCGAGGAGCGGCTGGACGTTCCGGTCCGCGACGTGATGACGACCCGCGAGCGGCTGGTCTGGGTCCGTGAGGGTGCCAGTCTCGAAGAGGGCAAGGCCTTGATGCATCGCCACAAGCTCGAGCGCGTGCTGGTGCTCGGCGATCACTTCGAGCTGCGCGGCCTGATGACGGTCAAGGACATCACCAAGCAGACCGACTTCCCGAATGCGGCGCGAGACTCCCAGGGCAAGCTGCGCGTCGGCGCCGCCGTCGGTGTGGGCGACGGCACTGAAGAGCGCGTCGAGCGTCTGGCCCGTGCCGGTGTGGATGTCATCGTCGTCGACACCGCACACGGCCACAGCGCCGGGGTGATCGACCGGGTGCGCTGGGTCAAGCGCCACTACCCGCAGATCGATGTCATCGGCGGCAACATCGCCACCGGTGCCGCCGCACTGGCGCTGGCCGAGGCCGGCGCCGACGCGGTGAAGGTCGGCATCGGCCCGGGCTCGATCTGCACCACCCGGATCGTCACCGGCGTCGGCGTGCCGCAGATCATGGCCATCGACAGCGTGGCCCGTGCGCTGGCCGGCTCCGGCGTGCCCGTGATCGCCGATGGCGGCATCCGCTACTCGGGCGACGTCGCCAAGGCCATCGTCGCCGGCGCCGACTGCGTCATGATGGGCTCGGCCTTCGCCGGCACCGAAGAAGCGCCGGGCGAAGTCATCCTTTACCAGGGCCGGAGCTACAAGAGCTACCGCGGCATGGGCTCGATCGGCGCGATGCAGAAGGGCTCGGCCGACCGCTACTTCCAGGACAACGCGGCCAACAACCCCAACACCACCAAGCTCGTGCCCGAGGGCATCGAGGGCCAGGTGCCGTACAAGGGCTCGGTGGTGGGCATCGTGTTCCAGATGGCGGGTGGGTTGCGGGCGTCGATGCACTACTGCGGTTGCACCAGCATCGCGGAGATGCAGACGCGGGCCGAGTTCGTCGAGATCACCTCGGCCGGTGTTCGTGAGAGCCACGTCCACGACGTGCAGATCACGAAAGAGGCGCCGAACTACCGCATGGAATGAACCTGCCCAGCCCCGGGGCCGCCGTGCCGCGCCAAGCGGCCATGCCGTTCATCCTGATCACGGTGCTGATCGACATGCTGTCGGTCGGCCTGATCGTGCCCGTGCTGCCAGCGCTCGTGGGCAAGTTCAGCGTCGACTCGTCCGACCAGGCGCATTGGGTCGGCGTTATCTTCGTCACCTTCAGCCTGGCGAGCTTCGTCTGCGCCCCGATACTGTCGGCCTTGTCCGATCGCTACGGTCGGCGACCGCTGCTGCTGATCGGCTTCTGTGGCCTGGCGTTGAACTTCTTTGCGACCGCGCTGGCCACGTCGATCTGGATGTTGATCGCGTCGCGCATCATCGGCGGTGCGACACAAGCCAACGCCGCCGTGGCCCAGGCCTATGTCGCCGACATCACGCCGCCTGAAGAGCGCACCAAGCGCTTCGGCCTGCTCGGCGCGATGTTCGGCATCGGCTTCATCCTCGGCCCGGCGATGGGGGGGCTGCTCGGCGCCATCGACCTGCACCTGCCGTTTTATGCCGCCGGCACGCTGGCGCTGCTGAACCTGGTCTATGGCTACTTCGTGCTGCCGGAGTCGCTGCCGCCCGAGAAGCGCCGTGCGGTGGCCTGGCGCCAGGCCAATCCGATAGCGTCGCTCAAGCAACTGGCAAAGCTCAAGGGCGTCGGGATGCTCGTCGGTGTGCTGGCGTGTGCGGGCCTGGCGCAGTACACGCTCTACACGATCTGGGTGCTCTACAACACCTACCGCTTCGGCTGGGGGCCGGCCGAAAACGGGGCTTCGCTCTTTGCGGTCGGCATCGTCTCGGCGCTGGTGCAGGGTGTGTTGCTCGGTCGACTGCTCCAGCGCTTCACGCGGGAGCGGCTGGTGCTGTGGGGGCTGGTGTCGTCGGGCACGGCCTACCTGCTCTGGGGTCTGGCAACCGCGGGCTGGATGATGTACGCGGTGATCTTCGCGAACATCCTGGGCGGCGTCGTGGCGGCATCGCTGCAGGGCATCGTCTCCAGTGCTGCCGATGCGCGTACCCAGGGCCAGACCATGGGCGCGGTCAGCGGACTGAACAGCCTGACGGCCGTGGTGGGCCCGATGCTGGCGGCGCCACTGATGGGCATGGTGTCGCATCTGCCGCGCGACGACTGGCGCGTCGGAACGCCGTATTTCTTCGGCGCGACATTGCTGGCACTGGCCTGGCTGATGGCCTGGCTGCACTTCCGACGCGCCGCGCCCACCGGCGGCACGGCGTCGGCACCCTCGGTCTGATCGACGAGCCTTCATGAACCACGACAAGATCCTGATCCTCGACTTCGGCTCGCAAGTCACGCAACTGATCGCGCGCCGCATCCGCGAGGCGCATGTTTACTGCGAGATCCACCCCAACGACGTCGGCGACGACTTCGTGAGGGCCTTCGCGCCCAAGGCCATCATCCTGAGCGGCAGCCACGCCAGCACCTACGAAGAACACGACCTGCGCGCCCCGCAGGCGGTGTGGGACCTGGGCGTGCCGGTGCTGGGCATCTGCTACGGCATGTTCACGATGGCGGTACAGCAGGGCGGGCAGGTCGAGGCCAGCACGCACCGCGAGTTCGGCTACGCCGAGGTGCGCGCGCATGGGCACACACGCCTGCTGCGCGACATCCAGGACTTCGCCACACCCGAGGGCCACGGCATGCTCAAGGTCTGGATGAGCCATGGCGACAAGGTCACCGCGCTGCCGCCGGGCTTCAAGCTCATGGCCAGCACACCCAGTTGCCCGATCGCCGGCATGGCCGACGAGACACGCGGCTATTACGGCGTGCAGTTCCATCCCGAGGTCACGCACACCGTGCAGGGCAAGGCCTTGCTCGAGCGCTTCGTGCTCGACATCGCTGGCGCGCGGCCCGACTGGGTGATGCGCGACCACGTCGCGGAAGCCGTGCAGCGCATCCGCGACCAGGTCGGCAGCGAAGAGGTGATCCTGGGGCTCTCCGGCGGCGTCGACTCCAGCGTCGCCGCGGCCTTGATCCACCGCGCCATCGGCGATCAGCTGACCTGTGTCTTCGTCGACCACGGCCTGCTGCGCCTGAACGAGGCGCAGATGGTGATGAACATGTTCGTCGGCCGCCTGCAGGCCAAGGTGGTTCACGTCGATGCAAGCGCGCAGTTCCTCGGTCACCTCAAGGGCGTGACCGACCCCGAGGCCAAGCGCAAGATCATCGGCCGCGAGTTCGTCGAGGTCTTCCAGTCGGAGGCCAAGAAGCTGCAGAACGCGAAGTGGCTGGCCCAGGGCACGATCTACCCCGACGTCATCGAAAGCGGCGGCGCCAAGACCAAGAAGGCGACCACGATCAAGAGCCACCACAACGTCGGCGGGCTGCCCGAGACGCTGGGCCTGAAGCTGCTGGAGCCTCTGCGCGACCTGTTCAAGGACGAGGTGCGCGAGCTTGGCGTCGTCCTGGGCCTGCCGCCCGAGATGGTCTACCGCCATCCCTTCCCGGGCCCGGGCCTGGGTGTGCGCATCCTGGGCGAGGTCAGGCCCGAGTTCGCCGCGCTGCTTCAGCGCGCCGACGCGATCTTCATCGACGAGCTTCGCGCCTTCAAGGACGAGGCGACGGGCAAGAGCTGGTACGACCTGACGAGCCAGGCCTTTGCCGTGTTCCTGCCCGTCAGGAGCGTGGGCGTGATGGGCGACGGCAGGACCTACGAACACGTTGTGGCCCTGCGCGCCGTGACCACCAGCGACTTCATGACGGCCGACTGGGCCGAGCTGCCCTATGCGCTGCTCAAGAAGGTCTCCAGCCGGATCATCAACGAGGTGCGCGGTATCAACCGCGTCACCTATGACGTGAGCAGCAAACCGCCGGCGACGATCGAGTGGGAATGACGGGCGGAAAAATGCTATATAAATCAATGAGTTGCAAGTATCATTGATGACGTGCGGGAGTCGTCAATGGCGGTAGTGCCGAAGGCGCCGCCTAGCGCTTTCCCACTTCCAGGTGTCAATTCAGAGGCCCGCTTGTCGGTATCGGTGACGGTAGAGCGGGATGGGGGCAAGGGCATGCGATGGTTTGGCCGTCATGGCCTGCCGGGTCTCGTGAGTTGTGGTTAGCAGGCGGCCGGCTCAGCGGCTGGCACTGGTGCAGAGAACAGGGCGGTCGCTTGCTCGCTCGTGCCATGGGTGATGATGAGCGGCGGCCGTCGTTTCCGGCGCAGTCCGGGCGATGGACAGGCCGATTCCAGTTGACCCAAATCAAGGTCTGAACCAAAGGCCCGCAGCGTAGTTCTTCAGAACTATGTGCCCGCCACAGCCCATCGTTCTTCTGCCGCGCCCTGCATAGCCACCGTGCGGATGTTCGCGGGGGCGCTCCGAGCGGACAGTCTCGTCACACCCAAGACGAGTCCGCTCCATGACCACCCAAGCAATCCCCATCCCACGCCAGGCGTGGTCCGTGCTCATCGTCAGCACCATCGCCTTCACCGTGTGCTTCATGGTGTGGATGATGTTCGGCGTCATCGGCATTCCGCTGAAGAAGACTCTGGGACTGAACGCCACGGAGTTCGGTCTGTTGACCGCCACACCGGTACTGACTGGCTCGCTCATCCGCGTGCCCCTGGGCATCTGGACCGACCGCTACGGCGGCCGCATCGTGATGACGCTGCTGATGGCCGCCACCGTGCCGGCCATCTGGCTGATGAGCTACGCCACCGCCTATTGGCACTTCCTGGTCATCGGCCTGTTCGTGGGCCTGGCCGGCGGTTCGTTCTCGGTCGGCACCCCCTACGTGGCGCGCTGGTTCCCCAAGAGCCGACAAGGCATGGCGATGGGTGTGTATGGCGCCGGCAACTCCGGCTCGGCGGTCAACAAGTTCGCAGCGCCCGTGCTGCTGGCCATCGGCGGCTGGACGCTGGTGCCGCAGGTGTATGCCGCGGTGATGCTGGGCACAGTCATCCTGTTCTGGTTCGGCAGCAGCAGTGACCCGAAGCACCTGGTGCCGTCGAACGTGAAGTTCAGCGACCAACTGAAGATGCTCAAGGATCCGAAGGTGCTGAAGTACTGCCAGTACTACAGCATCGTCTTCGGCGGCTACGTGGCGCTTGCGCTGTGGATGGTGCAGTACTACGTGGGTGAGTTCGGCCTGTCGATCCAGACTGCCGCGTTGCTGGCCGCGTGCTTCTCGCTGCCGGGTGGCGTGCTGCGCGCCTTCGGCGGCATCTTGTCCGACAAGTATGGCGCTCACCAGGTCACCTGGTGGGTGCTGTGGGTCAGCTGGATATGCCTGTTCCTGCTGAGCTACCCACAAACCGACTTCACGGTGGTGACCGTCAACGGCCCCCGCACTTTTCACGTCGGCCTGAACGTTTACCTCTTCACCGCGCTGATGTTCATCCTGGGCATCGCCTGGGCCTTCGGCAAGGCCAGCGTCTTCAAGTACATCGGCAACGACTACCCCGACAACATCGGCACCGTCAGCGGCATCGTCGGTCTGGCCGGCGGACTGGGCGGCTTCGTGCTGCCGATCCTGTTCGGGGCGTTGATGGACCTGACCGGCATCCGTTCAAGCGCCTTCATGTTGATGTACGGCGTGGTCTGGGTCTCTCTGATCTGGATGTACTGGACCGAAGTGCGCAAGACCGAAATGATGGGCACGAACGCACCGGCGTCGCCCTTGTCGCGCAGCTTCGCGCGCTGAAAGTTCAAGGAGAAGATGCCATGAGTGTCACCACAACGGCGGGTGCCAAGTCCGCGCCCAACCAGGCTCCCGGCCCCGACATCGCCGACTGGCGTCCGGAAGACGACACGTTCTGGAATGCCACGGGCAGGAAAGTCGCTTACCGCAACCTCTGGATCTCGGTGCCCGCGCTGCTGTGCGGTTTCGCGGTCTGGGGCATGTGGGGAATCATCACCGTGCAGATGCTCAACCTGGGGTTTCCTTTCACCCAGGCCGAGTTGTTCACGCTGACGGCCATTGCCGGCATCTCGGGCGCCACCATGCGCATCCCGGCCAGCTTCCTCATCCGCCTGGCCGGCGGGCGCAACACGATCTTCCTGACCACCGCCATGTTGCTGGCCCCGGCCATCGGCACCGGCATCGTGCTGCAGCACAAGGACTGGCCGCTGTGGGCCTTCCAGCTGATGGCGCTGTGGTCGGGCGTGGGCGGCGGCAACTTCGCCAGTTCGATGTCCAACATCAGCACCTTCTTCCCGAAGCGGCTGCAGGGCACCGCACTCGGGCTGAACGCCGGCCTGGGCAACTTCGGCGTGACGACGATGCAGGTCGTCATCCCGCTGGTGATGACGGTGGGCCTGTTCGGCGTCTTCGGTGGCGAGCCGATGGTGCTGGTGAAGGACAGCGGCTGGATCTTCGGCAAGATCGCCGCCGGCACGCCCACCTGGGTGCAGAACGCCGGCTTCGCCTGGGTGCTGTCGCTGGTGCCGCTGTCGGTGCTGTGCTGGTGGGGCATGAACAACCTGAAGACGGTGTCGCCCGCGATTGGCACATCCGCGGGCTCGCCGCTGGTGGCCTTCGCCAAGATCACCTACCTGTACACGCTGGCCTTCGTTCCCGCGGTCTTCATGCTGTGGCTGTACCTGCCCAAGCCCACGGGACTGGGCGTGCTGAGCATGTGGGTCGCCATTCCGCTCGACGTCATCCTGGCGCTGCTGGTGATGAAGCTGGCCGCTTTCGGCGAGATGAAGGAGGGCGTGAAGAAACAGTTCGCGATCTTCAGCAACAAGCACACCTGGTCGCTGACTGCGCTGTACATCGTCACCTTCGGCTCGTTCATCGGCTTCTCGATGGCGCTGCCGCTGGCCATCACGGTGATCTTCGGTTTCCAGCACATTCCGGACGCCAACGGCGTGATGCAGCACGCACTGAAGAACCCGAACGCGCCCTCGGCCCTGACCTATGCCTGGATGGGCCCGTTCATTGGCGCCGCCATCCGCCCCGTCGGTGGCTGGATCTCCGACAAGGTGGGCGGCTCCATCGTCACCCAGATCATCTCGGTGGTGATGGCCGGGGCTTCTGTCGCCGTGGGCTACGTGATGATGCAGGCCTACGGTTCGGCCACGCCCGAGCAGTACTTCCCGATGTTCCTGGGCTTGTTCATGCTGCTGTTTCTGGCCAGCGGCATCGGCAACGGCAGCACCTTCCGCACCATTGGCGTCATCTTCGATCGCACGCAGGCCGGCCCGGTGCTGGGCTGGACGTCGGCCATCGCGGCCTACGGCGCCTTCATCGCACCGGTGGTCATCGGTGCGCAGATCAAGGCCGGTACGCCGCAATACGCGATGTACGGCTTCGCGATCTTCTATGCCGTCTGCCTGGTACTGAACTGGTGGTTCTATCTGCGTGGCAATGCCTACGTGAAGAACCCCTGAAGCCAGGCAACGACCGCACGCATCGGCCACTTTCACGCCATGTCCAGCATGTCGATCATCCGCCACTGGAACCCCGAGGACCGCGGTTTCTGGGACCGTTCCGGCCGCGTGGTGGCCCGGCGCAACCTGTGGGTGTCGGTCCCTGCGCTGGCCCTGGCGTTTGCGGTGTGGATGCTGTGGTCGGTGGTGGTGGTGTACCTGCCGGCAGCAGGATTCCGCTACAGCACCAACCAGCTGTTCTGGCTGACGGCGTTGCCCGCCTTGTGTGGCGCCACGCTGCGCATCTTCTATGCGTTTGCGGTGCCGATGATCGGCGGGCGGCGATTCACCACGCTGGCCACCGCCAGTCTGCTGCTGCCCGCGGTCGGCATCGGCCTGGCAGTACAGGATCCGAACACGCCTTTCGAGTGGATGGTCGTGCTGGCTCTGCTGTGTGGCCTGGGCGGCGGCAACTTCGCCAGTTCGATGGCCAACATCAGCTTCTTCTTCCCGAGTGCCCGCCAAGGTTATGCGCTGGGCCTGAACGCCGGGCTGGGGCACCTGGGGGTCGCGCTGGTTCAGCTGCTGGTGCCACTGGCCATCAGCGCAGGGGTGTTCGGCCTGTTTGCAGGGCCTGCGCAGCAGACAGCTCAGGGGCCGATGTGGCTGCAGAACGCGGGCTTTATCTGGGTGCCGCTGATCCTGGCCAGCACCGCAGCGGCCTGGTTCGGCATGGACGACCTGGCCGGCACCCGCGCCGGCATGGCCGAACAGGCGGTGATCTTCACGCGCAGGCACAACTGGCTGATGTGCTGGCTGTACCTGGGCACCTTCGGCAGCTTCATTGGCTTTTCTGCCAGCTTGCCGATGCTGGCGCAAAGCCAGTTTCAACTCGCCGATGCGCTGCACCTGGTTTGGCTGGGTCCGCTGATCGGCGCTGTGCTGCGCCCACTGGGTGGTTGGATGGCCGACCGCTTGGGCGGCGCCCGCGTGACCTTCTGGATCTTCGTCGCGATGGCGCTCGCCGCTGCAGCTGCGCTGTTTTGCCTGCCCGCGGCCGACACCACCGGCCATCCTGGGCAGGGCGGTAATTTTCCCGGCTTCCTGGCTGCCTTCGGTGTGCTCTTCGCTGCATCGGGCATCGGCAACGGCAGCACGTTTCGCATGATCTCCAGCCTCTTCGTGGCCGAACGGGTACAGCGTGCCGGGGGTCTGCCATCGGACCAGGCGCTCGCGGCCAAGGAAGGCGCGGTCGAAGCGGCCGCAGCCCTCGGCTTTGCGAGCGCCATCGGCGCCTACGGCGGCTTCTTCATCCCCAAGAGCGTGGGCTCTTCGCTGGCGATGACGGGCAGCGCATCGGCTGCGCTGGCGATGTTCATCGTGTTTTACCTCTCCTGCATCGCGCTGACCTGGTGGGCCTACAGCCGCCGCAACGCTCCATACCCCTGCTAGTCCGCACCAGCAGACGACATCTTCCAAGGACGACAACATGAGCCACTTTCTGGACCGCCTCACGCACTTCTCGCAGCCCAAGGAGACCTTCTCTGGCGACCACGGGCTGACCACCGGTGAAGACCGCACCTGGGAAGACGCCTACCGCAACCGCTGGGCGCACGACAAGATCGTGCGCAGCACGCACGGCGTGAACTGCACCGGCAGCTGCAGCTGGAAGATCTACGTCAAGGGCGGCATCGTCACCTGGGAGACGCAGCAGACCGACTACCCACGCACGCGCTGGGACATGCCCAACCACGAGCCGCGCGGGTGTGCCCGCGGCGCCAGCTACAGCTGGTACCTGTACAGCGCTAACCGCGTGAAGTACCCGATGGTGCGCGGCCGCCTGCTGGAGCGCTGGCGCGCGGCGATGAAGACGGCGAAGACACCGGTGGACGCCTGGGCCACGATCGTCGAAGACGACGCGGCGCGCCGCGACTACCAGAAGGTGCGCGGCATGGGCGGCTTCGTGCGCAGCAGCTGGGACGAGGTCAACCAGATCATCGCGGCCAGCAACGTCTACACGATCAAGAAGCATGGCCCCGACCGCGTGATCGGCTTTTCGCCGATCCCGGCGATGAGCATGGTCAGTTACGCCGCCGGCAGCCGCTACCTGAGCCTGATCGGTGGCGTCTGCATGAGCTTCTACGACTGGTACTGCGACCTGCCGCCGGCCAGCCCGCAGGTTTGGGGTGAGCAGACCGACGTGCCCGAAAGTGCCGATTGGTACAACAGCACGTACATCATGGCCTGGGGCAGCAACGTGCCGCAGACCCGCACGCCCGACGCACACTTCTTCACCGAGGTGCGCTACAAGGGCGCGAAGACGGTGGCCATCACGCCCGACTACAGCGAGGTGGCCAAGCTGGCCGACATCTGGCTGCATCCCAAACAGGGCACCGACGCGGCGCTGGCCATGGCGATGGGCCACGTCGCGCTCAACGAGTTCTATTTCAAGGAGCGCAGCCCGTACTTCGACGATTACGCGCGCCGCTACACCGATCTGCCGCTTCTGGTGATGCTCAAGGAGCACACGCTACCCGACGGCACGAAGACCCTGGTGCCTGACCGCTACCTGCGCGCCTCCGACTTCAACGGCAAGCTGGGCCAGGACAACAACCCCGAGTGGAAGACGGTGGCCTTCGACACGAATGGCCGCGCCGTGCTGCCCAACGGCAGCATCGGCTTTCGCTGGACGCCCGAAGGCGGCGTCGACCAGGGCAAATGGAACCTCGAGAACAAGGAGGCGCGCCACGGCACCGAGGTGAAGCTGAAGCTGTCGGTGATCGAAGATGGCGAGCAGGTGCATGAGGTCGTCGACATCGGCCTGCCGTACTTCGGCGGCGTGAGCACGCCGCACTTCAAGTCGAACACCCAGAACGGGGAAGTGAACTTCGTCAGGGTGCCGGCCGTGCGCCTGCGCCTGGGCAAGGAGGGCGACCATCGCGAGGCGCTGGTGGCGACAGTGTTTGACCTGCAGGTGGCGCAGTACGGCATCGACCGCGGGCTGGGAAGCGGCGCCAAGAGCTACGACGACGACGCGGCCTACACGCCCGCCTGGGCCGAGAGCATCACCGGCACACCGCGCGACCAGATCATCACGGTGGCCCGCCAGTTCGCCGAGAACGCGCACAAGACGCACGGCAAGAGCATGGTGATCATCGGTGCGGCGATGAATCACTGGTACCACGCCGACATGAACTACCGCGGCGTCATCAACCTCTTGATGATGTGCGGCTGCATCGGCCAGAGCGGTGGTGGCTGGGCGCACTACGTGGGCCAGGAGAAGCTGCGCCCGCAGACCGGCTGGACGGCGCTGGCCTTCGCGCTGGACTGGATCCGCCCGCCGCGGCAGATGAACAGCACCAGCTTCTTCTATGCCCACA
>Ga0209985_10000239_pt1 | contig 61641 bp, 64 predicted proteins | sample NOAtaG_FD_187305 | JGI IMG/M metagenome (GOLD analysis project Ga0209985, IMG submission 187305) | Freshwater lake microbial communities from Lake Erie, under a cyanobacterial bloom - NOAA_Erie_Diel6S_1000h metaG (SPAdes) (version 2) | ecosystem: Environmental > Aquatic > Freshwater > Lake ... | reverse complement strand
ATTCGCATGATCGCCCAGCCAACGACACGGGATTGCGCCGCCACCGCGCTGGCGGCGCGCTACGTCGCCGTGCGCGGCCGCACCATGGCATTGGCGGCGCCGCTGTCCGAGGCGGACTGCCAGGTGCAATCGATGCCCGATGCCAGCCCGACGAAGTGGCACCTCGCGCATGTGACCTGGTTTTTCGAAACCTTCATCCTGGCCGCGCACGAACCCGGTTTCCGGCCCTGCCATCCCGCCTACCGCGTGCTGTTCAACAGCTACTACAACGCGGTGGGCGACAAGCATCCGCGCGCGCGCCGCGGCGAGATCAGCCGGCCGGGCCTGGCGGAGGTCAAGGCATACCGCGCCAACGTCGACGAACGCATGCTGCGCCTGCTGCGCGACGCACCGGCCGCCGACTGGCTGTGGCAGGTCGAACTGGGCTTGCAGCACGAGCAGCAGCACCAGGAATTGCTGCTCACCGACATCCTGCACGCGTTGTCGAAGAATCCCCTGCATCCGGTGTATGCGGGCGCATTGCCGCGCGTCGCGGCGGCGCCCGACCCGCATCGCTGGCACGCCGGTGCGCATGGCCTGGTGGAGATCGGCCACCACGGCGCGGGCTTCGCCTTCGACAACGAAACCCCGCGCCACAAGGCCTGGCTTGCGCCGCATGCGCTGGCCAACCGCCCGGTCACCAACGGGGAATGGGCGGAGTTCATCGCCGACGGCGGCTACGGCGACCCGCGCTGGTGGCTCTCGGCCGGCTGGGACTGGGTTGTCGCCCATGCCGTCGAGGCACCGCTCTACTGGCAGCGCGGCGCCTCCGGAGGCCAAGCCTGGCATCAGTTCACCCTGAACGGCCTGATACCGCTCGACCGCCATGCCCCGGTCGCGCACATCAGCTACTTCGAGGCCGACGCGTTCGCACGCTGGGCAGGCGCCAACCGCGCGGAACTGCGCGGCGCGCGCCTGCCGACCGAAGGCGAGTGGGAGCATCTTGCTTCCGACCGCTTCGCAGCGGCGCTCGCCGCAGGCAATTTCGCCGACGCCGGCGCGCTCAGGCCGCTGCCCGCCGCCACTGCCGACGGCCGGCCGGCGCAACTGCTGGGCGATGTCTGGGAATGGACCGCCAGCAGCTACAGCGCCTATCCCGGCTACCGCCCCTGGGAAGGGTCGGTCGGCGAATACAACGGCAAGTTCATGGTCAACCAGTACGTGCTGCGCGGCGGTTCATGCGCGACGCCGCGCTCGCATATCCGGGCGACCTACCGCAACTTCTTTCCCACCGACGCGCGCTGGCAGTTCAGCGGCGTGCGCCTGGCGCGCGACCTCGACTAGCCGCGCGCGGCCTCGACTAGCCGCGCGCGACGCGGGGCGCCGCGCTCAATCGATGTCGATGGCCGGCCCGTAGGCTGCGTCTTCGACGAAGCGGTAGCGGCCCAGAAACGCGCCGGCCATGCTCGCGACGAGGCCGGCGAGCACGACGGCGGCCCAGGGCATGACCCAGTCGCCGTCGAAGGCACCGAATAGCGTCGCACGGAACGCGCGCACCACCCAGGTGAACGGCAGGTAGGGCGAGATCTTCTGGAAGAACTCGTTGGTCAGTTCGATCGGGATCAGCGCGCCGGCCGAGGAAAGCTGCAGGATCAGCAGCAGCACCGCGAGCACCTTGCCGATGTCGCCCAGGAACTTGACCATCGCGAACACGATGGCCAGGAAGGACAGCGAGGCGATGCCCAGCGTCAGGGCGAAGGTAGGCAGGTTGGGCACCTTGACATCGAACACCAGCACCATCATCACCAGCATGACCGCGGCCTGGCCGAGCACCAGGCCGGCAGGCACCGCGAGCTTGCCCAGCCACAACGCCAGACGCGGCGCATCCGCGACGCCCTGCGGCCACTTGCGGGCATGGAACAGAAAGCAGGTCATGAGCGCGCCGACCCACAGGGCCATGGGCACGAAATTGGGCGCCAGCCCGGTGCCGTTGTTGGCCACCGGCGCGACGACTTCGATCACCGACTCCGCGGGCGCGGCCAGCCCGTTGGCGGTGCCGTCGAGCGCGGGGGAGTCGGCCGGCAGGGTGGTGGCAAGCAAACCCAGGCCCCCCGCCAGCCGGGCCGCGCCTTCGTCGAGTTTGGCGAGCGACGCGCTGAGCGTCGTGGCGCCGTCGTTCACCTGGCGCAGGCCGCCTTGCAGGGTTTGCGCGCCGCGCGCCGCCTCCTTCATGCCGAAGGCGAAATCATCGAGCCTGCGGTCTTCCGGCAGCGCGCCGGTCAGCCCGGACAGGCCGGAACCGAGCGCGGCCACGCCGGCCATGGCGCGATAGACGCCGGTTTCGAGCTGCTTGCTGCCGGCGACAAGCTTCTCCTGCTGCGCCGCGGCCTGCTTGAGCCCTTCCGTTAGCTGGTTGGCGCCGCCTTCGAGGCGTTCCGCCGCGCGCGCGATCTCGGCGCCGACGAACAGCGAATCCTCGCTGCTGCGGCGCAGCTCACCCAGGCCGCCGGCGAGCCGCCCGGCTCCGCCTTGCAGTTGCTCCACGGCATCCGCCATCACCGCCTGGCCGGTGGAAAGCGAGGTGGCGCCAAGGCGCAGGGCGCGCATTTCCGCCTCGGGCGGCATCCGGGCCTGCATCTGCCTGAGCGAACCGGCGGTACGCCGCATGCCCTCGGTCAACTGGGCGCCCGCGTCCGCCAGCTGGGTGCTGCTGCCGGCCAGTTCGGCTGCGCCGGCCAGCGCGGGCGCGGTACCGGCGGCCAGGCGCGTCATCCCCTTCTGGGCCTGTTGCGTGCCCTCGGCCAGTTGCTCGGCGCCCGCCTTCAGGAGCCCGACATTGCGGCGCAATGCGTCCAGGGTGCGCACCGAGCCGGCTGAGGAGTCGAGCACCAGCGCCCAGCGCCGTTCGTTGAGGGTTTCGTTGACCTGGTGCGCGACCTCCGGCGCGAAGCGGCGCGCTATGCCGGCACCGGTGTAGCTGTTGCCCTCGGAGGTGTAGACGATCAGCCGGCCGCGCTGGGTGTCCGCGCCCGGCGCGGCGTGGCGGCTGAAATCCGCCGGCACGATGAGGGCGAAGATCATGTCGCGCTTGCGCACCGCCTCGCGGGCGGCCTCGGCCGTGGGATAGCGGCGATAGGCGAATTCCTTGCCCGCCTCCAGGGCCGCCAGCAGTTCATTGCCGACGTTGACCGAGATGCCGCGGTAGACCATGCCGGCGTCTTCGCTGACCAGGGCGACCGGCAAGGCCTGGGTGTGGGCATTGGGGTCCCACACGCTCGACAGGTAGATCAGCGCGTAGAGCGCCGGCAACAGCAGCACGCCGGCGGCCGACAGGCGCAGCTTGGGATGGCGGCGCAGCAATCCCCATTCTGCGCCGGCCACCCGGCGCAGATGCGCGATCAGGGACGTCATCGCGGCCATTGCCGGCGCAGCCGGGTCACGCGGGGCGGAAGGCGGGCGGGCCCCATCGCGGCTTAGCGCTCGCCTGCGGTGAAGCGCGCCAGCAATGCGGCGAAACGTTTCGGCCAGGCCGCGAGGCCGGCATCCTCGCGCTCGAACACGCTTTTCATGAACGCCAGCCCAAGTTCCCGGGTCGCCGCCTTCACCTGCGGATTGAACGTCACGCCGCCGGTGCCGACCCGGTCGGTGAAGATGCTGTGTGAGCCGCCCTCGAAGACGGCGAGAAACTTGGCGCGCCCGGGTGTGGCCTCGAACATGGCAATGCGGTCCTCGGCGCCGGAGTAATAGCCGGGGACGCGGATCACATCCTCGGTGGTGGTGACATGCAGGGTCGGTACCTTGATGCCGGCGAGAATCTTCGCAGGGTCGGATTCGCCGTAGAACGGCGGCACCGAAAGCAGGATGGCCGCCTTGGGTCGCGGATCGGCCAGGTCGATCACCCGTCCGTTGCGCTCGACCCGCGCCCCCACCGCAAGCAACGTGGTGTTGGCGCCGTAGGAATGGCCGGCAGCGACGATGCGATTGGCGTCGACCTTGGCGCCGAGTTCCGGATGGGCCAGCAGCTGGTCCAGCGCAAAGCGGAAATCGCGCACCCGGGCGATCGCTTCCTCGTCCTGCGCCGCGCCCTGGAGGCGCCCGACCACGCTGAACACGTTGCCGTTCCAGACCGAGCGGTCGCTGCCGACATGCTGGAGATGCAGGCTGGCGTAGCCCTGGGCGGCCCAGTAGCGCCCGAGGTAGCTGTAGCCGCGGCGCGAGCCGCCGAGACCGTGCGAGAACACCACCAGCGGTACCGGGCGCGCCGCGCTGGCGCCGGCCGGCAGATACAGGCGCACCGGTACCGGGCGCTTGCGCGCGGCGTCTTCCCAGTCGAGGTCGAGGGCCGCGACTTCGGCGCTCTCCGCTTCGGCCGCCGCCGCTGCGCCGTCGGCGAGCGCACCGGGCGCCGACGGGCCTTGCGCGCCTGCGACGCCCTGCAGCACCAGCGCCACGCACAGCGCCGCCAGGCGGCGCCACCAATGGAAGTCGGCTACAGGCTGGAATGTCATGACCGTGGGAGGCGATGCATCAAGAGCGAAGTGTCTCAGACATCGGCACGGGCCGATAGTTCGACCCGCACCGGGCAACAGGGCCGGCCGGCAGGTCGCCTTCAGGACAGGTAATGCCGTCCGGCGAGAAACGCCGCCGTCAGCGCGATCACCAGCGACACCAGCAGCTTGATGCCCAGAAGCTTGATGATCTCGCCCATGATCATGCGAAAGGTGGAGAAAAAGCCGATCCTGAACGATTGCGCGACCAGACTTTGCAACGCCGCCGACGTGCTGCGCGTTGGATTTTCCAGCCGATAGCTGCGCACGAACTTGTAGAACTCGGCCCCGATGGCGGCGAGGCCGAAACCGGTCAGCGCACCATAGCCCAGCGCCGGCCCGATCTCGCCCAGCCACAAGTAAAAGAGGGCGCAACACAAAGCCGCCGAGCCCAGCAGCACCAGCGCGTCGCGCACGCTGGGCGACTGGCCCGGCTGCCAGCCTTCCTCATCGTCAGGGGGCATGGGCGCGCCGTTCGACCCGGGAGCCGCGCGCGGCGCCATGCGCCGGGTCACTCGGCCTTGATGTTGGCGGCACGGATCACCTCGCCCCAGCGGTTGTACTCGCTCCTGATATAGGCGGTGAATTCCTCGGGCGAGGCATGGGTGCTGATGGCAGCGCCGATGGCGGTGAAACGGTCCACCGCTTCCTTGCCCTGCATGCCCTTGACGAGCGCCTCATGCATTTTCTTCACCATGTCGGCCGGCATCCCCGCAGGGCCGCCGATGCCGAACCAGGGCGCCACGATCACGCTCGGGAAGCCCGACTCCGCCGCCGTGGGCACCTCGGGCAGCTGCGGTGCGCGTTTGGCCGTGAGCACGGCGATGGGCTTGATCTTGCCCGCCTTGACCTGCGGCAGGGCCACCACCAGCGAGCTCTGGAAATCGAGCAGCGTGGAGCCGCCGATCAGGTCCTGGATCTGCTGGGTGGCGCCCTTGAAGGGCACATGCAGCAGCTTGAAGTTGCCGGCCTTCTGCAGCATTTCCGCACCGAGGTGCGGAATCGTCGCCACCCCCGGCGTGCCGAAGGCCAGCTTCCCCGGGTTGGCCTGCGCATAGGCCGCCACCTCCCTGAGGTTGTTGGCCGGCAGCGCCGGATTGGCCACCACGATGGGCGTCATCGACACCAGGTTGGTGATCGGCGCGAAGTCCTTGAACGGGTCGAACGGCGCCTGGCCCAGATGCGGCGCGATCGACAGCGTGATCGCCGTAAGCCCGATGGTGTACCCGTCCGGCGCCGACTTGGCCAGCACTTCGAGGCCCACCGTGCCGTTGCCGCCGGCGCGGTTTTCCACTACCACCGCCTGGCCCAGCGCCGCGCGCAGGATGTTGGCGGCCTCGCGGCCCACCAGATCGGTCGGGCCGCCGGCCGGAAAGGGCACGATCAGCTTGATCGGCTTGCTGGGCCAGGGCTGGGCCTGGGCCGGGGCCAGGAGGGGCCAGGCCAGAAGGGCCAGGCTTAACAGAAGGTTTCTCGTCTTCATGGGTTGCAAAGCGCGGCCGCATCACGGGAACAAGCCGCCAGTGTAATCGCCGCGGCGCGCTATAGACTCGGGGCACCACCGACTTCCCGAAAGAGTCCCGATGCAATACAAGCTCTACTACTGGCCCGGCATCCAGGGTCGCGGCGAGTTCGTGCGCCTGGCCTTCGAGGCCGCCGGCGCGGATTACGTCGACGTCGCGCGACTGCCCGCCTCGCGCGGCGGCGGCGTGGCGGCGATGATGAAGCGGATGCAGTCCGGTGCGCCGAACGCGCCGCTGGCGCCGCCCTTCGTGGTGGCGGGCGACGAGACGGTGGCGCAATCGGCCAACATCCTCGCCTGGCTGGGCCCCTCGCTGGGGCTGGTGCCGCGCGATGCCGCCGCCCGGCGCCGGGCGCACCAGTTGCAACTCACCCTGGCGGATTTCGTCGATGAAATCCACAACACCCACCACCCGATCGCCACGCATCTCTACTACGAGGACCAGAAGCCCGAAGCCCGCAAGTACGCGGCGGCCTTCCGAAAGCACCGGCTGCCGAAGTACCTGGGTTACTTCGAGCAGGTGCTTGCCCGCAACCCGGCAGGTCCGGCGCACATGATCGGCCGGCGGCTCACCTACGTGGACCTGTCGATGTTCCAGTTGATCGCCGGCCTGCGCTACGCGTTTCCGCGCACCATGGCCGGGGCGGAGGCCGACTACCCGAACCTGGTCGCGCTGCACGAGGCCGTCGCGCGGGTACCGAATGTGGCGCGCTACCTCGCATCGAAACAACGCATCCCGTTCAACCAGAGCGGAATCTTCCGGCATTACCCCGAGCTCGACCGCTAGCCGGCGGCGGTCAGCCGGGAAGGGTCTGACCCCTTGCCGATCAGGTAGATCAGGTAGATTAGGCGCGCCGGTCAGGGCGACCTTGTTTCATGTCACTAAAGAAGCGACAACCATCATGCTGAAAATCTGGGGCAGGACCAGTTCGGTCAATGTGCAAAAAGTGATGTGGACGGTGGCCGAACTGGGCCTGCCGCACGAGCGCATCGACGCCGGGCTGCACTACGGCGGGGTCAACGAGCCCTGGTACCGTGCGATGAATCCGAACGGCCGCGTGCCGGTGATCGACGACGACGGCTTCGTGCTCTATGAATCCAACGCCATCGTGCGCTACCTGGCGGCCAAGCACGGCGCAGGCTCCCTGTGGCCGGAGGATCTGCGGGTGCGCGCCGACGGCGACCGCTGGATGGACTGGGCCACCTCGACCCTGGCCGTGCCGATGACGCCGCTGTTCTGGGGCATGATCCGCACGCCGCCGGACAAGCGCGACCCGCCAGCCATCGAAGCCGAGCGCCTGAAGACCGAGGCCATCATGCAGATCCTCGACACGCGCCTGGCCGACCGGCCCTATGTGGCCGGCGAGGCCTTCACCATGGGCGACATCCCGGTGGGCTGCTTCACCTACCGCTGGTACGCGTTGCCTATGCCACACGGCGACTACCCGAACCTGAAACGCTGGTACGAGCGCCTGCAGGAACGCCCTGCCTTCCGCACCCACGTGATGCTGCCGCTGGTCTAGACCGAAACGGCGAATGCGGATTTAAGCGTACATTCCCGCCAGCGGCCTGCACGCCGCACACAACACTGGAGACAAGCCATGCATGAAACCCTTTCGCGCATCATGACCGCTTGCGGCCTGGCCGCGCTCGCCGTGCTGGGCGCCAACCCGGCGCTGGCGCAAACGTATCCCAACAAGCAGATCCGCCTGGTGCTGCCGTATTCCACCGGCACCACCACCGACGTGCTCGGCCGGCTGTACGCGCAAAAGCTCGGCGAGGCGCTTGGCCAGGGCATCGTGGTCGAGAACAAGACGGGCGCCGGTGGCAACATCGCCGGCGAATTCGTCGCGCGCGCGCCGGCCGACGGTTACACGCTCACCCTGTCCACCAGCGCGGTGCACGCCACCAACCCGGCGCTCTACGGCAAGCTGCCGTTCGATACGCTCAGGGATTTTTCCCACATCGGCCTGCTCGCCACCGCTCCCAACATGCTGGTGATCAACCCCAAGCTGCCGATCAACAACATGGCCGAGCTGATCGCCTATGCCAAGGCCAATCCGGGCAAGCTCACCTACATCTCGGCGGGCTCCGGCACCTCGCCGCACATGTCGGGCGCGCTGCTGAAATCCATGGCCGGCATCGACATCGTGCATGTGCCGTACAAGAACATGTCGCAGGGATTCGCCGACCTGTTCGGCGGCCAGGTGTCGATGAGCTTCTACCATGTCCCGGTGGCCTACCCGCATGTCAAGGAGGGCCGGCTGCGCGCCCTGGGCGTGGCCACGCCCCAGCGCAGCCCGATCGCGCCCGAGGTGCCGCCGATCGCCGAGACCGTGCCCGGCTTCGACATCCGGCCGTGGTGGGGCGTGAGCGGCCCGGCCGGTCTGCCCGCCGAGGTGGTGAACCGGATTTCGTCGGTCACCACCGCCATGCTCAGGGACGCCGATACCCGGCAACGCTTCGCCGCCATGGGCATGGAGATCACGGTCATGTCGGTGAAGGAGTTCAACGACTTCACCGCCGCCGAACTGGTCAAGTGGACACGGATCGTCAAGGAGTCGGGCGCCAAGGCGGATTGAACCTGCGCCGGCGCCCCCACACGCCCGCCGCGGCCCGGCGCCGCCCGGGCACCCGTCACATCCCGCGCCCGCGGCGCATCTCCGCCAGGGCATGCATGAGCCAGGAGCGCATGCCGATGACGATGGTGTAAGGTCGGCGCTGGTCGGGCGGGAGCTTCTGGTCGGCCAGGTGCTGGTTGGCGAAATCCTGGCCGACGCGCATGAGCCGTTCGCGGAAGGAATTGGCCAGGCCGTGGCCGATTTCACCGTGCACCACCATCAGCATTTCCGACTCGCCGTCGAAACCGCCGGCGAAGTAGTCGCCCAGCACCTCCTTGCGAAAGAATTCCATCACCGGCCCGTGCGGCAGCCAGCGGAATCCCTTCGCCACCTTGAGCCGGTAGCGGTTGCCGGGCCTCAGGTCGATCACGCCGATGCGGTCGAGCCGGGCGAACGACTTGACCAGCTGCGCCTCGGTGAGGTCGTAGGTGCCGAGGATCTCCTCTGCCGGCATCTGGCTGAGCACGCAGACGGCCACCGCCAGCAGGGTGCGGTCGGCCACCACCGCCTTCTCCTGCGCCAGGGTGAGCTCCTGCATGAGGGGCTGGGTGTCGGCGACGCGGCGCGCGAGGTCGGCGAAGTCCAGGTGGATGATGCGGCAGATCTCGTCGATGCGCGAGACCGGCATGTCGCCGCCCCTGGCGAACATGCGCTTGACGCTGGATTCGGCCATGCCGAGCCGCGCCGCGACGGTGGCATAGGTGACACCGGCGGCCTTGAGCTCGGACTTGAGGTGGGCGATGAGGTCGGCGGTTGTGCTCATGGGATGACCTGCGCACTGAAAAGTATCCCGTGACGATACTCCAAGTCGCGTGACCCGTAACGTCGTCGCTTTTGCTTGTACCCGCGGCCGCCCGGGCCCAGCATGTCTCGCGTCATCCGCCACCGCAGGAGAAAAACCCGTCATGGACAACACCCCACGCGTCGACGCCGGCGCCATCGCGCAGTGCGAGGCCGGCGCCCGGCCTCAGCGCATGAATACCCAGTCCGGGCTGCTGCGCGCGCGGCGCTTCGCTCCGCTGTTCGTCACCCAGTTCCTCGGTGCGCTCAACGACAACCTGCTGAAGAACGCAATGGTGGTGTTGCTCACCTTCCAGGCCGCGCACTGGACGACGCTGGCGCCGGCACTATTTGCCAACCTGGCCGCAGGCGTTTTCATCCTGCCTTTCTTCCTCTTCTCGGCCACCGCCGGCCAGCTTGCCGACAAGTACGACAAGGCGCGGCTGGCGCGGCTGGTGAAGCTGCTGGAGATCGGCATCGTGCTGGTCGCCGGCGCCGGACTGGCGCTGCACAGCCTGACCGTGCTGTTGGCCGCGCTGTTCCTGCTCGGACTGCACTCCACACTGTTCGGCCCGGTGAAGTACGCCATTCTCCCGCAACACCTCACGCCCGAGGAATTGGTCGGCGGCAACGCACTGATCGAGGCCGGCACCTTCGTCGCTATCCTCCTGGGCATGCTGCTCGGCGGACTGCTCGCCGGCAGCGGGCATGCGCAATGGATCACCGGCGCCGGGCTGGCAATCGCAGTCGGCGGCTACCTGGCGGCGCGCGCCATCCCGGCCGCCGTCCCGCCGGCGCCGGCTTTGCGCTTGAGCCGCAACCCGCTTGCGGAGACCTGGCGCAGCATCGGCTTCGCGCGCCAGAACCCGACGGTCTTCCTTTCGATCATGGGAATCTCGTGGTTCTGGCTGTTCGGCGCGCTATTCCTTGCGCAGTTCCCCGCCTATGCCCGGGACGTGCTCGGCGGTCGCGAGACGGCCGTGACCCTGCTGCTAGTCGCCTTCACATTCGGCATCGGCGCCGGCTCCCTGCTGTGCGAAAAGCTCTCGGCCCGGCGCGTCGAACTGGGGCTGGTGCCGCTCGGCTCGATCGGCATGACCGTATTCGCGCTCGACCTCGCGCTGGCCTCGCCTGGCACGCCATCGCCCGCACCGCTGGGCGCCGTCGAGCTGCTTGCCTGGAACCCGACCTGGCGCATACTGGCCGATCTGGCGCTGCTCGGCGTCTTCGGCGGCTTCTTCGTCGTGCCGCTCTACGCCCTGGTGCAGCAGCGCTCCGACCCCGAGCACGGCGCGCGCATCATCGCCGCCAACAACATCATGAACGCGCTCTTCATGGTCGCGGGCGGGCTGGCCGCTTTCGGCCTGCTCGCCGCCGGCCTCACCCTCCCGATGCTGTTCGCCGTCGCCGCGCTGTGCAACGCCGCCGTGGCGCTGTTCATCTACGGCCTGGTGCCGGAATTCCTGCTGCGCTTCGTGGTCTGGATGCTCATCCACACCGTGTACCGGCTGCGTGTCGAGGAACTTGCCGAGTTGCCCCGTGAAGGCGCAGCGGTGATTGTCTGCAACCATGTCAGCTTCGTCGACGCGCTGGTCATCATGGCCGCCTGCAAGCGCCCGATCCGCTTCGTCATGGACCATCGCGTCTTCGCCTGGCCCGTGCTCAACTTCGTCTTCCGCACCAGCCGCGCCATCCCCATTGCCCCGGCAAAGGAGGACGCGGGGATGCTGGAGAAGGCTTTCGGGGAAGTCGGCCGCGCGCTCGCGGCGGGGGAACTGATCGGCATCTTTCCTGAAGGCGGGATCACCGCCGACGGCAGCATCCGCCCTTTCCGCCCCGGCATCGCGCGCATCCTGGCACACAACCCGGTGCCGGTGGTGCCGCTGGCGCTGCGCGGGCTGTGGGGCAGCTTCTTCTCGCGCAAGCACGGCCCGGCCATGACCCGGCCTTTCTGCCGCGGCATGTCCTCGCGAATCGAACTCGTCATCGGCGCGGCGATCCCCGCCGCCGACGCGACGCCGGAGCGGTTGCAGGCCGCCGTCACGGCGCTGCGCGGCAGTGCCGCCTGAGCCGGCATCGCGTCGGCTTGCGCCGCAACGGCGGCTTCAGGCGAATGCCGGCTGCGTATACTTTCCTTACCCGCCGCGCCTTCCGCGCGTCGCGGAACATTCCAGGAGACAGCCATGCCCGCCCACACCCGCCCGCACCAGGTCTCGCCGACAAACCCCGACCTGCACGAGATCCAGACCCGCCCCGAGCGCCGCGTCGACATGCCCTACGCGCCCGCGATGCGGGTGGTGGGCGGCGCCGACCTGCTGTTCATCTCCGGCGCCACGCCTTCGCCGCTGTATCACCGCCACCCGCACGAACTGCACGAGCACGACCATCCCGCGTCGATCCGCGAGCAGGCGCGGCGCGCCATGGAGAACGTCCGCGGCATCCTCGAACACGAGGGACTGCGCTGGACCGACGTGATCAAGGTCACCAAGTACCTGACGGACATGCGCGACATGGACGGCCTGGTGACGGTGATGGCCGAGTATTTCGGCGACTGGACCCCGGCCAGCACCACGGTATGCGTGAACCAGCTCTCCACGCCGGGCGCGCGGGTGGAACTCGAGATGGTGGCCGCCTATCCGAAGCGCTGAAGTCGCGCAGGCAGGGCCTGGTCCTGCGCCGCCGGCGGCCCGTCTCCGCGCGCGCCGATCCGCGGGTATCGGCTGCATGCAAGGTCTGAAGCCATGATTGAAATGCGCCCCTTGATCATCGCCCCGTGGCTCTTGGCCGGCGCCGCGTTCGGCCACGCGGCGTTGCCCCCGAAGTACCTCGAAGTCGACGAGTTCGGCAAGTGCCTTGCGGAGCAATCCAAGGGCACATACACGGCCTGGTGCATGCCGGTGAAGCGGCCCAAGGCATGCCCCAGGCCGAGTTGGGAGCACTTGCGCGCGCTGAAGGGGCGGGATGCGGTGCCGCCCTGCCCTGCCAAGGCGCCCGGCTAGTTCGAGCGGGCTGGGTCAGGCTTCGCCGCATCGCACCGGTCGGCGATGCGCTGCCGGCCCGGCGCGGCCGTCTGCACGCCCCGGGCGCCTTCGGCGTGGCGCTGCCGGCGGCGGTTATGCTCCGGGCGCGCGCTGCGTGAGAATGCAAGACCCGGGCGCGCCGCCTACCCCCCACTGGAGAGTTGCCATGACCATCGCCGAATCCTGCATCATCGTCGCCTGCTTCCTGCCCATCGTCTGCGCCGGCATCGCCAAATGGAAGGGCTTCGGCAGGCCGCGCCGCGAGGGCGGCTTCGACAACCACAACCCGCGCCAGTGGCTGGCCGGGCTCGAAGGCTGGCAGGCGCGCGCCAACGCCGCCCAGCAGAACAGTTTCGAGGCCCTGCCGCTGTTCATCGCGGGGGTATTGGTGGCCGGGCGCGCGGGCGGGGCGCAGGCCGCCGTCGACATGCTCGCCGCGTTGTTCATCGCCGCGCGCGCCGGCTACATCGGCGCCTATCTGGCCGATCGCGCCAACCTGCGCACGCTGCTGTGGCTCGCGGGCGTGGCCTGCAGCGTGGCGTTGTTTTTCGTCCGCTAGGCGGCGCGCATGTACCCGTGGGCCGGTATGACCCCACGCCAGGCCCGGGCCGTACTCGGGCACAATAAGGGGCATCTCCACGCGCTGGCGGCCGGTCGGCCATGGCGCCTTGCCTCGCGGTGCTGTTCGGCATGCCTCGACGAAAACGGGAGTTCGTGATTGAAACGGTCCAGGACGATTCCGCTTGCCGTGATCGGCACACTGACCCTGGTCGCAGGCAGTGAAAAGGCGCGCGAGGAGGCGCCAATGCGGCTCACGCAGGAGTTCTATTCCAGCCGCGACGACTGCGAGAAGGACTGGGGTCCCGAACCGGAAAACTGCACGCCGACCGAGGCGCCGGCCAATTTCGACGAGTCGCGGGTGAGTGACCACAGCCGCACAGGCTATGGCTTCGTCGGCCCGCGCTACTACTGGGATCGTTCCATAGCCCATCCGGTCGCGGTGCTGCCGAACGGCCAGACCCGCGTGATCACCGGGTCGCGTTTCGCGCGCGGCGCACCCTCGACCGCCAAGGCGGCCTCGGTGACCCCGGTCTCGCGCGGCGGCTTTGGTCGTTCGGCCCACGCCTCCTCCTCGGGAGGCTGAAAGAGATGGAACGGGTGCCCATCACGCCGCGCCCCCATCTTGCCCGGCGCCTCGAATCCATCGGGCTGTCGTTCCACTCGTGGGACGACTACTGGAAGGAAGACGTCTGCTATCGCTTCACCCTCGCGCAGGTTGAAACCATCGAGGCAGCCGCCGAGGAGTTGCACGGCATGTGCGTGGCCGCGGCACGCCACGTGGTAGCGCAGGGGCGCCTGGAACAGCTTGGCATTCCAGAGCCCTGCTGGGATGCCATTGCCGATTCCCTGCGCCGCGAGGAGTTCAGCGTTTACGGGCGCTTCGACCTTGCCTATGACGGCGCCGGGCCGCCCAAGCTGCTCGAATACAACGCCGACACGCCGACCTCGCTGCTCGAATCGGCGGTCGCGCAGTGGTACTGGCTGGAGGATTGCTGCCCGAACGCCGACCAGTTCAATTCGCTGCACGAGCGTCTGGTCGAGCGTTGGCGTTCGTTGCCTGGCGCCGGCCCGGTGCACCTGGCGTCGCTGCGCGACAACGAGGAGGACTGGGTGACCACCACCTACATGCAGGACACCGTCACGCAGGCCGGACGCGCGGCGAAATACCTGCACATCGAGGATATCGGCTGGGACGCGGGCAGGGAGGCCTACGTCGACCTCGAAGGCGAGGCGATCGAGACTTTGTTCAAGCTCTATCCGTGGGAATGGATGCTGCGCGAGGAATTCGGCGCGCACGTTGCCGGCAGCGGCACGCGCTTCGTCGAACCGCTGTGGAAATCGCTGCTTTCGTGCAAGGGCATCCTGCCGGTGCTGTGGGAACTCTATCCCGGCCATCCCAACCTGCTGCCTGCCTACTTCGAGCCCGGGCGACTCGACGCGTTCGTGAAGAAACCGCTCTACTCGCGCGAGGGCGCCAACATCGAATTGCATGCGGGCGGTCGAGTATTGACCGGCGCGCCCGGCGACTACGGCGCCGAGGGCTTCGTCTACCAGGGCGCGGCGGCCATGCGCGAATTCGGCGGCAGGTATCCGGTGATCGGCGCCTGGATCGTCGGCCGCGAACCAGCCGGCATGTGCATCCGCGAGGACCGCGCGCCGATCACCACCAACATGAGCAACTTCGTACCCCACTACTTCACCTGAAGGAAGCGCCCTTGCACGCCTTTCTCGCTTTTCTCTCCTACTTTGCGACCGCAGTCGCGCTGCTCGCGGCCTTCGTGTTTCTATACGTCAGGTTCACGCCCTACAACGAATTCGCCCTGATCGCGCAGAACAACCAGGCCGCTGCCATCACGCTGGCCGGTGCGGCGCTCGGCTTCACCTTCCCGCTGCTCTCGTCCATCTATTTCACGCAAGGCCTGCTGGAAATGGCGAAATGGGCGACCGTCACCTGCGTGATTCAGTTGCTGGTGTTCACGGTCATGCGCCGCCAGGCCAGGCATATCGAGGCCGGACACACCGCGGCGGCCATACTCCTGGCCTCGCTGTCGGTCTGCGTCGGACTCATCAATGCCCTTTGCATCAGCCACTGACACTGCGACTGACGCCCTGCTCCTGCACGGGGGCGCCCGGCGAAGAGGCCGGGCGGACTCGGCTACAGCTGGATCAGCACCTTCGCATTCGCCCCCGCCTCCACCCGTTCATGCGCCGCGACGATCTCGTCGAGCCGGTAGAGCGCCGGTTCCGGATGCGTCAACAGGCCCGCCTCGAGCAGCTGCGTCACGCCCGCGATGGTCTCGCGCATCTGCTGGGCGGGCAGGCGATAGACGATGAAGAAATACATGGTCACGAAGTTGGTGATCATCGGCCCGAAGGGCACGCTCACGTCCCTGGCGTTGGAGCCGTAGATCACCGCCTTGCCGCCGAACTCGAGCCAGGCGGCGTAGTGCCGGCCGTTGCCGGCGCCGTCGAGGTCGATGATGCAGGACGCGCCGCGGCCGCCCGTCAGTGCCTTGACGCGCGAGGCGACGTCTTCCTCGCGGTAGTTGAGCGTCTCGTGCGCGCCGGCCGCGCGCGCGATGGCGGCCTTGGCGGGGCTGCTGATGAGGGCGATCACGCGCGCCCCCGCGATTCTCGCCAGCTGCGTGGCGTAGTGGCCCACGCTGCCGGCAGCGCCGGCGACGATCACCGTGCGGCCGATCAGGCTGCCGCATGCCGCCACCGCGTGGAACGCCGTCATCAGGGGTATGCCGATCGAGGCGCCCGCCTCGAAGGATACGCCGGCGGGCAGCGGGACCGCCTGCGCCGCGGGCAATGCGATGTACTCGGCGGCGGTGCCGAATGGCCGTTCCCACTGGCCGTTGTAGACCCACACGCGGCGGCCGGCGAGCGCACCATCGACGCCCGCGCCGAGGGCGTCGATCACCCCGGCGCCGTCGCTGTGCGGCACGGTGACGGGAAAATTCCAGCCACGGTTGGACGCGCCGCTGCGCGACTTCACGTCGGAGGGGTTGGCGCCCGAGAAGGCAAGCCTGACGCGCACTTCCCCGGGACCGGGTTGCGGAGTGGGCAATTCCTCGATTCTGAGGACTTCGGCGGCGGGGCCGGTGGTCTTGTAGGTGGCTGCGCGCATGGCGGTGGCGGATTGTGATGAAGGTTTGAAAGAGGGCGGCGCGTCAGTCTTCGAGCACCGGTGGGTCGAACCAGTTGGTGAGCGAAATGCCGCCGTCGATCACGATCGCGGCGCCGGTCACGTAGCCGGAAATGCGGTTCGAGAGCACGGCCAGCGCGAGCGGCGCCAGGTCGTCGCTCCTGCCCAGGCGGCCGAGCGGGATATGGCGCGCCAGCGTCGGGTCGGCCACGAACCCGCCGGCGGCGATCGCGCCCGGCACCAGCGCGTTGACGCGGATGTTGTAGCGCCCGAGGGTCTTGGCGAACTCCTTGACCAGCATGGCCAGCGCCGCCTTGGAGGTGCTGTAATGCGGCAGGTTGCGCGGCGTCTCGGCATGCAGCGAGGTGAGGTAGAGCATGGAGCCCGGCACACCGGCCGCGATCAGTGCCCTGGAGACCTCGCGCCCGAGATGGAAGCCGGCATCGACATTGACCGCGCGCATGCGTTCCCAGGTGTCGTCGGTGACCGCCAGCGCATGGTCGGCCTCGCGGCGCGGCGGCGCGGCGCTGTGCACGAAATGCGTGATCAGGCCCAGCGCGGACCTGCTGTCGGCCAGCAGGCGGTCGCATTCGGCGCGCAAGGCAAGATCGCCCACCCAGGGAATCGCCAGGCCGGGTTGCGCCGCGGCGGCCACGGCGGCGGCGACCGTCTCGGCCTTGATGTCGGCAAAGACGGTGCGCACGCCCTCGCCCACCAGGGCGAGCGCGACGGCGCGGCCAATGCCGTTGCCGGCGCCGGTGACCAGCGCGGTTTCGCGCGCAGGGTCGAAGGGGGCATCGAAAATCGGCATCGCTAGCGCGCCGCCTGTGCGAAGCACACGTCGGGCGTCATGAAGATCGCCGGCATGGCATGGCGGCAGGCGATGGCGGGGTCGACGACGGGCATGCTTCCTCCTTGGTGGGCAAGATAACGATTCGCGGCCGGCGGCGTGGCCCGGCGGGCGTGCCATCCTACGCCATGTGGATCGGGAGCGTTACGCGGCGGGCAGGGGCGCGAACCACAATACCCCGAGAAACGCGCCACTGACCCCGCAGAGCACGGGCGCAAGGCGCAAGGCAAAACCGGCATCGCCGGCCGTGTAGGCGGCGACCACTTTGGACAAGCCGTTGGCCACCACCGCGATGCCGACCGGCAGCGCGAGCACACGGACGGCCGCCCCCGATGGCACTTCGGGGGCCTGCACCAGAAGCGCCGCTACCGCCGCGTGCAGGTCGGCCAGCCCGGCAAAACCGGCCGCCACCGCCAGACCGCCCGTGCCGAAGCGCAGCTTCAGCCATTGCGCGGCGAACTGCACCAGCGTGAGTACCATGGCGATCGCCAGGGCCTCCCTGAGACTGATCGCGGAGCGCTGGGGATCGGGCTTCGCCGCATGCCCGGCGGCGCGAGCGCCGGGCAGCGCGCAGGCCGCCGCCACCAGCGCACCGCACAACGCCGGCAACCAGAGCGCGGCGACCCAGTCGGGCCGCACCGTCCCGGCCACCATCAGCAGGAGGACCATGGTGGCGACATTCGAGGCGATGGCGGCGCGCATGCAGCCGGCGCGTTCCGCCGGATGCCGCCTGGCGCGCGCTGCCATGGTCGCGATGGTGGCCGTGCTCGACACGAAGCCGGAAAAGAACCCCGCCAATACCAGCCCGTGACGCTCCCCCAGCAGCCGTTTGGCGACATGCCCCATTGCCTGCAGCACGAGCAGCACCACGACCAGCCGCGCCAGCAAGTGCGGATTGAGGAATTCGCCCACCATCGGCCGGTTCGGCAGCAGCGGCAACACCGCCAGCGCGATGCCGGTCAGGATCAGCGCGTCGCGCAACTCGCCCTGGGTCAGCCAGTCGGTGGAAAAGCGGTGCAAGTGTTCGCGCGCGGCGAGCAGCACGGTGACCATCGCCCCGACCGCCGCTGCGAGGGCGGGCGAGGCGATCGCCGTCGCGCCCAGCAGGTAAGCCACGAACAGCGCCACCTCGGTGGTCGCGCCCGGGTCGCCGGGGCGTGTACGCGCGTAGGCCAGCAGGGTCAGGCCCGCCACCAGCACGGCCCCGAGGAGGACGACGCCGTCGATGCCGCTCGCCTGCGCGAGCCCGCCCGCCAGGCAGGTCAGGGCGAAGGTGCGGATGCCGGCGAAACGCCGGTCCGCGCCGGTGCCCTTGCGCCGCTCGCGCTCGACGCCCATCAACAGGCCGATGCCCAGGGACACCAGCAGGCCGCCGACCTCCTGAGTCAATTCCATCGCCCGCCTCGCGCCGTCGCCCAACCCTTCCGCGGGCCAGGCATGCTCAGTGCTGGCCGTCCGGCAGGCTGACCACCAGCCCGTCGAGCGCTTCGGTGACACGGATCTGGCATGCCAGCCGTGAATTGGGGCGCGTATCGGCGCCGCAGGCGAGCATGCTCCTTTCCATGTCGCCCGGCGCGCCGGTGCGCGCCAGCCAGGCCTGGTCCACGTACACATGGCAGGTGGCGCAGGCACACTCCCCGCCGCAGTCGGCGTCGATGCCCGGTACGCCGTTATAGACTGCCCCGCGCATGACCGAATCGCCGACGGGCACCTCGATCGCGTGGCGCTTGCCGCCGTGTTCTATGTAAGTCACCCTGGGCATGCGCAGTTTCCTCCGTGCGGTCTGGCGTGCCGGGCCATGCCGCTTCAGCCGATACGCGCCGGGATCACCACCGGCATGGCGGTGAACCCGTGCACGAAATTGGATCTGGTGCGGGTCGGCTCGCCCGCCACCTCGATGCGCGGAAAGCGCTTGAGGATCTCCTCCCACAGCACGGTGAGCTGCAATTCCGCCAGCCGGTTGCCGACGCAGCGATGGATGCCGAAACCGAAGGCGATGTGCGCCCGCGGGCGCGCGCGGTCGATGATGAAGCGGTCCGGTTCCTCGATGGCCTCCGGGTCGCGGTTGCCCGACAGATACCACATCACCACCTTGTCACCCTTGCGGATCTGCTTGCCGCCCAGCTCGACATCGGCCAGCGCGGTGCGGCGCATGTGCGCCAGTGGCGTCTGCCAGCGGATGATCTCCGGCACCAGGCTCGACACCAGCGCCGGATTGGCGCGCAGCTTTTCGTACTGGTCCGGATGGCGGTTCAAGGCAAGCAGGCCGCCGCTGATCGAGTTGCGCGTGGTGTCGTTGCCACCGACGATGAGCAGGATGAGGTTGCCGAGAAACTCGTCGGGGGACATGTGCCGGGTGGACGGCGCATGGGCCAGCATGGAGATCAGGTCGTTTGCGGGCGGCGCGTTGACGCGCTCGTTCCACAGGCGGGTGAAATAGGCGAGGCACTTGCCGAGTTCGGCCAGGCGCATCTCCCATGAAGTGACCGGCCCGTTGCCGTCGGGATCGCCGGTGGCCATGTCGGACCACCAGGTGAGCAGCCGGCGGTCCTCGAACGGGAAGTCGAACAGGGTCGCGAGCATTTGCGTGGTCAGCTCCACCGACACCCGCTCCACCCAGTCGAACTGCGCGCCGACCGGCAGGCCGTCGAGGATGCGGCAGGCGCGCGCACGGATGGTCGGTTCGAGCATGGCCAGGTTGGCGGGCGCGACCATCGGGGTGACCGCGCGGCGCTGCTCGTCGTGGCGCGGCGGGTCCATCGCGATGAAGCTGGGAAACATCTCCGCCTGCGGGCGCTCGGCCAGGGAAATCCCGCCTATGCGCGCTTCCGAGGAAAACACCGCATGGTTGGTATCCACCGCCATGATGTCCTTGTAGCGCGTCACCGACCAGTAGGGGCCATAGCGCTTGCTTACCGCGCGATGTACCGGGTCTTCAAGGCGCAGTCGTTCGAAGTAGAAGCCGACGACGTCCTGCTCGAACAGGTAGCCCTTGGACACATCGATGTCCGCAAGCGGCATCGCCCAGGCGCGCGCGCGTTCCGGATGATCGGCTAGCATATGCATCGAGGGCTTCGTTCGTTGACCTGAGGCGAAGACTACCGCAATCGGCCGGGGAATAAATGCCGCCGTGCGGCGTTTGCGCCTTCGAGCCGCGCGCGCCGCGCGACCGGCATCCGCCGCGCCCGGCGCCCGCTTCGCCCGCCCGATACCAAAGCGTCATCCCATCCTGAAGGAGTCGCCGTGCAGATATCCGTCCGCCTCATCGCCGCCATCGTGCTGGCCGCCGCCAGCCTCGCCGCCAGCGCGCAGACCGCCCTGCGGGTGCGCGGCACCATCACCGCCATTGATGCCGCCGGCATCTCGGTGAAGTCGCGCAGCGGCGAAGACCTGCGGATCGCGCTGGCCGACAACCTCGCCGTGGCCGTGGCGACCGCCGCGAAATTCGAGGACATCAAACCCGGCGACTACGTGGGCTCCGCCGCGATGCGCGGGGCGGACGGCAGGCTGACCGCGCTGGAGGTGCATTACCTCGCGCCCAACGTGCCCGGCGGCCACACCGACTGGGACCTGGCGCCCGGCTCGACGATGACCAACGCCAATGTGGCCGAGGCCCTGGTGGGCGCCACCGGCGTGCGCGAACTCACCCTCAGGTACAAGGATGGCGAGCAGAAGATCGTAGTGCCCGTCCAGGCGCCGATCGTGAGAGCCATTCCCGGCGCGCGCGCCGACCTGAAGGTGGGTGAATACGTGTTCATCGCCGCGCAGTCGGCGCCCGACGGCAGGCTCACGGCGCAGCGCATCCAGGTCAGCCGCGACGGCATCAAGCCGCCACAGTAAGCGACCCGCACCAGGCAGCACTGCGCGGGACTGGGCAGGCCCGGGCAGCGGCCGCCGGGTCCAGCCCCTGGAGTGGGCCGCGCGGTCGTCGCGCGGCCGGGCGGCGCCCCCTTACTCGAGGCGGATGTTCGCCGCCTTGATTACCGCGCCCCAGCGGGCGAGTTCGGCCTGCAGGAACCGGTCCGCGGCCTCGGGGGAACTGCCGATCACCTCGGAGCCGCCGTCAACCAGGCGCTGGCGGATCTCCGGGATCGCGAGAATCTTCACCAGTTCGGCATTGAGGCGGTTGACGATGTCGCGCGGCGTGCCCGGTGGCGCAAGCACCCCGAACCATGCCACCGCCTCGAAGTCCCGCACGCCGGCCTCGGACAGCGAAGGCACGTCGGGCAGCAGCGGGTGGCGCTTGAGGCTGGAGACGGCGAGCGGGCGCAGCTTGCCGGACTTGAAGTGCGGCAGGAGCGCGACGATGTTGTCGAACATCACCTGGATCTGGCCGCCCATGAGGTCGAGGTGCGCCGCCGCCGATCCCTTGTAGGGCACATGCTGCATGCTGATGCCGGCGTCGAGCTTGAGCTTTTCGCCGGTCAGATGGTGCGAGGTGCCGTTGCCGAGCGAACCGAAGTTCACGCGCCCGGGATTGGCCTTGGCATAGTCGATGAACTCGCGCACCGTCCTGGGCGGGAAATTCAGGTTGGCCGCGAAGCCGAGCGGAGAGTTGGTCAGCACCGTCACCGAGGCAAACGCCGCGGTGTCGTACTTGAGCGACGGATAGGCCGTGGCGGTGATCGGCGTGGCGGCGGTCGACAGCAGCAGGGTGTAGCCGTCGGGCGGCGACTTGGCGACAAATTCGCTGCCGATGGTGCCGCCGGCGCCGGGCCGGTTTTCGACCACGAAGGGCTGCCCCATCGCCAGGGTGAGTCGCTCGGCCATGGTGCGTCCGAGAATGTCGGAGGTCGCCCCGGTGGCGAACGGCACGATCAGCTTCACCGGCCGGTTCGGATATGGCTGCGCGGGCGCGCTTGCGGCGGCGATAAGCGTTGCGAGAGCGGCTACCGCCAGGGCGGTGCGCACGAATGGCTTGGTCAACATGGTCTCCTTGATCGGGTGGGTCGTGTGGCCCGCGACAGCGGGGCGCTTGGGGTCGGGAACCATCAGGCGGCCTGCGCTTGCGCCGCCTGGCGCTCCAGGGTGGTGGTGCGGCGCAGGTCGCGCCGCGCGGCCAGATCGTAGCGCCGCCCGCGATGCAGCGTGGAACGGTTGTCCCACATCACATAGTCGCCGGCGCGCCACTTGTGGCGGTAGACGAACTGTCGCTGGGTGGCATGCTCGATCAGGTCGGCGATCAGCACGCGCGCCTCCGGCACCGTCAGGCCGCTGACGCGATCGCAATGCACGCCGACGAACAAAAGCTTGCGCCCGGAGGAAGGATGCATGCGCACCAGCGGCCACTCGGCTGGCGGAAACCGGTTCAGCTGCTCCGGAGTGTATTTGTCGTCGCCCAGCATGATGCGCGAGTGGAAGGTCGAATGATGCGCGGTGCGCCCCTCGACCGCGGCGCGCAGGTCGTCCGGCAAGGCATCCCAGGCGGCGCGCAGGTCGGCCCATTCGGTATCGCCGCCCTGGTCGGGCACCACCACCGCAGAGAGCATGGAATACGCGATCGGCAAGGGCTGGAAGGAACTGTCGCTATGCCAGAGCTGGTTGGCCAGCGTTCCGATCAGCTTGGCATTGTCGCGCCCGGCCACCGACCCGTCGAGCGACAGGTTGGAGATGTCGATGAGCTCTTCATGCCCGAAGCGGGTGGGCGCGCCGGTGGCCTTGCGCAGCCCGGCATCGAGCGGGCCGAACTGCCGGGCGCAGGCGACCTGCTCGGACTCCGTCATCGGCTGGTCGCGGAACACCAGAAGCGCATACCGGTCCATCGCCGCGTCCAGGGCAGCGACGGTCGCCTCGTCCAGGGGACGGCGCAGGTCGATGCCGCCGACTTCGGCGGCGAACAGCGGGTGCAGGGGTGTGAACTCGAGCGCCATGCGCGCATCTCCGATGAGGTGTCTTCCGCCGTGGCCGACAGCCGGCGGCATGCGCAAATTCTAAGCGTTAGCGCCGCCGCCGGCACCTACGAGGTGTTCTGCACGGCGGATGGCGCCTTGGGGTACAGTCGCACGCTTCAAAAAATCACGGAGGCATGGCCATGAACGGAGCCGAAAGCCTGGTGCGCACATTGGTGGCGAGCGCGGTCGAGGTCTGCTTCACCAACCCCGGCACCTCGGAGATGCATTTCGTCGCCGCGCTGGACAAGGTCGAGGGCATGCGCTGCGTGCTGGGCTTGTTCGAAGGCGTGGTCACAGGCGCGGCGGACGGCTATTTCCGCATGACGGGTGCGCCCGCGGCCACGCTGCTGCATCTCGGCCCCGGGCTCGGCAACGGGCTGGCCAACCTGCACAACGCCAGGAAGGCGCGCTCGGGCATCGTCAACATCGTCGGCGAACATGCCAGCTACCACATCCGCCATGACGCGCCGCTGACCTCGGATATCGAAGGGGTGGCACGGCCGATGTCCGACTGGGTGCGCACCTCCCGCAGCGCGCGCGACATCGCCGGCGACGGCGCGCGCGCGGTGGAGGCGGCGCGCACCGCGCCAGGCCAGATCGCCACGCTGATACTGCCGGCCGACACCGCCTGGAACGCGGCCGACGCGCACGCCGTGGCGCGCCCGCCCGCGCCCCGCACGCAGGTCGCGGACGAGGTGGTCAAGGCCGCGGCGCTGGCGCTCCGGCAGCCAGGCGCGGCGCTGCTTCTGGGCGGCGCCGGAGTGCAGGCGCGGGCGCTCGAGTGGGCCGGACGCATCGCCGCCGCCACCGGATGCCACATCCTCGGCGAATACAACAGCCCGCGCATCGAGCGCGGCGCCGGCAGGGTGATCGCCAACCGGATTCCTTATGTGGTCGATGCCGCACTCAAGACCATGGCCGGCTACAAGTCCATAGTGCTGGCCGGCGGCCGGCCGCCGGTGAGCTTCTTCGCCTATCCGGGCAAGCCCAGCCTGCAGGCCCCTCCCGGCTGCCTGTTCACGCGGCTGGCCGGCGTCGAGGAAGACATCGCCGGCGCGCTGGAAGCCGTGGCCCGCGAGCTCGGCGCCGGCGCCATGCCGCCGGCGCACCTGGCTAAGCTGGATCCGCCCGGCATGCCCACCGGCAGGATCACCCAGGAAGGCATCGCCGCCGTGCTGGGTGCGCTGATGCCGGAGAACGCGATCGTGGTCGACGAGTCGGTGTCGACCGGGCGCGGTTTCGCCACCTGCACCACGCATACGCAACCGCACGACTGGCTGTGCGTGATGGGGGGCTCGATCGGATTCGGCCTGCCGGCCTCGGTGGGCGCGGCCATCGCCTGCCCGGACCGCAAGGTCATCACGCTCGAGGGGGACGGCAGCGCGATGTACACGCTGCAGGCGCTCTGGACCATGGCGCGCGAAAGCCTCGACGTCACCATCCTGGTGTTCGCCAACCGCGCCTACAACATCCTGCGCGGCGAACTTGCCGGCGTGGGCGCCGGCACGCCCGGCCAGCGGGCGACCGACATGCTGACCCTGGACCGCCCGGCCCTGGACTGGGCGGCGATCGCGCGCGGCCATGGCGTCGAGGCCGGCCGCGCGGCGTCACTGGACGAATTGGCCGTCCAGCTCGGGCGCGGGCTGGCCAGCCGCGGGCCCTACCTGATCGAAGTGGTGATGTAGGGGGTGCGGTTCGCGGCGCGTGGCCGCGCCGACCCCGCAACCGGGCTCACAGGCCGAGCAGCTTTTTCAGGCCCTCGGTATCGAGCGCACCGGCGAACTTGGCAGGCTCGCCGGACGCGGGGTTCTTGAACACCACGAAGGGCACGGCCTCGCCCCCCAGCGAAGACCACAACTTGGTATTGGCCTTGACCTTCTCGGCCAGGTCGGCAGGCAGGTCCGCCGGCGGGATCAAGCCGCCCTGCTGGGCAAGCAGGCTTTTCTCGTGCGCATCCATGGCCGCGCCGGGGTCGCCGGCGGCGAGTAGCGCGGCGCCCTGCGGGGTGGACTTGGGCCCGATGAAGCCCACCGGCATCCAGACCATCTTCACCTGGTTGGCGAGCGGCTTGGCGGCCTGCCACAAGTGGCCGCAATGCGGGCACTGGGGATCAAAGAACACGTAGATCTGCCGCACCGCCATCATGTTGCCGACGGTGAACCCGCTTCCCTTGGCCGCGGCGTCGTAGATGTTGCCGGACGGCGCGGCGGGCGCGGCCGATGCGACGGGCGCGCTCGTCGCGGCGGGCGCCGACTTGTTTCCACCGCCGTCGCTGCAGGCGCACAGCACGCACGCCGCCAGCAACGCCGGCAGACATCGAAAAGCCGTTGAAAACACCATCTTGTTCTCCGAATGAAGCCCCGTTTGCCGGGCGCAGAATACGAGGGAATGTCTGTGCACCATGGACAAGGCCGCGCATAAGAATATCTGCGGACATCCGGCACGCAGCCATGCGCGATTATGCGACGCCGGCGCCGGTCGTGCACAAGCCGCGGGACGGGCGGCGGGAAAAACGGACCGGCGCTTTCGCGGCGGCATGCCCGAAAGCCTTGCACAAGGGGAACCGGCGGCTTGTCTGGTTTAATCCGCGACTTCATGCTCACCGACTCGGTTTTCGTCCGCACCCGCAAAGGCGCGCTGTCTCTGACAGGGGCAGATATTCCCTTGTCGGGCGGATTCCGGCAATTGCTGCGCCTGATAGACGGCAAGCGCACCGGCAGTGAGCTCCTGCGCGCAATGACGCAGCTCGATGAAGAGGATTTCGCGCTCTGGATGGACGAATTGTTGCGCCAGTGCCTGATCGCCCCCATGGACAAGGTCTTGCCGGTCGACGACCTCGCCTTCCAGTTGACCGGCGAACTGCCCGCCGGCCTGACAAACGCGCAAAGCGCAGCAGCCGACGCGGCGATCAACAACGTCATGGCCGATGTCATGCGCGACCTCGGCGCGCCAGCCACTCCACCGTCGGCTGCCACCGAGCAGCTCCTCAAGACCACTGGCCGCATGGCCGTGATCGAGTCGGCCCGCTCCACGGAGATGGTGGGCCAGGCCGGGTTCTTCGTCTATCCGGATGCCGCGGAGGGCCTGCCCGACAGCCCGCGCGCCTGCATTGCCGGCCATATTCCGGCGCAAAACAAGGTGCTCGAACTGATGTTCCTGCGCGCCGGCATCCGGCCGATCGTCGTCACACAGCGCGGCGCGCTGCGCGCCATGCTTGCCCAACCGACGAAACCGCACATTCTGGTCATCGACGCCGACATGCCCGCGCTCGACGCATTCCGCACGCTCGAGGCAATGCGCATAGACGCGCAATTGCAGGGGGTGCGCATCGTGATCCTGTCCGCGCGCGGCGAGCGCGCCGCGCTGGCCGAGGCGCTCATGCTCGGCGCCGCCGCCTACATCGTCAAGCCCCTGCGCAAGGACGTGCTCGATGCCGCACTGCCGCGCATCCTGGGTAGAGCGTTGCCAGGCGCATGAAGGCCCGATTTGGACGCGCCGCCCAGCCGTCGCGGCTCAAGCCACGCTTGCGGCCGACAGCACACCCCGGTCGGATGGGTGCTAATCCGATCTGACCAGGCCATACAGGCGATGCCTTGCGCGATGTTCTCGGCCAACATTTCCCTTCGTCGGCAATGCGAACCGCGCACTGCGCCGGCGCGGCCACCCATGCGGCCCGCTAGCCGGATGACCGGGCGGCACGGGAGCGGCCATGAACCCGCAGGCCCTGCCGCTCTGGGCGCAATGGCTCGGCCTGCTGTACATCGGGACGGGCGTGTTCAGGTTGCTTTGCCACCCGCCTCGACGAGGCCCCGCGCAAGACCCCGGACGCGCCGCCTGAAAGCGGGAGCGCACCGGCTTGCCGCCCTCACACGCCGCGCGTGATGCCGCCGTCCACCCGCAGGTTTTGCCCGGTGATGTAGCCGGCCGCATCCGAAAGCAGGAAGGCCGCCGTATCCGCCACCTCGGCGACGCGGCCGTAGCGGCCCATCGGGATCTTCGCCCGGCGTTCCTCCTTTTCGGGGAGGCTGTCGATGTAGCCGGGCAACAGGTTGTTCATGCGGATGCCGGACTTGGCATAACGGTCGGAATAGAGCTTGGCGAACGCGCCGAGGCCGGCGCGCATCGCGCCGGAGATCGGAAACAGCAGGTCGGGCTCGAAGGCCGCGAAGGTGGAAATGTTGACGATGGCACCGCCGCCCTGGCGCTCCATCACGGGCGTGACCAGGCGGGCTAGGCGCACCACATTGAGCAGCGCCACATCCAGGCCGGTATGCCATTGCTCGTCGGTAAGGTCGAGCAGGTCGCCCTTGGGCGGGTGGCCGGCGCTGTTGGCCACGGCGTCGATGCGGCCGAACTTCGCCAGCGCCGCGGCGACGAACGCCTGCAAGGCCGCCGGGTCGGTCACCGAGCCGGTGAAGCCCAGCCCGCCGAGCTCGTGCCCGAGGGCTTCGCCCTTGCCGGACGCCGACATCACCGCCACTTGATAACCCGTGGCCGCCAGCTTGCGCGCGATCGCCGCGCCCATGCCGGATCCCGCCGCCGTCACCAATGCCACTTTCGCCTGACTCATGATTGCCTCCTTCGAAATTGGGTTACCCGCGATCAGCGCCCCCGTCAGCGACCACGCCCTACGTTGCGGTGGGTGGCGGAAAGCAGCGCCGGCTGCGGGCGCGCGCCGCGCGGCGCGGGTGCGTGGGGTTTGGCCACGGCCGGCGCGGGCCGGCCGCCTGGGGCCGGCGCTGTCCGGCCGCCCGGGGCCGGCAAGGCGCGCGCGGGCGACGCCGGGGCGCGCCGGCCCGACGCGGCCGCATCCGGCTTGCGCGGCGCTGCGGCTCGGCCACCCTGCGGGCGCTGGGCGGCGCCACGGCCCGGCGCGCCGCCACGCCGTGCACCGCCGGTCTGGATCGGCTCGGGCTTCGCGTTGGGATCCGGCTCGAATCCGGCCAGCACCTCGCGAGGGATTTCGCGCTTGATCAGACGCTCGATGTCGCGCAGGAAGGCATGCTCGTCGACGCACACCAGGGAGATCGCTTCGCCGGTGGCGCCGGCGCGGCCGGTGCGGCCGATACGGTGCACGTAATCTTCCGGCACGTTGGGCAGATCATAGTTGACCACATGCGGTAGCTGGTCGATGTCGATGCCGCGCGCGGCGATGTCGGTGGCCACCAGCACCTGCAGCTTGTTGGTCTTGAACTCCGAAAGGGCGCGGGTGCGCGCGCCCTGGCTCTTGTTGCCATGGATGGCCAGCGACGCGATGCCCTTGGCCGAAAGCTGCTCGGAAAGCCGGTTGGCGCCGTGCTTGGTGCGGGTGAACACCAGCACCTGGAACCAGTTGTGCTCCTTGATCAGGTGGGTAAGCATCTCCGCCTTGCGGTTGCGGTCGACCGGATGCACCTTCTGGGCGATGACCTCCACGGTCGAATTGCGGCGCGCCACCTCGATCATCGCCGGTTTGTTGAGCAGGCTGTCGGCCAGCGCCTTGATGTCCTCGGAGAAGGTGGCCGAGAACAGCAGGTTCTGGCGCCCTTTCGGCAGAAGCGCGAGCACGCGCTTGATGTCGTGGATGAAGCCCATGTCGAGCATGCGGTCGGCCTCGTCGAGCACCAGGATCTCGACCCTGGAGAGGTCGACGGCGCGCTGCTGGTGCAGGTCGAGCAGGCGCCCTGGCGTGGCCACGACGATGTCCACGCCGCGGCGCAAGGCATCGATCTGCGGATGGATGCCGACCCCGCCGTAGATCACTGCGGACTTGATCTTCAGGTACTTGCCGTAGGTGCGCACCGATTCCTCGACCTGCGCCGCCAGTTCGCGGGTGGGCGTGAGGATCAGGCAGCGCACCGCTCGCGGGCCGAAGGGCGAGGCGGGCCTGGCGCTGGCGGACAGGCGTTCCAGGATCGGCAGGGTGAAGCCGGCGGTCTTGCCGGTGCCGGTTTGCGCACCGGCCAACAGATCGCCGCCGGCCAGTACGGCCGGAATCGCCTGGGTCTGGATCGGCGTGGGCACCGTGTAGCCCGAATCGCGGACGGCACGAAGGATGGGCTCGGACAGCCCAAGGGAATCGAATGACATGTATCGCTCTTATCAAGCCTCGGCCGCGCGCGGCCTTCGGCGGAGCGAAAGAGCGGTCGAGAGGGGAAATCGGATGGCGTGCCGCCGATCCAGAAATGCCGCGTCGATCGTCGATGGGGGCTGCCTCGAGATTGTATTCTAGCAGGCCACGACCGGAAGCGAGGTCGCATGAGTTCAAACGGATTTCAAGGCATTTGGCAAACGCGATGAAAACAAAGGGTTTTCCCTAGGCCAAAAATCCAAAAAACCGGGATTTTTTGGTATATTCCGGCCCGGACTGGTCAACCAGCTGGAAGTTCAGTTCGTTAAAACGATGGGCGTTCCCGCCCGAATGGGCATCCCGGCCCGTTTAATTCACTCTCGAGAGGAGAAATTCATGCAAAAGCTGCTCGCCCTCATCATCGCCGCTGCCTTCGCCAGCACCGCTTCCGTCGCTATCGCCCAGGACAAGAAGGCCGAAGCCAAGAAGGAAGAGAAGAAGATGGAAAAGAAGGACGAGAAGAAGGCTGACAAGAAGTAATTTGTCGCTGATTCGGAGAAAAGCGGGCGCAGGCCCGCTTTTTTTTCGTCCGCGCTGCCGTTGAGCGTGGCAGCGCGGCTTGGCCCATGAAACGCACCGCACCGCCCTCCTGCCCTTGCGGCCTGCAGGTCACGTACGCACAATGCTGCGGCCGCTATATCGACAGCGGCGCCGCCGCACCCACCGCGCCGGCGCTGATGCGCTCACGCTATAGCGCCTTCACGCTCGGCAGGGCCGACTACCTGCTCGCCACATGGCATGCGTCGACGCGGCCGCCGGAATTGCGCTTCGAACCGCCGTTGCCGCGCTGGCTCGGGCTGGAGGTCCGCGCCGAGGCATCGACCGGCCCCGACAGCGCCGAGGTCGAGTTCGTCGCCCGCCTGCGCGTGGGCGGACGCGCCCAACGCCTGCATGAGCGCAGCCGCTTCGTGCGCGAGAACGGCCGCTGGACCTACCTCGCCGGCGACATGCTCTGACCGGGCGCGCCCGGCAGGCCTGACCTTTCTAGCGCGCCTCGCGCACCAGTTCGACCACCCGCGCGCATTCGCGGATGTGCTGCCGCCCCACATACTGCATGGCGGCGAAACCGATCGCCACCGACAGCGCCTGGCCGGCCAGCGGCACGTACTTGGCCGCCTGCTTGACCGTCAGGCGCACGCCGACGGCCTTGAGCGCCTCGACGACGATGTCGCGGGTGATGAGCTTGCCGATCATCGCGCCACCCACCGCCACGATGGCCTTGTAGATGATGAGTTGCTTGTTGGGCGAGAGCTGCTCGATCTGCTCCGGCGTGAGCCCGAACTCGCGGTTGATTTCCGGAATCAGCCGGATCAGCGCCGCGGCATCGACGGCGATGTCGATGCCCGGCAGCGGAATGATCGAGACCGCCGAAGCCACCGCCGCGGTGCGCGTCAGGCGGGCCCGCGAACGCTTCTTCGCCGCCTCGATCTCGGTGCGGTTGCGGGGCATGACCAGCAAGTCGTATCCGGGCGGCGGGGACATATCAGGCTCCAGCGTTTCGCTGACTGATGGGGATCGTCCGACGCACCCGCGCCGGGGCTACACGCCCCAGAGGATGTCGCTGCCGCGCTCTCCGGCGCGCACCAGCATGTCGACGAACGGCTGCACGCGCGTGCCGAGCGGCACATAGGCGCGCGCCGCCTCGGGGTCCGCGTCCTCGTCGGGCGCGTCGCCGGCCTCGGCGGCGACCGCGGCGCGCAGGCGCACCACCGCCTGCGCCGTCTCCGCGGCGGTGATCACGCCGCGAACGCCGAACTCCTTGCCGATGATGGCCAGCACCTGCCTGGCATTGGCATCGAGCATGGTGATGTCGCCACAGGCCTTGGTCTTGAAGGTGACGGCCATGGGCATCAGGCCGCCGCCGGGCCGGAGCGCGCCGCCGGGGTGCGCGGCTTGCCGGAGAACATCTTCACCAGGCGGTCCATGTACACGTAGATCACCGGGGTGAGGTAGAGGGTGAGGAACTGCGACACCACCAACCCTCCCACCACAGCCATGCCGAGCGGTACGCGCTCCGCGCCGGCGCCGTGGCCGATGGCGATCGGCAGCGTGCCCGCCAGCGCCGCCATGGTGGTCATCATGATCGGACGGAAGCGGATCAGGCTGGCTTCGTAGATGGCCTCCTCCGGGCTGGTGCCATCGCGTTCCTTCTCGATGGCGAAGTCGATCATCATGATCGCGTTCTTCTTGACGATGCCGATCAGCATGATGACGCCGACGAAGGCGTACAGCGAGAGGTCGATGTCGAAAAGATACAGCGTGAGCAGAGCGCCCATGCCCGCCGAAGGCAGGCCGGAGAGGATGGTGATGGGGTGGATGAAGCTTTCGTAGAGGATGCCCAGCACGATATAGATCACCAGCACCGCCACCACAAGCAGGATGCCCAGCCCCTTGAGCGAATCCTGGAAGGCCTGTGCCGTACCCTGGAAAGAACCGCTGAGCGATACAGGCATGGCCATCTCGCGCTCGGCGGCGCGGATCCGGTCGACGGCGTCGCCCAGCGCCACGCCCTGGGCCAGGTTGAACGAGATGGTCACCGACGGCAGCTGGCCCTGGTGATTGATGGTCAGCGCCTGGTTCTTGCGGGTCACGCGGGCCACCGAATCCAGCGGCACCAGCTTGCCCTGGGAGGAGCGAACATAAATTTTCGAGAGCGCGGAGGGATCATTCTGGAACTCCGGCGCCACCTCCATGATGACCTGGTACTGCGCCGTCGAGCCGTAGATCGTCGACACCTGGCGGGTGGAGAACGAACTGGTGAGGGCCTCCTGCACCTGGCCCACGGTCAGCCCCAGCTGCGGCAGCTTGTCGCGGTCGATGTCCAGGGTGGCCGTGGGGCTGTTGTTGTAGAGGTTTGACGTCACGTCCTGCAGGCCCTCTATCTTGCGAAAGCGCGCGAGGAACTGGTTGGACCAGGCGTACAGTTCCTCGAGATCGCTGCCCTGCAGGGTGTACTGGTACTGCGCATTGGTGAGCTGCCCGCCGATGCGGATCGGCGGCGGGTTCTGCAGGGAGACCCGGATTCCCGGCACCACCGCCACCTTGGCGCGCAGGCGGGCGACGATCTCGGCCGGCTTGGACTTGCGTTCGGCGCGCGGCTTCAGGCGCAGGAACAAGGTCCCGGAGTTGGCCGTGGCGCGCGGCCCGCCGGCGCCGACGCTGGAGTTCACTGCGGCGATGTCCGGGTCCTTGGCGATGATCTCGGCGACCTCGATCTGGCGCGCGGCCATGGCCGCGAACGAGGAGTCCTGCCCGCCCTCGGTGAAGGCGATCAGCTGGCCGGTGTCGCCCGGCGGCAGGAAGTCCTTGGGCACGTGGAAATAGAGCACGCCGGTGAAGGCGGCCGTGACGAAGAACACCACCAGCACCGTGAAACGGTGCCGCAACGCCCAGCCCAGCGAGGAGCGGTAGGCGGAGAGCGTGGCCTCGTACCCGCGCTCGAACAGGTTGAACAGGAAACCGTGCTTCTCGCCCTGGTGCGAGCGCACGAAGCGGCTGGTCAGCATCGGCGTGAGGGTGAGCGACACGAACCCGGACACCAGGATGGCCGCGCAGATGGTGACGGCGAACTCGTGCAGGAGCCGGCCGACGATGCCGCTCATGAACATCACCGGGATGAACACCGCGATCAGCGAGAGCGTCATGGAGATGATGGTGAAACCGATCTCCTTGGAGCCCTTGTAGGCCGCCTCCATCGGCGACATGCCGTCCTCGATGTGGCGCACGATGTTTTCAAGCATGACGATCGCGTCGTCGACCACGAAGCCCACCGCCAGGGTGAGCGCGAGCAGCGAGAGGTTGTCAAGGCTGTAACCCAGCACGTACATCAGCGCGAAGGTGCCCACCACCGAAATCGGCAGGGCCACCGAGGGGATCAGCGTGGCCGACAGGTTGCGCAGGAACAGGAAGATCACCAGCACCACCAGCACCGCCGCCAGCACCAGGGTGAACTTGACGTCGTCGACCGACTCGCGGATCGACTGGGTGCGGTCGAAGAACACGTTCATCTCGATCGACGGCGGCAGCTTGGCCTGGAAGGACGGCAGGACCCGCTTGATGTTCTCCACCATCTCGATGGTGTTGGTACCCGGCTGGCGCTGGATCGCCAGCACGATGGAGCGCTTGCCGTTGAACCAGTTGGCCACGCGGGTGTTCTCGACGCTGTCGACCAGCTCGGCCACCTGGTCGAGCTTGACCTGCGCGCCGTTGCGGTACACCACCGTGACGCCGCGGTAGTCGCTGGCGCGCTCGAGCTGCCCGTTGGAGCGCACCGAGAGGGTTTGCCGCGCCCCTTCGAGGATGCCTGTGGGTTTGTTGACGTTGCCCTGCGCGATGGACTGCTGGACCTCGTCCAAGCCTACGCCCATGGCGGCCAGCTTGTTCGGGTCCAGGCGCACCCGCACCGCGTACTTCTGCGAACCGAACACATTGACCAGCGCCACACCCGACACGGTCGACAGGCGCTGGGCCAGCTGGGTCTCGGCGTATTCGTTGACCACCGACAGCGGTAGCGTATCCGAGGTCAGCGCGATGTAATAGACGGGGGAGTCCGCCGGATTGACCTTGCGGAACGAGGGCGGGATGGTCATCTCCGTAGGCAGCTTGCGCTGCGCCACCGCGATGGCCGACTGCACGTCCTGCGCGGCCGCGTCGATGTCGCGATTGAGCGAAAAGGACAGCGTGATCGAGGTGGTTCCCTGGGCGCTCACCGAATTGAGCGCATCGAGGCCGGCGATGGTCGAGAATTGCGCCTCCAGCGGCGTGGCCACCGCGGCGGCCATGGTCTCCGGCGAGGCGCCCGGCAGCTGCGCAGTGACCTGGATGGTCGGAAAGTCCACCTGCGGCAACTCGCTCACCGGCAGCTTGAAATAGGAGATGGCCCCGAATACCAGAAGCGCCGCCATCAGCAGCGTGGTCATGACCGGGCGCTTGATGCACAACTCGGGCAGGTTCACTTGGACTCCCCCTTCCTGGCATCGCCAGATGCGCCTTCGGCCCGGGCCGGCGCGCCACCCTTGGCGGAATCGCCACCCTTGGCGGGATCGCCACCCTTGGCGGAATCGCCACCCTTGGCGGAATCGCCACCCTTGGCACCGTCGCCGCGCGGCCCGCCCTTCCCGCCCTTGTCGCCGGACCCGCGCGGCTCGCGCGCTTCGTACTTGGCACCGGGTGTCAGGCGCAGCTGGCCATCGACCACCACCTTGTCGCCGGCGGCAAGACCCGATTCGACGATCAGCTTGTCCTTGGTCGCCGGCAAGGTTTTCACCCGGCGGATCTCGACGGTCTGGTCGGGCTTGGCGACATAGACGAAGTTGCCGTTCGGACCGGCCTGCAGCGCTTCGGCGGGCATCAGGATCGCGCCTTCGATGTTGCGCAGGTTCATTGAGATTTCCAGGAACTGCCCCGGCGTCAGGGCTTCGTCCGCATTGTCGAACTTCGCCTTCATCTGGATGGTGCCGGTGGTCGGATCGACGGTGTTGTCGATGAATACCAGTTCGCCCACGTAGGTGCGGCCGGCGTTGCCGGGCGCGCGCGCCTCGACCTTGAGCTTGCCGGCCGCGCGGTCGCGGCCGATCTCGGCCAGCCGGCTCTCCGGCACGGCAAAGGCGGCATAGATCGGCTTCAACTGGTTGATGACCACCAGGCTGGTGTCGCTGGCCTTGACGCTGCCGCCGGGAAATGCCAGCACCGCGCCGGCCACGCCGTCCATGGGCGAGTTGATGACCGTATAGCTAAGCTGCACCCTGGCCAGTTCCAGCGCCGCGAGATCGGCCTTGACCGTCGCATCGAGCGTATCGACGGTAGCGCGGAAACCGTCCAGGGTGGCGGTGGAAATGAAGCCCTTGGCCAGCAGATCCTGGTTGCGCGCCAGATCGGCGCGGGCCTTGTCGAGCTGGGCGCGGTCGCGCGCGAGATTGGCTTCGCTTTGCTGGACCTGCGCCTGCAGGGCGCGCGCATCGAGCGTGACCATCGGCTGGCCGCGGCGGATATGCTGGCCGGGCTTGAACTGCACGCTGGTGATCAGGCCGTCGATGCGCGCCTTCAAGGTGACCGACGACAGCGCCTCGGTGCGGCCGACCACGTTGAAACGCAGCGGCACATCGCGCTGCTCGACCGGGGCGATGACCACCGGCGTGGGGCGCGGCGTCGGCGCGCCCGACTTGGCGGTGCCCGCCGCGGTGACTTGGCTGCGCTGGTAGACATAGGCGCCGCCGCCCGCAAGCGCGACAAACACGATGGCCGCTACTACGCCGGTACTCTTTGACATGAAATTCCCGAAGTTCTGATGGAGAACAAAGGTGCGCCCGTCGCACCGCACCGGGTATTATGGCGCGTTTCCGCTCCCTGCCGGCGCGGGCGAAAATCAGGCTTTACAGGGCTTTACAGTTCTTGATGCCTGGGGCGCGGACCTCCCGCCACGCGCGGCAAAGGCGGCCGCTCAAAGGCCCTGCTTCAGGCGCCGCACCCCTTCGGCCAGGCGCGCGTGGCTGGCGGCGAAGCACCAGCGCACGAAGCCCTCGCCTTCCGGCCCGAACGCGGCTCCGGGCGCCACGCCCAAGCCGTGCGCGCTCACCAGGCGCTTGCAGAACCCGAGGCTGTCGGTCATGCCCCGGACGCGGAAGAAGGCGTACATCGCCCCGGGCGGGGCCACCGCCGTGATGCCGTCGATGGCCGCCAGCTCGGCATGCAGGAAGTCGCGCGCCGCCTTCAGCCGCGCGACGAAGGCCTGCGTCACCGCGTCGCCCTGCGTCACCGCCGCCACACCGGCACGCTGCACGAACATCTGCGCGCATGAGGTGTTGTACTCGATGATTTTGCCGATGTCGGCGATCAGCCCGGCCGGGGCGGCGATCCAGCCGAGTCGCCAGCCTGTCATCAGCCAGGATTTCGAGAATGTATTGGCGCTGACCAGCCGGTCCTCCGCGCATGCGATGTCGAGAAAGGAGGGCGCCGACGCGCCCTCGAAGTAGATGCGCTCGTAGGCGTCGTCGGCCAGTATCCAGATGCCGTGGCGGCGGCAGTGCTCGAGCAGCACGCGCTGGCTGGCCGCGTCGATGGTCCAGCCGGTGGGATTGTTGGGGGAATTGAGGACCAGCACCCGGGTCGCGGGGGTGAGGGCCGTGATCAGGCGGTCGAGATCGAGTCGCCATCCGAGCCGTGCGTCGAAATGCAGCGGCACGGTGTGCACGTCGGCGGACAGGATTTTCGGCCCCTCGATGAGGTTGGGCCACAGCGGGGTGACCGCCACCACCCGGTCGCCCGGGGCGATGAGCGCCTGGAAGCACAGCATCAGCGCGTTGATCCCCGAATTGGTCACCGCGATGTTGTCGGGCGCGCAGGGGCCGTGCAGGCGGGTGGCGTAGGCGGCGAGCGCCTCGCGCAGCTCGGGAATGCCGAGGTTCTGGTTGTAGAAGGTCTCACCTGCCTCGAGCGAGGCGACCGCGGCCGCGCGGATGAATGCGGGGGTGACTTCGTCAGGCTCGCCGAACCAGAAGGGCAGGACGCCGTCGCGCCCCATGCCGGCATTGGCGACCTCGCGGATTTTCGACTGCGAGAGCGCGCGCACCGCATCGCGCGCCACGGGTGGGAGGTTCATGCATGCATGATACGCATCCTCGCGAGTGCCCTCGCGGCGCCTTTGGTGCACAATACGACAACTCGAGCGCCCAAACCCCATGACCGCGAACACCGAGATCGAAATCAAGCTTGCCTGCGGCGCCCAGCATGCGAAAGCACTTCTGAAACACCCGGTGATGGCACACAGCGAGGGCGACGCCGGCCACTCGCGCGAGAAACTGCTCAACCTGTACTTCGACACCGACGACTACCAGTTGCGCCGGCGCAAGATCGCGCTGCGCCTGCGGCGCTACGGGCGCCGCTGGCTGCAGACCCTCAAGGCCTCCGGCGATCGCAAGAACGGCGTGGCCATGCGTCAGGAGTGGGAAACGCCGGTGGCGGGGCCGGCCCTGGAGCTCGACAAGCTGCGCGACACGCCCCTCAAGGAGGCGCTGGCCGCCATCGGCAAGCGCGAACGCCTGCAGCCGATCTTCCGCGTCGAGTTCGTGCGCGAGGCCTGGCTGCTCAAGCCGTTTCCGCGCTACGCGCCGGACTTCATCGCCGAGGTGGCCTTCGACCACGGCAAGATCATCTCCAACGCGAAGACCGAGCGCATCAGCGAAATCGAGCTCGAGCTCAAGGCGGGCCATGTACGCGAACTTGAGTACCTGGCCCACGTGCTCATGCGCGACCTCAAGATCAAGGAGGAGCCGCGCAGCAAGGCACGGCGCGGCTACGCCATGCTGCAGGCGGCGTAGCCCGCCTAGGGCTTCAAATACACGAATCGCTCGCGCGCCTGCAGGTTGACGATGCGCACCACGCCCGAGGGCGTGAAGGCGGGCCCGAGGATGAACTGGTCCTTCCTGAGGCCGCGGTTCTTGAGCGTGATCTCGCAAATTTCGAACTTCACCCCGCGTGCGGAAAGATCGCCCACCAGCGCGACGAATTCCTGGTTGCTTGTGGTCCGCGCACCCTCCATGAGGAAGTCGACGCCCTCGGCATGCGCCACCGCCACGATTTGCGCCTGCGGGTCGACGTCGAGGTGGTTGCGGATATTGCGCAGCCCCTTGGTGGCCTGCGCGATGCCGCTGTCAAAGTGATAGACCACCCTGTCCTGGGCGCAGGCCGCAGCGCCTGCCAGCCCCAGCAGCGCGGCAACCAGCGCCTTTACCAGCATGTTCACGGCCTCTCTCCTCAATGCGCGGCGCCCGGACCCTGGGCCGCCGCCTGCGGATCAACGGTAGCGGCGGTCCGCCGGACGCGGAAGGAAACCCGAATTGAAGATGAAGTCGGGCGACGGCTTGGTTTTCAGGCCGAAGGCCATGTTGATGTCATCGACCTGGTTTTCCAGGCGCAGCTTCTTGACAGCGCCGAGGCCATCGGCGCGGGTGTTGGCGGTGTCCATGAACTCCATGACCAGCCTGAGCTTTTCGAGCTCGTCCGCCTCGTTCAGGAGCGGGTTGCGCTGCATGACGAACTTGACCGCCGCCGCCGGGTCGGCGATGGTGTCCTTCATCGCGCGATTGATGGCGCGTAGGACAGCCGCGATCGCCTGCGGGTTCTCGGCGATGAACTTCGCGCTGGCGAGCACCGCGTTGCCGTACAGGTCGACGCCGAAATCCGCGTACTGGAGGGTGACGATGTCCTCGGTCTTCACCCCCAGCCGGTTGTAGATCTGCAGCTGGGTCGGAAAGCCCGAGTCGCACTAATCATCACGCTCAACTGCGAATACCGGGACCTGCTCAAGGACTCGTCCAAGCCCTACTACGCCGGCGGCCCCCCCACCATCCCCGACCCGCTGCCCGGCAACGTGGCCGACTATCCCAACTTCACCTGGCGCGAATACGGCCTGCGGGTGGGCTGCTGGCGCATGTTCGACCTGTTCAACGCCGCCGGCGTGCCGCTCTCGGTGACCTTCAACGCCAAGACCGCGCTGGAGCGCGGCGAGATCATCGAGCGGGTCAAAGCGCAGCACTGGGAGCTGGTGGCGCACAACTACGAGCAGGGCGAACTGCTGCCGCAATACATGTTCGACCCCGCCGGCGAGAAGGCGGTGATCCACGAGACCCTCAAAGTGTACGAAAAGGTCGTCGGTCGCAAGGCGGGCGGCTGGCTGTCATCGTCGCTGCGCTCGACCCCCAACACCCCCGAGATCCTGGCCGAGGCCGGGCTGAAGTACCTGTGCGACTACATGAACGACGACCAGCCCTACCTGATCCACACCGCCCATGGCCCGCTGGTCAACGTGCCGTACTCGGTGGAAATCAACGACTTCACCTTCTTCCACCGGCGCGCGATGTCCAGCGAGGACGCGCTGCTCATGCTCAAGAGCCAGTTCAACGAGCTCTACGCCGAGAGCGCGAAGACCGGCAAGATGATGAACATCGGCCTGCACCCGCATGTCTCGGGGCATCCGCACCGCATGCAGTTCTTCCGCGACTTCCTGTCCTATGTGAGGCAGTTCGACGACGTCTGGCATGCCAGGCGCGAGGACGTGGCTGACTGGTACCTGGCCAACCACGCCAGCCACATTCCTCCACGCTGAATCAACGCGCGGCCGGTGTCACGCGGCCGCGCTACCCCATCAGACGCGACCCGCGCGGCAGGTTGGCCGACAGGAACTCCATCTGGTCGGTGAGGATGCGGCGGTTGCGCAGGATCATGTCTTCCCACAGGCTGGGCACATAAGGCGCATAGACGAGCGGCATGTTGATCTCGTGCGGCAACCGGTTGCCTTTCTTCTGGTTGCACGGGCGGCAGGAGGACACCACGTTCATCCAGCCGTCGCGCCCGCCGCGCGAGAGCGGCACGATGTGCTCGCGTTCGAGTTCGCTGGCGTGGAAATGGCCGCCGCAGTAGGCGCAGTGGAACTTGTCGCGGCGGAACAGCTTGTCGTTGGTCAGCAGCGCAATGACGTCGAACGGGTTGACCTTGCCGAAACCGCGCACCCCGATGATGGAATTGACCGTGATCTGCGAGCGCAGGCCGGTCATGGCGTTGTGCCCGCCGTGCAGGGTGGCGACTTCCTGGCCGAGCTCCCACGCGACCTCGCCGGCGGCGTAGTGAAGCGCCGCCTCCTCGAGCGTCAGCCATCCTTGCGGAATGCCGTTTCCAGTGAGCTTGAGAATCTGCACGACGCCCTTTCCTCCCCGCACGCTGACCGATAAGGAAAATCCGACCTGCCGACTGCCGCCATGAGCAAAGAATGCGCCGGCGCCAGCCGCCCGAACGATGCTGCACTGCAAATACGCATTTTGCCAGCAAGGCGCGCGCTTTGCCAACCCGGCTACCGGCATGCCCATGGGCCGGAATCGGCTTGGCCGCCGGAGGCTTCACGGTAGACTTCGCCGCGCCCCCCGCCTGTTGCCGGGGGTTTCTCGCCAGAGGTCACCCATGCCCTACCAGTCGATCTTCCGACCCGGCCTGTTTGACGGCCAGACCGTTCTTGTCACCGGCGGCGGCTCGGGCATCGGGCGCTGCACCGCGCATGAACTCGTGGCGCTCGGCGCCCGCGTCGCCCTGGTCGGCCGCAAGATCGAAAAGCTCGAAGCCGTGGCGCGCGAAATCGCCGAAGTCGGCGGCCGTGCCACCTGCCACGCATGCGACATTCGCGAGGAGGACACCGTCAGGCAGACCGTCGCCGACGTGCTGGGCGCGCACGGCCGCATCGACGGCCTGGTCAACAATGCAGGCGGACAGTTCCCCGCGCCCCTCAAAGACATTTCGGCCAAGGGCTGGGACGCCGTGGTGCGCAACAACCTCACCGGCTGCTTCCTGATGAGCCGCGAGGTCTACAACCAGACCATGGCGGCCAACGGCGGGGCGATCGTCAACATGCTGGCCGACATCTGGATGGGTATGCCCGGCATGGGGCACTCGGGTGCCTCGCGCGGCGGAATTCTCAATTTCACCGAGACCGCGGCCATCGAGTGGGCGCCGGTGCGCGTCAACGCGGTGGCGCCGGGACTGATCGCCTCCTCGGGCTTAGACACCTACGCCGAGCCGTTCAAGGCCTCGATCCGCGAGCGCCACAAGCAGATTCCGGCGGGCCGCTACGGCACCGAAAGCGAGGTGGCCGCGGCCATCGTGTTCCTGCTCTCGCCGGCGGCCGGCTTCATTTCCGGCGCCGCGCTGCGCATCGACGGCGCCGTGCCGCATGCCAAGCGCATCTGGTCGGCCACCGGCAATGGCGGTCGCACCAGACCCTTCAACGGTTTTCATCTGGCCGCGTTTCCAGAGGTGTTGAAGCATCTCGAAGACCAGCAGTCCTGACCAGAAAGACAAGCAACGGAGACCACATGCAATTTACCCAGGAACACGAAGAGATCAGGCGCACCCTGACACGCTTCATCGAGGCGGAGATCAACCCGCATGTGGACAAATGGGAGGCCGAGGAGATCTTCCCCGCCCACGAGGTGTTCAAGAAACTCGGCGACCTGGGGATGCTGGGCTTGACCAAGCCGGTCGAGTACGGCGGGGCCGGGCTGGACTACTCCTATGCGGTGGCCATGACCGAGACGCTCGGACTGATCGACTGCGGCGGCGTGCCCATGGCCATCGGCGTGCAGACCGACATGGCCACGCCCGCCCTGGCGCGCTTCGGCTCGCACGAGCTCAAGGAGGCATTCCTCAAGCCCGCCATCGCCGGCGACCAGGTGGCCTGCATCGGCGTCTCCGAGCCCGGCGCGGGCTCGGATGTCGCCTCGATCAGGACCACCGCCAGGAAGGATGGCGACGATTACGTCATCAACGGCGGCAAGATGTGGATCACCAACTCGCTGCAGGCGGACTGGATGTGCCTGCTGGCCAACACCTCTGAAGGCGCCCCCCACCGCAACAAGACCCTGATCGTGCTGCCGATGAAGACGAAGGGCATCACGATTGCGAAAAAAATCCGCAAGATCGGCATGATGTCCTCCGACACCGGACTCATCCACTTCGACGACGTGCGCGTGCCGCAGCGCTACCGCATCGGCGAGGAAGGCATGGGCTTCACTTACCAGATGATGCAGTTCCAGGAAGAGCGCCTGTGGGCGGCGGCCCGCACGGTCGGCGGCATGAGCCGCATCCTCAAGGAAACCATCGACTACATCCGCGAGCGCAAGATGTTCTCGCAGACCGTGCTCGACTTCCAGTACGTGCAGTTCAAGCTGGCCGAGATCAAGACCGACATCGAGGCGCTGCGGGCGCTCACCTACCGCGCCACCGAACTGTACGTGAGGGGCGAGGACGTGACCGAGCTCGCCTCGATGGCCAAGCTGATGAGCGGGCGGCTTTCGCGCACCGCGCCCGACGGCCTGCTGCAGTTCTGGGGCGGCATGGGCTACACCTGGGACAACCATGTCTCGCGCGCCTTCCGCGACGGCCGGCTGGGCTCCATCGGCGGCGGCGCCGACGAGGTGATGCTCTCCATCATCTGCAAGCTCATGGGCATCGCCGGCGCGCGCAAATGAGCGCGCCGGCGTCGCCTTACTTCGGCGCCGAGCACGCGGCCTTCCGCGCGACGGTGCAACGCTTCGTGCGCGAGGAAATCGCGCCGCATGCCGCGGCCTGGGACGAGGCTGCGAGCTTCCCGCGCGAGCTATACCGCAAGGCCGCGCAGGCCGGCCTGCTGGGGCTTGGCTTTGCGCAAGAGCACGGCGGTTGCGAAGCCGACGCGTTCATGCATGTGATCCTTTCCGAGGAACTGGCGATGAGCGGCTCCGGCGGCGTGTGCGCCAGCCTGATGTCGCATACCATCGGTGCGCCGCCGATCGCGAAGTTCGCAGGCGCCGAGCTGCAGGCGCGCGTGCTGCCCGCGATCCTCGCCGGCGAGAAAATCAGCGCCCTGGCCATCACGGAGCCTTCGGGCGGGTCGGATGTGGCGTCGCTCAAGACCACCGCGAGGCTCGAGGGCAGCGAGTACGTCGTGAACGGCTCGAAGATGTTCATCACCTCAGGCATGCGCGCCGACTACTACACCGTGGCGGTACGCACCGGGGGGCCGGGAGCCGCCGGGATATCGCTGCTCCTGATCGAGCGCGACCGGCCCGGCTTCACCCGCACCGCGCTGGCGAAGATGGGCTGGTGGGCGTCCGACACGGCGGCGCTGTACTTCGAAGACGTTCGGGTGCCCACCGCCAACCTGGTCGGCGAGGAGGGACGCGGCTTCAAGGCCATCATGGCCAACTTCAATATGGAACGCCTGGGCATGGCGGCGCAGGCGGTGGGTTTCGCGCAGGCAGCCTTCGATGACGCGCTGGCCTGGGCGCGCAAACGCCACACCTTCGGCCAGCCGCTGGTTGAACGCCAGGTCATACGCCACAGGCTGGTGGACATGCGGATGCGCATCGAGGCTGCGCGCGCCTACCTGCACGACTGCGCCTGGGAAGTGCAACAGGGCTTGCAACCGGCCGCGCGCCTGGCGATGCTCAAGAACTGCGCCACCCAGGCCATGCAGTTCTGCGCCGATAGCGCCGTGCAGATCCTGGGCGGTGCCGGCTTCATGCGCGGCTCGCGCGCCGAGCGCATCTACCGCGAGGTCAAGGTCATGATGATCGGCGGCGGTTCCGAGGAAATCATGAAGGACCTCGCCGCGCGCCAGCTGGGGTTTTGACGGGAGGCGGCCCGGCTGCGCGCGGCCGCGCCGAGCGGCCGCGGATTGATGCGCCTCAAATCAGAGCGCTGCACGCTCCGCTAGAATCGCCCCACGTCCAACCCACCCAGCGGAGCCGCACATGAAGATTCTCGTCGCCGTCGACGGCAGCACTTACACCAAGCATGCGGTCGCCTACCTGCTCGAGCATTTCAGCATGTTCGGCCAGGACTCGGCGGTCACGTTGATCAATGTGCACGCGCCGATCCCGCCGCATGCGGCGGCCCACCTCGGCAAGGACGTCGTGCAGGACTACTACAGGGACGAGTCCGAGAAATCCATCAAGGGCGCGCGGACGGCCCTCAAGAAGGCGGGCATCACCGCGGCGGTGACCACCAGGGTGGGCGACCCCGGCGACGAGATCTCCTCGTTAGCCGAGAAGGGCAAGTTCGATCTGGTGATCATGGGTTCGCACGGCCGCGGCCTGTTCAAGAACCTCGTGCTCGGCTCCGTGGCCACCAAGGTGCTGGCCGGCTGCAAGGTTCCGGTCCTGCTGGTACGCTGAACCGGCTGCCGCCGGCCGGCCCGGCTAGCGCGCCACCGCCGCACCTGCCGGGCCCGCAGCGCCGGGCGTGCCTGTGCCGCCGGCGCGGAACGGTGCCAGTTGCGCCTGGGTGCCGGCAATGGTGCCGGGCGCCGGCCAGGAGGCCGGGCCAGTGAGCGGAAACGGCGCCGCCTGCCGTATGGTCTGGCGAGGCGCGCGGGCGACGATCTGCGGAGCGTAGTAGGGATAGTACGGGTTGTAGGCCTGCAGGGACAGCGCATCGCAATCCACGCGCCGCTCGCGCAGGCATTGCTCGCGCGCCAGGCGGCGGCGTTCTTCCTCGTTGCCGGCGGCCTGACCCGCAAGCGCCAGTTGATGGCGGTACTGCTCCTGGCGCGCCTGATCGGCTTCGCGCCGTTGCCGCATGGCTTCGAGTTCGCGCTTGTCGCGCGCCAGTGCGAGGGCGCGCTGCTCGCGCCAGGCGCGTGCCTCCTCGTCGTTGACACCCCCGGCCGTGGCCACCGCGGGCCGGGTGTCGACCACCACCAGCCGCTGCGCCTCGGGCGGCGGCGCCGTGGAGTAATTCACCACGCCGCGCCCGTCGGTCCACTTGTAGACGGTGCCGGCGGCTACGGGCAGCGCGGCGCCCGACAGCAGGAAAAGCAGGATCAGTGCGGCTCGATGGCGGACCATGGCACCCCCCATGCAGACTTGTGTATCCATCATAACGCCGAACCCGCCGGCCCGGTTGGCACGACCGGCCGGAGACGCCTTGCATGTTCGGTTCAGACCAACGAAGGTCGCAATTTCGCGAGATAACGGAAACCCTCGATCGCGCGCGGCCCGTACCAGGAGGTCATTTCCCCGTCGATGAGCGTGACCGGCCGGCCGGCTGCGAGGGCCTGCAACTGCGCCACATGGGCCGGGCCGAAGCTGAACGGCTCGGTGGAAAGCAGGACCCGGTCCGCGCCCGCCGCCACGCGCGCGAGATCGACCACCGGATAGCGTTGGGCGCACTCGGCGGGCACGGTATCCCAGCCCACCGCAGCGAGGGTGCGCGAGATGTAGGTATCGCGCGAAACGCTCATCCAGGGGTCCTTCCAGATGAGGTAGAGCACGCGTTCGCGCGGCAAGGCGGCGCAGGCCAGGCGCGCCGACGCCATGGCCTCGTCCAGCGCGGCGCACAGGGTCTCGGCCTGCGCCTGGCGCGCGAAAATGCCGCCCAGCAGGCGATACAGGCCGGCGTTGTCCTCCGGCGACTTCGGGTGGGTGACGATGACATGCGGGACAAAACGTGCCGCAGCCTCGACCAGCGGCTTCTCGTTCTCGTCGATGTTGACGATCAGGTGGGTGGGCGCCAGTTCACGCAAGCGCCGCAGGTTCACATCCTTGGTGCCGCCCACCTTGGGTACGGCATCCAGTTGGGGGCGCGGATGGATGCAGAAGCCGGTGCGCGCCACCAGTTGCAGTCCCAGCCCGAGGGCCCAGACCAGTTCCGTGATCGAGGGCACCAGGCAGGCGATGCGCGCATCGGCCCGCGCGCGGTCGTGAACGATGCCGGCGGCGTCGACATAGGGAAGAGGCGCGCCCGTCATCCCGACCGATCTGCGACGCAGCGCATCCGCGCACCGGTGTGCGAAACGCCAGCGCACCCAGAAAAATTGACAAATTTCCAGCCGCCGCGATATCGACGCACGCATGCGCTTGCGCTATAACATGGCCCTCCACCGTAGTCAGAGTCGGCAGTCGCACCCGCGGCGACGCATACATGACGCATTGCGAGCGCACCGGTGCGGTATCGATGTGGGAGGAAATTCTGCATGACAAACGAGGACCTGATCCTGCTTTCGAGATTTGCCTTCGGACTGCGAAAGATCACCGGCAACCGCGTCGAGGTGGCCCGGTTCGTCGCCGAGCGCGGATACGCCAAGGGACTGCTCGACATCGCGGAAGAATATGCCGAGCGCGACGAGAACATGGAGCTCATGCTGTTGACGCTGAAGCTGCGCCAAAAGGTCGGCTTGATGGCCGATGACCTTGCCGCTCCCAGCGCGCCTGGACAGGCGCCGTTGGACGCGGACCGCCCCTCGTCGCCGGAGGACACCGCATCCGGGCCGAAGTACGTCGGCCGCCTGCGCTGAAGCCCGCGGCTCACGTTTGCTGCCCGCCACCCGCGCGCGGCTTGCGCGCCTTGCCCGCGATGGCGCGGTCGAACAGCGCATTGGGGAGAAAGCGCAACAACCGCGCGACCAGGCCCATCTGCCAGGGCACCACCGCATAACCCCGGCCGGCGTCGACCACGCGGCGGATGCGCCGCGCCGCGTCATCGGGCTCCAGCAGGAAAGGCATGCGATACGGATTCCGGGCCGTCAGGTCGGTGCGTATGTAGCCGGGCAGGATGCTGATCACCCTGACCCCATGCGGACGCATCTCGCCGCGCAGGGACTCAAGGTAGGCGATGGCGGCCGCCTTGGAGGCACAGTAGCCCCCGGAGCCCGGCAGGCCGCGAATGCCGGCGACGCTCGCGATGCCCACCAGGCTGCCGGCGCCGCGCGCGCACATCGCCGCCGCGAAGGGCGTGAAGGTCGCGGCGAGGCCCACGACATTGACGCGCAGGATCTGCTCGAACGCGGCCAGGTCTTCCGCATGCGTGGTCAGCGTGCCGGCGGAAATGCCGGCATTGGCGATGACGATGTCGGGCGCGCCGAAACGCGCCATGAAGTCTGCCGCCGCCGCGGCCAGCGCGGCAGGATCGGTGACATCGACCGGGTAGGTGACGACCGTGCCCGGCAGGGTGGCCGCCACCGCGGCGAGTTCGTGCCGGCGGCGTGCCGCGAGGGCGACCACGTTGCCGGGGGCGGCATACGCGCGGGCGAGCGCCGCGCCCAGGCCGCCCGAGGCGCCGGTGATGAAGAGTCTGAGGGGCACGGGCGGTAAAATAGCATGCGCGTTCTCATCACCGGCCGCGCGCACTTCAGTCAGGCGGCAGGCGTTCAAGGGCGCCGTTTGCGGCCGCCTCTCCCGTTCCCCGCCCGCGCGCCTTGCCCTCCGCCTACCTTACCCTCGCAGTCACCACCGGCATCCAGGCCCTGGTGTCGTTCGCCCTCCTGACGGTGCCGGTGCTCACGCCGGATGCCGCCAGGGATCTCGGCTTCGAGCCCTCGCAGGTCGGCTACTTCGTGGGCGCAAGCTACATCGGCGCCGCCTTCAGCGCGCTCACCGCCGGCGGGCTGGTGCTGCGCTTCGGCTCGATCCGCGTCTCGCAGGTGTGCCTGCTGTTCTGCGCGCTTTCCATGCTGCTGCTGACGGCGGTGCCGCTGGCCTGGATGCCCTGGGTGGCCCTGGTGCTGGGGGTGGGCTACGGGCCGATCACGCCGGCCTCGTCGCACGTGCTGGCGCGCACCACCCCGCCGCACATGATGGCGCTGATGTTCTCGATCAAGCAGACCGGCGTCCCGGTGGGCGCGGCGCTGGCGGGGCTGATCCTGCCGCCGATCATCCTCGCCCTCGGCTGGCGGGCCGCGGCGCTGGTGGTGGCGGCGACATGCGTGGCCATGGCCGTGATCGCCCAGCTGTCGCGCAAGGAACTCGATGCCGACCGCGACCCGGCGCGCCGCATCGCGCCGCGCACCCTGGCGCAGCCGTTCCGCCTGATCTTCGTCGACCCGGCGCTGGTGCGCATCGTCTTCACCGCGCTGGCCTATGCCGGCCTGCAGATTTCCTTTTTCACCTATATCGTCGCCTACCTGATCGACGATTTCGCCTACACCCTGGTGGCGGCGGGCCTGGCCCTGTCGATGGCCAACTTCGGCGGCATCGCCGGGCGCATTTTCTGGGGCTGGGTGGCGGACCGTTCGCGCGCGCCGGGCGCGGTGCTGGGCCTGCTCGGTCTGGCGATGGCGGCCACCGCGGTGGCCATTGCGTCCTTCGGGCCGGCCTGGCCGGTCTGGGGCGTGCTGGCCGTCTGCCTGGTGTTCGGCATCACCGCGGTGGGCTGGAACGGCGTGCTCATTTCCGAAACCGCCCGCCTGGCCCCGGCCGGCATGGCGGGCGTGGTCTCGGGAGGCACTACGTTCGTGATGTTCTTCGGCGTGGTGTTCTATCCGCCCACCTTTTCCATCCTGCACGACGCCTTCGGCAGCTACCGGATGCCCTTCGTGCTCTTCGCCGTGCCGGCGGCGGCGATGGCGGTGGTGCAGCTCATCTACCGGCGCCGCAAGTAACCGCGCCGCGCGGCCCGCCCGGCGCGACATTCCCAGGAGAGATGATCGTGAAAATCCGCGCCATCCGCGAAATCGCCGTGCCGATCAACTCGACGCTGCGCAACGCCGTATTCGACTTCAGCGAGATGACCACCTCGGTGGTGGCGGTGATCACCGATGTGAAGCGCCACGGCAGGCCGGTGGTAGGTTACGCCTTCAATTCCACCGGCCGCTACGCCTGCGGCGCGCAGATGCGCGAGCGCCTGATCCCGCGCATCATGAACGCCGCGCCGGAGTCGCTGCAGGACGCCAGCGGCGCCAACCTCGACCCGGCCAAGGTGCTCGCCTGCATGATGCAGCGCGAGAAGCCGGGCGGCCATACCGAACGCTCGGTGGCGGTGGGCACCATCGAGGTCGCGGTATGGGACGCGGTGGCCAAGATCGCCGACAAGCCGTTGCATGCGGTGCTGGCCGAGCGCTATGGCGGCGGCCAGGCGGCGACGCAGGTACCCTGCTATGTGGGCGGCGGCTGGTACGCGCCCGGCAAGGGCATCGCGCAACTGGAGGACGAGATCCGCGCCCGCATGGACCAGGGCTTCACCACCATGAAGGTCAAGGTGGGCGGCGCGCCGCTCGGGGAAGACCTGGCGCGCCTGGAGGCCTCGATCAAGGTGATCGGCGGGCCGGAGCGCCTCGCGGTCGATGCCAACGCCGGCTTCACACCGGAACGCTCGGTCGAATACGCGCGCGCCCTTGCGCCCTACAACCTGCGCTGGTTTGAAGAACCCACCGACCCGCTCGACTATGCGCTGATGGCCGAATTGGCAGCGATCTATGCGCCGCCGATCGCCACAGGCGAGAACCTCTTCTCCACCCAGGATGTGCGAAATCTGGTGCGCTTCGGCGGCCTGCGCCCGAAGAGCGACATCGTCCAGATCGACGTGCCGCAGTCCTACGGCATCGTGCAGTTTTCGCGCACGCTCGAGATGCTCAAGGCGCATGGCTGGGAGCGCAGCGCGGTTTTCCCGCATGGCGGCAACCAGATGACGCTGGCCATCGTGGCCGGCTTCGGCCTTGGCGGCTGTGAAGCCTATCCCGGCGTGTTCGGCGTGTTTGCGGGGTTTGCCGACGATGCCAAGGTGGAAAACGGCATGATCAACCTGTCTGACCGGCCGGGCATCGGCTTCGAGGCGCAGAACGAGCTCTACGCGGTAATGCGCGAGTTAGACTGAGGAAATCTGGGGCGTCAACAACCAACTGATGGTGGCCACACTGCGCCCAACCACAGTGGCTATGCGACGTATCGGCATATGCTGGCGCCGCAAGCGCTCAGTCAACTCGCTCAGGTCGGCGTCGACGGTGGACGTGTTTTGGCCGGTCTAGAACTGCGATCCAAAAGACCTCGAAAGAAAGCCTTCCTGGACGAGGCGCATAGGCCACTTTCGCACGGTGCGTGCGCTGATGGCGGCTGCCGCCGCCATCAGCGCAAGTTCGTCAATCCGCGCAATCAACAATTTCATCAGCCGCGCGGCGATCTGGTCGGGCCACTCCGCGCGACGGCCACGGTGTCGTACAGAACCCTATGACAGGATTTTTGATCTGCCGCAAGCTGTAGCCTCTTGCTAATGATACCCTGAGGTCTTTAAGGAGTTCACCGTGAGCCGATTCCGTTACGTCCCCCCGTTGGTCCGCTTAGTCACCATGCTGGCCCTGGGCATGGTCGCTGTAACCGCACAGGCCACCACCACGCTGATGGGCCATGATCTGTCCCAGCCTGCGCGGCCCTACGAATGGAATTCCGTACCCGCCACCGACATCAGGTGGACCGATACCTCCGATATCCGCAAGGCTGTGGGTGTGACGCTTACTTCGGGCACTTCGTACCACTTCAACAGCTTTACGGCGATGCTGGCGATGGTCACGAGCGATTCCCCCGAGTACCTGCAGGCCGAACAGGTGCGCGCAGCGATCTTTGCAGACGCGGGTGGCCGGCCGGGCGCCCTGCTCGCCGATCTGGGGATTATCGAGCTGCACCCCTTGCAGCCAGTCCAGTCACCGTTTGCTGCCCAGCGCATCACCTGGGACGCCACCGCCCTGGTGTTGTTGCAGGGTGGAAATACCTACTGGTTCGGACTGAACGACGCCACGCAGTACAGCGAATTCGGCATACCGCTGGCCCACTGGACCATTATGGAATCCGGGGTCTCGACACTGCCAGTGGGTGCCGAGACGCTGGCCGGCTACCGCATCTCGAATGATGGTGGCGCGAATTGGAATGCGTCGACCTTCTACAACGCGATGCAGATCGATGTGACGCCAGTACCTGAGCCGCACAGCGTGGTTCTTATGTTGGCCGGGCTCGGCTTGGTGGGTGTCGCTGTGGCGCGGCGGCGACCTGTCTGACCCCCGCTACTGGCGGTTTCCTGGTGCGCGAAACCATTGATTGCATCAATTTTTGTTTTGATGCATTTGATATAAATTCGAATCACTCGAATAGTGGAACATCATTCCATGCGGACCACACTCACTCTGGAAGCCGATGCGTTTGCGACAGCCCAGGCATATGCGCGCGCCCGCGCGATCAAGTTGGGTCAAGCGGTGTCGGAACTGATTTTGCGTGGCAGCGAGGCCAAGATGCCAATGAAGGAAATCAATGGCGTCTGGGTGTTTGATCTGCCGCCGGACACGCCAACAATTTCCGCCAGCAAGGTCAGGCGCCTGCTGGATGAATCGCCGCGAGTCGATACCTGCTCGACGCCAATGCGTTGATCGCGTTGGGATGGCCAGCACATGAACATCATGGGCAAATCCAGGCCTGGTTCAGGAAGAATGCACGTCATGGGTGGGTGACCACGCCGTTCACACAGGCCGCCTTTGTGCGCGTGGTTTCGCAACCGGCGTTTTCCGGCAAGCTGGTCGGCCCTCGCGAAGCGGTGGAACTGTTGTCGCGCAACCTCGCTCACAGCAATCATTCATTCTTTCCAGCGGACATGGGTATTGCGGAGGTGGCGGGACTATGCTCTGGCGGGCTGATGGGGCACCGCCAGGTCACCGACGCCTATCTGCTGGCCCTGGCTATCAAGCGAAACTGCAAGCTGGTGACGTTCGATTCCGACATACGGCAATTGCTCGCTGCGGAAACGGAACGACAGATCCACATCGAGTTGCTTGCTTGAGCGCCGGTGGACGCTCGTGGTTCACATATTCGGGGCAATTGCGGATTGGTCGTGGCAAGAACCGTCGCTGCCCCTGCAAAGCCTTGGGAACCGTAGTCCCGTTACTCGTACTTGCGCGCGTCCTCGATCACGCGGCCGTCGTTGGGCAGTTCGCCCGGTGTCACGAATTGCACCTCGCCGCGCAGCTTGGTGACATCGCGCATGGTCGCCACGATCGCCTCGGCCAGGCCGGGAATGGTCCAGTCGGCCACCTCGACCTTGAGGGTCATGCGGTCGTTGGCCATCTCGCCCTCGATCACCAGGCGCGCCCGGTCCACCCCCGGATGGCGCTTGACGATTTCGGCCACATGGCCGGGCTGCACGAACATGCCCTTGACCTTGGTGGTCTGGTCGGCGCGCCCCATCCAGCCGCGAATGCGGGTGTTGGTGCGGCCGCACGGGCTCGGGCCCGGGAGCACGGCGGACAGGTCGCCGGTGCCGAAGCGGATCAGCGGATAGTCCGGGTTGAGGGTGGTGATGACGATCTCGCCGACCTCGCCTTCGGCGACCGGGTTGCCGGTGCCTGGGCGGACGATCTCGAGGATCAGGTCCTCATCGAGGATCATGCCTTCCTGCGCCTCCGACTCGTAGGCGATGGTGCCGAGATCGGCAGTGCCGTAGAACTGCAGCACCTGCTTCAAGCCATGCTCCTTCAGCCAGGTGCGCAGGGAAGGCGGCAGCGCGTCGCCGCCGGTGACGGCGCGCTCGATCGGGAAGGGCTTGCCCAGTTCGATGAATTTCTCCACCAGGATGCGCAGGAAAGCCGCCGTGCCCACATAGGCGCCGGGCTGCAGGTCGAGGATGGCCTCGATCTGCTGCTCGGTATTGCCGGTGCCGGCGGGGATAACGGCGCAGCCGAGCTTCATGGCGCCGGATTCGATCATGCTGCCGGCCGGCGTCAGGTGATACGAGAAGGTGTTGAACAGCAGGTCGCCCTCGCGGAAGCCGGCGGCGTGCATGGCGCGCGCCGAGCGCCAGTAGTCATCGCGCCGGCCCTCCGGCTCGTAAATCGGGCCGGGCGACATGAAGACCTTGCGCATCATGCCGGGCCGCCGGGTGGCGAGTCCGCCGAACGGCATGGCGGCGCGCTGCAGCGCCTTCAGGTCCGACTTGCGCGTCACCGGCAGCCTCGCCAGGGCTGCGCGCGAATCGACGGCGGCGGCGTCGACACCCGCCAGGATCGCCGCGAAACCCGGCGCATGGGTCATCGCATTGGCCACCTGCAAGGGGAGGGCGCGCATGAGGGCAGCTTCGCGCTCGGCCGGCGCACGGCCTTCGAGGGCATCGTAGAGGGCGGTCATCATGTCTCCCGTTCGGGGTGGCGCGCTTCGTCGCGCGATGGTCATTCGGTGGGCTGCAAAAACCGCGAGCCCCGCATTCGCGGGGCCCGGAATCAGGTCTATGCCAGCCAGCGCTTGCGCCGCTTGTAGAACTTGGCGTCGCGGAAGCTCTTGCGCTCGCCCGAGGAGACGCCGAGGTAGAACTCCTTGACGTCCTCGTTGGTGGAGAGGTAGGCCGCCTCGCCATCCATGACGATGCGGCCGTTCTCCAGGATGTAGCCGTAGTTGGAGTAGCGAAGCGCCACGTTGGTGTTCTGTTCGGCCAGGAGAAAGCTCACGCCTTCCTTGGCATTGAGATCCTTGACGATCTCGAAGATCTCCTCGACGATCTGCGGTGCCAGCCCCATCGAGGGCTCGTCCAGCAGGATCATCGACGGCTTGGCCATCAGCGCGCGGCCGATGGCGGTCATTTGCTGCTCGCCGCCGGAGGTATAGCCGGATTGCGAGGTGCGGCGCATCTTCAGGCGCGGAAAGTACGCGTATACCTTTTCCAGGCTCTCCTCGACCTCGGCGCGCGAGGCGTTGCGGGTGTAGGCGCCGGTGAGCAGATTCTCCTCCACCGACAGGTGGGCGAAGCAGTGCCGCCCTTCCATCACCTGCACCACGCCACGGCGCACCAGGTCATAGGTCGAGAGGCCGTCGATACGCTCGCCCTTGTATTCGATGTAGCCCTTGGTCACCTCGCCGCGCTCGCCCTTGAGCAGGCGCGACACCGCGCGCAGCGTGGTGGTCTTGCCGGCGCCATTGCCGCCCAGGAGCGCGACGATACCGCGCTCCGGCACGCTGAAGGACACGCCCTTCAGCACCAGGATCACGTGGTTGTAGATGACTTCGATGCCGTTGACGGAGAGCAGTGGGGCGGTCATGGAGTTGCCATTGCGGGTGAGGACGGCGCCGCCCCCGCAGGGGCGGCGCCGGTTCGACGAGCGCTTACTTCGCCGAGGCGAGTTCCTTGGCGCAGTCGCGCGGCGTGACCTTCTTTTCCTGCGCGTACTTGGCCGCGGATGCCCTGATCATCGGCTTGATCACCTGCTGGTCGGCCTCGTACACATCATTGCCGACCACCCACTTGTTGCCGTCCCAAGTGTGGATCTTGGCGCGGCTACCACCTTCATGGTCGACGCAGGAGGTCGAGATCGGGTCGGCGAAGCCGGCGAACCCCAGCGCCGCCAGCGCCTTCTGGTCGAGCGCCAGGTTCTCCAGGCCCCACTGCACTTCCTCGCCCTTAAGCGGCTTCTTGCCGTACTTGAGCTGGGCGCGCTTGACGCCCTCGACGCTCATCATCGCCGCCACCAGGCCGCGGTTGTAGAGCACCTCGCCCACCTCGGCCTTGGGACCGGTGCCCTGGCCCTTGTCGTGCACGAACTTCATCACGTCGGCATGCACCTTGCCCTGGCCGGCCGGCGCCATGAAGGTCAGCGCGTTGTAGCCCTTGGCGCCGTCGCCCGCGGGGCGCACATCGGGTTCAGCGCCCGCCCACCATACGCCGTACATCTTCTCGCGAGGGTAGCCGACCGCGACCGCTTCCTTGAGCGCCGTGCCGTTCATCACGCCCCAGCCCCACAGGAACAGGTAGTCGGGCCGGCTCTGGCGCACCTGCAGCCAGGTGGCCTTCTGCTCGACGCCAGGATGGGTCACCGGCAGCAGCGAGAGTTCGTAGCCATGCATCTTGGCGCGCTCCTGCAGGAGCGCGATGGGTTCCTTGCCGTAGGGCGAGTCGTGGTACACGAGGGCGATCTTCTTGCCCTTGAGCTTGTCGAGGCCGCCTTCCTTCTTGCCGATATGCTGGATCAGCATGTCGGCCGCGCCCCAGTAGGTGCCGCCGAGCGGGAAGTTCCACTTGAACACCTGGCCGTCCACCGAGTCGGCGCGGCCATAGCCGGCGGTGATGATCGGTATCTTGTCGGTGAACGACTTGTCGGTCAGCGCGAAGGTGATGCCGGTCGAGAGGGTGTGGAAGACGGCGGCGCCGGTCGGCCCCTTGCCCTTGAGGCGTTCGTAGCACTCGACGCCGCGGTCGGTGGCGTAGCCCGTCTCGCACTCCTCGTAGGTGATCTTCACGCCGTTGATACCGCCGTCGCGGGCGTTGATCAGCTTCAGGTAGTCCACATAGCCATTGGCGAAGGGGGTGCCGTTGGGTGCGTAAGCCCCGGTGCGGTAGGACAACACCGGAAAGAACTGCTCCTTGGCCTGTGCCGATGCCGACGTCGGCAGCAGCGAGCCTGTCAGGGCGGCGGTGATCGCAGCCGCGGCCGCGATCGAGGTTTGTAGCTTCATGGTGTCTCCTTTTTTCAAAAAACGGGTCGGAAAATCCGGCCGAACAAGCAAATCACTTTACGTCTGCGAGAGATATTGGTGATCACCCTAGTGCGGGAAAGGCCACAGGCGCAGCTTTTCCTTGCCGATGGCCCACAGCCGCGCGATCCCGAGCGGCTCGACGATCAGGAAAAAGATGATCAGCGCGCCGAAAATCATGAATTCCATGTGCGAGGCCAGCGCGGTGCCGAAATTCATGCCGACCAGCCCGCCCAGCACGGGCAGGATCTGGTTCAGGGTGATGGGCAGGAGCACGATGAACGCAGCGCCAATGAAACTGCCGAGAATCGAACCCATGCCGCCGATGATGATCATGAACAGCAGGTTGAGGGAGAAGTTGACCGAAAACGCCGCCGGCTCCCATGACCCGAGGTGCACGAAGCCCCACATCGCGCCCGCCACGCCGGCATAGAAGGCGCTGACGGCAAAGGCGGACAGTTTGGCGTACATCGGGCGGATACCGATTACCTCGGCCGCCACATCCATGTCGCGCATGGCCATCCACGAGCGGCCGATATGGCCGCGCACGAGGTTCTTGGCCATCAGGGCGAACACGATCACCACCACCAGCACAAGAAGGTAGCGCTCAGTCGGCGTGTCGAACTTGAACCCGAACATCTCGATCGGCGCGGTCGACACCGAACCCGAGGGCGAGTAGTTGGTGAACCACTTCACGCGCGCGAACACCCAGTCGATGAAGAACTGGGCCGCCAGCGTCGCCACGCCCAGATAAAGACCCTTGATCTGCAGCGAGGGCAGGCCGAAGAGGATGCCGACCAGCGCGGCGATGAGGCCCGCCAGCACCAGCACCAGGATGAAATTGAGCTGCGGGAAGCGCACGACGAGGTTATAGGCGGCGTAGGCGCCGATGCCCATGAAAGCGGCGTGACCGAGCGATATCTGGCCGCAGTAGCCCACCAGCAGGTTCAGGCCGATGGCCGCCAGCGAGACGATGAGGAAGGGAATCAGCACGGCCCGGAACATGTAGTCGGAGGCCAGGTAGGGCACGGCGAACAGGGCGAAGGCGATCAGCCCGAAGATGAACCAGCGGTCCTGGCGGATGCCCAGGATCTGCTGGTCCTCGACGTAGCTGGCCTTGAATTGCCCGTTTTCACGATAGAACATGGTGTCAGGATCCTAGACGCGGTCGATGTGTTTTTCGCCGAAGAGACCTTCGGGTCGCACCATCAGGAACAACAGCGCCAGCACATAGGCGAACCAGTTCTCGATCCCGCCGCCCGCCAGGTCCCACATCTTGACCAGCGGCGGTCCGAGGAACACCTCGGCCATCTTCTCGCCCACGCCGATGACCAGGCCGCCGATGATGGCGCCCGGGATCGAGGTGAAGCCGCCGAGGATCACGACCGGCAAGGCCTTGAGCGCGAGCTGCGCCAGCGAAAACTGCACGCCCAGCTTGGAGCCCCACACCATGCCCGCCACCAGCGCGACGAAACCCGCGACCGCCCACACGATCACCCAGATGCGGTTGAGCGGAATGCCGATCGATTGCGCGGCCTGGTGGTCGTCGGCCACCGCGCGCAAGGCCCGGCCGGTAGCGGTCTTCTGGAAGAACAGCGCCAACATGAGCACCAGCAGGGTCGCGATCACCGTCGCCACCAGGTCTTCCTTGCTGACCAGTATGCCGCCCTCGAACATCGACTGCAGGATCATGGTCGGTTCCTTGGAGATCCCCAGGTCGATCTTGTAGACGTCGCTGCCCCAGATGGTCTGGCCGAAACCGTCCAGGAAGAAGGTCACGCCGAGCGTGGCCATGAGGAGCGCCACCGGGTCCTGGGCCACCAGCGGCCGCAGCACCACGCGCTCGACCACCCAGGCCAGGACGATCATGATGCCGGTGGCCAGCACGAAAGCGAGCGCCAGGGCGGGGAATCCTGCGGGTATGCCTATCCAGCCCGGCAGCCATTCCGCCAAGCGCGCCAGCGCCAGCGCGGCGAACAGCACCATCGCGCCCTGCGCGAAATTGAACACCCCGGAGGCCTTAAAGATGAGCACGAAGCCCAGCGCCACCAGGGAATACAGCACACCGGCCATCAGGCCGCCGATGAGCACTTCGAGATAGAAGCCGGGTGCGCTGCCGGTGAGCAGCGGCGCCGCCAGGCCAGCGGCCAGCACCACGCCCAAGGCGATGACCGGCCCGTTTTTCCTTGCTGCCATGAGGGTATTCCTTCTAGTGACCCGCGCCGAGGTAGGCCCTGATGACCTCGGGATCGTTGCGCACTTCATCCGGCGTGCCGTCGCCGATCTTCTTGCCGTAGTCGAGCACCACCACGCGGTCGGAAATGTCCATCACCACGCCCATGTCATGCTCGATCAAGACGATGGTGGTGCCGAACTCGTCGTTGATGTCGAGAACGAAGCGGCACATGTCCTGCTTCTCTTCCACATTCATCCCTGCCATAGGCTCGTCGAGCAGCAGCACCTGCGGCTGCGCCGCCAACGCGCGGCCGAGGTCGACGCGCTTCTGCAGGCCGTAGGGCAGGCGGCCGACCGGCGTCTTGCGGTAGGGCTGGATCTCGAGGAAGTCGATCACATGCTCGCAGAACTCCCGTTCGCGCAGTTCCTCGGCGCGGGCCGGCCCGAAATGCAGGGCCTGGGCGAGGATGCCGGTCTTCATCTTCAGGTTGCGGCCGGTCATGATGTTGTCGAGCACGCTCATGCCCTTGAACAACGCCAGGTTCTGGAAGGTGCGGGCGATGCCGCTCTCGGCCGCATGGTGCGTGTCCATATCGCGCCGCACCTCGCCCTTGTAGACGATTTCGCCCTCCTGCGGGTGGTACACGCCGTTGATGCAGTTGAGCATGGAGCTCTTGCCGGCGCCGTTCGGGCCGATGATGGCGCGCACCTCGTGCTCGCGCACGTCGAACGAGATGCTCTGCAGCGCCTTGACGCCGCCGAACGCAAGGGAGATGTTGCGGACGTCGAGGATGACGTCGCCGATGTTGCGTTGTCTCATCAGGCGGCCTTCCTGGCGGCGGGAAAGGTCTTCGCATCCATGATCCTGAGCGTGGCGCTCACCTTGCCGACGCGGCCGTCCTCGAACTTGACCTGGGTCTCGATGAACTGCTCGTCGCGGCCGCCATAGATGGCCTCGACCAGCGGGCCGTACTTCTCGCCGATGAAGCCGCGCCTGACCTTGGAGGTGCGGGTGAGCTCGCCGTCGTCGGCGTCGAGTTCCTTGTGCAGGATGATGAAGCGGCGGATCTGCGAATCGGCCAGCTTCTCTTCCCGCGCCAGGTCGGCGTTGACCTTCTCGACGCACTCGCGGATCAGGTCGCGCACGGCCGGCTGGCTGCCGAGGTCGACGTAGCCGCTATAGGTGATGCCGCGCTTCTCGGCCCAGTTGCCGACCGCTTCCATCTCGATGTTGATGAAGGCGCTGACCATGTCGCGCCGGTCGCCCAGGGCGACCGCTTCCTTGATGAACGGGAAGAACTTGAGCTTGTTCTCGATGTACTTGGGCGCGAACATGGCGCCGTTGGCCAGCCGGCCCACATCCTTGGCGCGGTCGATGATGCGCAGGTGGCCGTGGGCGTCGATGATGCCGGCGTCGCCTGAGTGGTACCAGCCGTCGTTGGTGAGCACCTCGGCGGTCGCCGCGGGGTTCTTGTAGTACTCGCGCAGCAGGCCGGGTGACTTGATCAGGAGTTCACCGTTGTCGGCGATCTTCAGCTCCACGCCGGCCACCGGCGGGCCGACGGTTTCGGCGCTGACCTGGCCATCAGGCTGCACGCACACGAACACCGCGGTCTCGGTGGACCCGTAGAGTTGCTTCAGATTGATGCCCAGCGAGCGATAGAAGCGGAACAGGTCCGGGCCGATGGCCTCGCCCGCGGTATAGGCCACGCGCACGCGGCTCATGCCGAGCACGTTGCGCAGCGGACCGTAGGTGGTGAGGTCGCCCAGCCAGTACATCAAGCGGTCGGGCAGGCCGACCGCCTGCCCGTCGAGCAGCCGCCCGCCGACGCGCTCGGCGACGCCCATGAAGTACTTGAACAGGCCGCGCTTGATGCGGCTGGCGTCCTCCATGCGGATGGTCACCGAGGTGAGCAGGTTCTCGTAGACGCGCGGCGGCGCGAAATAGTAGGTAGGGCCGATCTCGCGCATGTCCGAGGTCACCGTGCCGGCGGCCTCCGGGCAGTTGACACAGAAACCGGCCACCAGGGCCTGCGCGTAGGAGAAGATGTTCTGCCCGATCCAGGCGGGCGGCAGATAGGCCAGCACCTCCTCGGCGTCCGACAGGCCCTCCATCTCGCAGCCCACGCGGGCGCGGTCGATCAGCGCCGCGTAGGTATGCACCACGCCCTTGGGGTGGCCCGTGGTGCCCGAGGTGTAGAACATCGACGCGGCGTCGGACGACTTGCCCTTGGCGACCTCGGCATCGAAGAAGCCGGGATTGGCAGCATCGTACTCGCGGCCGATGGCGCGCAGCTTTTCGAAGGCCGTGAGCTCCGGCTGGCTGTAGTGGCGCAGGCCGCGCGGATCATCGTAGTAGATGTGGGCGATGAGCCCGGCCTGCTCCTTGATTTCGAGGACCTTGTCGACCTGCTCCTGGTCCTCGACCACGGCATGGGTGATCTCGGCATTCTGGAACACATAGACCAGCTCGCTGGCGATGGCGTCCTGGTACAGGCCCACCGGTATGGCGCCGATCGATTGCGCCGCGGCAATGGTCCAGTACACCCAGGGACGGTTGGCGCCGATGATGGCGATATGGTCGCCGCGCTTCAAGCCCTGCGCCGCAAGACCGCAGGCGATTGCGCGCACCTCGTCGGCCACCTGGCGCCAGGTGAAGGTTTGCCAGATGCCGAGGTCCTTCTCGCGCATGGCCGGGCGCGCACCGCGCACCTTCGCATGGTGCGCAAGCAGGCGCGGAAAGGTGTCCGCCGTTACCGGGGGCAAGCCGCTCATTTGTCTTCTCCTGGCTGCCGAGGGCGCCTTGGCGCTCCGGCAGTTCCGATTTTTGCGCCCGCTTTTTCCTCGGGGCACTCCATTCCCCGCCCCGAACCGGCCCGGACGCATGAGCGCAAGGCGGGCACGGCCATGCGGACCCGGCCGCGTATCATAGGGACCGCAGGTTTGCATCGGCTGTCATTAGGCCGACAATCCGTAAACGAAATTTCACCCGTAGTCTTTCATGTCCGCCTTATTGCCGATATTGCAGGCAACCCCATGGGGGAAAACCCTAGATGCGGAGGAGTTCGCCGCTGCGGCGGCCGACATCACCGAAAGACGCGTAGCGGCCGGCGGCTACGTGTGCCGCAAGGGAGAGCCGGTCGAAAGCTGGATAGGCGTCCTCGACGGCCTGGTGAAAATGAGCAGCATCTCGCCCGAGGGCAAGCCGATCAGCTTCACCGGCGTGCCCACCGGCGGATGGTTCGGCGAAGGCTCGCTGCTCAAATACCCCGAGCCGCGCCTGTACGACGTGGTGGCGGTGCGCGATTCCCAGGTGGCCTACATGCCGCGCGCGACCTTCATGCGCCTGCTCGACAACAGCATTGCGTTCAACCGGTTCCTGCTCAAGCAACTCAACGAGCGTCTCGGCCAGTTCATCGGCACGGTCGAGAACGACCGGCTCCTCGAACCCGACGCGCGGGTGGCTCGCGCCTTGGCGCAGTTGTTCAATCCGCTTCTCTACCCCGGCACGGCCACGCAACTGCAGCTATCGCAGGAGGAAATCGGCCTGCTCTCGGGCGTTTCGCGCCAGCGCGCGAACCAGGCGCTGCAGGTGCTCGAAAGGGCGGGATTGCTGAAGGTGGAGTATGGCGGCGTGCGGGTGCTCGACATCGACGGGTTGAAATCGTTCGGTTGACCGGCGGGTACGCTCGCCACATGCGGCGGGTACCGGCATGCGGCCGGCGGGCCGGCCGAGGCGCGACCGCCTGGAAGATCACGCGAATCAACGGGCGCAGCATGGCCTGCCTCGCCGTGCTGGATGTATTTCCGCCGGCGGGACCGCGGCATTCGCCCGCGCCCGCGCAACCCTCGCGGTCAGGCGCCGGTGTGGTGTAACCTGAGGCATTCTGGCCGACGACCGAAACAGTTCATGAACGTCAAGAACATCATTGAAGTCACCGAAAAGCTCTTTCTGGTCATCATCGCCCTGTGCACCGTGGTTGCGATGGTGCAGGAAATCGCCATCCTGGTGGAGAACCGCAAGGTCGAACTCAAGGACCTGCTGCTGATGTTCATCTACGCCGAGGTGCTGGGCATGCTCGGCGCGTTCTACAGCAGCCACCGCATCCCGATCACCATCCCCCTGTTTATCGCGATGACGGCGCTCTCGCGGCTGATCATCCTGCAGGGCAAGGAGGCCAACCCGACCATCCTGATCTACGAAAGCGGCGCCATCCTCCTCATCGCGCTGGCCTGTTGGGTCATCGGCCGCCACGATCCGGGCAAGTAGGCGGGCGCCGGGCGTCCCGGCGCAGCCGCTCAGATGACGATTTCGCGCCGCACGCCGCGGCAATCCATCTCGTACTCCAGCCCCGCGACCGGCGGCCGGCAGTATTGCCAGGTCACGCCGCCGGCGGCCGCGCCGCGCCGCACCAGTTCGGATCCCAGGAACGGGTGGATGTCGTGCACGGTATAGACATGCGTGGCGGTCACGTCGCACCAGCCGGCTCCCAGCGCGGCCAGGCGGCGCTCCTGTTCGGCCAGCACCCAGCGCGCCTTCTCCAGGATGGCATCGGCCGAGGTCTCGCCGGCGCGCACGGTGACGCTGCGATAGTCCTTGTGCCCCTCCGGCGCCTCGCCGCTGCCGGCCACCACCAGCCCGCCGCCGGCCGCCGGCACCGTATACGAAAAGGCGTAGAAACCCGGCGCGGCTGGCGGGTCGATTTCG
>Ga0209985_10000238_pt1 | contig 61819 bp, 52 predicted proteins | sample NOAtaG_FD_187305 | JGI IMG/M metagenome (GOLD analysis project Ga0209985, IMG submission 187305) | Freshwater lake microbial communities from Lake Erie, under a cyanobacterial bloom - NOAA_Erie_Diel6S_1000h metaG (SPAdes) (version 2) | ecosystem: Environmental > Aquatic > Freshwater > Lake ... | reverse complement strand
CCGCAGCACCGAGGCCGAGGACGTCTTCCGCGAGGCCGGGGACTGGATCGAGGCGAACCGTGGCGAGCGCTTCTTCGCGTACATCCAGACCATCGACCCGCACGTGCCCTACGACCCGCCGGCGGAGTACCTCGCGATGTACGACGACCGCCCCGACTACGCGGGCATCGTCGCGCCGCGGCGCACCCACGAGCTGCTCGAGGGCGCCAAGCGCAACCCGCCGACGGTGAACTTCGACGCGAGCGACGTGCGCCGCCTCGAGGGCCTGCACGACGGCGAGATCACCTACCACGACCACTTCTTCGGCCTCTTCCTGGATCGGCTCCGCGAGCTCGGCGTCCTCGACCAGACCCTCGTGGTCATCACCAGCGATCACGGCGAGGAGTTCCACGACCACAACAGCTGGGGCCACGGCCACAGCGTCTACCAGGAGCTGCTGGGCGTGCCCCTCATCTTCTGGCGCCCGGGCACGGTGCCGGAGAACCGGCGCATCGCCTACCCGGTCTCCACGCTGAACATCTCGCAGACCATCCTCGACTTCACGAACGTGAGCGGCCTGCCGCGCGCCGAGGGCCGCTCGCTCGTGCCCGAGATCGTGCGGAGCGAGCTGCCCGCGTTCCCGACCGTGGCCTTCAGCAACATGCTCGACGACCGCCGCGTGATCCGCACGAGGAACTGGAAGATGATCCTCAACGGGGCGAACACGAAGCTCTTCGATCTGGGCAGGGACCCGGCCGAGACGAACGAGATCACCGACATGACGCGGCACCCGGTCGCGGCCCGCTACTGCCGCATCCTGCTCGGTCAGTACCTCGGCGCGACCGATCGCGGCCACTGGTGGCAGGCGACGCAGAACGCGAGCGCCACGCTCGAGGCAGAGGCACCCGCGATCGACGCCGAGACAGCCGCGATGCTGCGCGCGCTCGGCTACGGCATGTGAGGCGACTGCGGCTCAGCCGATGAGCTTCTGGAGCAACCGGTCCAGCTCGTCGTGACTGGTGTAGCGGATGGCGATGGAGCCCTGGGCTCCGTCGTCATTCACTGCGACGCGGGCACCGAGCGCGCGGGAGAGGCGGTTCTCGAGGTCGCGGATGTTCGCGCTCTTGGCAGGCTTGGGCGACGGCTTCGCGCTCGCGCTGCGCGCCTGCCGCTCGGTCTCGCGTACGCTCCAGCCGCGCGCGATGGCCTCCGCAGCCAGCTTGGAGATGAGCGCCGGCGCGCCGGCCGTGAGCAGCGCGCGCCCGTGCCCCTCGCTCAGCTCGCCGTTCTCGATGTGCTCGAGCACCGCGGCTGGCAGCTTGAGGAGGCGCAGGCTGTTCGCGACGGAGGAGCGGTCCTTGCCGAGCCGCTCGGCGATGCTGTCCTGCGTGTAGCCGAACTCGTCGACCAGGCGCTGGAAGGCCCGCGCCGCCTCGATCGGGTTCAGGTCCTCGCGCTGGACGTTCTCGATGATCGCGGCTTCGAAGGCTGCCTCGGTCGTGAACTCCCGGACGACGATGGGCACTTCGCGAAGGCCCGCCCGCTGGGCCGCGCGCCAGCGGCGCTCGCCGGCGATGATCTCGAAGCCCGCCGCGCCATCCTTCGTAGCGGGGCGCTTGCGGACGAGGATCGGCTCGAGCACCCCGACCGCACGGATCGAGGCCGCGAGTTCGTCGAGCGCCGCCTCGTCGAAGCGGCTGCGGGGCTGCGCGCGGTTCGGATGCACGTCTTCGATCGGCGCGGAGGTCGGGTCCTTCGACACCGGCGCCGGAGCGCCCTTCGTGGGCAGGAGGCTCTCGAGCCCGCGCCCGAGGCGCTTCTTCGGATCGGTCGTCATCCTTGGTCCTTCAGGCGGCCTCGCCGAGCAGCTCGCGGGCGAGGCTCAGGTAGCCGTGCGAGCCGCGCGAGCCGGCGTCGTACAAGATGGCGGGCCTGCCGTGCGAGGGCGCCTCGGCGAGCTTCACGTTCCGCGGGATCACCGTCTCGTAGACGTGGAAGTGCTTGCGCACCTCGTCCGCGACCTCGCGCGCGAGGTTGCTCCGCGGATCGAACATCGTGAGCAGCACCCCCGCGACCTCGAGCTTGGGGTTCAGGCTCTCCTTGATGCGCGCGACCGTGTCGGAGAGGCGGGAGAGGCCCTCGAGCGCGTAGTACTCGCACTGCATCGGGACGAGCACCGCGTCGGCGGCCGTGAGCGCATTGATGGTGAGGACGCCGAGCGAGGGCGGGCAGTCGATCACCACGTAGTCGAAGCCGGCGCGCAGCGCGTCGATCTGGGCGCGAAGCCGCTCGCCGCGGTGCTCGTCGTTCGCGAGCTCGATCTCGATGGCGGCGAGGTCGTGCGTCGCGGGAGCGAGAAAGAGCGTCGGCAGCTCGGTCGGGAGCACGACGGACTTCAGCGTCGATTCGCCGGTGAGGACCTCGTAGGTGCCCCGCTCGAGGTCGGCGGGCACCTTTCCGAGGCCGCTCGTCGCGTTCGCCTGCGCATCGAGATCGACGAGCAGCACGCGCTGCTCGGCGACCGCGAGCGAGGCCGCGAGGTTCACCGCGGTCGTCGTCTTGCCGACGCCGCCTTTCTGGTTCGCGATGGCGAGGACCAAGGCCATGGGGGCGCGTCGTCTATCAGCCGGCACGGCCTCGTTCAACGTCGGCGCTCCGAGCGGGCTGGAGACCCTGTTTTCTCGGCCCCGCACGAAAGAGCGTCGTTCTTTTGGAACCCGCGGATCCCGGTGGTAGAAGGTCGTTAGATGTAGGACAAAGTGGTTGTCAAGGCGACACGTAGTCGCTGGGCCACCTCCTCGAGGAGCAGTCGATGCGCGGACCGAAGCACTACGGGTCGATCGAAGAGTTCGAGCGGGAAGAGCTGCGGATGGACATGAGGGTCGGCTGGTCGCTCGACGACCTCGTCAGCGAAGCCTCCCTCGAGCGCCGCGGCGGCGAGGTGGAAGAGGAGACCGACGAGGACGCGCTCGACTTCGACTGAATCGTTCACGGCGTGCGCGTACGCCTCCCCTCGCGCGCGCCTGCCTCGGCCCCTTCGCCCAGTGGCCGAGGCGCGGGCCCCGACGGATTCGCCTCCGTCGGGGCCCGTCTCTTTTCCGTCAGCGATCGTCGTCCGCGCTGGAGAGGTCCAAGTCGGGGTCATCCCCGGAGGACGGGCGGGCCTCGGTCCGCTCGAGCCAGAGCGCCAGGGCGCGGAGGGGATCGAAGCCGAGCGTCGACGTCACGCTCGCGATCTCGCCGATCCGGCTGCGCACGAGGCGCGCGAAGGGAACGAGCGGCGCGAGCGCGTCGATGCCACGGAGCAGCTCGCGGGAACGCACGGCCGCAGCGCGCATCGCGTCGGCACCGAGCGCGACCGCGACGTAAGGGGGCGATGGCTGCACGACCACGTGGCGGGTGGCGACCGCCTCGGCCCACGCGCCCGGCGCGGGGTTGCGCAGGAGCGCGTGGAGGTCGGCGTGCTGCGCGTACACGCCGAGGTGCACCGGTGCCAAGTGCTCGGCCACGCGATCGGTGATGTGCCGATGATCGCGACGCCAGTCGCCCCCGAGCGGACCTGCCCAGCCGAGAACGCGGTCGGGGCCGAGGACGCGATCGATCTCGCCCCGGTTGCGGCGAAGCGCCACGAGGGTCGCGAGCTCATCCCCATCGAAGGTCGCGACGATGGCCGCGCTGCCCTCCGGGAGCACCGCGTCGAGCGCCCGCATCACCATCGCCGCGGTCGGCACCGGAACTGCCGCGAAGGGGCGCGGGTGCAACGCGAGCGCGCCCGTGTCGAACGCCTCGCGCACGGCGCGGACGAGCACGAGCGCCTGGGAGACGAGATCGTCGCCCCGGTGCAGGCGCAGCGCCACCGCCTCGCCGATCTGCTCGATCGCTCCCTCCCGGACGACGAGCACGCGGTGGGCGTGGTGCTCTCGGGCGAGGCCCGCGAGAAGGTCCGGATCGCTACACCGCTGGCCGGTGAGACCGGCGACAGCGCCGCGCTGGGTGTGCAGCGCGCGGCGCACCCGGCCGCTCGTGGAGACCACGAGGACCAGCGTGCCGAGCGCGGAGCCCTCCTCGACGTCTCGCTGCGCCGGGACGAAGAGCTCGACGAGGCGCGTCCACCGGCGCGCATCGAAACCCTCGAGGCGCACGTCACCGGAAATCATCCGCCGGACTCCTCGGCGGCGGCCTCGTTCGCCGCGCCATCGAGCACCTCGAAGAGGCGCACGCTGGCCGGCGCGAGCTCCACCGTGAACGCGCCGTCCTGCACTGCATGAACTCGCCCGCCGAGCGCATCGCGGAGCGACTCGTTCGGGCCGAGCGGCAGCCCCTCGACACGCACCTCGCGCGCCCGTCCTCCGGGATGAACCAGCCACACCGCGCGGACGCGCCCTGCGCGCTCGTGCAGGCAGACCTCCACCGGAGCCGTCGCGCGGGCGGGCGACACGATCTCGGGGCGCGCGCGGACGAGCTCGGAGACCACCTCCGAGAGCGCCGCCGCGTCGTCGGCCTCGAAGCGGAGGGCGTCCGCGGGCACCTCGAAGGGCCGCGCACGGAGCGTGTCGTCGGAGCGCGGCGCGGTCGGGCCGAAGGCCACGAGACCGCCGCGGGCCGCGAAGCCGGTGACGAGCTTCCAGCGCTCGGGCGCCGCGAATTCGTACGAGGGCACGACGAGGCACGCGAGACCTTCGAGCCGTTCGAGATCGCACTCGGAGTCGATCAGCGTGAAGGGAACGTTCGCACGCCGGAGCGCCGCCGACGCGGACTCGATGAGGGACCAGAAACGCTGCTGTACCGCGACGTCGAGGCCGAGGGGCTCGTCGCTCGCGGTGAAGACGGGGCTCTGCCCGGTCGCCTCGAGCCAGAGCGGCGAGGCGAAGCCGGTGGTGTGGCTCGCGCGTGCGAGGCGCAAGTACTCGCGGGGCACCAGGATCGCCGCCCGGCAGACCCGTTCGAGCGCATGGTGCTCGATCCGGCCGAGGGCAGCGAGCAACGCGGCGATCTCCTCGGAGCCGGGCCTCGCCCGCCCATCGGCATCCACGGGAGCGCCGTACCAGCGATCCCGATCGACGGCCATGTAGAGGTTCATGCCGCGCAGGCCGTACGCGAGCGTGGTCATCATGCAGTGCAGCGAGTCCTCGTGCGCGAGCGGCGTGAACCAGAACGGCGCACCGGCCCCCATCTCGGGCGAGATCGGCAAGCGCGAGCTCCCGACGAGGTACTGCGTGCGGCGCACGATGACCTCGTGCTCGCGCCGCGCGTGGTAGTAGTCGAGGCCGACGGCATCCACCACGCCCTCGAGGGCCGGCAGCGAGACCGGGGCCGACATCTCCCCGAGCGGGAGGTTGTGGATGGTCGGTACGCCGCCGAGACCGACCTGTTCCATCGCGCGCTTCATGCGCCGGATCGCGGTGGTGATGAGCTCTTCCCGAAAGCGCGCCCAGTCGAGGTGCCGCGGGAGCTTCGCTGCATCGCCGCCGTCGTCGGGACCGCACACGTCGAAGCAGGTCGGGGGCTCGACGGCCGCGGCGTCCTCGGCGCCGTGCACGCGCGCGAGGTCGGCGGAGGCGGGATGACGCTGGGCCACGAAGGCGCGGTACTGCGCGATGGCGTCGGGGTGGTGGTCCTGATCGTAGGCCGCGTCGCGGAAGTAGTAGGTGGCCTCGTTGTCGACCTGGAGCAGAACGACCGGGCCGCGCGGGTAGAGCCGCGGCGCGATCACCTCCGCGGCCGCAGCGAACCAGCGATCGACCTCGGCGAAGAAGGCCTCGCTCGCGTACGAAGGGACCGGGAACATGCGCGGTGGGAAGCCCAAGTACACCGGCGCTTGCCTGGGTGAACGCGCCTGGCACGCGCGGTCGTAGACGATGCGCTCGGGCAACCCGAAGAAGGTCATCTCGGAGTTGATGTGCGGCCCGGGACGGAGGACGACGTAGAGCCCGAGCTCGCCGGCGAGATCCACGAACGCTCCGAGGTCGAGGTCGGGATCACCACCCTCCCCTCCGAAGTCGAAGCGGCCCGGGGCGGTCTCGTGCACCTGCCAGGGCACGTAGGTCTCGACGAGCGGAAGGCCGAGCGCCCTGGCGGCCGCGAGCTGCGCGCGCCACGCGCTGCGCGGCGCACGGAAGTAGTGGACCGCGCCGGACCAGAACGGGATCGTTCGCGGGGGCGTCCCGTCGAGCACGAGCGCTCCCCCTTCGAAGCGCACCGGGGAGCGCGTCGCGGAAGGCCGCGCCGTGCGCGAGCGGGCCGAGGGCCGCTTCATCGCCGCGCCCTCACCGCATGCGGAAGCGGATCGGTCACCCGCTGACCCGGGCGACGAATTCGATCTCGACGCGGGCGCCTCGGGGCAGCGCTGCCACCGCGACCGTGGACCGTGCGGGCGGTGCCAGTCCCTCGAAGGCGCGTCCGTAGACCTCGTTCACCACGGCGAAGTCGGCCATGTCGACAAGGAAGATCGTGGCCTTGGCCACCTCCCCGAACGAGGCGCCGCCGGCGCGAAGCACCGCCGCTGCGTTCGCGAGAACCTGCTCCGTCTCCCTGCGCACATCGCCGTCACCGACCAGCTGCCCGGTCGCGGGATCGAGCGCGATCTGTCCCGAGAGAAAGAGCAGGTCGCCGCTCTGCACGGCCTGCGAGTAGGGCCCGATCGCCCGGGGGGCTTGCTCGGTGGAGACGATGACGCGGCGCATGGGTGTCGAGGGTTCTCACGGCGGACGCGGAACCGCAATGCCCGACCGAGGGGGACTTTCTCCCTCGCTCGGACGATTCCGTTGACCGGAGGCCAGGGACCTTGGTAGCGTTCGACTCCCTCCGGAGGAAGAAACAGCCCGTGGCTTCCAGTGCACGCGTCCTCGTGGCCGGCGAAACGAACGTCGGCATGAAGCGCACCCACAACGAGGATTCGTACGACCTCATCGACGAGGAGCGCCTCTTCGTCGTCGCGGACGGCATGGGTGGTCACGCCTCGGGGGAGGTCGCGAGCAAGCTCGCGATCGACACCCTGCGCGACTTCTTCAAGTCGACGAGCCAGGACCCGGAGGTGACCTGGCCGTACAAGATGGACAAGGCGCGGGGCTACGAGGAGAACCGCCTGATCACCGGCATCAAGCTGGCGAACCTGCGGATCCACGAGCACCAGCAGAAGGAGCCGAAGCTCCGCGGCATGGGCACCACGGTCGTGGCGATGCTCGTCATCGACGAGGGCGTGCTCATCGCGCACGTGGGTGACTCGCGCGTCTACCGGATCCGGCAGGGCAAGCTCGAGCCGATGACCGAGGACCACTCGCTCCTCAACGACTACATCAAGATGAAGCGGCTCTCCGAGGAGGAGATCGCGAACTTCCCCCACAAGAACGTCATCGTGCGGGCGCTGGGGATGAAGGAGACCGTGAAGGTCGACACGCGGCTCGACGTGCCGCAGCCCGGCGACCTCTACCTCCTTTGCTCGGACGGGCTCTCGGGCCCTGTGACCGACGAGGAGATCCGCGAGCTGGCCATCAGCAAGCCGGACCTGAAGCAGGCGGCGAGCGCCCTGATCGACCGCGCGAACCAGAACGGCGGCCCCGACAACGTGACGGTGGTGCTGCTGCGGTGGGTCGGCGCGGGGCGCTGAGCGGCGGGGTGCTGAGCGGCCGGGTGCTGCGTGGCGGGGTGCGGAGCGTTCGCCGCTCGGGGCCCGAGAGGCCGCTGCCCCTGCCCTGGTTCACCGACGTTCCTCGCGCGGGAAGGCAGCGCTGCGTGCTAGCTTGCGCGGCCTCATGGCCCAGCAGGAACGCATCTCGCTCGACGAGGTGAAGAAGGTCGCTCGCCTCGCCCGGCTCGCGCTCGGCGAGGACGAGCTCGTTCGGATGCGCGGCGAGCTCGACGCCATCCTCGACTCGATGGCCGCGCTCACGCGCCTGGACGTGACCGGCGTGCCGCCGACGACGCTCGTCCTCGAGCGCGGCACCCCGCTCCGGCCCGATGTGCCGGTGAAAGGGCTGAGCCGCGAGGAGGCCCTGCGGGCCGCCGCCCGCAGCGAGGCCGGCGCCTTCGCGGTGCCGAAGGTCATGGAGGGCACGTGAGCGCGCATCTCGCTTCCGCTGTGGATGTCCGCGGCCGGATCGAACGTGGCGAGGTCTCGGCCCTCGAGGTGACCCGCGCCGCCCTCGCCCACCTCGGCGCCGAGGAGCCCCGCCTCGGCGCCCTCTTGCACGTCGCGAGCGAGACCGCGCTCGCGCAGGCCGCCGCGGTCGATCGCGCCCGCGCTGCGGGCGAGCCGCTCGGTCCCCTGGCCGGCGTGCCCGTCGTGGTGAAGGACAACCTCTGCGTCCGCGGCACGCCGACGACCTGCGCGAGCAAGATCCTCGAGGGGTGGATCGCGCCCTACGACGCGACCGCGATCGCGCGGCTGCGGCGCGCCGGCGCGGTGCTCCTCGCCAAGGCGAACATGGACGAGTTCGCGATGGGCAGCTCGAACGAGACCTCGGCCTACGGCACGGTGAAGAACCCCTGGGACACCGCCCGCGTCCCCGGCGGAAGCTCGGGCGGCTCGGCCGCTGCCGTCGCGGCCGGCTACGCGCCGCTCTCGCTCGGCTCGGACACTGGCGGCTCGGTGCGCCAGCCTGCCTCGTTCTGCGGCCTCGTCGCGCTCAAGCCGACCTACGGCCGCATCTCGCGCTACGGCCTCATCGCCTTCGCGAGCTCGCTCGATCAGATCGGCCCCTTCGCCCGCACCACGCGGGACGCCGCGCGGATCACCCAGGTGATGGCCGGCGTCGATCCGCGCGACGCGACGAGCGCCGACCTGCCGGTGCCGGACTGGGAGGCCCAGCTCGGCGGCGATCTGAAGGGCCTCCGAATCGGCGTGCTCCCTACGGACGGCTGCGAGCCGGGCGTCGAGGCGAGCATGAAGGCTGCCCACGCGACGCTGCGCGCCCTCGGCGCGACGCTGGTCGACGTCGCGCTCCCGACCGCCGAGCACGCGATCAGCGCCTACTACATCCTCGCGCCCGCCGAATGCAGCTCGAACCTCGCGCGCTTCGACGGCATGCGGTTCGGGCCCCGCTCCACCGAGTCGGATCTCACCGCCTCCTACGGCGAGACCCGCGCCCGCGGCTTCGGCGCCGAGGTGAAGCGGCGCATCATGCTGGGCACGTACGTCCTCAGCGCGGGCTACTACGACGCCTTCTATGCCCGCGCCCAGAAGGCCCGCACGCTGCTGCGCCGCGAGTTCGATGCGGCCTTCACGGGCTGCGACGCGATCCTCTCGCCGACCTCGCCGACCGTCGCCTTCCCGCTCGGCGCCCGCACCAAGAATCCGCTCGAGATGTACCTCGCCGACGTCTTCACCTTGCCCGCGAGCCTCGCCGGGCTGCCCTCGATCAGCGTGCCCGCGGCGCCCGCATCGCCGCCAGGCGGGGGCCCTCCCCTCCCCGTCGGACTGCAGATCACCGGCAAGGCCTTCGACGAAGCGACCGTGCTCCGGATCGCCGACGCCTTCGAGCGGGCCTCGGGCCACGCCGCGCTCCGCGCGCCCGGCTTCGGAGGTGCGGCATGACCCGCTACGAGCCCGTCATCGGCCTCGAGGTCCACGCGCAGCTGCTCTCGCGGACGAAGATGTTCTGCGGGTGCAGCACGACCTTCGGCGCGCCGCCGAACACGCAGGTCTGCGAGGTCTGCCTCGGCTACCCCGGCGCGCTGCCGGTGCCGAACGCGCGCGCCATCGAGCTCGCGGTGCGGACCGGGCTCGCGCTCGGCTGCGAGGTACGCGGCACGAGCGTCTTCGCCCGCAAGAACTACTTCTACCCCGACCTCAGCAAGGGCTACCAGATCTCGCAGTTCGAGCTGCCGCTCAACGAGCACGGTGCGATCGAGATCGAGACGAAGGACGGCCTCAAGCGATGCGCCATCGTGCGCGCGCACGTCGAGGAGGACGCGGCGAAGAACCTGCACGGCGTCGGGTCGGGCGAGGCGACGCTGGTCGACTTCAACCGCGCCGGCACCCCGCTCATCGAGATCGTCGGAGGCCCGGATCTGCGCAGCGCCGACGAGGCCGAGGCGTATCTCAAGGTGCTGCGCGAGATCCTCATCTTCGCCGGCGTCAACGACGGGAACCTCGAGGAGGGCAGCTTCCGCTGCGACGCGAACGTCTCGATTCGCCCGGTCGGCCAGGAGAAGTTCGGCACCCGCGTCGAGCTGAAGAACATCAACTCCTTCAAGTTCGTGAAGAAGGCCATCGAGTACGAGATCGCACGCCAGGAGGCGCTGCTCTCGGCCGGCGGCACGGTGGCGCAGGAGACGCGTACCTGGAGCGACGGGCAGGGCAAGACCCTGCCCCTCCGAAGCAAGGAAGAGGCGCACGACTACCGCTACTTCGCCGATCCCGATCTGCCTCCGCTGACGCTCGACGAGGCCTTCGTCGCGCGGGTGAAGGACGCGATGCCGGAGAGCGCCGCGAGCCGCCGAGCCCGCTGGCAGGCCGAGGCCGGTCTCACCGCGTACGACGCGCAGGTGCTCACCGGTCACCCCGAGATCGCCCGCTACTTCGACGAGGCCGTCGACGCGCTGCTCGGCCGCACCCGCCTCGACCGCAAGGCCGCGGGCAAGAAGGTCGCGAACTTCCTCTCCAGCGAGGTGCTGCGCTACGTGCAGACCGACGGCCTCCGCGCGAGTTTCCCGCTCGAGGCCGGACGACTTGCCGACCTTCTCGCGCTCGTCGAGGACGGCACGATCAACGGGAAGATCGCCAAGGACGTGCTCGCCGAGGTCGTGACGAGCGGCAAGGCGCCCGCGAAGGTGGTGGCGGAGAAGGGCCTCGCCCAGGTCACCGACACCTCGGCCATCGAGCAGGCCATCGCCGAGGTGATCGCGGGCAATCCGAAGGAGCTCGAGAAGTACAAGGCGGGCAAGACGAGCGTGGTCGGCTTCTTCGTCGGCCAAGTGATGCGGAAGACCGGCGGCAAGGCCAACCCGGCGACGCTCAACGAGCTCCTGAAGAAGGCGCTCGACGCCTGAGCGCGTGCTCGACTGGGACCAGACCCGCGTCGCGCTCACCTCGGAGCGCCTGCCGGCGCTGCTCGTCGACCTCGACGCGTTCGATCGCAACGTGGAGCGCGTCGCGGCGGCGGCGCGGGGCACTGGCAAGACGGTGCGGATCGGCAGCAAGTCGATCCGCTCGCTCGCGCTGCTACGCCGGGTGCTCGATCACGATCCGGTCTTCCACGGCGTGCTCGCCTTCGATTGCGACGAAGCAGCCTGGCTCCTCGAGGCACTGCCCAAGCCGCAGCGCGACGTGCTCGTGGCCTATCCTTCCCTGCACGGTCCATCGCTCGCACGCTTGGCCCGCGCCGCCGAGGCCGAGCACGGGCTCTTCGCGGTCGACTCGGTCGAACACCTCGAGGCCCTTGCAGCGCTGCCCCGCCCCCGGGCGGTGGTCGACCTCGACGTCTCGCTGCACCTCGCCGAGCGCGCGCACCTCGGCGTGCGCCGCAGCCCGCTCCGAAGCGCGGCCGATCTCACGGCCTTCCTCGAGCGCGCGCGGCGCTTCCCTTCGATCGAGTTCGTCGGCCTGCTCGCGTACGAGGCGCACATCGCGGGCCTGCCCGGCCAGGGGGTGGCGCAGCGCGCGTTCCGCCGTGCCTCCTTTCCCGCGGTCGCGAGGATTCGTTCCGAGGCGGTGCGGGCCTGGCGGGACGCAGGCCTCGGTGCGCCGCTCGTGAACGCGGGCGGCACCGGTAGCCTCGCGCTGAGCCTCCGCGATCCAAGCGCGACGGAGGTGACGGTCGGCTCTGGGTTTCTCTGCTCGCATCTCTTCGACGGCGCGAGCGAGCTGGGGCTCGAGCCTGCGATCTTCGTCGCGCTCGAAGTGTGCCGCGTGTCCGACGCCGACCACGTCACTGCGCGCGGCGGCGGCTACGTCGCCTCCGGGGAGGCGGGGTCTTCCCGCCTGCCGCTGCCCTGCCTGCCGCGCGGCATGACGCTCGTGGGCATCGAAGGCGCGGGCGAGGTGCAGACCCCGCTCGTCGTGCGGCACGCCGAGCGGGCCCCGCGGCCCGGCGATCCGGTGCTGCTTCGTCCTGCCAAGGCGGGCGAGATCGCCGAGCGCTTCGCCGAGCACCTGTGGCTCTCGGGCGGACGCATCGTGGCGCGCTACCCGACCTACCGGGGCGCGGGGCGGACGTTCCTCTGACCGCTCACTCCGGGGCGGGCTCGTCACCGGTGCTCGAGCGCGACCCGAAGTGCCGCACGTCGTCCCCGGACACCATGAACACGACCATCTCCGCGATGTTCGTCGCGTGGTCGGCGACGCGCTCGAGGTACTTCGCGCACGAAGCGAAGCGCATCCCATCGGGGATGCGACCTTCCCCTTCACTCATCCACGCCATCGAGCGCCGCAGCAACTCGCCGTAGAGGGCGTCGACCTCGTCGTCCATCTTCAGGACCTCGCGCGCAGCCACCTCGTTCTCGTCGACGAAGGCGTCGAGCGCGCGGCGCACCATCGCGGTCGAGGCCGCGGCCAGCTCCTCGAGCTTCGGCGTGAGGGACGGAATGACGTTGCGCCCCGAGAGTTCCCCCGCGCGCTCGGCCACGTTCACCGCCTCGTCGCCGATGCGCTCGAGATCGGTGACGACCTTCAGCGCGGTGACGAGGAAGCGCAGATCGCGACCCACCGGCTGCCGCAGCGCGAGGATCGACACGGTCATCCGATCGATCGCCATTTCTTCGGCGTTGATGGCGCGGTCGGCCTGTTCGACCCGCTGCGCAAGATCGTGATCGCCCTGGGTGAGCGCCCGGCTCGCCATCGAGATGACCTGCTCGCAGCGGCCACCCATCGCGAGGAGCCTCGACTTCAGCTCTCGGAGCTCTTGCTCGTAGGCGCGGCTGGTGTGCTGGGTCACTCGGACCGAGTCTACGCCGCTTCGCCGCCGCCACAAGGAAGCATGTTCCGCAGGCGATTCCGACTCCCCGCCTAGGGCGCGTCCGACGCAGACGCGTCTTGCTTCGGCGTGTCCGCGTCCGAGGGACCTGCGTCGGGCGTGGGCGCGTCGGAGCCGGCCGCGTCGGCCGCAGCGTCGAGGGCCGCGGCATCACGTCCCGCGTCGAGGGCGGCGCACTCGGGGTGCGGCGGAACCTCGGTGCACCGATCGAAGGACACCCGCAGGCATCCCGAGAGGGCAAGGGCGATCCAGACCGAGCCCGCGCGCCGCATCAGAACCGACCTCGCACGCGCAGCATGCCGCCCTCGTTCCACACCACGCCATCGACCCGCGGCTCGTTCGTCGAGGTCGCACCGGTGATCCACCACACCGCAGAACCCGCGGCAGAGATCGCTCCGCTCACGATGAGCAGGATGCCGACCGAGGTGTTCGGCGCATCGCCCCGCAGGCAGTCACCGCTCAGCGGCGCGCGCTGCGCGCAGTTCTCGCCGAGGACGCCGTAGATGCCGAGACCGATCCCGGCGCCGCCGATGGCGAGGAGCAGCCCCGGGCCGATGATCCCGAAGAGCGACTCGGGCCCCTCGTCCGACCGCGGGGCGTCCTCGGCCCAGGGATCGGCCTCCTCGAGGCGCGCTGCTTCCTCGGCGACGAGGGCGGTCTCGGTCTCGGTCGCGACGCTCCCGGTGCCGCCTTCGAGCATCGCCGCGCGCGTCCTGCGCCGCAGCGCTGCGCGGGCTGCCGCCTGGGCCGCGGGGCCGACGCCGGCCTCGCCGACGGACTCGGTCGCGCTGAAGCTGCGGCCGCCCGCGGCCGGAGCGAGGGACACCACGATCGAGTCGGCGGCCCCTCCGCTGGTCCAGACGGCCACGGTCGCGAGGCTCTCGGCGCCGAGCTCGACCGCGATGGCCCGCAGCGAGTCGATCGATGCGGCAGCACGCAACCGCGCGGGCGGGATGCGCGCCGTCACCTCGGCCTCGTCGAGGACGCTGAAGCCCTCGGCGGTGAGGCCCGCCGTCACCCCGTCGCGCGCCTCGGCGTTCATGGCCGCCTCCCCGTCCCCGCCGAACGAGAGCACGATGGCCCCCCAGCCCGACACCGACGCGGGTTCGGCCTCCTGGGCCAGGGCGCCCGTGGGCAGCACGAGCAAGGCGAGCAAGGCGAGCACGCGGCCGGGACCATAGCAGCCCGGGACGAAACGCCGAGCGCCCTCACGACGCCGCTTGCGTCGGGCGCGCTCCGCGCAACGCTCGGCCTCGCCATGACCACGCCCGCCTCGGACGCCCTGTTCCACCCGACCGAAGAGCACCGCATGCTCCGCAAGACGATCGCGGAGTTCGCCAAGAAGGAGGTCGATCCCCAGGCCGCCACGCACGACGCGCTCGGGCGCCTCAACGTGCCGCTCTTTCGCAAGCTCGGGGAGCTCGGCGTCCTCGGCATCACGCTGCCCTCGGAGGACGGGGGGGCCGGCATGGACACGGTCGCCGCGGTGATCGTGCACCACGAACTCTCGAAGTACGACCCCGGCTTCGCGCTCGCGTACCTCGCGCACTCGATGCTCTTCGTGAACAACTTCTACCACTGCTCGAACGCCGAGCAGCGGGGCCGCTACCTCGCCAAGACGATCACCGGGGAGTGGGTCGCGGGCATGGGCATGACCGAGCCTGGCGCGGGGACCGACGTGCTCGCCATGAAGACGACCGCACGCCGCGACGGCGACCGCTGGATCCTCAACGGGACCAAGACGTACATCACGAACGGCGTCGAGGGGCACTGCTTCCTCGTCTACGCGAAGGTCGACGGCAAGATCACCGCGTTCGTGGTCGACCGGACCTGCCCGGGCTTCTCGAGCTCGCACCACATCGACAAGCTCGGCATGCGCGGCTCGACGATGGCCGAGCTGATCTTCGACGAGTGCGTCATCCCTGCGTCGAACCTCCTCGGCGAGATCGGCGGCGGCCTCACGCACATGATGCGGAACCTCGAGATCGAGCGGCTCACGCTGGCGGCGATGAGCGTCGGCATCGCCGAGCGCTGCGTGGAGATCATGGTCTCCTACGCGAACGAGCGGCAGACCTTCGGCAAGCCGATCGCCGAGTACGGCCAGATCCAGCGCTACATCGCCGACGGCTACGCCATGACCGAGGCAGCCAAGGCGCTGACCTACAACGTGGCCCGCGACGTGACGCCGGGGAACCGCGCGCGGATCGGTTCGGACGCGGCCAAGCTCTTTGCCGCTCCGGTCGGCAAGCAGTGCGCCGACTGGGCGATGCAGGTGATGGGCGGCGCGGGCTACTGCCGGGAGTACCCGGTCGAGCGCTTGTGGCGGGACGCGAAGCTGCTCGAGATCGGCGGCGGCACCCTCGAGGCGCACCAGAAGAACCTCACGAAGGATCTGTCGCGCGCGATGAAGCCGCGCTGAACCGCCGCTCAGTAGAACTGGTCGAACGACAAGTAGAAGCCGAGCGGCACGCGGTCCGAGGCCGGCTGATCCCAGAAGCGCGAGACCGGCACCCCGAAGTCGAGCGCGAGCACGCCCGGCTGGATGCCTCCGTACTCGTAGTGGAAGCGAAGCCCGGCGCCCGCTTCGAGGGCGAAGACGGCGCTACGTCCGTCGGTCGTGTCGAAGGCGCCCCCTGCGCCGAGCCACCACGCGAGCTGGATCTCGCGGAGCCAGGCCAGATGCAGGACGTTCACCGCGAGGTCGGAGAGCGCAGTGAGCCGGTGCTCGAGCACGCCATACACCACGCCTGCTCCGAGGATCTCCCCGTTCGCGAAGCCCCGGAGCGCGTTCCTTCCGCCGAGCCCTTGCCGGTCCGCGTCGAAGGACGGGTTCACGCTGAAGCCCGCGCCTGCGACGAAGGCGAACACGTTGCGCAGACCCACGGGCAGGAGCACGCCGCCGCGCGCCGCGCCGCGCACCGCGACGTTGAAGGCGCCGTCCTCGCGGAACGTGCCGGTCGCCGAGAGGCCCGCACCGAGCGAGAAGCCGCCGCGCGGATCGTAGAGGTACGAGCGGGTGTCCACGCCGCCCGACACATCGAGGTCGAGGGCCCAGCCGCCGATGGGCGAGCCCGCGAAGGGCTCCACGTGGTTCACGCCGAGGCCTCCTCCGAGGCTGGCCGTGCGGCGGTTGGTGTGGACCTTCGGGCCGAACCCGTGCACGTAGCGAACGCGTCCACCTGTGCGCGCCACGGTGCGGAACAAGCGCACGGTGACCGTGTGCTCGAGGTCGTAGCGACGGCGCAGTGCGAACTCGAGGAGCCCGGTGAAGTCCGACTCCGACAGCAGGAGATCGAGCGAGAATGCGCTGATGATCGGGAGGCGAAACGGAAGGTCCGTCGCGTCGTCGGCGCGCGGGTGCCCCTCCGCGATCTCGGCCGACTGCGGCAGGCGATGGCGGGGATCGATGCTCACGCGACCGCGCGCAGCGGGCGTGATCACCTCGACCACCCCTCGCTCGCCCTCCCCGTCCCACACCGCCTCGACCGCGTTGCCCGCGATGTCCTCGATCCGCACCGGCACCGGCTCGATCCGCAGTGCGCCTTCGCGGATCACCTCGACCCGGTGGCGGAAGCCGCCCTCGACCGGCGCGCTCTCGATCGCCCCGAGCCGGTAGTTCACGGCCTGGCTGCCGGCCTCGCGCCACCGCGCGATCCAGCGGTCTGCGTCCTCGCGTCCGACGACCCGCGCGAGCGCGGCACGCGCTGCAGTTCGGCCGCGGACGAGCCGGGCGACGAAGCGCCGCAAGGAGCGCTCGTCGAGGACGTCGCGGGCGCTCTCGAGCATGCGCCCGCCGCCCGTCGTCGCGAGGCGACCGTGCTCCGGGTCGTCCCGGAACGGGCCCGCCCCGTCGAGCGTGCCGAAGTAGGCGGCCTCGAAGGTGATCTGCGGCGCGTGAAGGAGCGAGTCGACTGCAGGGTGGAAGGAGAACGCACCGAGGAGGTCCTCCGGTCGCTCGGCCACGTCGCTGCGCCGCGCGGCATCGAGCTCGAGCAGCGCGGCGCTCCGCAGCTCCCGCGCCCAGGTCCGATCCGCGTCGGTCTCGAGCGCGCGGCCCATGCGATCGGTCAGCTCGAGGAAGAAGGCCCGAACGAGGGCCCGCCGGTGGAACTCGCGGACCACCTCGAGGGGGAAGACCTCGAAGATCCGGTCGGAGGCGAGGACCACGCCCGGCGCCCGCGCCGCGAGCTCGGTCCGCGAGCGATGGATCGCGAGGGTGACCTCTGCAGGCAGCGGGATCGACAGCCAGCGCAGCGTCGCGAGGACCTCGGCGAAGGCCTCGTGCACCAGCCCGGCGCGATCGATCGCCTCGAGGGACTCGAGCCCGGCCTCGCCTTCTGCAGAGGGCGAAGGAGGTCGGAGCTCGGGCCGCGCGCCGAGGATCACGAGGCGCCCTTCCCCCTCGCCGAGTTCCATCCGCTCGAGCCGCGCCGCGGCCATCGCCGGCACGAAGACCGCGCGCGTGTCGAGCTCGGCCCGCGCACCGATCGGCGAGGCGCGACCGCTCGCTTCGTCGAAGAGCACGACCTCCCCCGACGCGGCCTCGAAGCGCACGCGATGTCGCGCCGGCGACGGAGCGGCTGCATCGGCGGTGACCACGAGCGGATACCAGGGTCCGAAGAGCGCGGTCTCGCCGTGCGCACGCCCGAGCCGACCGAAGCGCTCGGGGATCCGCCAGCGCGCGACGACGCGGAGCGACCGCTCCGCGCCGCCAGGTGGCACTGCGATGACGAGATCGCTGCCGCCCGCGTCCCGCCCGACCGCGACCGGCACCCGCTCGAAGGGGACCGGCGCGCCATCGAGTTCGACGCCCAGCGCCTCGTGGTCTCCCAGCGAGACCTCGCCGGGAAAGATCCAGCGCCCGCTCCGCTCGTCGATCGCGGCAGGGGCCACCGCGAGCCGATCGCCGTAGAGCCAGAGCCGGAGTTCGTCCTCGCCGGCAGAGAGCGTGACCTCGATGCGGACGTCGAGGGTGAGCACCTCGCCCTCGAGCCGTGCATCGACGTCGTAGCAGCGCGCCTCGGCAGCGTGCGCGCGGCCTGCCCATCCGAGCACGATCAGCGCGAGCAGCACCTCGACCCAGGGCCAGCGTGGGGCTAGGCCCCCTCGGTGCCGGAGGTCGATCTCGTCGGTCCGATCGCTGCCCTCGGCGGGGCGCTGCTCCTCGCCCTGCTCGTGCGGCTCGTCCTCGCACTCTCCGCACGTGCGGACATCCGCCGCGCGGAGCAGGTCCTCCGGCACATGAAGCGGCGACACGACGACGCCGCCGAGCAAGAAGAGCCGCACCAAGGCTGACACTCTACGCGGGCTCGGGCGCGCTGGGTGCACCCTTGCGCCGCTGGGTGCGTGCCCGCAGGCTTGCAGCGGGTCGGTCCCGGGTTCGGGGCGACCGCGCCTCGTCCCTCCGGAGGGCCGGACCGCCGGCGCCTTCCGACCACCGCGCGGAACGGCGCGCCAAGGAGCCCATGGGTCGACTGATCGGGTACATGGCGAATCGCACGGACCGGCTCCTCACCGCGATCACCGAGGAGCACGCCGCGGTCGGGGCTTTCCCGAGCGAGGGCGCGCAGGCCTGCGGGGCAGGCTTCTACCAGGGCGGCGAGATCCTCCACCGCAAGCGGCCGAGGCTCGGCGGCGAGAACCTTCGGTGGGGGGACCTCTTGGGAGGGATCCGCAGCGATACCGTCCTCATCCACCTCCGAGAGGCGACCGTGGGGGACCACCGCTCGGAGAACACCCACCCATTCCGCATGCGGGACTGGCTCTTCGCGCATCGCGGGACCGTCCACGGCTTCTCGGCGATCCAGGACGCGCTGCTCGCGCCAATGCCCGACTTCCTCCGCCGCAACATCCGGGGCAGCACCGACAGCGAGCACGTGTTCCACGCGTTCCTCTCGTTCCTGCACGACCGCGACGGCCTCGACGGTCACGCGGTGGACGACGCCGTGGTACTCGCCTCGCTCCGCTCGACGATCGCGCTCGTCGATCGGCTGACCGGCGAGGTCGGCGCCCCATCGGCGAGCCTGGACATGATGCTGTCGAACGGGCGTTCGCTCTTCGTCGTGCGGCGCGGCGAGCCGATCCATCACGTCGCGCGCACGCTCCCTGGCGAGACGCGGAGCTCGCCGCCCTACCGCTACGTTCTGGCAGTCGGTGCCGATGTCCCGCCACCGCCCGACTACCAGACCCTACCGCAGGCCGCGGCGCTGATCGTGAGCCGCGACCTCAAACTCCGCGTCGAGACGCTCTGAAGCGTGGAGCGCTGGCGCGCCGCGTGGATGGGTCTGGCGATGGTGGGATGCGGCGGAGCGGTCGCGCCGAACGCCCCGGCTCGCTCGTCCTACGCGGATCCGCCTCCGACCTCGGCGTCGCCGAGCCCGGCTCTGGCCTTCGGCGCCGACGGAGGACTCGTGAGCCGGGGTGGACGGGATCAAGCGCACGATCTCTTCGTCGAGCTCGTCCTCGCGCTCGTGGAGGCCGACGACGCTCGCCTCGCCGCATGCTTCGCCGAGCGGGTGGCGTTCGTCTCCGACGGCCTGAGGGGTGCACGCGACGCGACGCGCGCCGCGACCGATCAGGCTACGCTGGTGCGGCAAGCGATGGCCGCGGCGCGGGCTGCACGCCTGACGGGCGACGAGGAGCTCACCCAGCTCGTCGAGCGGGACTCGGTCGAGATCGTTCGCCTCGGGGATCTCGCCTCCTCCCCGCTACCCGACGGGCTCTTGCCGGGTGACCTCGCGGTCCGGTTCCGGGCCACACCGGCCGGCCGGCGCGCCCTCGCGGTGATCGCGCCGGGCGGGGCCGGCTTCGTGGTGGTGCGACCGGGCGGCTCGCCCCGCGTGGTGGCGCGTTGAACGCGTCGAGCGTTCCACCGGCGGGCGCGGCGGGTGTAGGATTCGCGCCCCGACGAAGCCGCAGCGAACGTCGGTCCCCTTGAGGCCCCACGATGATCCACGACTGGCTTGGCAAGGTGCTCGAGCGGACCCTGGGAGACCGCCCACCGGAGGGCGGCCGACCGCTTCGCATCGCATACGGGCGTCTGTTTCACGAGGCGAACGCGTACTCGCCCAGGCTCACGACCCGCGCCGACTTCGAGCGCATGCACCATCTCGAAGGCGAGGCGCTCGCGGAGGCGACGACGCTCGGCGCGCCCGAGCTGAAGGCCTTCATGCCGCACGCCGAGCTCACTGGCTTCATGCAGGCGATGCGGCGGGCGGGCGGCGTCGAGGCGATCCCGCTCACGTCGTCGCTCGCGGTGCCGGGTGGCCCCGTTGCGCGCGCGGACTTCGAGTCGCTGCTCGGCGGCCTCTGCGCGCGGCTCCGCGCGGCGGGGCGCGTCGATGGCATCTACCTGGCCCTGCACGGCTCGATGCAGGTCGATGGCCTGCGGGGAGCGCCCGAGGCGGAGATCCTCGATCGGGTGCGCGAGGTCCTCGGACCGGACGCGCGCATCGCCGCGAGCTTCGACCTCCACGGGAACCTGACCGATCGGGTCGTGCGAGCGCTCGACGTGCTCGTCGCCTACCGTACGAACCCTCACTGGGACCTCGCGCCCACCGGCTACCGCGCCGGCACGCGGCTGCTCCGCGTGCTGCGCGGAGGGGCCCGGCCTACCCACGCCTGGCGCAAGCTCCCGATGGTGCTCGGAGGAGGCACGACGATCGACTTCCTGTCGCCGATGCGGCCCGTCTTCCGCGCGATGCGCGCGCTCGAGACCCGACGCGGCGCGATGAGCGCGAGCCTGTTCATGGTCCACCCGTACACCACGGCCGAGCCGCGGGGCTGGGCGGTGCACGTCGCGACCGACGGCGATCCCGCGCTCGCGGAGCAGCTCGCGGACGAGCTCGCGGATCGCGCGTGGGCGGAGCGTGACGTCCCGCTGCCGCCGATGCGCGGGGTCGACGAAGCGCTCGACGAGGTCGCAGCGAGCCGGTGGCGCAAGCTCGGCCCGATCACGCTCGTCGACGTCGACGACATCGTCGGCGCGGGAGCGCCCGGCGGCAACACACGGATCGCCGCAGGCGTCATCCAGAAGCAGCGCGGGCTCTCCGTGTACGTGCCGCTCCACGATCCCGCTCTCGTGGCCGAGCTGTGGGATGCGCCGATCGGCTCGCGGCGCGCGACGGTGGCGCGGGGCACGCCGGGCTACGACGTCCCCGAGATCGCGCTCGACGCGCGCATCGCCGCGCGGGCCACGACCGATCACGGGCGCTCCGTGCGGCTCGATGCGGGCGATCTGCGGCTCGTGGCCACGGAGAGCCCGCCGCTGCCGATCCATCCGAGCTTCTGGTCCGCCTTCGACCTCGACGCCCGGCGCGCGGACGCGATCGTGCAGAAGAACTTCTTCCACTACCGCATGTTCTACGCGACGACTTCGTTCCACCACATCCCGGTGGTCAGCGCCGGCGCGACCAGCCTCGAGCGGGTGCGCCGCCTCGACTACCCGGTCCCCATGCACCCGCGCGACCGAATCGCCGACTGGCGTTCGATCGAGCCGCGCCTTCGCGCGATGTCCGCGAAGGACGAGGGCTGAGGCGCGCCGGGGATGCGCCGAGACGATATGCTCCCGCTCGCATGCAGATCGTCTCCTGGCTCGGGCTCCTGACCGGCGCCGCGCTCGGGCTCGCCGGGCTCGTCGCGCCACGGGGGATCCTGTCGTTCGTGGGACTCGCGGAGGCCGCTCCCGAAGGCCTCGCCGAGGTCCGCGCGACCTACGGCGGCCTGTTCCTCGCGCTCGAGCTCGGCGCTGCGGCGCTCTGGCAGGCAGAGGGCTCGACCGATGGCTGCCTCGTGGCGGGACTCGCTTGGAGCGGTGCCGCGGCGGGGCGCCTCGTCTCGCTCACGGTCGATGGGCGACGCACGGCCAGGAACGGGCAGGCGGTCGCCTTCGAGCTCGTGATCGGCCTCGCCCACCTCGCGGCGCCGTTCGCCTCGGGAGCCGCCGGCTGAGCGTCGCGTCGCGATCGGCCAGAGCGCGGCCGCCCCGTCTCGAGGGGCTCGCGCGAGCGCTGTCCCTCAGCCCCGCATCCAGCGCGCGTACGCCTCGTCGGCGTCGTCGACGTCGAGTCGCAGAATCTCGGGCACCTCGTACGGGTGTCGCGCTCGCACGGCCGCGCACACGAGGTCGAAGGGCTGCGCGGTCTTGATGACCAGCTGCACCTCCTCGGCCTCCTCGATCCGTCCTTGCCACCGGTAGATCGATCGGAGCCCGGGCAAGATCCCGACGCAGGCGGCCACGTTCTGCTCCACGAGCGCCCGCGCCAGCGACGCGGCGGCCTCGGGCGGCGCGCTGACGAGCACCACCGAGAGCGCGCCGCTCACGCCTTGCCGACCGCGCGCAGGCCCGCCCGCAACTCGAAGACTCCCCGCTGCTTCGCCGCGGCGAGCACCCGGATCGCCTCGCGGTAGCCGCGGGTCAGGAGCTGACGCGCATTCCGCATGTCGAGGAACGAGAGATGCCCGAGATCCGGCGAGACGTTGAGGATGGTCAGGTGCGGATAGAGGCGGTGGATGAGGTCGATGCCCCGCTTCTCCTTCTCGGAGAGGATCACGTTCGCGGCTTGCCGGAACATGGCCGGCGCGCCGCGGTGCACCAGCGAGGGCTCCCCGGCGCGCGTGACGTGGGGACGGTACACGTTCGAGACCACCACGACGTCCGCCCCCGCCTCGACCGCGAGGTCGATGCTCAGGGTCCGCACGATCTCACCATCCACGTAGTAGCGGTCGCCGATCTTGTAGGGGCGAAACAGCAGCGGCACCGCCGAGCTCGCGGCGACGGCTTGGCTGATGGGCACCTCGTCGATGTGCCCCTTGCCGAACACGACGCGTCCGCGGCCATCGACGTCCGTCGCGGTCACCAGCAGCGGCCGCGACAGGTCGCGGAAGTCGTTGCTCGGCAGACGGCCGGCGAGGAAGCGCTCGAAGCGATCGAGCGAGAAGGCCCCGCTCGTGAGCCAGCCGGGCGAGCGCCACTGCTCCGCGCTCGGGGCCCCGAAGAAGTAGCGGCTCCGCAGGGCACCTTCGGGCCGCTCGCGCTGCCAGAAGGGCCGCAGCCAGTCGATCATCTCGTCGGCCCGGACGCCCTGCGCGGCGAAGGCGCCCGCGATGGCGCCGGTGGAGGAGCCGACGAAGACGTCCGCCGAGAGCCCGAGCTCCTCCATCGCCTTGAGCACGCCCACGTGGGCGATGCCCTTCGTCGCTCCCCCCGATCCCACGAACGCCACTCTGGGTCGGCTCATCGATGCACCGCCGGGGACTCTCTCACGAGTCGGCCGCCGCGTCCAAACCCGTCAACCACCCGGGCTCGACCCGGACGCCGAGGCGGCGGGCCGCCGGCCGATCTCACCGCGCATCACCCGACGGTTCAGCCCGGAGAGCTGCTGGCGCACATCGACGGCGAAGGCGCCGCGCGGCCAGCGGCGCAGGTAGGTGCGGAGCGCGGCGCGGGCCTCGTCGATCTCCCCCATCGCCTCGGCGCACTCGGCGAAGAGCAGGAGCGCGTCGTCCTGCAGCTCGCGGTCGACCGTCTGCTCCGCGACCTCGGCGGCCAGCTCTTTGGCGCGGGCGTCCTGCCCCAGCTGCCGCAGCGCGCGCGCGAGCTCGAGGCGCACGGCCGGGGTGTGGGGAGCGTCCTCGGACAGGCGAAGCGCCTCCTGGAACGACTCCGCGGCCTCGGCAAAGCGCCCCGTCCGCACGAGATCGAGGCCCGCGTTGTAGGCGGCCACGGAGAGGTCGGTCTGGAACTGATCGACCGTGTCCCGGAAGAACGCCGCCTCCGCCGCCGAGAGTTCCTCGTGACGGATCTCGGAGTACGCCTCGACGGCCTCGGCGCGGCGCCGCTCCCGCACGAGTCGGTAGAACTCGGAGGCCGACGCCTCGGCCCGGGTGCGTCGCTCGGCGCGCTCGGTCTCCTCCGTGAGCTCGGCGCGCAGGCTCGCCGTCTCGCCCTCGAGCGAGCTCACCTGCGCCTCGAGCTCGGCGTAGCGCTGCGACGAGGTCAGCCAGAACACGCCGAAGCAGATGGCGGCGAAGAGGACGTAGGCCACCGCGCTGTTCCAGGTGAAGCGGCGCTCGTAGCCGGCCTGCCGCTTCGCGATCGACTTCAGATCGGCCGCGAGCGAGTTCACCAGGTTGCTCGACTTGATGAGGAGGCCGCGCGATTCGATGATCTCGCGCTTGATCTCGCGGATCTCTTCGTCGACGTCGGCCATCAGGGAGACGGCTCGTACCTCCGGACGGTGCCCCCGGCAACCGCCGACCCGCCGGCGTTGCGGCCGGCCGCGCCCTTGACCGGCGACCGCGCGCGCCTCTACAAGGGTTCGCCCGACGCTGCTCGAGGAGGCCCATGTCGACCCTGCGCTCCACGCTCGCTCTCGCATTCTTCGTCCTCGCCGCCTCCGTCGCGGGCTGCGGCGGCCCGCTCACCCTCACCGCGAACGGCACGCAGCGGGACCCGGGCGCGGAGGCGCGCATCGAGGTGAGTGACCTCCCCGGCGGCAACCACCTGCTCACGCTCACGGTCCAGCACCTCACGCCGCCCGAGCGCCTCGGCGCCGGGAACACTGCGTTCCTCGTGTGGATCCGGCCACCGAGCGGCGCGGCCATCCTCGCGAGCCAGCTCGGCTACGCCCCTGACGCGCGTCAGGGCACGGCCACGATGACCACGCCGCTGCAGCGCTTCACCGTGCTCGTCACCGCCGAGCCGACGCCGAACTCCACCGTTCCGAGCGACTTCGTCGTGCTCTCCGAGGACCTGACGCTCTGAGCCGGTCCCGAGGAACCCGACGCGGAGTCAGGGGCGAAGGAGCATGCGCAGCGTCCGCTCGTAGCGGAGCCGCGACGCGTCCCCGTCCGGGTGCACCCCGTCTTCGACGACCCGGCGGCCCGCGACCCACACGTCGCGCACGCTCCCTGCGCGTGCATGAAACGCGACGAGGTCGTCGAGCACGTCGTCGTCGGCCCCGGCGAGGGCGGGATCGCGGTCCGACAGGACGACGCGATCGCCGAGATCGCCCGGCTCGCCCCAGCCCAGCGAGGCGTATCCCTCGCTCGTGAGCGCACGCAGCAGCTCGGGCGCCTCGAGCGCCGCATGCCTCGCCTCGACCCGCGCGCGCTCGTCGAGCTCCATCGCCCGCGCCTCCTCGAAGGGATCGCTCGAGGTGTGGCTGTCGGCACCGACCGTGAGGCGCACGCCGGCACGCACCATCGCCCCGAGGTCCGGCAAGCCGTCGCCGAGATCCCGCTCGGTGCTGCGGCACACCGCGACGAACGACGACGCCGCGCCGAGCAGCGCCGCCTCGCCGGGTGCGAGGTGCGTCGCGTGGATCGCGGTGAAGCGCGGGCCGATCACCCCGAGCTCTGCGAGGAGTCGTACCGGGGTCATACCGTACTCCGCCATCGCTTCGTGCAGTTCCCTCCGCTGCTCCGAGACGTGGGCATGGAGCACGAGCCCTCGGGAGGCGGCGTGCGCGGCCATCCGCTCCCATCCCCGCCGCGTGACGGCCCGGACGCTGTGGGGCGCGAGGCCCACCTTCACGGTCTCGCCCTCGTGCCGCGCGAGCGCCTCGAGATCGCGGAGCGCGTCCTCCGGATCGGCATCCACGAAGCGACGCTGGCCCGCCTCGAGCGTGCGGCCGTAGCCCGCGCGCTCGTAGAGCACCCGGAGCAGCGTGATGCGGATCCCCGCGTCCCCTGCTGCCCGCACCACCGCGTCCGCGAGCGCCGTGCGCTCCGCGTAGGGCGCGCCCGAGGGTTCGTGGTGCACGTAGTGGAACTCCCCGACCGCCGTCACCCCCGAGAGCAGGAGCTCCACGAAGGCGTAGTGGGAGAGGTCGTAGATCGACGTGGGATCGAGCCGGTCCGCGAGGGCGAACATGAGCCCTCGCCACGACCAGAACGTGCCCGCGCGCTGCGTTCGTCGCTGGGTGCGACCGCGCAGCGCCCGCTGGAACGCGTGCGAGTGCACCGAGGCGATGCCGGGGAGCGAGAGGCCGCGGGGATCTCGGGTGACGATCACCGCGTGCACCTACCACGGCCGGACCGCCGCGCGTCACTCCGCGCCGAGCGAGGCCTCGAGCTCGCGGACGCGTGCCGCGATGCGGTCGCGCTCGTCGTCCGGCGCGAGCTCGAGGGCGCGCCGGTAGGCCGCGAGCGCCGCCGCAGGCTCGCCGCGGCGACGGAAATCCCCTCCGGCAAAGCGGAAGTGGTCGAAGCGCTCGCGGCCTGTTCCAAGGAGGACGAAGGACGCGAGCGCCACGGCGATCACGCCCGGCGCGAGCTCCACGACCGGCCGGGCGAGCACGGGCCGAACGAGCGCAGCGAGGCCGAGCGCGAAGATCAGCGCGGCGCTCGCCGCGAGCGCTTCGAACGCACCGCCGACGAGCACCCGGTCGCCGAGCACGACGAGCGCCACCATCGACGCCGCCGCAGCGCCGATGACGAGCGCAGCGGGCACCGCACGATCGAGGTAGCGATCGAGGGCGCGCAGCGGTTCGGTCGCGAGGGCCACGAGCGCGCTGAGCGGGCCCGGCGGGCCGAGCACCACGACCGCGAGGCCGACCATGTAGTAGCTGAACCAGCCGATCTCGAGGGCCATGTCCTCGGCGCCGATGTGGAACGCGATCGCCGCGCACATGGCCGCGATCCCGATGCCCTGGGCGAGGCCTGCGCCGGACACGTGGCCGCCGAGCCGGTGCAGCGCGAACCCCGCCGCACCGAGCGCGACGAGCGCGGGCACGACCGTGAGCGCGTGCAGCGCGGTGCCGAGCGACACCGCGGAGGCCGCGACCCCGACCGCCGCGGTGAACCCGAGGAGGATCGACCAGCGCCGCCGCACGAGGAGCGCGGGGCCGCCACCGAGATCCCCGTCGGCGAGGGGCGCCAGGGTGTAGCCCAGCCCGACGAGCACCTGGATGGCGATCGTGGCCGCGCCGAGCAGGGGCCACACCGCGTCGCCCTCGACCCCCGAGGACCGGAGCAGCGAGAGCATGCCGTCGATGTCTTCGCCCCCGTGCGTGAGGGTGCGGAGCGCGTCGCCCGAGCGCCAGTCGGGCTCGAGCTTGGCGATCGCGGTGTAGAAATACACGACCGCCGCGAGCGAAGTGAGCAGGCGATAGCGCCACGCGTGGGTCCGCGGCACGGGGCCATACGGAAGCGTCGCGCTGCCGAAGCGAACGAGCCAATGCGCATCGGCGCTCTGCGCCTGACCGCGACACGGTTCACCGAAGAGCTCCCGCGCCGCTCGGAACGGGAGCAGCGCGGTCACCCCGAGCATCCACGAGAGCAGGTAGTGGTGCTGGTAGCTGTCGTGCATCGAGCTCGACCAGCCCCAGAGATAGAGCACCGCGCCGACGCCGAGGAGCGCGGCCGGAGGGCGTGCGAGAGACGCAGCCGCCGCGAGGGTCGCCGACAACAGGCCGAGCATCGCGACGTACGTGAACGCGGTCGGAGCGGGCAGCACGCGGTCGACCCAGTCGAAGTGCGGCACGTTGAAGCCCGCGGTCCCGTAGCGCCACGCCGGCCCGAGGTGGGTCGCCCACACGTCGAGCGCGAGCAGCAGGAGCACGAAGCGGCCCGCGAGGTAGGGCCGCACCGCGGCGATCGGACCGAACGCCCAGCGCACCAGCAGACCGTCGTCGCGGGGGCGTTCGTGCCCGGCACCTACGGGCTCGGGGCCCTCCCGCTCGGGGCCGAGGGCCGCAGCGACGCCACCGACTTCCGAGGCCCGGGACGCGACCGGAGGCCGACCGCGCGGTCTGCGCTTGGTGTTCACTCTCCCTCCACGGTGACGGTTCCGCTCGCGCACGCTCGCTCGCGCACGATCGGGGGGAGCAGCTCGCCGGTCACGTCGCGGCACGTCGTCGTGACGCGCACGCGCTCCCGCTCGCCTTCGGCCGCGCACCGCCAGGCGAGGAAGCGCCCGATCACCGCCGGGCGGTTGCGGGACAGCAGCGACACCCAGGGAGCAGGCAGCACCGAGTACGGCGGGATCGCGCGTCCGTCCTCGCTCGCCTCCGCGGTGCACTCTTGCACCCGCACCTGCGAGAACATCCGCCAGGCGAAGCGCTCGTCGTAGAGATCGTCGCCGAGGTAGTACCGGAGCGGGATGAGCACTTGCAGTGCGACGAACCCCGCGAGCCACCATCGGGCCCTCGACCGCTCGGCCGGGCTGGGCGGTGCATCGATCTCGCTTTCCTTCACGGCCTTCCCTTCTCACCGCCGAGCGCCCTCTGTCAACGGCGCGGCCGCGGTTGACGGCGGGGGCAGGTGCGCTACTGCACAGCCCTTTTTCGAGGCCCCGCAGCATGCAAGCGCAGATTCGAGAGATCGATCCCGTCACCATCGAAGTCCAGGTGGAAGTCCCCTGGGACCGCATTCAGAAGGGGCTCGACGAGACCTTCGGGAAGCTCGCCAAGACCGCCAAGATCAAGGGCTTCCGCCCTGGCAAGGCGCCCAAGAGCGTGGTCGTCCAGCTCTTTCAGCGCGAGGTCCGCGGCGACGTCGCGAACGCCCTCGTCGAGGAGAGCCTCGTCGCGGCGGTCAAGCAGCACGAGCTCCCGGTCGTCTCCAACGCCCAGATCCAGACCATCCCGCCGATCGAGGACGGCAAGCCGCTCGCCTTCACTGCGAAGTTCGAGGTGCGTCCGAAGATCGAGTCGCTCGTGAGCGAGGTGTCGGTGGACAAGACCGTCTACGCGATCACCGATGCCGAGGTCGCGGCCGAGCTCGAGCGCCTGCGCGGCGAGCATGCGGTCGTGGAGCCGGTCGATCCGCCCCGCGCCTCGCAGCAGGGAGACGTCGCGGTCTTCGACTTCGCGATCACGGTGGACGGGACGAAGAACGAAGAGGCCAGCAGCACCGGCCGCCGCGTCGAGATCGGCGAGGGCCGCCTCTTGCCCGAGCTCGACGCCGCGCTCGTCGGCATGAAGGCCGGCGAGACGAAGACCGTCACCGTCCAGCGCCCCGCGGACGATGCGAACCCCGAGCTCGCCGGCAAGGTCGTCGTGTTCGACCTGACCCTCACCGAGCTGATGACCAAGCGCCTGCCCGCCCTCGACGACGACTTCGCGAAGGACGTCGGCGAGCACGGCTCGCTCGAGGATCTCGAGAAGAGCGTGCGGAGCCGCCTCGAGGACGCCGCGAAGGCGCGCACCGAGAGCGAGTTCAAGGAGGCCATCGTCGACGCCTTCGTGAAGGCGAACCCGGTGCCGGTACCGCCCTCGCTGATCGAGCAGCAGTTCCGCTCGATGGCGCAGGAGTACCTCCGGATCTTCCAGATGATGGGCCAGGCCCCGCAGGTGAACGACGACCTGATCGCGAACCTCCGCAGCCGCGCCGAAGAGAAGGTCCGCGCGGCCCTGCTGCTCGGCGACCTCTCCCGCCGCGAGTCGATCGCGACGAGCGCCGAGGAGATCGACGAGAAGCTGCTCGAGATCGCCCAGAAGAGCGGCAAGCACATCGCCAAGGTGAAGGCGGAGCACCAGGGCGAGAAGCGCGAGGCGCTCGAGACCTCGCTCCTCGAGGCGAAGCTCATCGCCCACCTCGTCGCCAAGGCGAAGATCACCGAGAAGGCCCCCGAGACCCCGAAGGAGACCGCATGAAGGACATCCATCCCGCAGTGGCCACCTACTACCCGACGATCGTCGAGACGACGCACCGGGGCGAGCAGCGCTGGGACCTCTTCTCGCGCCTGCTCAAGGACCGCATCGTCTTCCTCGGCAGCGAGGTGAACGACGAGGTCGCCAACGCCATCATCGCGCAGCTCCTGGTGCTCGAGGGCGAGGACCCCGACAAGGAGATCACGATGTACATCAACAGCCCCGGAGGCGTGATCACCGCGGGGCTCGCGATCTACGACACGATGCAGTACGTCCGCTGCCCGGTGAGCACCGTGTGCCTGGGTCAGGCGGCCTCGATGGGCGCGGTCCTCCTCGCTGCGGGCGGCAAGGGACGCCGGCGCTGCCTGCCGAACAGCCGGGTGATGATCCACCAGCCCCACGGTGGCGCGCGGGGTCAGGCGACCGACATCGAGATCCAGGCCCGCGAGATCCTCCACCTTCGCGCGAAGATCAACGACATCCTCTCCCGCCACACGGGGCAGGACGTCGAGCGGATCAAGAGCGACACCGAGCGCGACCGCTTCCTCAGCGCCGCCGAAGCGCGCGAGTACGGTCTGGTCGACGAGGTCATCCAGCCCCGCAAGAGCTGAGCCTCCGGCCCGCTCCCCGCGCCCCGACGGCCCTCCGAGCACGGAGCGGTCCTCGGGGCGCGCGCATGTCGGTGGTCTGCCCTTTCGTTGCCGCGCGGAGCGCGCGGCACTAGACTCCCGGCCAATTCATGCCGGTCGATCGACGTCGGGAAGATGGCCACGGGAACCTTCAGTGCTCCTTCTGCGGGAAGTCGCAGCGGGAGGTGAAGAAGCTCATCGCGGGGCCCACGGTCTACATCTGCGATGAGTGCATCGCGCTCTGCAACGACATCATCGCCGAGGAGGTCGACCGCGACGACGGCTTGCCGAGCGGGACACCGCTGCCGAAGCCGTCGGAGATCAAGGCGGTCCTCGACGAATACGTGATCGGACAGGACCGGGCGAAGAAGGTCCTCTCGGTGGCGGTCCACAACCACTACAAGCGGATCGACTCGCGCACCGGGGGCGACGAGGTCGAGCTCCAGAAGTCGAACATCCTCCTCATCGGTCCGACCGGCACCGGCAAGACGCTGCTCGCGCAGACCCTCGCGCGCATCCTCAACGTCCCCTTCGCCATCGCCGATGCGACGACGCTCACCGAAGCGGGCTACGTCGGAGAGGACGTCGAGAACATCATCGTCCAGCTGCTGCAGAACGCCGACCACGACGTCGAGCGGGCCCAGCGCGGCATCGTCTACATCGACGAGATCGACAAGATCGCGCGCAAGGGCGACAACCCCAGCATCACCCGCGATGTGAGCGGCGAAGGCGTGCAGCAGGCCCTCTTGAAGATCATCGAGGGCACGATGGCGAACGTGCCGCCCAAGGGCGGTCGCAAGCACCCGCAGCAGGACTTCATCCAGGTCGACACGCACAACATCCTCTTCATCTGCGGCGGCGCCTTCGTCGGGCTCGACCAGATCGTCGAGCGGCGGGTCGGCGAGAAGTCGCTCGGCTTCGGCGCCGACATCCCCAGCAAGAAAGAAAAGAAGCTCGGCCGCGTGCTCGAGCAGGTGCAGCCCGAGGACCTGATCAAGGCGGGCCTCATCCCCGAGTTCATCGGCCGCCTGCCGGTCGTCGCGACCCTGCACGAGCTGCACGAGGACGCCCTCATCGACATCCTCACCCAGCCCAAGAACGCGCTCGTCAAGCAGTACCAGCGCCTCTTCGAGATGGATGGCGTGCGGCTCAAGTTCACCCGCGGCGCGCTCGTCGCCGTCGCCAAGGAAGCGCTCAAGCGCAACGCCGGCGCGCGCGGCCTTCGGGCCATCCTCGAGCACGCGATGCTCGACCTCATGTACGAGATCCCGTCCCGGAGCGGCGTGCGCGAGGTGCACGTGAACGAGGACGTGATCCTGCGGGGCGAGAAGCCGCTCCTGGTCTTCGAGAAGGAGACCGGCACCGCGTGAGCGGCGCGGCGCGGTGACGGGATCGAAGGCGGCACGAGGCCGCCTTCGTCGTTGATGGCCCCCGCATCGGCGGGGTCGAGACGGGAGCGTTCATGTTCTTCAACAAGCCTTCGGACGCGGACAAGAAGGGGCCCAAGCCCCGCACCATCCCGCTCCTGCCGCTGCGCGACATCATCGTGTTCCCCCACATGGTCGTGCCGCTCTTCGTCGGCCGCGAGAAGTCGATCCGCGCGCTCGAGGAGGCGATGCAGGGCGACAAAGAGATCCTCCTCGCCGCGCAGAAGAAGGCGAAGACGAACGACCCGGTCGCCGAGGACATCTACACCGTCGGCACGGTCGGGGTGATCATCCAGCTGCTGCGCCTGCCCGACGGAACCGTGAAGGTGCTCGTCGAGGGCAAGCGCCGCGGTCGCATCAAGCGCTTCGTGCCGCACGAGACCTGCTTCCTCACCGAGATCGAGACGCTCGAGGAGGAGGGCTCCTCGTCGGTCGAGCTCGAGGCGCTCATCCGGCAGGTGCAGTCGACCTTCGACGCGTACGTGAAGCTCCAGAAGCGCATCGCACCCGAGACGCTGATGCAGGTCCAGACGATCGAGGACCCTTCGCGCCTTGCCGACACGATCGTCGCGCAGCTGAGCGCGGCGAAGCTGCAGGACAAGCAGGACATCCTCGAGACCGCCGACCCCGGCAAGCGCCTCGAGCGGCTCTACGAGCTGATGAGCGCCGAGATCGAGATCCTGAACGTCGAGAAGAAGATCCGGACGCGCGTGAAGCGCCAGATGGAGAAGACGCAGAAGGAGTACTACCTGAACGAGCAGATGCAGGCGATCCAGAAGGAGCTCGGCGAGCGCGACGAGTTCAAGAACGAGCTCAGCGAGCTCGAGGAGAAGGCCGGCAAGAAGAAGCTCTCTCAGGAGGCCACCGATCGGCTGAAGAAGGAGCTGAAGAAGCTCAAGATGATGCAGCCGATGAGCGCCGAGGCGACCGTCGTCCGAAACTACGTCGACTGGGTGATCGCGCTGCCGTGGGACGACAAGAGCGAGGAGACCTACGACCTGGAGCTCGCCGAGCGGGTCCTCGAGGAGGACCACTACGGCCTGAAGAAGATCAAGGAGCGGGTCATCGAGTACCTCGCGGTGCAGGCGCTCGTCCGCAAGCTGAAGGGCCCGGTGCTCTGCCTCGTCGGGCCGCCCGGCGTCGGCAAGACCTCGCTCGCGCGCTCCATCGCGCGGGCGACGGGACGCAAGTTCGTCCGCATGTCGCTCGGCGGCGTGCGCGACGAGGCGGAGATCCGCGGCCACCGCCGCACGTACATCGGCGCCCTGCCCGGCCGCATCATCCAGTCGCTCCGCAAGGTCGGCACGAACAACCCGGTCTTCCTGCTCGACGAGATCGACAAGATGTCGAGCGACTTCCGGGGCGATCCGGCGTCGGCCCTGCTCGAGGTGCTCGACCCGGAACAGAACAAGTCGTTCAACGACCACTACCTCGACCTCGACTACGACCTCAGCGACGTGATGTTCGTGACCACGGCGAACTCGCTCTCGGGCATCCCCGTGCCGCTCCGAGACCGCATGGAGATCATCGAGCTCACCGGCTACACGGAGTTCGAGAAGCTGAACATCGCGGTGAAGTACCTCGTGCCTCGGCAGAAGGAAGAGGCGGGGCTGAGCGGCGTCGAGATCGACCTCTCCGAGAGCGCGCTCCGCACCATCATCCATCACTACACCAAGGAGAGCGGCGTCCGGAACCTCGAGCGCGAGATCGGCAGCGTCTGCCGGAAGATCGCCCGCGAGGTGGTGCAGGATCGCAAGGCCGGCGAGGACGGCGGCAAGGTGTACCGCGTGCTCGCCAAGCAGATCCCGAACTACCTCGGCGTGCCGCGCTTCCGCTCGCAGAAGGCGGGCGAGCGCGACGAGATCGGGCTCACGAACGGCCTCTCGGTGAGCTACTACGGCGGCAGCGTGCTCGAGTGCGAGGCGAGCGTGCTGCCGGGCAAGGGCAAGCTGGTGATCACCGGCCTGCTCGAGAAGGGCATGCAGGAGTCGGCGCAGGCGGCGATGAGCTACATCCGCGCGCGCGAGAAGGTCCTCGGCCTCGCGGCCGACTTCCACCAGAACGTGGACGTGCACGTGCACTTCCCCGAGTTCGTGCCGAAGGACGGGCCGAGCGCCGGCGTGACGATGGCCACCTCGATCGCGAGCGCGCTGATGAAGATCCCGGTGCGCCGCAACGTGGCGATGACCGGCGAGATCACGCTGCGCGGCCGGGTCATGCCGATCGGCGGCCTGAAGGAGAAGATGCTCGCCGCGCACCGCGCCGGCATCGACACCATCGTCGTGCCGCTCGAGAACCGGAAGGACCTGCGCGAGATCCCCCGGCGGGTGCTCACCGCGATGCGGATCGTGCTCGTCGAGCACATGGACGAGGTGCTCCGCGAGGCGCTCGTGCTCTCCGACGCCGACGCGATGTTCGGCAAGCGCATCGCGCCGGTCGAGTACCGACACGGCAAGCTCATCGAGGGCTCGGAGGCCGCTGCGATCCCCACCCCCACCGTGGAGGCCCCGGGCGCGCGGCAATGAAGGTCTCGGGCCGCTTCGGCCCACCGGGCAGGTAGCTCAGCGGTAGAGCAGCGCCTTTACACGGCGCCGGTCGTGGGTTCGATCCCCTCCCTGCCCATCGCTCGCATGACGGCCCGCCACTTCCCGGGGACGGGACCGCGCTCCTCGGCACGGGTGACCGACCGAGCGTGGCGCCGCGGGCCTCGGGGGTCTTAGGACAGCTCTCGCCGGAGACGAGCGGGTCTGGCGGAAGCGCTTGCGCGCTGACCGGACCGCCAGCGCCGAGTTCCCCCACGGACGCGGCGCTGGCGGAACCCTCCGAGCCGGGCGGCAACGGGCTTCCGGCGGAGGCGGGAACGCCCGCGCCGGCTCGGCATGCGGCACCCACGGCGGCGCGCGGGTCGAGCGTGGGCCCGTGGGCCTCAGCGGGGCCGGCGCCGCCGCGCGAGCACGCCGAGCACGGCGAGCACCCCGAGCGCGCCCGGGCCGAAGTGCCCGCGGGCGGCGGTGCGGCACGAACAACCTCCCGCCGCCGCGCCCACCCCGCCCGCGTCGACGGACACGCTGCCAGCATCCACCCGGCCGCCGCCATCGCGCGCTCCGGCGTCGGGCTCACTGCCGGCGTCGGCCTCGCTGCCCGCGTCGGACTCGCTGCCCGCGTCGATCCCGCCGCACATCGTCACGTCGGACGGGCAGGCGAGCGATGCGCCGTCGCAGGCCTCCGCCGGATCGCAGCCCGCCATCGTCGGGGCGCGGCAGACGACGCCGGCCGGGGCAGCGCGGTCGATCGGGCACGCGGTCTCGAACCCGGTGCAGAGTTCCTCCGCGTCGCAGAGATCGATCGCGGGGCGGCAGGTGGTGCCCGGCGCTGCGAACGACGCCACGCAGTCTGCGCTCGTCCCCGCGCACCGATCCGGCGCGTCGCACGCGCCGCTCACCGGACCGCCACATTCCCGGCTCGAAGGGGCGAACGCGTCGGGCGGGCAGGCGGCCGTGAGTCCGTCGCACATCTCATCGACGTCGCACTCGGAGCGGGCACCCCGGCACAGCGTCCCGGGCAACGCGTAGCGGTCGATGCAGTCGGGCGAGGAGCCGGTGCAGAAATCGCTGACGTCGCAGCCGCCGAAGGCGGTACGGCACTCCTGACTCGAGGGGAAGAATGCGTCGGAGGGGCAGGCGCCCGACCGTCCGTCGCACACCTCGGGCACGTCGCACGGCCCGGCGGGGGCGCGGCACGATGCGCCCGCCGAGGCGACGACGTCTGCGGGACACGCGGCGCCCGCGCCGCTGCACACCTCGGCGACGTCGCACGCGCCGCTCGACGCACGGCACACCGCCCCGGACGCCACGTACGCGTCGGCAGGGCACTCGGCGCTGGTACCGCTGCACACCTCGGTGGTGTCGCACGCGCCCACCGCCGCGCGGCACGTCACCGTCGGCGCGACCGCGATCGAGAGGGGCGCGCAGGTGCCGTCGAGGCCGCCGTTCAGCGCCGCCGAGCACGCCTGGCAGTCCTCGGCGCCGCCGCCGCAGCGCGACGCGCAGCACACCCCGTCGGTGCAGAAGCCACTCAGGCACACCGCGTCCGAGGTGCAGGACGCGCCGCTCGGCAGCGTGCCGGCGATGCGAAACACGCGCGCCGTGCCGCCGTCGGTCGCCCCGGGGAGGTCGTCGTAGGGGACCCCGATGAGCGCGCGGCGTCCGTCCGCAGCGAGCGCGACCGACCACCCGAGACCGTCCGAGCCGGCGCCGTCCGCCGCGAGGAGCGCGGCGTCCTCGCTCCAGCCCGTGGTCCCTCGGAGGAACACCCGCGCGCTGCCGGCCAGGGCGGCGCTTGCGGTGGTGTCGTTGACCATCCCAGCGACGAGCATGCCGGCGTCGCTGCTCGGCGCGATCGACCACCCGAGGTACTCGAACGCCGCCGCGTCCGCCGCGGCGAGCGTCGCCTCGGGGGCCCACGTCGTTCCATCGCGCACGAACGAACGGATGGTTCCCGCGTTCGCCACGCCCCCGACGTCGTCGTAGGGCGCGCCCACGAGCGCGCGGAGTCCGTCCGCGCTCAGCGCCACGGCGTAGCCGAACGCGTCCTCGGCCGCGGCGTCGGCGGCGGTGAGCGTCGCCTCGACGCTCCACGCGGTGCCCGAGCGGGCGAATACGAACGCGCTGCCCGTGTCGACGCCGGCCGCGCCATCGTCCCAGTGGCTTCCCACGAGGGCGCGGCTCCCGTCGGCGCTCAGCGACACGGCGCTGCCGAAGATGTCGGACTCGGCGCCGAGCGGAGGGAGAAGCGTGGACTCTTCGGTCCACGTGGTGCCGGTGCGGACGAACACGCGCGCGCTGCCGGCGTCGGCCCCGGCCGCGGTGTCGTCGTAGGGAGCGCCGACGAGGGCACGGCTGCCCGCGGCGTCGAGGTCGACCGCGGAGCCGAACCAATCCTCGGTCGCGCCGCCCGCGGCGAAGAGCCGCGCCTCCTCCGTCCAGACCGTCCCCGCGCGCACGAACACCCGTGCGCTGCCGGCGCGGGTGCCGCCCGCAGCGGTGCTGTCCCAGTTCGCACCGACGAGCGCCCGGCTGCCGTCCGCGCTGAGCGCGACCGAATACCCGAACACGTCGCCGCGCTCGGCGTCGGCGGGGCTGAGCGTCGCCTGCTCGGCCCAGGTGGTGCCCGTTCGGAGGAACACCCGCGCCGTCCCCGTGTCGGTGCCGCCCGCGGCGGTGTCGTCGTAGGGCACGCCGACGAGCGCGTAGCTTCCGTCGCCGCTCAGCGCGACCGCGTAGCCCGCGCGGTCCGCGCTCGCCGCACCCGACATCGCGAGGCTCGCCTCGGCGCTCGGCACGAGGAGCGGATCCACGACGAGCGGATAGCGTGCGCCCGCGTCGTCGACCGCGATCGTGATCACGCCCGCCTCCGCGTGGAGCCGCGCCGGAACGCGCTCGCCGCCGTCGTCCCACGCGACGAGGTGCGCGTAGAGGGCGATGGTGGTGCCCGCGGCGTCGCAGAGCTCGACGGCGTCGTCGGAGCTGCCGCATGCACGAAGGTCGCCGCCGAGCGCGAGCTCGACCCGGAGCTCGCCCTCGCCCGCGGGACGCTCGGAGATCGTCACGCCGTGCTCGAGGCCGCTGTAGAGCGAGCGCCACCACTCGACCAGCGCGGCGCCGCGATCGGCGCGGACCTCGGGACCCGCGAGCGTCGGCGGCGCCTCACGGAGCGGCGCGCGGGCCGCGCCGCGGCCCATCGACACGGCGCGTAGCGAGACGGTGTGCTCTCCGACCGCGACGTGCGCGCCCGCCGCGTCGTAACGGGCGGTCAGCGGGCCGCGGCCGAGCGTCGGTGCCCCGCCCTCGTCGAGACGCGGCGTGTGACGCGGGTCGCGCTCCGCGAGCGCACGCTCGAGACCGACGCGCGCAGACCACGGCACTGCATCGAGCCCGCCGCCGTCGTTCGCCCGCGGCGCTCCCTCTGCGACGCGGAGCGGGTTGGCTTCGGGCGCAGCCGCAGCACGGACCGCCGCGGGCGACACGGCGCCCGTCGCAGGCGCGACCGCGCTCGGTGTCGGATTCTCGGTCCGTCCGCACCCGAGCGCGACGAGCGCGCCCACCACGGCCATCCAATCTCGTCCGCGCCGCATGCTCCGCTCCTCTGCGCGCGACGCTACATCACTTCGCCCGTGCCGCGGCGTCCAACCCGCCTGCGGTTCGACGATTCGGAGGGCTCCAGACGGGTCCGTGTCCGCCGCCGCTCACGGCCGCCGGCCCGTCGTACGCGGAGCCTCCGAGCGCGTGCTCACAGCGCAGCGTTCCCTCGGAGGCCGAGGAGCGCGGTACCATCTCCGGATGCGCCGCGCGTCCACGCTTCTCGTCGCCCTCTCCCTCGCTGCTTGCGATCCCCAACCGATGGCCGACGCCGGGCCCGGCGACGCGCCGTCCGACGCGCCGGTTGCGAACCCGTACGCGCCGGAGTGCGAAGGCCTCGACCCCGCGGCGTGCCTGCTGCCCTGGCCGAGCTCGCGCTACCTCGCCGAGGACCCGAGCACCGCGACGGGCGTGCGGATCGACCTGCCGGTCGAGGCGATGCCGACGAACTTCCGCCGCATTCCGGTGGACCCGGCGCCCTTCGGCCGCTTCGACGGTTTCAGCCCGATGACCTCGGCGATCACCGTGCTGCCCGAGGGCACGGACTACTCGGTCTTCGCCGACGAGCGCCACATCGCCGACTCGCTCGAAGCGGACTCGCACAGCGTGATCCTCGAGATCGCGGAGGACGGTAGCGCGACACGCGTCGCGCACTTCGCCGAGCCCGACACCTGGCCGGACGCGCTGCCGAGCGAGCGCCCCTTCTACATCCGGCCCGCCGCTCGCCTGCGCGAAGGCACGCGCTACGTCGTGGCGATCCGAAACCTCGTCGACGAGGCCGGCGCGCCCATCGACGCGCAGCCCTACTTCCGCGCGCTCCGGGACGACACGCCCTTCGCAGAAGCGACGGACATCGAGGGTCGGCGCGCGGACTTCGAGGAGATCTTCGGCCTCCTCGAGGGCGCCGGGGTCCCGCGCAGCGAACTCTTCCTCGCATGGGACTTCGTGACCGCGACCGGCGAGACGATCTGGGGCGACATGGTCGCGATGCGCGATGGGGCCCACGAAGCGCTCGACGCCGAAGGCACCTCCTGCACCATCGAGGAAGTGCAGATGTCGCCCGACGAGCACATCGCGCGACGCGTGTACGGGACCGTTCGCGTGCCGCTCTTTCTGAACGGGGTCGACCCCGCGAGCGTGGACGAGAGCCGGGTGAACCGGGGGAGCGACGGCGCTCCGCTGCAGAACGGCTACGCCGACGTGCCCTTCACCGCGTCGATCCCGACGAGCACGGTCGAGGGGCTCGCGGACGGAAGCGGTAGCCCAGCGCGCCTGCTCACGTACGGCCACGGCCTCTTCGGCAGCCGCGGCGAGACGGAGTCGGGCTGGTTCCGCGAGATGATCGACCAGCTCGGCATGGTCGGCATCGCGGTGGACTGGTGGGGCATGTCCTCGGACGACGTCGTGCGCGTCACCGGCACCCTCACCGAGATGTCGTCGTTCGACGCGACGGGCGAGCGTCTCCTTCAGTCGCTGGTGAACTTCGAGACCCTCACCCGCAGCATCCGCGAGCGCTGCTTCGGCGAGCCGGCGGTGGACAATCCGTTCTACGTCGTCCCGACGGGCGGCGGGGATCCGGTGCTCACCTTCGATCCGAGCGAGCGCTACTACTTCGGCAACAGCCAGGGCGGGATCATGGGCACCTCGCTCGCGGGCGTCTCGCTGGAGATCGAGCGCTTCAACCTGGGCGTCGGCGGCGTGAGCTACGCCATCATGATTCCCCGCTCGTCGAACTGGCAGACCTACGGGGCGATCATGCGGAACGGCTACCGCCGCCAGCTCTTCCGCGCGCTGCTGATGCAGATGGTGCAGTCGATGTGGGACCTCTCGGAGCCCTCGACCTACGCCCCGCACGTGCTGCGTGACACCCTGCCCTGCGGGCTCGACGAGGCCCGCTGCCCGGGTGGGCGGACGCCGCCCCACCACGTCCTCTACCAGATCGGCGTCGACGACGATCAGGTCGCGAACATCACCTCCGACATCGCGGCGCGCACGATGGGCCTGCCCATCCTGACGCCATCGCCGTACCTGCCCTACGGGCTCGACGAGGTGTCGACGAGCGTCCCGGACGCGATGGTGATCTTCGCGATCCCCGGCACGCCGGTTCTCCCCATCGGGACCCGCGATCCCGGCTCGGCCCCGAACCCTGCCCACGAGGGACCGCGTCGGTCGGCGGCGGCGCGCGCGCAGATCGACGCGTTCTGCCGGCCGGACGGCGTCGTCACCGTGACCTGCGACGGGGTGTGCGATCCGAACTGAGCGGCGGTTCAGCCGGCACGGCGTCGGCGCAGCCACGCGTCGAGCGAGAAGCGTCCGGGGCCGGTGAGCGCGACGACCACCGCGAGGAGCAAGAACAGCATCGCCTTCTCGCGGTCCTCCCAAGGGTCGCCTGCGTGCACCACGAACCCGGCGACGAGCATCGTGAAGGCATAGGGAACGGCGAAGAGCCGGGCGCCGAGCCCGAGGATGAGGAAGAGAGAGCAGAACACCTCGCCGAAGATCGCGAGCGCGAGGCTCATGGGGCTGCCGACACCGAGCGGGTCGGGGAAGCGGGACGCGCGCTCCGCGAACGACATGAGCTTCGGCAGGCCATGGACGAGCATGAACGCACCGGCGCCGAGGCGGAGCGCGAGGAGGCCGAGGTCGAGGGAGCGGCGATCGGGTTCGGCATGCGCCATCACGTTGGTCTCTCGCGGGGAGTGAGCGAGGCAGGGTAGACTGCTGCGCCGGATCGGAATCCTGGAGGTCCACACGCTCATGTCCAGCCCCATCCTCGGGATCGATCTCGGCACCACGAACTCGGTCGTGGCTGTCGCGGACGGCAGCCAGGTGAATGCGCTCGCCGACGTTCAGGGACGACGCCTGATCCCCTCGGTGGTCTCGTTTCATCCCGATGGCAGCATCCTGGTCGGACACGACGCGCGCGATCGGCGGCTCGTCGATGCGACCTCGACGGTCTTCTCGACGAAGCGCCTGATCGGCCGCCCGTTCACCTCCACAGAGGTAAAGCGCGCGGCCGAGCGGCTGCCCTTCGCGCTCGAGCCGACGCCGACGGGAGGCGTGCAGGTCCGAGTGCGCCGCGGGACCTACACGCTGCCGGAGATCAGCGCGTTCGTGCTGCGTCACGTACGCGAGGTCGCAGAGCAAGCCCTGGGCACGTCGTGCAGCCGGGCCGTCATCACGGTCCCGGCGAACTTCAACGAGCTGCAGCGGAGCGCAACGCAGGCCGCGGCGAAGATCGCCGGGCTCGAGGTCGTTCGGATGATCAACGAGCCGACGGCGGCGACCCTCGCCTACGGGCTCGGCAAGCAAGGCGCAGAGCGGGTGCTCGTCTACGATCTCGGCGGAGGCACCTTCGACGTCACCGTGCTCGACCTCGATCGGGACGCGCTGCAGGTCGTCTCGACGTCAGGAGATACCTTCCTCGGGGGCGACGATTTCGACCAGCTCGTCGCCGATCACCTCGCCGACGCCTGCCTGCGAGAACACCGCTTCGACCCGCGCTCCGACGTGCAGACCTACGAGCGCCTGCGGGCGGCAGCCGAATGGCTGAAGTGCCAGCTCTCCTCCCTCGAGGCGGTGGACCTCTCCATCGACGAGCTCTTCCACGAGGCTGGCGGACGGGCCGTGCCGTTCGTGCACCGCATGACGCGGCAGGACTTCGCGGCGCTCGTGCGTCCTCTCGTGGCGCGCACCTTCGACGTCGTGAACGAAGCGCTCCGCGCCTGCGGACGGCGACCGCGTGAGATCGATGCCGTGGTGCTGGTAGGTGGCTCGACGCGGGTCCCGCTCGTCCGCGACCTCGTCGGCGAATACTTCGGACGCGCTCCCCGCTTCGAGCGAGATCCCGACCTCGTCGTGGCGCAGGGGGCCGCTCTGCAGGCCTTTCAACTCGCGGGGCGGACCGAGCCGGCCCGCATCGTCCCGCGCCCCATGCCGCCGCGGGCGATGCCGCCGCGTCCTCGGGAGGTCCTGCCGCGGCAGCCGGCGTTCGCGCCACCCGAGCGCGGCGCAGAGACCGCGCCGCGTCCCTCCCCGGCGACGACCCTCGGGCGCGTCGCGCTCAAGCGTGCGGACGATCGTCCCGCGCGCAGCATCGATGGGATGACGGACAGCCCGCCGACGCGGGCCGGGGTCTCCCTCTCGACCCCGGTGGCCATTCTGCGCCCGGTGATGGTCGGCGCTCCGTCGCCCGGCGCGGCGAGCCCACTCACCGAGCTCGATCAGGTGGAGCTGTCTCCGACCTCGCTGCCTGCGGGCGCCCCGGGCGCGCTGAGCCGGCGGACCCGAAAGGGCACGATGCGAGGCGGGACGAGCGCGCTGCCCGAGTCTCCCTCGCTCGCCGCGGACTCGCCGTTCGACCTGAGCAAGGAGCACGATCTCGCGAGCATCGATGAGGATCTGCCGACCCGCGTGGGCAAGCCGCCGGCGCCCCCGCCGCTGCCGCGTGCGGCCGCCGCACCGCCACCTGAGCCACCCCGCTCCGAGGCCGCGCCGGTCGGCCCACCGCCCGCCCCCTTCTCGCGGCCGGCGCCCGATGCGCAGGACCCCGCCACCCTCGGCCAGTGGGTCTCGGAGCTGCCGAGCGCGCCGACCATTCCGGTTCCCCCGAGCGATCTACCGCTGGCCTCGCTGCTGCCCGCGATGCCTGCGGTCGCGCCGCTTCCGCCGCTCGACCTCGCCCCGCATCAGCCGGTGATTCCGATGCCGGCGGCGCGCCTGCCGCTGCTCATGGACGTGACGCCGCTCTCGCTCGGGATCGAGACGGTGAGCGGCTACTGCCAGCACCTCGTGCAGCGGAACGCGCCCGTGCCCACCGAGAAGACACGGGTCTTCGCCACGGGTCGCGACGAGCAGACCTCGGTCGAGATCCGCATCTGCCAGGGAGACTCGAATCGCTTCGCCGAGAACGAGTCCCTCGGGATCGTATCGCTCGACGCGCTGCGACGTGCCAAGCGTGGTGACGTCCGGATCGAGGTCACGTTCTTGATCGATGCGAGCGGCGTGCTGGATGTCCGGGCGACGGATCTCGACACGCAGCGGGTCCAGCTCACGCGCATCCAGCTCCGCGGCGGCATGCAGGCTGCCGAGGTCGAGGCCGCCCGCGCGCGGCAGGAGCGCGAGCTCGCGCAGCGGAGCTGAGGGACGCGGTGTCCGAGCGTGACGAAGCCACGGAGGCGGCCGACACGGAGCGCGAGCTCGGCCGCCTCGACTACTACACCCTCCTCGGGGTCGGTCGAGACGCGTCGGACGAACAGCTCCGGGGCGCATTTCGGCGCTTTGCGCTGCGCTACCACCCCGACCGATTCGCCGCCGAGTCCCCCGCGCTCGCTGCGCGTGCCCTGGCCATCTACCGGCGCGGCACGGAGGCCTTCGAGGTGCTCTCGAACGACGAGCGCCGTGCCGCCTACGACACGGTCCTGGCGCGCGGCGAGTTGCGCTTGCGCGACGACCCGAGCGCGCTCCTTCGGGCCGCGGCTGCCAAAGGCGCCGCGGTGCCCGGCAAGACGGCCGAGCGCCCTCGCGAACGGCCGCGCAGCCCGCAGGCCAAGGCCTTTCACGACCGCGCGCAGGCGGCCCTCGCCGCGGGCGATCTGCGCGGTGCGTGGAAGATGCTCAAGGCCGCGGTCGAGGCCGATCCCGGCGACGCCGAGCTCGAGCGCCTCTTGCACGCGGTGGCCCAGCGCCTCCGAGGCTAGTCACTCGCGGAGCAGGACGTCGCAGTAGTAGCGGACGCGCTTCAGGAGCGCGCCGTGCGGCCGCTGGTGGATGTCCTTCTTCAGCGCGAGCATGACCTTGCGCTGGAGCGTGTACGCGCTCATCGCGGGGCGGGGCGCAGGGGCACCACCGACCTCCCGCAGCGCATCGAAGATCCGTGCGCGCGGCCAGCCCCAGACCTCGAGGTCCTCGTCGGGGATGCGCTCGAGCATGCGCTCGGCGAGCCTGCGCTTTCCCTCGTCGGCCGCGAGCTCGGCTGCCCACTTGTGGAGCGAGTCGGTGACCGGCCGCTGGTGCTGGTTCACGGTGATGGGATCGCCGGGGCCCTTCTCGGCCTTGAAGCGCTCGCCGTAGTTCACGGCCTCGGGCTCGTTCTCGACGCCGAGGTAGGCGAAGACGCGCTCGAGGTGCTGCTCGGGCGCGGCGACGAGATCCTCGTACTTCACGTGGCAGAGGGGCACGGGCCGCTCACGGAGGAACGCTCCAATCGCTGGCACGTAGCGCTCGAGCAGCGGATTGAAGGCATGTGCGCGCTCCCAGCTTCCATCGAAGAAGCTGTTCGCGAAGCTCGAGAAGATGGCCAGCGGATGCCGCGTGAGCACGACGTACTTCGCGGTCGGCAGCAGCTTGCCCAGGAACGGCAGCACGAGCGCGTAGGCCGGCGTCTTGTCCATGAACAGCTGCTTGCCCGAGGGCTCGAGCATGCGGCCGTACATCACGTCGACGTAGGCGCGAAGCGCGTCGAGGTAGTCGGCCTCGCCGTTCGGCAGGTGGCTCACGAAGAGCCGGATCGCCTCGGCGGAGTTGATGTGATCGAAGGGCGCCTTGTCGACCGACCCGTGGTAGCCGAGGTACGCGAGCGGGGTGATGAGGTGCGGCTCGGGGTGCGTGTGCACCGCGCTGTGCGAGCCGATCATCCGCTGGAGCAGCGTCGAGCCGCTGCGCGGCGGCGAGACGACGAAGAGGAGCCGGTCCTCGATGGACATGGGCCAGCCTCTAGGAGCAAACGCCCCGGGGGTCAAAGAAACGCCGGGCTCAGCGCCGCGCGAGCACGCCTGGGACGGCGTCGGCGACCTCGCGGGCGAGGAGCCCGCGATCCCCATGCGCTGCCCGCATCCCCGCGAGGGCATGGAGCAACGCCGCCTGGGCTGCGGCTCGCCGCGCGGGTTCGTGAACGAGGAACGCCGCGACGATGCCCGCGAGCACGTCGCCCGTCCCTCCCGTCGCGAGCGCCGGCGTACCTTCGGTGATCACCTCGAGCGGTGCACCGGGCGCCGCGACCACGGTGCGCGCGCCCTTCAAGACGACGACCGCTCCGCTCGTCTCGGCGAGCGCGACCGCCGCCGCGAAGCGGTCGGCCTGCACCGCGGCCACCGAGGTCCCGAGCAACTGCGCCGCCTCGCCGGGGTGCGGCGTCAGCACGCGGGGCCCGGCCGCCGCCCGCAACGCCTTGGCACGGCCGGCCAACGCCGTGAGCGCGTCCGCGTCGAGCACCGTCGGCACCGGGAGTTCGCTCGCGAGCCGCTCGAGGTACGCGCGCGCGGAACCGTCCGTCCCGACGCCCGGACCGAGCACGCATGCGTCGCGCCCCACGGCTTCGGCGAGCGCAGCCGCGACCGCCGCCTCGCGCGCCTCGGGGATCTCCACCGTCATCATCTCGACGACCTTCGCATCGAGCGCTGCCCGCGCGCCCCGCGCGCCGATCGAGACGAGCGCCGCACCCGCGCGGAGCGCGCCCTGCCCCGCGAGCAGTGCCGCGCCGGTCTTGCCCGGCGAGCCCGCGAGGACGAGCACCCGCCCGGCGGTTCCCTTGTGCGCATCGCGCGGTCGCGGCGCGATCGCGAGATCACTCAGGTCGAGGGCCCACGCACCGGCCTGGGCCGGGCCCGGGACACCGATGTCCGCGACCACGACGTCGCCCGCGTGATCCACCCCCGGGTGCTGCGACAGGCCGCGCTTCATCGCGCCGAAGGTCACGGTGAGCGCCGCGCGCACCGCGACGCCCAGCACCTGCCCGGTGTCGGCCGCGATCCCGCTCGGCAGGTCCAGCGCGGCGATCGGTCGTCCCGACGCATTCATCCGCTCGATCAGCTCGGCCGCCGGTCCCTCGATGGGTCGATCGAGCCCAGTGCCGAAGAGGCCATCGACGAGCAGGCTCGCCTCCGTCAGCCGCGCCGCGAGCGCCGCGCCCTCCGGACAAGTCTCGACCTCGATCCCCAGTCCGCGCAGTGCGTCGATCTCGATTCGTGCATCGCCCGCGATCCGCTCGCGCGGCCCGACGAGCAACACCCCCGGCCGGTGACCGCGCACGAGCAGATGGCGCGCCACCCCCCACGCATCGCCGCCGTTCATCCCCACCCCGCCGATCACCAGCGGCCGGCTCAGCGCGGAGCCCAGGCGCGCGACGATGGCATCGACCGCGCCCCGGGCCGCGTTCTCCATGAGGATCACGCCTGGCACCCCCGCCGCGATGGCCGTCCGATCGTGCTCGAGCGCCTCGCGCCGGGTCAGGAGCGGACGCATCAGGGGACCTCGAGGGCCGGCACCGCCTCGAGGATGACCACCGCCGCTGCGACCCCGCCGTCATGGGTGATCGTGAGGTGCGTGCGGGTCACCCCGAGCGTGGCCGCGTGCGCCGCACCGACCCCGAAGAGCACGAGCCGCGGCGGCGCGTGGTCGCTCGCGGCCTCGATCACCATGTCGGTGTAGCGCAGTCCCTCGGGGGCCCCGAGGGCCTTGATCGCCGCCTCCTTCGCCGCCCATCGGCCCGCGAGCGCCACCGAGGGATCACGCTTTCGCTCGCAGTACGCGCGCTCCGCCTCGGTGAGGATGCGGTCCATGAACGAGAGCCCGTGCTTCTCGAGGTTCTTCTGCATCCGCGCGATGTCGCAGACGTCGAGCCCGAGCCCGACGATCATCGCATCACCGCGAGGAAGCGCGCGACCGCGGCCTCCATCCCGATCAGCACCGCGTCGGCGACGAGCGCGTGCCCGATGTTCAGCTCCTCGATCTCCGGCACCGCGCGGAGCAACGCCGGAACGTTCGCGACCGTGAGCCCGTGCCCTGCCGCCACCCGCAGGCCCGCCGACGCCGCGAGCTTCGCGCCGAGCGCGAGGCGGGCGAGTTCCCGCCCGGCCTCCGCGCTCGATGTGGCCGCGACGGTCGCGTGGGCGAGCTCCCCGGTGTGCAGCTCGACCGCCTCGACCCCGAGCTCGGCGGAGGCGGCGAGCTCGTCCGGATCGGCCGCGACGAAGAGCGAGACCGGGATGCCGCCCGCTCTCAGCGCGGCGACGTGCGCAGCGAGCGCAGCCTGCCCCCGCACCGCGAGGCCGCCCTCGGTGGTGCGCTCCTCGCGTCGCTCCGGCACGAGCGTCACGAGATCGGGACGCACGCGCAACGCGAAGGCCACCATCGCGTCGGTCGCGGCCATCTCGAGGTTCAGCAGGGTCCGCACGCTCCGCCGCAGGCGCTCGACGTCGTGGTCCTGGATGTGACGACGGTCTTCGCGAAGGTGCACCGTGATCCCGTGGGCCCCGGCCCGTTCGCAGGCGGCCGCCGCCTCGACGGGATCCGGATAGGGCGTGCCGCGGGCCTGCCGAAGGGTGGCGACATGGTCGACGTTGACCTGGAGCTTGACCACGAGGGCACTCTGACAGGCCCGCGGAGCCCAGGCACGGGGCGCAACCTCGCTCACGAGCCACCGTGCCTTTTCTGACGAGCCGCACGCTGCGGGCGCGGAACACCCCGGCTTGCCACCGGCTTCGGATGGCACGAACCTTGACCTTCCGTCCCCGTGCACCGCGTCGCCCTCGCCCTCCTCTCGCTCTCGCTCGTCCCGGGCTGCTACCGCTCCTTCGAACGCGACGGGTTCACCGACGGCCCGGGCCGGGACGCAGGCCGCTTCGATGGAGGCCGGGACGACGGCGGCCGCGACGCAGCGGGCCTCGACAGCGACGCACCGGCGGCGCTGGACGACGTGCCTGACCTCGATGCCGCCGACGGCCCGGATGCGCGCCGCTTCTCCGATGCGCCCGGCGGCCCCGATGCCGAGCCCTCGGTCGGCGGTCCGCCCGATCCGAGCAGCTGCCGCATCGTCCCGACCATCGACCCCTTCGACGGGGCCGTCCTCGAGGTGCGCTGGCCGGGCGAGCGCGAGGTGCTGAACCCCGCCTCGGTGCACGTGTGCGCCACGCCGCTGGTGATCGACCTCGACACGACCGACGGCCGCGACATCGAGCCCGTCGTCGTCTTCACCTCCTACGACCTCGTCGGCGACAGCGAAGGCGGCTACCTGCGCATCTGGAACCCGCGCACGGACGAGACCATCTCGTACCCCGACGACCCGTCGGTCCGCGGCGTGCTCGAGGCCTCGACGAACCTCGCGGCCGGCGACATCGACGGCGACGGGCGCTCGGAGATCGTCGGCCTCGGCGTCTCGTTCGGGACCATCGCCTTCCGCTACGACGGAACGATCCTGTGGCGCTCGGTCTACCCGAGCCCGGCCGAGCGCGGCACGACGGTGATGCGGCGGACGATCGGAGGCGCCATCTCGCTCGCCGATCTCGAAGGTGACGGCACGGTCGAGGTCATCGCGGGCCGTACCGTCCTCGAGGGCGCGACCGGGACGCTCCGCTTCAGCGGCGAGGGGGCCGACGCGACGCGCGGCACGAACGACATCCTCGGCCCGATTTCCTGCGTGGCCGACCTCGACCTCGACGGTGTGCAGGAGATCATCGCCGGCCGCACCGTGTACCGCGCGGACGGCTCGATCCTCTGGAACCAGACCGCCGCGGGCGACGGCTTCTGCGCGGTCGCGGACATGGTCGCTACAAGCCCTGGCCCCGAGGTCGTCCTCGTCGCCAACAACTATCTGTGGGTGCTGGCTGGCGCGACCGGCTCCGAGCTCTGGTCGCGGCGGATCCTCGGCGCGGTCGGGGCGTTCGGCGGCGGCGGAGCTCCGACCGTGGCGGACTTCGATGCGGACGGACGCCCCGAGGTCGGGATCGCGAGCGGCGCGAGCTACGGCGTCTACGATCTCGACTGCACCGCTCCAGCAACCCCGTCCGGCTGCGCGGACCAGGGCGTGCTCTGGGCGACCGAGACCGAGGACAGCTCGTCGTCCTCGACCGGCTCCTCGGTCTTCGACTTCAACGGCGACGGGGCCGCGGAGGTCATCTACAACGACCAGTTCAACTTCCGCATCTACGACGGACGCACCGGACGCGTGCTCTTCATGGAGCCCTCGAGCTCGCGCACCCGGACCGAGAACCCCGCCATCGCCGACGTGGACTCGGATGGCGACGTGGAAATCGTCTTCACCTCGAACGCGGAGGCGACCTTCCTCCGCCCGCGCTGGACGGACCCCGGTGTCGAGATCTGGGGCGACGCGCGGGGCCGCTGGGTCGGCGCGCGGCGCATCTGGAACCAACACGCCTTCCACCTCACGCACGTCGACGAGCGGGGACACATCGCGAGCCCGGAGACGCCGAGCTGGACGGTCTTCAACGCCTACCGCCAGAACCTGCGCATCGGCGGCGACGTGCTCGTCGTGCCCGACCTCTGGGGCGGCCGAGGCGACTACGCCTGCGCCGGGCGCAACCGTGCGCAGTTCCGCATCACCGTCGCCAACTACGGCCTCGAGCGCGTAGGTGCCGGAGTCGTCGTCGCGCTCTACCGCGGCGATCCCGATCTCGGCGGCGAGCGCATCGACGAGACGACGACCACCTCGGTCCTCGAGCCCGAGGGCGGCAGCGAGACGGTGACCTTCGACGTCTCGCTCAGCGCTCCCATCGACGACTACTGGGCCGTCATCGACGCCCCTCCGGACCTGCCGGGCGGCGCGGTGAACGAGTGCCGCGAGGGCAACAACCGCGTGCTCATCTGGCGCCCCGTCTGCCCCTGAAGGCCGTCCGAGCCGATGGGGAGTTGTCCTGCGCCGGGCTGCGGCGCAGATCACCGACATGCCCGAGTCCGACCGCCCCGAAGCCCCCGCGCCGCCCCCCGAGCCCTCGCCCGCGGACGAACTGAAGGCCGCCCTCGGTCACCTCAAGAGCGCAGCGGGCCTCTTCGTCGGTCGCATCCAGAAGGACGAGGGCCTGCGCAAGGCCGCGCACGAGGCCGAGAGCGCGCTCGAGAAGGCCGCGACGAACGTCGAGCTCGCCGCCGAGGTCGCCGCTGCGGAGGCGGAGAAGGCCGTCAAGCAACTCGGCGAGCGCTCCAAGCCCCTCGTGAAGGAGCTCGGCTCGGAGTTCTCTCGGCTCGCGCGGAACATGCGCGCCGTGCTCGAGCCGGAGCCAATCCCCAGCGACGAGGCCGAGGTCGGTCCGGACCCGAGCACGGGCGCCCCCAACGTGCTGCAGGCGAGCGAGCGTGACGCAGAGAAGAAGAGCGAAGACGAAGGCAAGCGCGACGGGACGTCGTGAAGCGCGGGCTCAGCCCACGTAATCCTTGAGGCGCATCACGTCCTTGAGCGCCGCGAGCTTCGAGAGCCCCGCGGTCTCGACCTGACGAACCCGCTCACGGGTCAGGTTCATGATCTCGCCGACCTCCTCGAGCGTGATCCCGCCGCGGTCGGCGATGTCGAGCGCGCAGGTCTCGGTCATCTCCCAGACCTCGACGTCGGTGAAGTTGACCTTGATCGAACCCCGCACCGGGTGGACGTCGACGTACAGGTGGTACTTGCAGGAGACGAACGGGCAGGGGCGCTCCATGTCGGCGCACTCGGAGCGCGTCTTGGGCTTCCAGTAGTCGGTCTCGGGATACAGCTGCCGGCCGCGGTTCAGCTCGGCCTTGCTGAGGCGCCGGATCGAGATCGTCTGGGCGCGAGCGCGGTTCCGTCGCCGGCGGCGCCCACCCTCCTCGTCCTGCGCCTCGTCCGCATCGGTCGCCGCCAGGGCGAGCGCGAGGGAGCCCTCGGTCGTCGCCATGCTTCGGATGCTCTCTTCGTCTGCCCCGACCGCGTCGGTCTCGTCGTTCGCCGCCATGTTCGCCTCCTGCCAAATCACCGAATCGCCTGAACCAGCGCCGCGCGCGTTCGCCCCGCGCACGACGCGAAACCGCTTCACACCACCGCGCGCTCCATCCGGGCGCGCATCGACAGGCGCTGCTCGACCTCCTCGAGCAGCGCCGCGAAGCGCGCGCCGAGCGCACGGGCTTCCTCGAGCTTTCGCCGTGCGAGCTCGTCGCCCCGGGCCTCGACCTTCTCGTCGAGCGCCGCGAGGGCCCGACCGAGCGCACGCTCTAGTTCCTCGAGATCGCCGCGCGCGAACAGGAAGTCGCGCTGGATCTCCTCGATGGTGTGCCCCTCGCCCATGAGGCGACGGACGAGCTCGATGCGGCGCGCGACCGTGGCCGGGTAGAGGCCCTGCGAGCCGCGGTGCTTGCCCTTGCGTCCGACCCGCACCGAGCGCGGGAGCAGCCCGACCTGCACGTACTTGCGGAACGTCGCCTCGGTGAGGCGGCCGGAGAACGCGTCCACCAGCTGCTGCACGGTGACCCCGCTCGGGTTCCGCCGCTCGAACTCGGCGAGGTCGCGGTCGCTCATCGCGCTGATGTCTTGGTCAGTCATCGAACGGCGCGGAATGTATTCCACTCAATGGAATCGCGTCAAAAGATTTGTGTTCGATTTTCTAGACAAATGAAATCATGGAATTTTCGGGGCAGCGGCGACACCTCGGCGTGCCGACGGGAGCCATCGACGGCCTCCAAGGCGATCGCTAGGTCGTCCAGAAGATCGCTTGCACGCCCCGGCCCGCTCCCGCACCCTCGGCCGATGCCCCGCCTCTGGGCCCTCGCTCTCCTCGCGCTCGGGCTCGCGGCCTGCGGGCGGTCACGGGGCTCCGCCCCCGCAGGGGCGCCGTGCCGGTCGGACTTCGACTGCGCTGCAGGCTTCTGCGCGGGTCCCTCGGGGAACCGGCGCTGCGCCGCGACCTGCAGCCGGGACCAGGACTGCCCGGAGGGCTGGAGCTGCCACGGGGTGACCCGCAGCGGGATCGTGGTCTGCGCCGAGGGGGACGCAGTCCCGATGCCGCGCTGAAGCCGCGGGATGCGTTGACCCCGACCGGCTCGGCCTGATAGCGGTGCGATGTGCGCGCGTGGGAACGGTTCCGGACCAACCAGAGTGCGCTGATCGGCGCCGCGCTCGTCGCGCTCGTGGTGGCGGTCGCGCTCTTCGGCCCCTTCTTCGCGCCCTTCGACCCCGACGCCCAGCTCGAGGACGGGCTCACCGCCGACGGGACGCCGGCCCTCCCCGGCGCCGCGCTGTGGCTCGGCGGCGACTCGATGGGACGGGACGAGCTCTCGCGTCTGCTCTGGGGAGGGCGCATCTCGCTCGCGGTCGCGCTCACCGCGACGCTCGTGGCGCTCGTCCTCGGCGTGACCATCGGCCTCCTCTCGGGCTGGCGGGGCGGCTGGCTCGATGCGGTCGCGATGCAGGTCGCAGACATCAGCAACTCGATCCCGTTCCTGCTGCTCGCCATCGCCATCCATCGGGTGATCGCGCGGCCCGAGATGGGCACGCTCGCGATCCTGCTCGGCGTGCTCTCGTGGACGACGATGGCGCGGGTCACGCGGGCCAAGACGCTCGCGGTACGAGAGCTCGACTACGTGCAGGCGGCGCGCGCGCTCGGCGTCACCGAGGCGCGGATCCTGATCCGTCACGTGCTGCCGAACGTGCTCGCGCCCGCGCTCGTGCTCGCGACCACGCTCGTCGCGCAGATGGTGCTCGTCGAGTCGGCGATGTCCTTTCTCGGCGTGGGCGTCGCGCCGCCAACCGCGACCTGGGGCTCGATGCTCGAGGACGCGCAGACGCTCTTCGGCAGCGCACCGCGCCTCATCGCCTACCCGGGCGCGCTGATCCTCGCGACGGTCTTCGGCTTCAACCTCCTCGGCGAAGGGCTGCGCGATGCGTTCGACCCGAAGGGCTGAGCAGTCGGTGGGCCTGGCCGCGCTCGGCCTCCTCGGCCTCGCGGCGTTCGGGCTCGGCACGCTCCTGCCGGAGCCGCCCGAGGGTCCGGTGTACGGCGGCGCGGGCAGCCCCACGCCGGTCCGCGGCGGAACCTTCGTGTTCCACCACGAGTCGGATCTCCGTGGCCTGGATCCGCAGGTCTCCTACGACGAGATCTCGGGGATGGCGATGAAGCTGCTCTTCGAGGGGCTCATCGACTACGACCCGCAGCTGAACCTCGTGCCCCGCATCGCCGAGGCCTTGCCCGAGGTCAGCGAAGACGGCCTCGTCTACACGTTCCGCCTCCGCGGCGATGTGCGCTTCTCCAGCGGGCGCGCCGTGGTGGCCGAGGACGTGCGCTGGTCGATGGAGCACCTGCTCGACCCGGCGACGGGCTCGCCGGGCGCGATGTTCTACCGGCCCATCGCGGGCTACGACGAGTACGTCGCAGGCCGCGCCGAGCACCTCGAGGGGATCGAAGTGATCGACGAGCGCACCGTGCGCTTCCGCCTCGCGCGGCCGGATCACACGTTCCTGAACGCGATGGCGATGCTCTTCGCGCACCCGGTGCCGCGGGAAAACTACGCCGCGCATCCGGAGGACGTCTCGCGGCATCCGGTCGGGACCGGGGCGTACCTGCTCGAGTCGTGGGAGCCGGGCGTGCGCCTCAGCTTCGTCCGCAATCCCGACTATTTCCTCGAAGGTCGCCCCTACCCCGATCGCATGATCTACGAGCTGAACCTCGACCGGGCCCCGGCCTTCCTGCGCTTCCGGAACGGGGATCTCGATCACCTGCACCGCCTCCCTGCGAGCGACTACCTCTGGATTCGTCGCGCGCCAGCGTGGGCGCCGTATTCGGTGGAGCACCCGCTGCTCGACGTGTGGGGCCTCGAGATGAACTGCGAGCTGCCGCCCTTCGACGACGTGCATGTGCGCCGTGCGGTCGCGTTCGCCATCGATCGGGACCGCTGGGTGCGCGCCCGCTCGAACCGGATCGTGCCGAACGGGCAGCCGCTGCCGGCCATGCTGGACGGCTACGATCCGGACTTGCCCGGCCGACACCACTTCGACCTCGCGCGGGCGCGCGAAGAGATGGAGCGCGCGGGGCATCCGGTGCGCGAGGTCGACGGCGCGTGGGTGGCCGAGGGCATCGACGAGGTGGAGCTCTGGGTCGGCGAGGGTGGGACCGGGCGCGCGTACGGCGAGCTCGCGCAGCACGACCTCGCGCAGATCGGCATCCGTGTGCGTCTTCGGCAGGTGGCCTTCCCCATCTACCTCGCCGAGACCGGGACACGGGGACGCGTGCAGATGCTGATGGGCGGCTGGAGCGCGGACTATCCCGACCCCTCCACGTTCCTCGACGCGCTCTTCCACTCCCGCTCCATCCACGACACGGGCTCGGAGAACCGGGCCTTCTACCGCAACGACGCGCTCGACGCGCTGCTCGACGCGGCCCACGTCGAGCGCGACCCGGCTGCACGCGCGGCGATGTACCGGCGGGCCTCGCAGATGGTCGTCGAGGACGCGCCGTGGGCCTTCGTGTTCAGCCAGACGACGTTCGAGGCCTGGCAGCCCTACGTGCGCGGCTACACCCCGAACCCGGTGTGGAGCCAGCTGTACCGGGACCTCTGGCTCGACCTGCCGCGGCAGCGGCTCGCGGCGCTGCTCTTCGGCGAGGACGCCGCGGGGATGGCGACCCTGCTCTCGGGTTGGACGCGATGAGCGCGTGGCAGCGCATTGCGCGGCGCGTGGCGCGCGCCCTCTTCGTGATCTGGGCGTCGATGTCGATCGTCTTCTTCATCGCGCATGGCATCGGCGACCCGGCGGTCGCGGCGCTCGGTCCGAACGCGCGTGCGGAGCAGATCGCGCAGTACCGAGCGCGCCATGGGCTCGACCGGCCCTTCGTCGTGCAGTATGGCGAGTACCTCGTGGGCGCGGTCTCCGGCGACCTCGGGCGCTCCTACCGTGACGAGCAGCCGGTGCTCGAGGTGATGCTCACCCGCCTGCCGCGGACGATCCTGCTCGGTGCGATGGCGCTCGGCTTCGAGCTCGTGCTCGGCGTCGCGCTGGGCGTCGCAGCGGCGCTGCGACGGCAACGGGCCCTCGACGCCTTCGCGATGGGTCTCGCGTTCCTCGGAGTGAGCGCGCCGACCTTCCTCACGGGCCTCTTGTTCCTTCACGTGTTCGCGTTCCGCCTCGGGCTCTTCCCGGTGGGCGGCTACGGCAACGACCCGCTCGACCACGTCTGGCACGCGGTCCTGCCGGCCTTCACGCTCGCCATCGTCGGCGCGGCGACCTACGCGCGGCTCGTGCGCGCCGAGATGATCGAGACGCTGCGGAGCGACTACGTGCGCACGGCGCGGATGAAGGGCCTCACCGAGACGCGCGTGGTGCTCGGGCATGCGCTGCGGAATGCGCTCCTGCCCGCCATCACGCTCGCGGGGCTCAGCCTGCCCCTGCTCGTCTCGGGCGCGATCATCACCGAGTCGATCTACGACTGGCCGGGGATGGGACGCCTCGCCATCGAGTCGATCCACGCGCTCGACGTGCCGATGCTGCTCGGCATCGTGCTCTTCGCCTCGATCTCGGTGCAGGTCGGCAACCTCGGCGCCGAACTGCTCATCGCCGCGATCGACCCGCGGGTGAAATTCGGCGAGCCGGGTCGCTCCTGAGTGCGTCAGCTGGGCGGGTACGAGAGCACGCGCTCGAGCGCGCTCGGAGCGCACCGCAGCCCCGCGGGCACATCGGGCGTGCGGCGCACCGCGTGGGAGGCGGCATCGCCCTCCCCGCTCGCCGGCCCGATCTCGATCGTCACGGCGCTGCCGTCCCGCTTCGTGATCCGGAGCGTGAGGACGGCATCGGCGATGGCCGCGGGCGCGTAGCTCGTCGCGCCGCTCGCGCGCAGACCGGCGAGCGCGTCGAGCATCGCGAGCGTGGGCTCGCTGGGCGCGTCCGCGCCGTCGAGCTGCCAGCCGCCTTCGGTCCGGAGCAGGGTGTGGGTGCCGCTCGTCCGCTCGAAGGCGAGCGTCTGGATCTCCGAGGCCGCGATGGAGAGCGCGTCGCGGGACACGAAGGGCTCGTCGAGCGCGTCGATGAGCGCCTGCGGCACGACGAACACGGCGGTCTCGCCCGCGAGCTGCGCGAACGCGCCGCCCTCGGTGGCCGCGCCGATGCGGAGGGTGATCTCGAGCGGCCCCTCGGCCTCCTCGCGCTCAGCCTCCTCGCCCTCGTCCTCCGCGTGCTCGGCTTCTTCGTCGCCGTGATCGTGCTCTTCCTCTTCCGCCTCGTCATCCGCGCTCGGCGCATCGAAGCTGGCGAAGAGCACGAAGCGCGGCGCCTCGAGACCGTGCTCGGTGGCGGGGAGGTCGGCGACGAAGCGGAGCGCCGCGAGCGGTGCGATCGCGTCGGCCAGATCCCCGACCGCGGCGCCGTCGGCCCGGCCCTCGATCGGCGTCTCGATGACCCAGCTCGAGCCCTCCTGGTGCAGCGTCTCCTCGTGCTCGGCGTCGCCGCCGCGGGTGACCCGAAAGGTCGCGAGGTCGTCGCGGGATCGGGTGACGAGCGCGCGGGACCGGAAACGAACCGCGCTCGGCGAGAGAAGGTCGACGGCCGCGAGCGCGAACTGGGCGAGCTGCGCTTCGTCGCCCCGCCGCACCCAGACGCCGTCGTCGTCGGCGCCGCCGAGCCGAAGGACCTCGGTGTCGTCCTCGCCGCTGCGGTGGATGGTGAGGGTGGTGCGGGCCTCCCCGTCGCCGAGGCCGCGCTCGGACGCGAGCGCCTCGGAGAAGGGCTCGAACGACGCTGCGCTGAGGGCACGGAGGTCCGCGACCCACTCCTCGATGGCCGCGGGGTCGGCGGGCGTGGCGGCCTCGCCGACCACGAGCTCCCAGTCTCCCTCGGTGCGCCGCAGCTCAAAGCGGCTCGGCCCCTCGACGACCAGGCGCTCGATCTCGTCGTCGGGGCTCGCTACGAGGCGAAGCTCCCGGTAGTCGTCGGCGGGGCGATCGAGGGCCTCGAGCGCGGCCGCCGCGACGCACACGGTCGGGCCCTCGTCCACCCGGAGCACCCGTTCGCCCGGGTGCTCGGGGCACTCCCCGCCGAGCGACACGACCACGTCCGGCCGCTCCTCGCCCTCGTGCGTGCTGCCCTCGGGCCATGGCGCGAAGGACAAGGTCAGGGTGCTCGCGCCGAGGCCCTCGGGAGGCTCGGCGAGGAAGCGCTCGGCGCGCGCGTCTCGCAGGGCGCGGAGCGTCTCGTCGACGCGGCTTGCCTGTGCGAGCAGGTCGATCGGCTGCCGGAGGTGCCAGCGGCGGCCGCTTCGCTCGAGCTCGAGCGTCCCCCCCTCGCGCACGAGCGTCGCGTGCACCACGTCGGCGGTTCGGAAGTCGGCGAAGAGCTCCTTGCTGCGGAAGTGGTCGACCTCGTGGGTCAGCGCCTCGAGGAAGTCGCTGCCGACGACGTAGGCGCGGCTCGGGTCGTCGACCTGCACGTAGACGCCCTCGCCGCGCGGGTCGTCGCCGCCGATGTGGATCGTGTGGGTCTCGGTCGCGACCTCGAAGACGAGCGTCGCGCGCGGCGCATCGAACCCGAAGCGCGTGCGGTCCTCGGCGGTGATCCCCGAGAGTTCGCGCTGCGCGTCGAGCCACTCCACCGCGCCGAGGAGCGCGTCGACCGCGTCGACGTCAGCGGCCCCCTCGACGGGCTCGGTCAGCGCCCAGGTGCCGACGTCGAAGGTCTCCATGTCCTCCTCCTCGCTCTGATCGCGCTCGAGGACGAGGTGGACATCGCCATGGGTGAGCTCGAGGCGCTTGACCCGCGCACGCACGAAGCGCTCGACGACGTGGCCGGCGCGGCCCTCGAGTTCCCCCGTCGAGAGGGTCCCTTCGTCGACGAACAGGATGTAGCCGAGCAGGAGGGCGGCGATGCCGCCGAGCACCAAGGTCGTTCGATTGCGCAGCATGATCAGCTTCGTCGGTTCCACCACACGGCGATGCCGAGGAAGATGGAGGCGAGCGGGATGAGGACGAGCACGCGGAACGCGATGCCCGCGACGTCGCTCTCGGTGAGGTTGAGCGGCACCGCGTCCATGCGGCGCGGCGGGATGGCGATGAGGGCCTGACGCTGGGTGAGCCAGCCGAGCATGGCGCTCGCGACCTCGTAGTTGACGAGCTCGGTCGAGCTGACGAAGCCCGAGGCGAGGAAGTCCGAGTCGCCGACGACGACGAGCCGTCCCCGCGCGTCCTCGCCCTCCGCCTCCTCACCGTCCGCCGGGGCGACCTCGCCAGCGCGCTCGACCTCGATGGCCACGGCGACCGGCACCGGTCCGGCGAGGTCCTCGTCGTCGCGGTGCGGCTCGCCCGCCTCGACGAGGCTCGGCACGTCCATCTCGGCGAACGAGCTGTCGCTGGTGCGGAGCAGCACCGTGCCCCGGCCCTCGTCGGTGAGCCGCACCGAGCGCGCCACGCTGATCACCATCGGGATCCCAGTGACCGCGAAGGCCTCGGTGATCGGGTGATCGTCGGCATAGGTGCTGACGATGAAGGGCCCGAGCGGGTTCGGGGACGAGGGCGGCAGGTGGGCCGAGTCGAGCTCGAGGACCACGGTACGGTCGATCCGCACGCCGACCTCGCGCAGCATCTCTTCGAGGCCGGTCGGCCGCACGTCACCGTTCTCGAGCTCGGGATCGACCGCGACGAAGAGGTTGCCGCCACGGCGCAGGTGACCGCGCAAGAGCTCCGCCTCCTCGGAGGTGAACGCGCTCGTCGGGCCGACCACGTAGATCGCGTCGCAGTTCTCCGGCAGCTCGGTGCGCCCGCGGGTCTCGAGGACCTCGATGGCCAGGTTCTCGCGGCGCATCTCGTCGCGGAGACCCGAGAGGCTGCGCTCGCCGCCGCCGTCGAGCGACCACTCGCCGTGCCCGGTCGTGAGGCACACCTTCGTCTCGCGCCCGCTCGTCACCTCGAGGATGCCGCCGGTGAGCGCCTGCTCCGAGCGCACGTCGACGACCGTCTCGCCGTCCTCGTTGAACGCATCGAAGTCGAAGCGCACGAGGTCGTCCCGGGTGATCTCCCACTGCCGCTCGCCCGCGAGGAGCACGATGGCGACGTCCGAGCCGACCGCGCCGCTGTCGAGCACCGCGTTGCCGAGGTGGAAGCGCTCGCGGATGAGCTGGTACTCGGCCGGATCGCGGTCGGGGTCGACGAAGTGGAGCTGCAGGCGCTGGCTCTCGGCGCGGTAGCGCTCGAGCAGCTCGCGGAGATCCTGGTAGTTGCCTTCGGCCGAGGACATGACGAGGTAGACCTCGACGTCGCTCGTCAGCTCGCGCAGCACCGTGCGGGTCCGCTCGCTCACCGTGAAAGTGCCCGCCGAGGTCCAGTCCCAGCGCCGGTAGTGCCGGAAGGCGAGGTAGTTGACCATGCCGGCGATGGCGAGCAGCAGCAGCGAGGAGACGAGCACGTTCGCCCGTCCGCTGAGGCGCCGGGCCTCGGCGGCGCCGACGCTCGCGCCGCCCGTTCCGTTCTTCGGAGCGCTCACGACTCATACCTCCGCGCTTCCACGACCCGGATGGCGAGCAGCACGCCGAGCGCCGCGACGCTCAGCTCGAAGACGAGGTAGCGGCTGTCGACGAGGCCGGTCGAGAAGCTCGACATGTGCTGCCAGACGCTGAGGAACTCCCACAGGCCGCGGGAGGCGTCGTCCTGGCTGAGGAACTGCATCAGGCCGCTCACGAAGAGGGCCGAGAGCACCGAGAAGGCGAGCACCGCGGCGCTCATCTGGTTCTTGGCGAGCGCGCTCGTGACGAGGCCGATCGACATGTAGTAGGCGCCCACGGTGAAGAGGCCGAGGAAGGTCGCGCCGACCACGCCCCAGTCCACCGAGCCGTACTGCGCAGTGATGATCACGTAGATGAACGTCGGGGCCCAGAGCGCGAGCCAGAAGATCATCGCCGCGAGGTACTTGCCGAGCACGAGGTGCACCTCGTTCACGGGCGCGGTGAGCAGCGGCTCGATCGTGCCCTGCCGGTGCTCCTCGGCGAGCAGGCGCATCGTCAGGAGCGGGACGAAGACGAGCAGCGGGATGTAGAAGAGGGTCGTGCCGCCGTAGAAGTGCTGCAGCGGGCTGTCGTGGCTGCCGCCGGTGCCGGCCGACATCGCCGACCAGGTCGCCATGATCCAGAAGCTCGCGCCCTGGTAGAGCAGCCACGCCGTCATCACGACGTAGGCCAGGGGCGAGAGGAAGAACGAGGTGACCTCGCGCTTGGCGATGGCCCAGAGGGGTCTCATTCGTCACCGTCCTTCGCGTCGTCGCCCTCTTCTTCGTCTTCGGCGTCGGCCGCAGCGGCCGCGGCGGGCGCAGCCTCCGCGGTGGTGAGCTTGCCGAAGACGTCCTCGAGGGACGCGGTCGTCATCGTGTGCAGCTGCTTCAGGCTGAGCTTGGCGGCGACGACCGCCTCGAAGATCGCCTCGGCGACCTCGTCGCTCTCCACGTTCAGGACGAGCTGCGTCCCGGCCTCGTCGGACTTGGCCTGATCGACGCCGAGCACGCCGGCGACCGCGAGCAGCACCGGCTCGATCGCCGCGCGCTCGTGCTTGCTCCGGACGAGCAGACGCGGCCGCGCGCTGGCCGCCGTCCGCAGTTCGTCGGGCGCACCTTCCCGCACGACCTTGCCGCGGTGGATGATCACCACGCGATCGCACGTGGCCTCGACCTCGGGCAGGATGTGCGTGCTGACGAGCACGGTCTTCTTGCCGGCAAAGCCGCGCACGAGGTCGCGCACCTGCCGGATCTGGTTGGGATCGAGGCCCGCGGTGGGCTCGTCGAGGACGAGGATGGGCGGGTCGGCGACGAGCGCGTCGGCGAGGCCCACGCGCTGCCGGGTGCCCTTGGAGAGCTGCCCGATGATGCGGTCGGCCACCTCGCTGACGCTCGCCTGCCGGAGCGACTCCTCGATGCGCTGGCGGATCTGACCCGAGGGGACGCCCTTCAGCTCGGCGCGGTAGCCGAGGTACTCGGTGACCCGCATCTCCGGGTAGAGCGGGCACGCCTCGGGCATGTAGCCGATGCGGCGTTTGGCCTCGAGCGGCTGCTCGAACATGTCGATGCCGTCGATCCGGACGGCGCCCGACGAGGCCGCGAGGAAGCCGGTGAGCATGCGGAGCGTGGTGCTCTTGCCTGCGCCGTTGGGCCCGAGGAAGCCGACGATCTCGCCCTTCTCCACCCGGAAGGAGACGTCATCGACCGCGAGCCGCTCGCCGTAGCGTTTCGTGAGGTTCTGGACCTCGATCAAGGATGCCTCCGCACTGGTTCTCGGTGAGGGCGCCTGCGCGCGGAGGCACCGATTAGCCCCCTGAGGCGTCCCCCGCAAGGCCGGAGGGAGGCTCCCAAGACGACGAAGCCCCGACCGCAGGAGCGGCCGGGGCCAGCGGCGAGAGCTGGGCGAAGCTCAGGCGCAGCCGGGGTGGCTGTCGTTGAGGTCCTGCCAGAGCTCGGGCTCCTCGAAGACCGTGCGGTCGATGTCGAGGCCGAAGTCGATGACGATCGTCGTGTCGCCGATGAAGCGGCCGGTCAGGTCGCCCGGGAGACCGCCGACGTCGAGCGAGCCGCGGAGATCAGGCGTGTAGACGGGCCCGGTCGGGGTGTTGTCGAGCTCGTTGCCGATCGGGGTCGCGGTCGAGAAGTCGACCGTGCCGAGGACCGGCCAACTCGCGACGGTCGCCCCGCTGAGCCGGTCGAGCGCGACCAGGCGGTCACCGCTGAGCTCGAGGGCGACGGGGATGGCGCCATCGCCGAGCTCGCCGCCGAGCTCGATCAGCTGCGCCTCGGTGAGCGGACGCGCATCGATCGAGGTGTCGAGGAGGAGATCGGTCCGATCGACGATCGCGCCGGAGACCGCGTAGAGCGCCTCGCTCGTGCCTGCCGCGCCTTCGCTCGCGCAGCCCACGAGGCCGAGACCGAGACCGAGCAGCACACTGTAGAATCCGCGCATCGTCTTCCTCCGGGGTTCGCGTCGTCGTTCGGGGTCCGAGGGTGCCATGCCCGCTCCAGCGACTCCAGCACTGGGCACCTCCCGCTGCTCAATCAAGTCGCGTGCCAGCGATCCTTCGGGGTTTCCGGGGGGCGGATTCGGTCGAGCGCCGGTCGCGTTAGCATCCTGACGAGCGCCGCTCGGCTCAAGGAGCGGAACCGGCCGAGGCCGCGGGGACCGCCAGCACGACCCGCCACGCGTCGCCCTCCCGCACCATCGGGACCTCGATCGCGCCAGCGGGCGAGCGCACCGACACCGTCGCGTGGCTGCCGTCGGGATCGAGGCGCTCGCGGAAGGCCGAGGCGCGGGTCGGCAGGGCGCCCGCGCCCTCGCGCCGGGGATAGGCCGCGAGCAGCTCGAAGGGCTCGTGATCGCGGGCCCCGAGGGACTCTGCGCCGCGGGTGCGCTCCTCGAGCTGGGCGCGGCTCGCCTCGTCGACGAGCTCGTAGGCCTG